>DGYFJ06201__coassemble_540_pt1 | contig 56374 bp, 43 predicted proteins | sample DGYFJ06201__metabat2_high_PE_017 | metagenome-assembled genome bin DGYFJ06201 | reverse complement strand
ACAAAGATTGAGAGCAATTCACAACTAAAGCTATTTTGCCTTATCTCCAGAATCTGCTGTAAAGCCGAATCAAAATTACAAAGATTGAGAGCAATTCACAACGCGCCGCAGTGATGTCCCACGGCGAGGGCGCTGTAAAGCCGACTCAAAATTACAAAGATTGAGAGCAATTCACAACATTGACACGCAAACCATAGAGGTCACCACGGCTGTAAAGCCGAATCAAAATTACAAAGATTGAGAGCAATTCACAACCCACGGAACTCGGCTATGTCCACGGGGTGAGCTGTAAAGCCGAATCAAAATTACAAAGATTGACAGTAATTTACAAGCGTCAACGATTACGACAATAGGTGCGACGCTGTTCTACCGCTGCACGGCTTCGGCCTGTTCGGCTGACGGAGTGGAGTTCGGGCTGGAAACCGTCGGACGTGCTGAAGTTCCCCTGGGACGCGGTAGCGAGGACTGAAAGGAATAGCCCTCCGGCTTTTTGTGTCATAGACCAGGCGAAATATGGCAAGATTGAAGTAAATCTTAATCAGAAATTGGGAACTCGAGACATTTTGGGTCCGTTGATTATATTCTGGAAAATTAATATCTTACAGGCTATAACTTGATGGTTCAGAAAAGGGGCGCGGATTGCAGTTCCATGTTCACCTCTCTGGACTTGAAGGTTTAGGGACAGGGCCGCCGGCCGTGTACCACCTCTGGGACAGCGAAGAAAGCTGTCCCAGTTTATTTTATTTTCAATGCTCTCTCTCTGTGCAGTCGTCGACCGAATGCAGTCTTCTTGTTAGCTTCTATTCCGGGGGCTCGCCATTACGGAAAAATTGCATATCTTTGAGATGCGGATAGGGGCTTGTCCTCGTTCTGCACCAGCCGGGCGCGGGGGTCGGTCGCGACAAATACGTAAAATTCAATTTGCGCATCGGGCAAGGGCGTGGATTGCAGTTCCACGGGGGCCTACACGATGCGCTTTTGTAATTAGGGTTCGTTCATCATCGCGCTGTACGTCCATTTCGGGTCTCCTGCCGCTTTCTCTACGGCGCCGGACTTCTTCTTTTTGGGGCATAACAGGCGTTCGTGAAATTCATCGGCTACAGCGACGGGTTCTTAATGGCACTGTACGCAGGGTAACTGCGCCTGATGGACAGGAATCCCTTCCATTTGGCTCACCCTGCCGCCACTGGCGCATCTCAGCCGGGCCCGACCGTTCCCGATGAATTTCACGAAGTACGACGGATTACAAATCACGCCGTAGCACCGAAGTCAGCAGCGGTGGAGCCGGCCTGTCGGCAGTATAGGGTTGCGCGGTGGTTCCTACTGCCGGAGGCCGGGCTCCGTCAGCAGCTGCTTCTCACCAACCACTTTTGTCATTCTCACCAACCATTTTTGGCAATTATACCCCCGCCCTTATGCGCATGCAGAAGGTTTAAGCGTTCCCGGTGAATTTCACGAAGCGGCCCGGACTGTTTGGTCGCGAGCCCGAAAAACTTGTGAGCGGCAGATTCTGCGAAAACGGCCTTCCGGACGGCTGGAGCGGTGATTTCCGGAACGGCCCTGCGCACAAGTCGCATCCTTTAGGCCGCCTTGTGCGCGATATCCGGGCATAAATACTTGTTAATCAATAACTTCCTGAATGGTGCCTCTCACAAGTTCCGGGACGCAAGTAGAAGATTATTTCGGCAAATTCCTGCCGGCCTAGCACAGATTCATCGTTCTTTTTCGTAAATTTAAGGTCGGACAGGGCCGGGCGCAAGCCGGAGAAACCGGCAAAGGCAGAACCGCACCACAGGCCCGGCCAAGACGGGCACGAAGCCCAGGACAATGAACAACAAACGGATCAGAATATGAAAAGCAAATTCTTGATGGCGATAGCGGCCGCAGCGGTGATGACTGCCTGCGGCGGAGCGGGGAATGGCGCCTCCCCCGTGGTCAGCATCGAAAGCGGAAAGGTGCAGGGAGTACTTTCCGAAGACGGCAACACCCTCATCTTCCGGGGAATACCGTATGCCGCACCTCCCGTAGGAGAGCTGCGCTGGCAGAAGCCCCAGCCCGTCGCTCCTTGGGACACGGTGCGCGTCTGCGACACCTTCGGCCCGGCTGCGGTCCAGCCTCCCCATTCCGATCCCGAGTCCTTCTACACCAAGGAGTTCTATTGGGAAGGCGACCCCGAGTTCAGTGAGGACTGCCTCTATCTCAACGTATGGACGCCCAGGGACGCCGCTGCGCATCCCGGGAAGAAGCTGCCCGTGGCGGTATGGATCCACGGCGGGGCATATACCAACGGCTGGGGCCACGAGGTGACCATGGACGGCGAAGCCTGGGCTGAGCGCGGCGTGATACTCGTGACCATCAACTACCGTCTCGGCATCTTCGGCTTCCTCTGCCATCCTCTGCTCGCCGAAGAAGCCGGAGGCAGCTGCGGCAACTACGGAACCTGGGACCAGGCCGCCGCTCTGCAGTGGGTCAGCCGCAACATAGCCGGTTTCGGCGGGGATCCTGACAATGTCACCGTATTCGGGCAGAGCGCCGGAGCCTCCAGCGTCAAGAACATGGTAGCTTCGCCCGTGACCCGGGGCCTGCTTTCCCATGCAATCATCCAGAGCGGCGGCGGACTCGGCGAATTCATCCGCGAGAGCCCGATGGAGGAAAGCATGGTGACGGGAAAGGAGATCATGGACATGGCGGGTTGCACAACCCTCGAGCAGATGCGCGCGCTGAGCTCCGAAGAGGTGCAGGGCCTGCTCGGACGGTACATGGCGGAGAAGAAGACCTACCTCATGCTCTCTCCCGTGACCGACGGCGAGCTGCTGCCGAAGAACTTCGACCATGCTGCGGTTGACGGCGAAATCGCCGACATACCCTACATGATAGGCTGGAACCTCGACGACATGGGCGACATGTCGGAGCCGATAGGACGTTTCGCCGAGGTACGCGAACGGCAGAGCGCGGAGCCGACCTATGTCTACGAGTTCATGCGCCGCCTGCCGGGTGACGACTCCGGCGCCTTCCATTCAGCCGAACTCTGGTATATGTTCGGAACGCTCGGCAATTCATGGCGTCCATTCACCGAGGCGGACCGGATTCTGAGTGAGGAGATGCTGGACGCATGGACGAATTTCGCGAAGTACGGCAACCCCAACGGCGCTTCCGGCGATGACAGCTGGAAACCCTACACCGCCGGGAATCCGGAAATTCACAAGTTTGACATAGCGGATGCCGGAACCGTTGCGGATTGACGGGGCTGAATGAGACTTGTGATTCAGAGGGTGAGCCGCGCCTCGGTGAGCGTAGGCGGAGAGCTCATATCGGAAATAGGACGCGGGCTGATGATACTCGTAGGCGTGGAAGAGGGCGACGGCATGGAGGACGTGCGGTGGCTGGCTTCCAAGGCGGTCAGGCTGCGCATATTCGATGACGGCGACGGGGTCATGAACCTCAGCGTCATCGATGTCGGAGGCGGAATCCTCGCGGTCTCGCAGTTTACGCTGACCGCCTCGACCCGCAAGGGCAACCGTCCGTCGTACATCAGGGCTGCAGGGCATGAAACGGCGGTTCCGCTGTACGATGCGTTCTGCGCGGAACTTTCCGCCCAAAGCGGTACGGAGGTGCGCAAGGGCGTCTTCGGCGCCGACATGCAGATCGGACTCGTGAACGACGGGCCTGTGACCATCATCATCGATTCAAGGCTGCGCGAATAATCGTTATGATGGAAGCGGTTTTTGTTCTCGTCGCCCTGCTTTTCTCCAGCCTCGTCGTCCTGCTGGCGGTGCTTCTGTTGTCCGCCCTGGCATGCATTTTCGGAGCGTCTTTCGCCACGGTCTTCCGCTGCGGGCTGTGGCTGCTGCTCCTTCCGCCCCTCTGCATACTCTACGGCTGGCTTATAGGCCGTGAGCGCAGCGTGGTCAGGGAAGCGGGAATCGCTTCGCCGGAAATCCCCGCCGCGTTCGACGGCTACAGGATAGTCCAGATATCCGACCTGCACCTCCGTTCGTTCCGCAACCGTCCGAAGTTGCTCGCGCGAATGGTGGCGGAAATCAACGCACTGCACCCCGACCTCGTGGTGTTCACGGGTGACCTGGTGACTTCCCGTCCCGACGAGGTTGCGCCGCTTGCGGATATCCTTGCGGACATATCGGCCGCCGACGGGGTCTATTCGGTGATGGGCAACCATGACTACTGTCCGTACAACGACTGGGAGTCCGTGGCGGCGCAGGAGGCGGCGATAGCGGAAGTACGCAGGTGGCATAGCCGCCTCGGCTGGACCCTGCTCGACAACGCGAACGTCACTCTCCGCCGGGGCGCGGACGCGGTCTCTCTGATAGGCACCGAGAACATTTCCGCGATGCGGCAGTTCGTCTCCCGTGGCGACCTCGGAAAGGCGATGGAGGGTGCGGATGCGGATTTCAAGATACTGCTCACCCACGATCCGACTTTCTGGAGGAGCGGAGTGCTCGGCGCCACCGACATAGGTCTGACGCTTTCGGGGCATACCCACAACGCACAGCTGAAGCTGCTCGGATGGGAGCCCAGCCGCCTGATATTCAAGGAGAACAGCGGACTGTACTGCGAAGTGACGGGGGCGGGGCGCCAGTATCTCTATGTCAATGCCGGGCTTGGGGAGACCATGTTTCCGGCGCGCATCGGCGTACCTGCGGAAATCACCCTGCTCACTTTGCACGGCGAATCCTCGCGGATGGCGGAAAATGGCTGAACGGGCCTGATTGTCCGCAGCACAGTACGGGTTCAGGCTGCGGTTCCGTTCTGCCGTTCCAGCAGGGTGCGGGCGACTATGAGCGCGGCGTTGTAGATTATCTGCGGACAGGGGCGTTTCCTGTAATATTCGGCCGTGCGGTCAGAAGGTTCAGGGCTCTCAATCTCCGGACGTTTCCTGAGTCCGAGCAGCTCTCCGCAGACTATGCTGCCTCCGTTCAGCTCCTTGAACTGTTCCGCCATTTTCTGCACCAGGGCGTAGTTCGCCGTCCTCGCGGTCTTGACCGACGGGTCGTCGGCGGGGGATATGAATCCGGCCATCATCACGGCTCCGCTGAAGCTCCCGCAGACCTCGCGCATGCGGGCCATCCCTCCTCCGAAGCCGGAGCCTAGCGTGGCGAGCAGCTGCGGGGACGCCTGAGATTCAAGCAGGTCGGAGAATGCCAGCAGTACCGCCTGGCAGCAGTTGTATCCTTCGAGAAAATTGTTTCTGGCCCTTTCGGCCCTCTCCTCCGGCGAAAAGTCGGCCGGCAGTTGTATCTTGGAGTCCATATAAGTTCAAAGTTAGATGTTTTGCGTCCGGATTGCAAATCCGGACGGACAAATATAGCAAATCCGCCGGATCCGGACAGGTAGTATGCACCGGGGCTTGACAGGACGAACGGTCGGCTGCCTGGTACGGATTACAAATCCGTACGGGCTCGTTGAAAATCCGTACGGACTAGGACAGGTCAGTATGCGCTGGGGCAGGTCGATCCGGCCGACGGTATGCCTTCTCCGTCGGACAGGCTATTCGAAGCTGCTGCCTCCGATGAAGCTGCGCAGCAGGGAGGTGGGAGGTATCTCCTTGTCGGATACGGGGGTGAAATAGTGCAGGAAGTAGAGCAGCCTGTGGGCTTCGCTGTACTCCGGGCAGTTTTTCGGCACCGTGGAGAGTATACTCTCGGCGTGGTTGCGCAGCACCGCGAATTCGACCAGATAGGAGGAGTTGAAGAGCACGTCGGCGTCCTCCTGGTAGGGATATATCCATTTGACCTCGGCGCGGCGCACATTGGGCCAGTTGGCGATGGTCTGCCGTGCGGAGTAGGAACCCATGTTGAAGTCGCGTACAATGCGGCGCAGCAGCCTGTTGTCGCTGGTGGGTATGCAGTTGTGGTTGTCCAGCGAGATGCTGGTGATGGTGTTGATGAAGATCCGGAACTTGTATGATTCCGGGACCTTGTCGGTCAGCATCGGGTTCAGCGCATGTATGCCCTCGACCAGCAGGACGGTGCCTTCGGTGAGTTTCAGCCGCTTTCCGTTGAATTCCCGCATTCCGGTCACGAAGTTGTATTCCGGAACCTCCACCTCCTCCCCGGAGAGCAGCTTGAGTATGTCGCTCTGGAGATAGTCGTGGTCCACCGTGTCGAAGTTGTCGAAATCGTAGCTTCCGTCCGGCAGCTTGGGCGTATCGAGGCGGTTCACGAAATAGTCGTCTGTGGAGAAGGACAGAGGATGCAGGCCGCAGGCCTTGAGCTGTACGCTCAGACGTTTGCAGAAAGTGGTCTTGCCGCTGCTGGACGGTCCGGTAATCAGCACTATCCTGACGGGGTTCTCCCCGTGGCAGCGGCTGTCGATTTCTTCGGCAATCTGGACTATCTTCTTCTCCTGAAGGGCTTCGGCCACGAGAATCAGGTCGGAGGCACCGCCCTTCTGGCAGGCGAGGTTCACGTCGCCCACGTTGCCGAGCTTCATGATGCGGTTCCAGCGTATGGCTTCGGAGAAGACCTCGAAGGTCTTGGGCTGTTCGTAGAACGGCGCGAGACGGTCGGGGTTGTGCCTGTCGGGCACGCGCAGAATCATGCCGTTGCGGTAGGGCGTGAGCTCCCATATCCTCAGATAGCCGGAGCTGGGCACGAGCGCGCCGCAGTAGAAGTCCGGAGTCTCGCCGAGAGTGTAGTATTTGATGTAGATGTCGCCGCAGGTCTCCATGAGCTTCACCTTGTCGAGCTGGCCGAGGCTGCGGAACAGCTTCGTGGCCTCCTCCACCTGGACATCATGCCTCCTGAAAGGCAGGTCGAGCTTCACCAGCTCCGTCATCCTGTCTCTGACTGCGGCGATGTCCTCTTCGCTGAGTCCGGTGCCGTCCGGTTTGGCGATGCTGCAGAAGTAGCCCTTCGAGATAGGGCGGCGCAACACTGTCCTGCATCCGGGGAAAACGTCTTCCGCTGCCTTGCAGAGCAGGAAGCAGAGCGAATGGCAGTAGACGTTGCGACCTGTGTAGCTCCGGTAGTCGGTGAACTCTATGTCCTTGTTGTTGAACACTTTGAAAAACAGTCCTTCGGTGACGTTGTTTACTTTTGCGGCGAGTATGTCGCAGGGTTTGTCGAAGTCGAAAGACGGAAGCATTTCGAGCAAGGTGGTACCTTCGGGAAATTCCTTGAAGGTGCCGGTATTCCTGCAGTAGATTCTTGGCATTGTCGTTGGAAGATTGCGCTGCAAAAATACGGAAAAATATATTACCTTTACTAAAATTATTGTGATTATGAGCCAGGTTCACATCATCGACCATCCCATGATCCAGCACAAGCTGACCATCATGCGCGACAAGGATACGGGCTCCAAGGACTTCCGGGAGCTTCTCAAGGAAATTTCCCTGCTAATGGGCTACGAGGTCACGCGTGACATCCCTCTCGAGGATGTGGTGATAGAGACGCCTATATGCACGATGCACTCCAAGCGGGTCTCCGGCCGCAAGCTCGCGGTGGTGCCCATACTCCGCGCCGGGCTCGGCATGGTGGAGGGCCTGATGAATCTTGTGCCGGTGGCCAAGATAGGCCATATCGGGCTCTACAGGGACGAGGAGACGCATTGCCCGGTGGTCTATTACTGTAAGCTGCCCTCCGACATCAAGGACAGGCTGGTCATAGTCACCGACCCGATGCTCGCGACGGGAGGCAGCTCTTGCGATGCTCTCACCATGCTGAAGGAGCACGGCTGCACCAACATCAGGCTGATGTGTCTGGTCGCCGCGCCGGAAGGGGTCGCGATGGTGCAGAGGGAGCATCCCGACGTGGACATCTATGTGGCTGCCGTCGACGACCATCTGAACAGCGACGCCTATATCGTGCCAGGCCTCGGCGATGCCGGCGACCGCATCTTCGGAACAAAATAACCGGAACACCTGCACCGGCTGGAAGCTTTTCCCCGGCTGTCACTTCAGCCGGCGGCAGGCAAAATCTGTAGTAGGATGCTGAACGTCTGCGGATACGGAGGTTTTTTATTAGTTGTCACCTCGGTCTGTAGCAGGTTATATTTGTGATACGATACGGAATACCTGCGGTGGAGGAGGCTTGTCCCCAGTTTGTCGCCTCCGATGCCGCAGGTATTCCGTATCTTATTAAAAGAAACTAGTCGCGCGAAGAAATCTTCGACATGTTGTCAAGCAGGTCCTGGTTCGTCTTGAACTCATCCATGCGCTGCAACATGAAATTCATCGCCTCCGTCGGATTCATCTCGGCAAGCAGCTTGCGCAGAATCCAGATGCGCTGGCTCTGATCCCTCGTATAGAGCAGGTCATCACGGCGGGTTCCGGAAAGCAGGATGTTGACTGCAGGGAAAATCCTGCGGTTCGCAAGGGTGCGGTCAAGCTGGATTTCGCTGTTGCCGGTACCCTTGAACTCCTCGAAAATCACATCGTCCATCTTGGAGCCGGTCTCGGTGAGCGCGGTCGCCAGGATGGTGAGCGAACCGCCTCCCTCGATGTTGCGTGCTGCACCGAAGAAGCGCTTGGGCTTCTGAAGGGCGTTGGCGTCCACACCTCCGGTCAGAACCTTGCCTGACGCGGGCTGGACCGTGTTGTAGGCGCGTGCGAGCCTGGTGATCGAGTCGAGCAGAATCACCACGTCGTGGCCGCATTCCACAAGCCTTCTCGCCTTCTCGATGACCATGTTCGCCACCTTGACGTGCTTCTCGGCAGGTTCGTCGAAGGTTGAGGCCACCACCTCGGCTTTCACCGAGCGCTGCATGTCGGTCACCTCCTCGGGGCGCTCGTCCACCAGGAGCACGATTTCGTAGACTTCGGGGTGATTGTCGGCAATGGCGTTGGCTATGCTCTTGAGCAACAGGGTCTTTCCTGCCTTGGGAGGAGATACGATGAGCATGCGCTGGCCCTTGCCTATGGGCGAGAACATGTCCACGATGCGGCAGCTGACGTCGCTCATGTGTCCGTTGCCGAGCAGGTTGAACTTCTCGTCCGGGAAGAGCGGGGTCAGGAAATCGAAAGGCACGCGGTCCCTGATATATTCGGTGGTGCGTCCGTTCACGGACTTGATGTTCACGAGAGGGAAGTACTTGTCGCCTTCGCGGGGAGGGCGTATCTCGCCGGTCACGGTGTCGCCGCTCTTGAGGGCGTTGTACTTGATCTGCTGCTGCGAAACGTAGATGTCGTCGGGTGAATTCAGATAATTGTAGTCGGAGGAGCGGAGGAAACCGTATCCGTCAGGCATTATCTCAAGTACTCCGGTGGCCTCGACGGTCTCTTCGAAATATATCTGCTTCGCTTTCTGCTGCTGGAAATTCTGCTGCCTGTGCTGGCCTCCGTAATATCCGCCGTACTGCTGGTATTTCTGCCTCTTGTCCGCATCCTGCTGGAAATAGGGCTTCTGCTCTCTCTGCTCTCGGGGTTCAGCGGGGCTTTCTGCAGGCTCCTGTGCCGCAGGGGCTTCGATTGGAGCGGGTTCTGCCTTCTTGCGTCCTCCTGCAGCGGCCTTCCGCTTGGGGGAGCCGTCGGTACCGCTTGTGGCGGGAACGGTTCCGGCAGTATTTTCAACTGCGTCCTCCGCAGTGCTCTCGGGTTTTGCCGCCGCCGGCTTCCTGCCGCGCTTCCTGGGTGCGGGCTGGGCCGCTTCATCGTTTTCGGATTTGTCGGGTGCCGCCTTCTTCCTTCCTCTTTTGCGTTCGGTGGTAGCGGCGTCTGCGGCTGCGTTCTCCTGGGCGGGAGCTTCCTGAGCCTCAGTGGTCTTCTGCTTGGGAGGGCGGCCCCTGCGCCCCTTGGGTTTTTCGGCGACAGGCTTCACGGATTCCTCCTTTGCCTGACTGTCCAGGATGGCGTAGGCAAGATTTTCGTCGTCAAGCTTCTTTATATTCTTGACATTCAATTCGTTTGCAATTGTCTCGAGCTGTTCTCTCGTCTTTGACTGGAGCTCGAAAAGTCGATAGGGCATAAATATGATATTTATGAATTATGTGGGCGGCCTGGTCGGATTGGAAATGGCGGCCGCAAAATGACGGCACAAAGATACGAAAATAATTAATTATCCCAATAACTGTCGCTCTTCTTGAACCTCAGGAGGTCAGCGAGGGCTGCCGCGTTAGCTGCAATCCTGAAACTGTAGGATTTCCAGTTGCCGAGAGGCACCCACTGGACGGAAATGTTGAAGCAGTGGAGGTCGTAGGTGGCGCTTATCTGGGTGGTTGTCATCTTCTTGGCCACGAAGTCGAAGCCGGAGGAGACGTTGATGGACATCTTCGGGGTCAGCTTGATGTTTCCGGCGGCGTTCAGCGTGGCCGTTATGCGGTTGTCGCCGTCTACCCGGCCGGTGTCCCTGTTGTAGGTATAGCTTCTTGAGAGGCTGAAGAGGGCGTTGAAATTTATTGACCAGGGCGCGTTGGGGTTGGTGTAGTAGAGCCAGCCTCCGGGGATGTATTCCCCGGTGACGGGATGGTAGAAATTCCGCTGGTAGTAGCTCGTGCTGCTTGTGGCGCCGTTTCCTCCGCCGCCCCCGCCGCTTGCGGACTGCGAGCCGTCGTTCCCGTTGATCTTGCCCTCTCCCGACAGGGAGTAGGAGGCGGATGCGGAGAAGCTGGTGAGGCGGGCGAGACCCTGGCCCTGCGTGATTGCGAACTTGTTGACCTTGCGGTTGTTCTCGCCTATGGCGTAGGGGTCGAAGCCCGCGCTCGCGCTTATGGTCACCTTGTCGAACAGGCGCGTGGACATGGTCATCGAGATGGTGTTCATCTTAAGCGAATCGGCCAGGAAGTTGTAGCCCGTGCTTATGTTGAACTGGTCGATCAGCTTGACCTTCTTGGTGCCGGTGCCCGTGGTGTCGGCGTAGTCGCGCACCTTCGCTTCGAGGTTGTTACCTATGCTCAGGGACGCAGTGGCCGAACGTCCCCGGCCTGGGGCGCTGTATATCTGTCCGGAGTAGATATTGTACTGGTACAACTGGTCGTTGCCCTCGGCGTCAGTGTATGTGAGGTCCCTGTAGCCGTTGGCGTAGGTGCCCTTCTCCGGGCTGAAGGAGAACGAGAGCGACGGGGAAATCACGTGCCGTATCGCCTGGAGTTTGTTGTGCTTTCCGAAGTTGAAGGTTCCGTAGATGCGCGTGCTCATCGAAGCGCTGAACGAATAGTTCTGCGTGATTCCGAAGGTGTTGAACATCGAGCTCGGCAGCGCTTCCACCTCGTCTGTCTCGGGGTTGTATTCGTATTCCTGCTTCCGGAAGAACCAGTTCTGTGAATATGACACTCCCGGCGCCACGCTCAGGTACTTGAAGAGCTGGAAATTGGGCAGTCCTATGCTGAAGTTGTGCGTCATTCCGTTCTGGAACTTGTCGAGGAAGCCCGGCTCCCCGAACTCGGAAGCCTTGAAGTTTATCTTGTTCTGCAGCGTGGTGTTGTAGCCGAACGAAATCTTCTCGTAGAACTTCTCCTTGCCGACCCTGTTCTTCTGCTTGAAAGGGTAGATGGTGCTCATCGAGAAGGTGATGTTGGGCAGGGTGAACACGTACGAGGAGTCGCGGGAGTTCTGGCTGTGCATGGCGTTGATACTCAGGTTGAACTTGCCGTTCCAGTTCCTGGAGAAGGATATTGACGACTGGGTCTGGTTCTGCAGGGCCTGGTTTATGTTGGTCGAGTTGTAGCGGTTGTTGGAGGGGCTGGAGAAGTTCACGGACGCGCTGAAGGTCTGGCCGGGGTGGGCCTTGGAGTCCTGCGAATGCGTCCACCGTATGCTGAAGTTGCGGGTCTGGAAGAACTCGGGTGTGCCCTTCTCGCCGGTCTGGTCGTTGGAGTAGCTAAGCGACAGCGAACCGTTGAACTTGTAGTTCACGCGGTACCTTGAATTCACGTCAATTGCCCAGGAGCCTAAGGTGTAGTAGTCTCCGGTCACCGAGAGGTCAAGGTAGTCGCCGAACACGAAGTACATGCCCGCGTCGCGCATGAAGAAGCCTCGGGCGGCCTCCTCGCCGAAGGTGGGCATCAGCATTCCCGTCGCCCTGTCGGGCCTTTTCGGGATGAAGCCGAAGGGCAGGCCCAGGAAAGGAATCTTCACGTCCTCAATCACCATGAAGGCCGGGCCGAATATGGTCTTCTGCGAGGGCTGGCGTATGACCTTGGCGCTGGTCAGCGCGAGATAGTAGTGCGGATGGTCGGCGTCGCAGACCGTATATTTGCCGTTGGTTATGTTGATGGACTGGTCGTCCATCATCTTTATGTTCTTGCCGTGGAGTATGCCGTCGTCCTCGGTGGTTATCATGTTGGTGATCCTGGCCTTGCGCGAGTTGAAGTTGTACCGGACCTCCTCCATGTTGTAGGTCTTCTTGCCCTGGGTCATAACGGGGCGGCCCGTCCATTCGCCGGCCAGGGAATCGTAGACGCCCTTGGCATAGACGGTTCCGGAGTTCATGTCGTATTCCATGTAGGCGGCCTTGAGCTCCATGTCCTGGTATTTCACGCTGACGTCGCCGTAGTAGTAGATGAGGCGCTTGCCGTCGCTGAAATCCTGGATTATCGAGTCCTTGGCGACCGAGAACGCCGGACGTTCGAGGGAGCTCTTGCCCAGCATGGCCACGGAATCCGCGCGGCGTATGGAGTCCACGGTGTGCAGGGAGTCCCTTAGGGCCAGGGTCGCGGAGTCCGGGGGAGTCTCCTTTTTCTCTATCATCATGCCGTATACGGGCCCCTCGCCGCGCCTTTGGGCACGCCTGTTCTGCGCCTGCGCGTCATCGGGCAGCGTGACCAGCGCCAGCAGGAGGCAAAATATATATCCGAGCTTTCTCAAAAGCGATATATTTCGTATATTTGCATAATCCTACAAAAGTAGCACTAATTTTTGAAACGCACAATCTGCATTCTCGTGGCCTTGCTCTGCTGCCTTTTCACGGCGGCAGGGAAAGGTCTTGGACTGACTACCGTAGTCATAGATGCGGGACACGGCGGAAAAGATGCAGGCTGCGTGAGCAAGGACCAGAAGACCTACGAGAAGAACATCACCCTCGACATAGCCACGACCCTGGCCGAGAAGATAGAGGCCGGGTGCCCCGACGTGAAGGTCGTGCTCACCAGATCCACTGACAAGTACGTGACCCTCAACGACAGGGCCGAGATTGCGAACGACGCCGGAGCCGACCTGTTCATCTCGATCCACATCAACGCCAACGACAGGACCTCGCCTTCGGGCTATTCCGTCCACGTGCTCGGACAGTCGTCCGACAAGAACCGCGACCTTTTCGCCAACAACATGGATGTGTGCGTCAGGGAGAACTCCGTGATAATGCTCGAAGACGACTACAGCACGAAATATCAGGGCTTCAACCCGTCCGACCCCGAATCCTATATATTCATGATGCTGATGCAGAATTCGCATCGCGAGCAGAGCCTCAGGTTCGCCGAGGCCGTGCAGTCGAAACTGGCCGGCGGTCCCATAAAAGTCGACAGGGGAGTGTCGCAGGACCCGTTCTACGTGCTCTGGAAGACTTCCATGCCTGCGGTGCTGCTGGAGCTGGGATTCATCTCGAATTCGGCCGACCTCGCCCAGCTGCGCAGGCAGGCTGGCCGCGACGACATTGCCCAGAGGCTCTACGAGGCCTTCTGCGAGTACAAGACGTTCTACGACGAGAGCCTGCACATAGGGACCGGAGACGCCACGGATCCCGCTGCGGGCGAGCGGCGCGGACACCATTCTTCCGCCGCATCCGAGGAGGAAGTCTACGCAGTGCAGATCCTGGTGAGCTCGCGCCCCCAGGACGATCCTTCCATATTCATGGGCTACACTCCGAGGGTGATAAGCTCCGGCGGGCTCAGCAAGTATTTCATTGCCGTGTCCGAGACCAGAAGCGGGGCCGAGTCGAAGCTCGACAGGATAAGGAAGCGCTACCCCGACGCCTTCCTTGTCAAGATATGCGGCGAGAGCGTCACCAGAGTCAGGTGAGTGTCTGCATGCCTTTCAGAATGAGTGTTTTATAATTTTGAATTATTAAAATCTGCCTATCTCTGCCAGTCAGGATGTTACAAGTTTGTAACATTATAATTTATTGATAAACATATAGTTATAATGCTGCCGCTTGCGGATTCCGCAATCATTATTTATGACGAAAAAAAATAATATCCAATAGCGTCGGCAAGATTTTTTCAATTTTTTTTCCCCACCTTTGCATAGCGATTCGGGTTTTCGCCCGGTCGCTTTTTTCACCAATGGCAATGGACAGCAAGAAGGAGCAATACATAGAGATTTGGGATGCCTGCCTGCAGATCATCCGCCAGATCGTGGAGCCGGGGCAGTACGACACCTGGTTCCGTCCGATCCGCGCGGTGGCCTTCGAGGATTCCAAGCTCACCGTGGAGGTTCCTTCGGACTGGTTCCGCGAATATATCGAGTCCGCGTTCCTCGACGTGCTGCGCAGGACGCTCAAGAGGGTCATAGGCCCGGACGCCAAGCTTGTCTATACCTTCCGCTCCGTCAGCAACCAGCCGGCAATGCGGATTCCCGGGCAGTCGGTGCCGACCCCGGAGAACCCGGCCGTCACGGTGATGACCAGCCCTTCCGACAGGCCGAGCCCCTTCGTGTATCCCGGGCTGCCCCACAAGGTCAAGATAAACCCCCGGCTCAACCCCGCCTACAATTTCGCCAACATGGTGGTTGGCGAATGCAACAAGATGGGCATAACCGCCGGTGAGAACATCGCCGCCGCGCCGGGCAGGACTCCGTTCAACCCCCTTTTCATATTCGGAGGCCCCGGACTCGGCAAGACCCATCTCGCGCAAGCCATCGGAGTCGCCGTGAAGGAGAAGTTCCCGGAGCTCGTGGTACTCTATGTCACCGCCAACGAGTTCAAGACCCAGTATATGGACGCCGTGGCCGTGCTCAACAAGCTCACGGATTTCCTGGCGTACTACATGCGCATAGACGTGCTGATAGTCGACGACATCCAGGCTCTCATGGGCCCCGGTTGCCAGAAGGCTTTCTTCGACGTGTTCAACTATCTTCATCAGAACAGCAAGCAGCTGATATTCACCTCCGACCGCGCCCCGGTGGATCTCAAGAACTTCGAGGAGAGGCTGCTCTCGCGCTTCAAGTGGGGCCTTTCGGTCCAGCTGACCCAGCCCGACTACGCGACGAGGCTCGCGATGCTGCGCCTGCGCGCCGAAAGGGAGGGGGTGGTGATTCCCGACGACGTCCTGGAATTCATAGCCGGCAGGGTGAAGAAGAATTTCCGCGAGCTCGAGGGCACGCTGATATCCCTGATAGCCTACTCTTCCGTGGAGCAGGGCCGCACGATGATGGAGCTCGCAGAGTCCATCACCGGGAACCTTGTGGGCGAGGAGAAGACAGAGGTGAACATGGAGAAGGTGCAACAGACCGTCTGCGACTATTTCAACATCTCCAGGGAGGACCTGGTGTCCAAGTCGCGCAAGCGCCAGATAGTCCAGGCCAGGCAGATAGCCATGTACCTCTGCCGCAACCTGATTTCCAACTGCTCGCTGGCCGCCATAGGCTCGGAGATAGGAGGGAAGGACCATGCCACGGTGCTGCATTCCTGCATGACCGTGTCCGACCTCATGCTCACCGACAAGGTGTTCAGGAAATACGTGAACGACATAGAAGGCCTGCTCGTGCCTTCGGAGAGGCAGTAGCCGCCTCATAATCCGCCACAGCCATGGATTTCAGGATAGCTCCATCGATTCTTGCCGCCGACTTCCTCCATCTCGAGAAGGATGTCAGGCTTGTCAACGAGTGCGGCGATGTGATTCATCTCGACGTGATGGACGGGTCGCTGGTTCCCAACATTTCCTTCGGCTTTTCGGTGATAGACCAGCTGGCCGGAGTGGCCGAGGCCCCTATGGACGCGCATCTTATGGTCGTGCATCCCGAAAGGTGGTTCGAGAAGATAGCTTCCGACGGGGTGGCCATGTGCTCTTTCCATCTTGAGGCTGCGGGAGAGCATACATCCGATTTCCTGGCGCGCATACGTTCGCTGGGCATGAAGGCCGGAGTGGCGATAAACCCGGACGTGCCGGTGGAGAGGCTCTATCCATATATAGGTCAGTCCGACTATTTTCTGATAATGTCGGTTTTCGCCGGTTTCGGCGGCCAGAAGTTCATCCCCGAGTCGCTCGCACGGGCGTCGGCGCTGCGTGCGGAACTGGAGAGGAGGGGAGACGGCGCGGTCATCGAGATGGACGGAGGCATTAAGCAATCCAACATCGCGCAGGTGCGCGCGGCAGGGGTCAATCTTGCAGTTGCGGGCAGCGCCGTCTATGGTGCGGAAAATCCCGCAGAGGCCATCAGGGCTTTGAGGGAAGCCTGAAGACGTTGAGGCTGAATTTTTCGTCCAGCCTGCGGCGGCCCTCCGGAGAGGCCGCTTCTTCGTATCTGGAGCGCAGCCGCCCCGCCAGTGCGCGGAGCTCTTCATCGAGATTGTAGACCTTTCCGCTGAGTTCGCGCATGGACACCGGGTTCGGAAGCCCGGCAGGCCAGCCCGTCTCGTTGACGTTCAGCCCGATTCCTACGATGCTCGACGAGACCATGCCGCCCATGCTGCTGTTCTCTATCAGAATGCCGCAGATTTTCCTGTCGCCCGTCCAGATGTCGTTCGGCCATTTGATGCGGCTGCCTATGCCCCTTGAAAGCAGGTGGTCGCGTATCGCGAGCGTGGTTATTTGGGTGACGAGCACCGCATCGGAGCTTCCGAGCGTTACGGGAAAACCTTCTCCGAACCTGAAGAGGATGCTGAACGTCAGGTTGGTCGCCGGCGACGAGAACCAGCTGTGGTCGCCTTGCCCGCGTCCGGCGGTCTGCTCCCTTGCGGCTATTACTGACAAATTGTCAAGCTCCCCAATGCGCCTTCTGAGCTCGCTGTTGGTGGATTCGGTGCTTTCCACCCATATTATTCCGCTGCCTGCTTGAAGTGGTTCCATTTTTGCGTATCTTTGCTCCGCAAATTTAGAAACCATGGCTCAAAATCCAAATAACAGAAAGCCGCAGAAGGTCAGGATAGTGAGAATCAACCTTTCCTGGGTCCTCTATCTGCTCCTCCTGGCGGCCATAGGCTGGATGCTCTTCAGCAACAGCGGCGTACCTCCCCAGAAGATAGAATGGGCCCAGGTGCAGCAGATGATGCGCGACGGCGATGTGAGGGAGATTCATTTCGTACGCAACGACTACAAGGGAAACGTTTCAATCAAACCGGAGAGCATGTCCAAGTATGCGGACCTCTTCGTGAGCGGGAAGGTTCCCTCGAAGTCGCCCCAGTTCTATTTCTACACCTCGCCCCAGTTCTATCCCGAGGAGGAGTTCGCCGAGGTGAACGCCACGCTTCCTTCCGATGCGCAGGTCAAGATTTACATAGACAATGAGACCCGCATGTGGAGCGGTATCCTGGAGTGGGTGCTGCCCTTCCTGCTGATACTGCTTATCTATGCATGGCTTTTCCGGGGAATGACCCGCCAGATGGGCGGCGGAGGCAGCGGAAGCGGCGGCGGAGGGATGAATCCCTTCAACGTGGGCAAGTCCACGGGCAAGCTCGCCGACAAGGACAAGGTGAACGTGACCTTCAAGGACGTGGCCGGAATGTACGGCGCGAAGGAGGAGGTCATGGAGATAGTCGACTTCCTCAAGAATCCCGGCAAATATACCGCCCTCGGAGGCAAGATTCCCAAGGGAGCCCTGCTCGTGGGCCCTCCGGGAACCGGAAAGACCCTGCTCGCCAAGGCGGTGGCCGGCGAGGCCAACGTGCCCTTCTTCAGCATCAGCGGCTCCGACTTCGTGGAGATGTTCGTGGGAGTGGGCGCGAGCCGTGTCCGCGACCTCTTCGCCCAGGCGAAGGAGAAGGCCCCGTGCATAGTTTTCATCGATGAGATCGACGCCGTGGGCCGCGCGAGGGGCAAGAACGTGGGCTTCTCTTCGAATGACGAGCGCGAGAACACGCTGAACCAGCTGCTCACCGAGATGGACGGCTTCGGCTCCAATAGCGGAGTCATAGTGCTGGCGGCGACCAACCGCGCCGACATACTCGACAAGGCCCTGATGCGTGCCGGACGTTTCGACAGGCAGATACACGTGACCCTGCCCGACCTCAACGAACGCAAGGAAATCTTCCTGGTGCACACCAAGAACCTCAAGCTCTCCAAGGACTTCGACGTGGAGGCCATAGCCAAGCACACTCCCGGATTCTCCGGAGCTGACATAGCCAATATCTGCAATGAAGCCGCGCTCGGTGCGGCCAGAAAGGGCGAGGCGGCCATTTCCAACAAGGACTTCGCCGACGCGGTCGACAGGGTCGTGGGAGGCATAGAGAGGAAGAAGACCATCATGTCGCCCGACGAGAAGAGGCTTACCGCTTACCATGAGGCCGGTCATGCGGTCGCGGGCTGGCTGCTTCCCGGATGCGACCCCGTGCTCAAGGTGTCCATCATCCCCCGTGGGCAGGCCCTCGGACTCACCTGGAGCCTTCCCGACGAGAAGGTGATGATGTCGAAGTCCGACCTGACGGACGAGATGTGCTGCCTCGTGGGCGGCCGCATCGCGGAGGAGATAATCAACGACGGTGTTCCCTGCACCGGCGCCCTCAACGACTTCGAGCGCATGACCAAGATAGCCTACGCGATGGTCACATATTACGGAATGAGCGAGAAGGTGGGCAATCTTTCGTACTACAACGCCCAGGGAGGCTACGACCTTACCAAACCCTATAGCGAGAAAACCGCGCAGCTGATTGACGAGGAGGCCAAGGCCATCATCGACGAAGTCACTACGCGTACGCGCAAGCTGCTCAAGGACAACTGGTCCGGAGTCGTCAAGCTGGCCGAGATGCTCATAGAGAAGGAGGTCATAATGGCCGACGACATCGAGGCCATCTTCGGCCCCAAGGCCGGAAAGCACGGCGAGGAGCGTCTGAAGGGCAATGACGGCGGAGATACCGGTGAGACGGGTACCTCCGGAGACGCCGCCCAGACCGCATCTTCCGGGGAATCATCTTTCGTTTCGGATTCGACCGACGGCGGCGCGGATGCCGGCAAACCTTCTTCAGGAGATGAGTAATCTGGTCAAGCGTACGCTGGTGGGCATCGTCTTCCTTGCGGTGATGGTGTTCGGAATAATATGGGACAGGATGATCTTCGGATGCCTGTTCCTTGTCATTCTGTATTTCTGCCTGAAGGAATATTATGATATTTCGCTCGGAGGGCGTTTCAGGCTCGGTTCCAAGTTGGGCATACTTGCGGGGGCGTCGGCTTTCGTCGCCGTGGCGTGCGTGCGCTTCTGGGAGATGAGCCATGCGCTCCTGCTGATTCCTCTGGGGCTGCTGCTCCTGATTCCCGTAGCGAACGTGGTTTTCGGCGACAGGGACAACTATTCCGACGTGGAGACCGTCTATGGCGGACTGCTCTACATCGCGCTTCCGATTTCGCTGTCGCCTTTCATCGTGATGGACGGCTTCGTGTTCGACGGCTGGCTGCTTCTTTCCCTGTTCATTCTGGTATGGGTTTCCGATGTGGGGGCCTATTGCATAGGTACGCTTCTGGGGCAGAAGCCGGATTCCGCCAAGCTCGCTCCTGAAATCTCACCGCACAAGTCCTGGTGGGGCTTCTGGGGAGGGATTGCGCTCAGTCTTGCGGCCGCTTTCGTGCTCAACAGGCTCGGGTGGTTCGCCTTCAGCGTATGGCATAGCCTCGCAGTTGGTCTGATAGTCAGCATCGGAGGGGTGTGCGGCGACCTTTTCGAGTCGCTGTGGAAGCGTCATCACCATGTGAAGGATTCAGGGAACATAATTCCCGGTCACGGGGGCATGCTCGACCGTTTCGACAGCAGTCTCGTGGCAATTCCTCTCGCCTGCGTCTATCTTGCCGCCTTCGGCCTGCTCTGAGTCAGGTCTTCCGTCGGCTTACCGTCTGGTTGTGGCGGATTTTCTAGTTCTGGCGGATCTGCAATCTGCCCGCCGCTGGCCATAAACGTCCCTCGCAGGCGGGAAGAGTCGGTCATACCGTTTTCTTCTGTTTCCGGCGGAACACCGCGAGGTAGAGTATTCCCGCGAGAGTCAGCGAGATGGGATAGCCGAACCATATTCCCTTGAGACCGAAGTCCAGCACGAATCCGAAGAGGTAGCTGCATGGAATTGAGACGAGCAGGTATGCCGTGAAGGCTATCGGGAGTATGGGCTTGACCTGCTGGATTCCCCTCAGGCAGTTGGAGAAGCATATCTGCATGCCGTCGCCGAACTGGTAGAGGATGAAGGGGAGCACAAGGGTGCCCGCAAGGCTGATTACTTCCGGCGAGTCGGTGAACAGTGCGCTCAGCGGCCTTATTGCTGCCAGGACGATTCCCGAGCAGACCACCGTGAGACCAAGGGTCATCGCGTAGGCCGTTCTGGCCGTCATGTTCACTTCCTTCGTAAGCCCCTGCCCGTTGAGGCTGCTTATGAGTATCGCCGCGCCGCTGCCCACCGCGATGTACATCATGTAGCAGATTTGGGAGATGGTGGTCATGACCTGGTGGGCCGCCAGGGCGGTGGTGCCCAGCCATCCGACTATTATCACGATTACCGAGAAGGATGCGGTCTCCATAGCCATCTGGCCGGAGATGGGCGCTCCAAGTCTGGCTATCCTGGACATGGCGCCCTTGTCGCCGCCGGCTGCTCTGAAGCCTTCCCTGTATTTTGCGAGTCTCCTGTCGAGGAAGAAGTAGGCCGCCATCGCCGCCACGGTGAAGATTCTGGCGAAGAGGGTGCTTATGCCCGCCCCGAGCAGGCCCAGTTCCGGGAATCCGCATTTGCCGTAGATGAGCACATAGTTGCCCGCGATGTTGAGCAGGTTGCTGGTGATTATTATGATCATGGAGACCGTGGGCCTCATGGTCCCGTCGGTGAACTGCTTGAAGGTGTTGAAGAAGTAGGTCGCGAGTATGGATATGGCTACCACTATGTAGTAGGAGCGTATCAGGGGGAGCAGTTCTTCCGGCTGGCCCATCCGTCCGAGGTTGAGGTAGAGTATGGCCAGGATGGCCGCCATTGCAGCGGCGAACAGCGAGCTGACCTTGAGTCCAGCCCTGAGGAGGCCGCCCACGCCCCTGCGGTCGCCCTTGCTTTCCGCGTCGCTGATCAGGGGAGTGAGTCCGAGGGAGAAGCCGAGCCCGGCGAGCACGAGTATCATCGTGAGGTTGTTGACGAAGGATGCGGCGGCCAGTTCCCTGACCCCGTAATGTCCTATCATGAAGGTGTCGGCGAATGAGACCAACACCGTCCCTATCTGGCCTATCATTATCGGGCCGGCAAGTTTTGTGAGCCTTCCGGCTATTCCTCTGTAGCTTGTTTCTCCCATAAAGCGGGGCAAAGATACGAAATATCCGGCACCGTCGGATTCTGCCGCTGAATTTGGTTATCTCGCAGGAATTGCTAATTTTGCTCGTTAAAATTTTTTAATAACTACAAAAATGAACAAATTAACCGCTATTGCCGCGCTATCCGGCGCGGCCCTGGTCTTGTGCTGTGCAGCTGCCTGCAACAAGGCCGAAACCCCGGCACCTGAAGTGAAAGTTACCGTAGCCGGGGTGACAATGAACTCCGTTTCTTTTACCGTAAGCGCAACCAACGCCTCCGAGTGCTCATATCTCGTGGTTGGCGCGGACGAGATCGTGCCCACCGCTTCCGCGATTCTTGCAGACGGCACTTCCGTGGATCTTGCCGATGCTTCCGAGATTGTTGCGGAAGGCCTTGAACCGTCGACTGAATATACCGTAGCCGTGGCCGTATCGTCAGAGGACGGACAGACCGCCGTGGCGACAGAAAATGCCACCACCGAGGCCGATCCTGCAATCGTGCTGGACAGCGCCACCGGCAGGCATTACGGCTCCGACATCAACTGGGGCATGACCCTGAGCGGTGAAGTGGACGGTAAGGAATACCAAATCGCGCTCGACCTCTATGACGACGCATCCGTCGATGCCGGATATGTCACCGAGGGAGTCTATACCGTCGCTCCCGATGGAGGTGACGGAACCATCAGCCCGGTTTACAGTTCTGTCGACATTCTGGATACGGCCGACTACTCGAACTATCACTATACTCTTTCTTCCGGCACTCTGGAGGTCAAGATAGCCGACGGCGAGTATGCGCTGCGCCTCGATGTGGTTCTCAACGACGGCAGCAGCCTGGTTGTAGTGTACAATGGCCCGGTCGACGGCATTGAGATAGCCGCATAATATGACATCGCGTTCATTGGTATTGACGGCGGCGGCCCTGTGCCTGTTTGCCGTCGCATGCGAGAAGGGCGGTGGTGAGGCACCTCCGTTCGTGCCCGAAGGCGTGGACCTTAGCGCCGGCGGGGCATACGCGAACTGCTATATGGTGGAAAAGGACGGAAAGTATTTCTTCGAGGCGAAGCGGGTCGACGGCTCTCCCGTGGAGGACATAGCGTCCGCGGACTGGATATGGTCCACCAAGGATGCCGCTGGCAACGGTCTTGTCGATGATGTGGAGTACAAGGAGGGCTATATCAGCTTCACCGCAGGGGATACCCGGGGCAATGCGCTCATAGGGGCGTTCGATGCAGCCGGGAACGTGCTCTGGAGCTGGCATATCTGGCTCACCGAGGCTCCCGCCCTCCAGGCTCTGGACAACGGGGCGGTCTTCATGGACAGGAACCTGGGTGCGATGAGCGCCTCTCCCGAAGACGGGCCGCTGACCTACGGACTCAAGTACCAGTGGGGCAGGAAGGATCCGTTCTATGCCGGAAGCTCCAATGAGGATGCCGGCAGCGTCTTTTCCATGGCCCGCGAGGCCACCGTTTTCAATCCCGGAACGGCCGCCGGCTGGACTTCGGTGAAGAAGGATGCTTCCAGCGGAACCGTGGAGTTCGCCATTGCCAATCCCACGGCGTTCATCTATACCGACAAGGACGAGAACGGCTGCGACTGGCTTTCAGGGCGCAACGACTATCTGTGGAGCGAAGAGGGAAGCGATGCGAAGACCAACTACGACCCCTGCCCGGCAGGCTACCGCGTGGCCTACGACGGAGCCTGGGAGGGCTGCGGCTATTGGAACGTGGACGATGACCCCGTCAACGGAGGGCGTACGCACGTGACCGAAGCCGGAGAGCATTTCTGGTGGCCTTTGGACGGCACCAGGTGGGGCGACGCGGATGCGGGCATGCTCGGTTATGTAGGAGTGAACGGCGTGGGCGCCATCTGGATGCGCACGACCATCAACTGCGGCTACAACGCCAGCTGCTTCTACTACCACCAGGGCACCTACCTCGGCAGCAGCTATGCGATGTACAGGGCATACGGAGAGTCCGTGCGCTGCGTGAAGGAGTAACTGCCGCAAATTGAACAATCATGGCCGTCCCGGGATTCCGGGGCGGTTTTTTCATGTCAGAAGTGCACGCGGAAGCCGCCCGTTGCCGTGATTCCCGGCATCTCGTAGCCGTAAATGATGGTGTAGCGCGTGTCGGTGAGGTTCTCCATGTTGATGAAGATCTTCATCCAGTCGAGCAGGTCGTAGCTGAGCCTGAGGTTCAGCAGCGCGTAGTTTTCGTGCGTCATGCTTTCGTGCACATATAGTCCGGCTACGCCCTGAAGGCTGGCGTCTACGCGGAATTTTGGAAGCGCCTGCCAGTTCACTCCCAGGTAATACTGGTGCTTAGGAGCTCCGGTCAGGTCCGTAAGCGTGGTGTGGAGGTAGCTGTAGGATGCCTGGAGGCTCAGGTTGTCCAGCGGCGCCGAGTTCGCGGTGACTTCGATTCCCTTGTTGGTGAAGCTGCCGGTGTTCTGGTTGAGCGGCTGCCCGGTCGGGCCAGGCGCCGTCTGTATCAGATTGCTTCCATGGCTGTGATAGCCTGTAAGGCTGATGTTGAGCAGCTGCGCGAAGCTTTTGCCGACTGTGACCTCATAGTTGACCATGCTTTCCGGCTCAAGTTCCGGGTTGGCGGGCATGTAGAGGTAGAGCTCGCGGAAGGACGGGTTGCGGTAGCCCTCGGCGGCCGAGGCCTTGAGAATCCAGCCGGATCCCGGATGTCCGGTTATGCCGAATTGCGGAATCCATCGGGTGCCGAACATGTCGCTGTTGGCCATGCGCAGGCCGGCGTTCAACACGAGGCCGCCTTTCAGGAATTCCTGCGCCAGCGTGACGTAGGGCGAATATTCGGTGATGCTCTTCCGGTCGATGGTGCTCATGGAACCTTCGTGGTGCGCGTTGCCGCCGGAGAAGGGTATCTCGCCGGTGTAGCGGTTGAAGTCGAAGCCGAATGTCGCGGCGGCGCCTTTCCAGAGATCCACGTTCTGGTATGCGAGCACGCCGAAGCGGTCGTCCAGGCTATGGAAATAGTCCGGGTCTGCGATGAAATGGTTGCCGTAGCTGTAGTAGACGCGCACAGTACCGTTGGTGCGGTCGTAGCTGTTGGAGAGTGCCAGCGAACCCTCGCCGCGCACGATGTCCTGGTGGTAGATGTCGGTGGATTCGGGGTCCTCAATCTTGGCGTAGATCGGGTCATTGCCCACGAACTTCATCAGGGTGTAGTCTGCCTGCAGCTTCCAGCTGTCGCTGAATTCGTAGCCCAGCTTGGCGTAGACGCTGCCCTGCCTGAAGTCGAAGTTCTCGACCGTGCCGTCGCTGCGGCCGTGGCTTGCCGAGACGAGAGCGGAGAACCTGCCGTAGCGGGCGGTGGCGCTCAATGACGACTGCCATGTGTTGTAGGAGCCGTATTGCGATGTCAGAGAGGCATGGAAACCCTGGCGGTCGGCGTTCCTGGTGATTACGTTGATGACCCCGCCCATGGCGTTGGAGCCGTAGAGGACGGAGGCCGGCCCGCGCAGCACTTCGACACGCTCGACATATTCGGCCTCGTAGAAGTCCGCCACATGGTGGGAATAGATTCCGGCGAACTGCGGTTGTCCGTCGACCATCATGAGCACGGCATTGGTGGGGGATCCGCCGACTCCACGTATCTTGATACCGCCCGAGCCTCCAGTGCTGATGCCGAAGCCGAAGTTGCTGCGCTGGGAGATGAACAGGCCGGGCACCTGTCCGGAGATGGCGGTGAGCAGCTTGGTCTGTCCGCTCGCGGCTATCCTGGAACTGCCTACGGTGCTCACGGTGTAGGGCAGCAGGTTGCGGCTCACGGCGTTGTTGCTGCCTGTGACCACGACTTCGTCGAGGGTGTCGAAGATGGTGGTGTCTGCGATGGCCGCCCGGGTGTCGCTTTCCGGCAGGCTGCCGTGTACATTGTGGTATGTTTCAGCTGAGGCCGACGGGCCTTCGAGGGCGGCAGCTGCCGCCATGACGAGCGCAACGGCCGTCTTGAAGAATATATGTTCCGTATTCATTTTTGATAATTGTTCCGTCAGCGGAATCCGTTCCGGATGCCCGCAATGCAAAAATACGGATTGGGAATTTATATGTAGGCAACGATTTTACGGGAATGATTACCAATTTTACGGAGGTGCGGACTGTGATAATCAAGGAAAGTTTCGTATATTGGAAAAGTCTTCCGCAGGTGCGGATGACATTCCCAATTTAATCTTACGTGCCATGAAAAAGTATGTTTGCGACGTGTGCGGCTATGTGTATGATCCTGCAGTAGGCGACCCCGACAGCGGAATAGCTCCCGGAACAGCGTTCGAGGACCTTCCCGCCGACTGGGTGTGCCCTCTCTGCGGAGTCGGCAAGGATCAGTTCAGCCCCGAGGCGTAGGTTTACGGAAACGGCGGAGCGTCACTGCTCCGCCGTTCCTTATTCTGCCTTACCGCTGCGTGTTGGCTTTCAGGTAGTCCAGGATTGAGAAGCGCTTTTCCTTGACGGGGGAGCCGGGTTCCGCCTCTACGGTGGTGATTGCGAGCTCCTGCCCGCCGAGTACCTGCCGTGTGAGGAAGGCCATGATGTCGTAGTGGTTATCATGCATCGGGGTTCCGGCGATTTCGTGGCTGGCACCCGCCACGATGTGGAACTCGTAGGGCGTGCCGGTCTTCTCCAGGCTCCTGACGATGCTTGCCGAACCCCAAAGGCCGCCGAGGCTGATGATATGCGCTTTCCTGTAGGGCACCGTGGTGTCGGCGTTGCCGTGGAACAGCATTATCGGGCAGGGTTCCGCATCCCAGTGCAGCTTCTTCTTCTCCGATATTGCTCCGGCGAATGAAACCACTCCGGCGAAGTTGAAGTCTTCAGGGAGGCGCGAGGTGGTATATCTTCCGTTGCAGATGTCGTATTCCGCCTGAAGGGCGGTGATGGCGCCGGCGCTGGAGCCGCTGGCCACGATGAGCGAGGGGTCGATGTTCCATTCGGCTGCGTGGTCAATCGCGTAGCGTGCGGCGTCGCAGAAATCCACGACCGCCGTGTCGATTGCTCCCTGGAGCACGTCAAGGAAGTCCGTCGGAGATTTTATCCGGCTGGCGTCGAGGTTCTTGAGCATGGTGCGGTAGTCGGTGGAAAGCACTACGAAGCCGTTGCGGGCGAGGAACTCGAAATACGGAATCTGGTATTCCTGGGCCCTGTCGCCGGTATAGAAGCCGCCGCCGAACGCAAAGAGCACTACCGGGCGCGCAAGGCTGTCAGGAGCGGATGAGAGTTCGTATTTGTCGAGATACATCGTGGCTCCGTCCTTTTCCGCGAAGGCTATGGTTTCCTTGATTATGCTGCCGGCGCTGCCTTGCGTCTTCCCGATGGCCGTGAAGCCGGATACGGCGGATGCCAGGCAGAGCAGGATTGCTAGTGTGCTTTTCATCTTCATTTGTTCTTGAGTTCTTCCAGCATTTCGCGCAACTGGACGTACTCCTTGCTGTAGCGTTCAAGGCGTATGATGTCGCGCTCTCCCGGAGAGGGGAGGCGGCTGAGGTCCATGTTGTTCTGCATGTCGTTGAGCTTTACGCGCAGGGCGAGCTCATGTCCTCGGAAGCGTTCGATGTAGGCTTCCCGGGTGGGTGCGGTGTTGGCGTTCAGCAACTCGAGGGCTTCGGTCAGGTCCAGCCATTCTTCGTAGGTGGGCGGGACGTAGCTGTTGTCCGCTGGCGTGGTTGAAAGAGTGTCCTTCAGCATCCGGATGATTTGAGGTACGCTGTAGTAGGTGTCCTCTGCGGCATCGTGGAGGTATCCGACCGTCATCTCCATCCAGTTTGTGCCGGCATTCGCCACCGTGGTGAGATGCCCTTCGAAATAGTCCCTGCCGGCCTTGTCGAGCTGGCCTTTGTGGAGCTGACGGGCGAGTTGGGCCGCAGCCTTGACTACCGGTTCTTTCCTCCTGTCGCGCAGGACGGTCTCGGTCGGCCGGGGTGCGGACTCCTGCAGGCCGGTTCCGTTCTTGGATTCGCTTTTCATGTCGCCCTTGCGCAGGGAGCGGCGCTTCGCGAGCAGGTAGATGAGAACTGCCAGCACGATGATGCCGATGCCGCAGAGCACGTAGATGCCGTACCCTCCGATGGGTGCTGCTGCCACCAGAAGAAGCGGTGCGATGCATGCGAGCGGTTTTCCGTATGTCTTGTTGCCCATGGTGTCGCTGTTTTCTGTTTCGAGCGCGAATTTAGGATGTTTGGACGTAATTCCGAAGAGCGAAGGGATTAATTTTAGGTGAAGAATCTTGTATCGTGGGAGAATCAAATCTTATGAATCTGCAATCAGTTGAATATGAATTGAATTTGCGGAAAGGTGGAGGGGATTAACTGCAAGCGCTTGTGAATTTCCGGGTGTGGACAATCAGAGTCCGGCGCGGATGTCCTGCAGGATTCCCTCGTCGGCGGGGAGCCAGCGGACGGAGAGGAGCTCGTCCTTCGAGAGCCATCTGGAGGCTTCGTGCTCGAGCAGGTGCAGTTCGGCAGAGGCGAGGGTGCACCAGAAGCAGTGCATCGTGAGGTGGAAGCCGGGGTAGTCCCACTCCACCGTGCGGATCAGGCTGCCGATGCTGATGTCGGTGTCCAGCTCCTCGCGGATTTCGCGCACCAGGGCCTGCTGCGGCGTCTCGCCCGGTTCCATCTTCCCTCCGGGGAACTCCCACCAGTCCTTGAATTCCCCGTAGCCGCGCTGGGTTGCGAATATCCTGCCGCCGCGGCGGATTACTGCGGCGACGACTTCGATGTGTGCGGTGGCTCTGTCTGCTTGCATCGGCGGTCGGTTGCCGGTTGCCGTTGACCGGCCCGTAAAGATACGCAGAAGGCGGATGCAATGCAAAAATAAACTACATTTGTCCGTCTTGCGCACTGCAAGGTCTGCCTGAAGGTTTGAGGAAAATGAGAAAAGAATATATCAACGCCGGACGCTGCATCTTTTGCGGGAGGGGCACGGAAGAAGCTACTTTCTACACGAAGCCGCATACGACGCCTCACAGTCTGGGCAGTTCGAGAATAGGCTTTGACGTATGTGATGAGTGCAACGCTTCCTGCTGCAGCTGAACAGGAAGGGACATGACGGTGACATGCTGAAGTCTGTCTATTTCAACTTCTGGCGGTCGAGGAACACACTTTCGATAAAGCCGTCTTTCCGGAATCCCTCGTTCAGAAGGGTCTTCGTCAGGCAGTTCAAGAGGGGAATGTACGAACTCTTCCTGCAGGAATATCACCGCGCGACGGGAAACGGTCTGGATCCGAAGTTCGACAAGGTGAGGAAGTATGCCAGATACGGTGTGGGGGACATTCCGCTGTGGCATCTTCAGGCGCAGATTCTTCTCGTAGAGGATGACCTTTCTGAGCCCCGGCTTCATTTCACGGAAGCTGACCTGCTTCAGATTGACACTTACGGATTCTGTTCGATGTATCTGTGGGGTTTCTGGTTCTATCTGGAGGTCACCCCGCGTGCGGAATTGTCGCGCGAGGTGTTCCTGTCGGAGGTGTGCAGGAAGCTGAATGTCGGAGGTTTCGTCTTCAGGAAGATTGTGGATGTCCGGAGAATCGAGGATATAGACTATACCCTCAGGGCGCTGTACGGTGCCGGTCTGGAATGATTCTGTCTGCCCTGCGGCAGGCGAGATTATTCGTCGTTCCGGGGTATTCTTCCGAATTTGACCGGGGTGTCCAGCTGTTCCGAGAGTTCGGCTTCGACAAGGGCGGCGATTTCGCGGCGCCTGTGGGCCTGTTCGACGGCGAACTGGCGGTCCTGCCTGCGGCGCTGGTTGTAGGCTACCCATTTTGCCTTGTTCGCCTCCAGCTCGGCTTCGATGCGGCTGACAGTATCGTTGAGCCGTGCTTTCTCGAGCTCGCATTCCCACACCGTGATCACGTTCCAGGCGATTGACTCGAGCCGCTGGTTGTTGAGCAGGTCGCGCTCCCGGTTGCGGGCGACTTTCTGCGTCCAGAACTCGGCGTTGGTCTTGGGGACGTTGTATCTCGGGCAGCCCTTATGTCCGTGCCAGAAGCAGCCGTTCACGAAAATGACGCTGCGGTATCTGCCTAGCACGATGTCAGGAGTCCCGGGCAGCTTGCGCACGTTCGTCCTGTAGCGGTAGCCCCGGCGCCACAGCTCACGCCGCAGCTTCATCTCGGGACTTGTGTCCTTGCTGCGGATGTGAGACATGCAGAGATGGCGCTGCTGGAGGGTGAGAGGGTCGGGCATGGGGTCGCTTGCTTTATATTTGACTGCCGTCATTTATACTGTAGCGCCTCGGCATAACAAATAAATTTGTTCTGCACTCGGCTTCTGCGTAATTTGGCCTGCGGCCACATATACGGTGGCGCCTCGGCAATGAAATCCGAACAAGTTCGATTTGCATTGCACTCGGCTTCTGCGTATATTTGGAAATATGGAACAACAGGATAAAAAATCAGTAGAAAAGAACAGGACGATAAGGTATGTTTCGAGCCTTGTCTTCGTGGCCGTGCTTGCCCTTCTGGCATACGTGTTCAAATGAATGAAGTCCGGACTCTCCGGACTTCTTTCATTTTCAGCAACCTTTTCCATCGAGGCTGCAAAAGCTGCCAGATTGCAAATCCGGCCTCGATTTCAGCCCTGCCTCCTCCGGAATCAGAGTGACCCTGCCGTCTTCCAGCACGAAGCAGGGGATGCCGGCCCGGCCGTTGCGGCGGGCGTCGTCGAATACGGGGCTGGAGTCGCGCAGTCGCAGGAACTCCTTCAGAAACTTCACGTGCGAGCCGATGTCTATGAACTCATAGCCGGCGCGGCCTTCGGCCTGCCGTTCGACGAAGCTGCAGTCGGGGCAGCTGGGCATACCGTAGATCTTAATCATGGCTGACCTATTTGAGCAGCGTGGATGCCAGCCAGTCTGCAGCCATCTCGGCGGCGCCGGTCATGTCGGCGGTGAAGCCGTGGTCATCGCCGGGCAGCAGCTGGACCGTGCAGTCGGGCATCTCCCGGCCGAACCTTTCGCCGTAGGTGTAGGGCACGACCTTGTCGGCCATGCCATGAAGTACGAGCACGGGGCCGTCGTATCTTGCGGCGGTCTCGTAGATTGGCAGGCTGAGGGCGGTCTGGATATAGTCGCGGCCGAGCCTGTGGCCGAAGATGTCGACATATTCCGGGGCGTGCCAGGGGTCGTAGGTCGCACCCATGGTGCTTCCGCGCAGGGCATCGTCGCGCAGAACCGCCGCAGGGGCCATCAGCACCGCGCTCTTCAACACCGCGCTGCCGAGCTGTCCGGCCGCCATCGCGGCCACGACTCCGCCCTGGGAATGCCCGAGTACGGAGATGCCGTCGGTCTGTGGCATCCTGCGCACATAGTCGATCACTGCGAGCGCATCGTCTATCTCGTTGAGCACCGTCATGTCCACGAATTCGCCCTCGCTCCGGCCGTGGCCGTTGAAGTCGCAGCGTATCGCTCCGATTCCGAGCTCGACGAGGTTATCGGCTATCGTTGAGAGCAGGGGTTCGTTCTTGTTGCCCATGAAGCCGTGGCAGATGACCACGACGGGGCATTTTTCGCCTTCCTGCAGTTCGGGGAGCTGGAGGCGGGTGGACAGGCGGCCCATGGAACCGTCGATGAAGAAGGTTGAGTCGGTCTGGGCGGAAGCGGCGAAGGTGCAGCAGAGTGCAAGCGCGGCCGCCGTGAGGAATGTTCTTGCTTTCATGTCATAAATATAGCGCTTTTGCACCGAAATCGCTATATTGCAGACAGACAAAGATCCGAAAGCCATGTCCAAAGAATGTGAAATCCGATTTGTGAGCCGTTTCAGCGATCTCGGTTCCACAAGCTCATCAGTAGAAAGGGAAATCAAAGTCGACGCCGCCGACATAGTGCAGGGGAGGCCGTTGCCGGGCTGGCCGGTGAACGGGGAGAAGCCCATGGTCGACTGGTACGACGGCGAGACCGTCGAGCTCTCGTTTCTTGGCCGCAGCTTTTCCATGCGCGCGGGCGACAGGTACCTGACCCTGCTGAGCGCAGAGGTCGAGAACCCCATGGTGCGCCAGACAAGGGATGTCGAGTTCCGTCTGGCCGCCCTTGCATACGTAAGGAACGACGACTTCGAGGGCATGTTCCGCCGGGGCTCGTTCGATGCCATCGTATATAACTTCCTGAGCCGTGACATCAGCGGCTCCGATGAAGACCTGGCAGCGCTCAATATCTTCCTGCGCGTGTTCTGGCTGGGCTGCAACATCCATCTGCTGGGACGCGAGAGCCTGGAACTGGTCAGGAGCGCAGCCGAAAGCGGGAGCTGGTACGGACTGTTCGCATACGGACGCTGCCTCTGCGTCCTCCGGCCCGGCACGGACTGGGGAGAGACGTCGGTGGAGTGCTTCAGAAAGGCGGCGGAAGCGGGATTGAGCGATGCGTACGTCGGCCTGTCGGACGCCTGGTACTACGGAGACCTCGGCCATGTGGACTACGGCAAGTCGCGGGACTATATGCAGAAGGCGCTGGACGGCGGCTCCGTATTTGCCGCGAGGAGGATGATAAGGACTCTGATATACGGCGACCGCATCATGGGCAAGAATCCCAAGGCGGCCCTGGAGATGCTGCGCGAAGCCATAAAGGCATATCCCGGGGATCCGATGTGGCAGTTTCTGCGCGGATGCGCGACAGTGGAGCTGGAGGGTCCCACCAAGGGCAGGGAGGACTTCGAATATGCTGCGGAGAACGGAGTGGTAGATGCCTGGGTCGACCTGGCGATGGCGGTCGGCTGCAACGACGAGTATGAAATGACCGACAGCCGCGCGTACGACAGAATAATCGAGAAGGGCGCCGGCAGGCGTTCTGCGGCATGCCTGTTCGTGAAGGTCTTCACGAACGAGCCCGACCCTTCGCATCCGTATTTCCGCGAAAGGCGGCGGGATTATGTCGAAGGTCTTGAGAAATCGGCCGGAATGGGCTGCAACCTGGCGGCTGTGGCGCTCGGGGACCTGTATCTCGAAGGGCGGCTGGAGATTGCGGCTGATTGCGGCAAGGCCTGGTCCTGGTATTCCCGGGCAGCGCTCCTGGGCGATCCGGAGGGTTACGAGAAACTCTACGGCATGCTGCGCGACGGGCTGGTGAAAGAGAATCAGGATTTCATGGACGGATGCGCCATACGCGGGGTCTTCTGCGGTTCGGACTCGCTGCTGAAGGACGCCGTGGACATCTACCGTGCCGGAAGGCTGACCATGTTCGCCCGTGAGATGGAGCAGTATTTCATCCCCATGCTGGAGGCTCAGGAGAAGGCCGCCGCGGAAACCGAAGAGGGGGACGATGACGATTATCCGGACGACGACGGCCGCTTCGATGCCTACGTATAGATGGGAACGGAGCCCGGGCGGCTACTTTCGGCGCGTCCCGTTTTCATTGCCCGCAAGTGGTTTTTTTGATTTTAAATCCATATATTTAGACTTGATCAAAACTATCCATACATGTCAAAAGAATGCTCGATTTTCATCGTGAACCGTTATGACGGTGATCCCGACAATTCCTCTATCCAGAAAGAGATTGAACTCGACGCCGATGCCATCGTGCAGGGGCATCCGCTGCCGGACTGGCCGCTGGAGGATGCAGCCCCGACGGTCGACTGGTACGACGGCGATACCATCGAAGTTTCGTATCTCGGTGAAAAGTTTTCCATGCGCTGCGACGACTTCTACGCCGTGACGCTGTCCAGCACTCCGGCCGGCAATCTCCGGACAAGTGACGTGATGCTCCATCTGTCCGCTCCCTCATACGTCAGGAATGACGATTTCAACGGGATGTTCCTTCGCGGCTCCTTCGATTCCGTGGTCTATAATTTCCTCGTCAGGAGAGACGACGGCACGGACATGGATCTGACAGCGAAAAGGATATTCTACAGGCTGTTCTATGCGAGAAGCAATATCCGCCTGCTGCGGGACGAGACGGTTGAGATGCTGAAGAAGGAGGCGGATGCCGGAAGCGTCCACGGGCTGTACGCATACGGCCGCTGCCTTGTGGCGCGCCGTCCCGATTATGACTGGGTGGAAACCGCCGGCAAGTGTTTCAGGAAGGCGGCGGAGGCCGGCTGTCCCGACGCCTATGCCGAATTGTCCGACCTGTACTACTACGGCGACTTCGGTTATGTCGATTACGGGAAGGCCAAGGATTATCTCCGGAAAGGAATCGATGAAGGCTCAATGTCGGCGGTCATGAAGACTGTCCGGAAGATGATATCCGGCTGCCGTATCATAGAGGAGGACCTTGAAGGGGCGCTCAGGATGGTAAATGCCGCCATTTTGCAGGAACCGGATATTCCGGAGTTCCGTCAGTTGCGCGGACTGGCCGGATATCATATGAAGCCGGGTGCGGAAGCCGTGGCGGATTTCAAGTATGCCGCGGAGAACGGAGTGCTGGAGTCATGGATGTATTATGCAGTGGCTGCCGGATGCGACGCGGACGGGCACATCGCGAACGTCAAGGTCTTCTCCGATATTCTTGAAACGGGTGTAAGCAGGCGCGCTGTGTCCTGCCTGAATGTCAGGAACCGCTATTTCAGGCCGGAAGACCCTTCTTCCCCTGATTTCGAGGAGGAGAGGGAGAATTACATGGACTGCCTGGAGAAGATCTACGGAATGGGCTGCACTGAAGGCGCGGTTACTCTCGGTGACCTGTACCGCGACGGCGATCTTGGACTGAAGCAGGATTATGACATGGCGTTTACCTGGTACTCGAGGGCGGCGATCTTCGGCGACGCGACGGGTTATGAGAGAATGTACGGAATGCTTTGCGACGGGAGGAAAGAAGAAGACAGGAACTTCATGGACCAGTGTGTGATCAACAGTGTGCACTGCGATTCCGACGTCCTGCTCGAAGAGGCGGTCAAGATCTACCGTGCCGGAAGGCTGACCATGTTCGCCCGTGAGATGGAGCAGTATTTCATCCCCATGCTGGAGACGCAGGAGAAGGCAGCCGCAGAAGCGGAAGAGGAGGACGAGGACGACTATCCGGATGACGACGGCCGCTACGACGCCTACGTATAGACGGAAAACGGAGCCGCGGAGGCTCCGTCACCGGGTTCATTCGGCGGGTATGCCGAGATATTTGTCGCGGTAGCTTTCGAGCTGCGCCACCGCTTCCGGATTGCGCGCGAGCGCGTCAAGATAGCCGTTCAGCGAGGCATAGCCCGAATAGTCGAGCAGTACGGTCATGCCGGACAGTCCGTCGGCGGTGCCCAGCAGGCTCTCCGCCGCCGCGTCGAGGGTGCCCGCGAAATCGGGGTTCCTGGCTATGCCGCTGAAGAATGCCGCCAGGGCTTCTCCTCTGGCCTCACCGACCATCCGCTCCTCGTCGGCGCCTCCGAGCGGAAGGAGCTCGGAGAAGTCATCGTAGCCCGCTATCTCGCAGGTGCTTCTGACCAGCTCGTCGGATATTTCCGGCTGTATCGCCATGGCGTCGAAGAGGGCTGCGGTGCTCCTTACCTGCTCCGCCTTGGCGCTCCGGCAAACCGGTTCGGTTTCTGTCTTGGTGCTGCATGACGCCAGCATGAATGCGGCGGCCATGCCCAATAGGATGTTTCTGATTTTCATGTCGGCAAATTTAGTGAAATTAGCGGATTCTCCTGCATGCCGGGCGACAAATTGTATATTGGAAAAAATATGTATAAATTCGCAGACTGAACCTATAAAACAGTATATGGAAGAAAACTCAAACGGCTGTACCGCAATGGTGCAGGAAGCGGACGGAGCGCCGGATGACTCGGTGACGCTGTCCGGAAAGTCTCATGTAACCCCAATGTCTGAACTTAAATCCCGGATTATATGAGCGAAATCTTCATAATTCTTTTCCTGATTCTGCTGAATGGAATATTCTCCATGTCGGAGATGGCGGTAGTCTCGGCGCGCAAGTCCAATCTCCAGGCGGAGGCCGACAAGGGCAGCAAGCGCGCGAAGACGGCGCTCAAGCTGGCTTCGGATCCGGACAGGTTCCTGTCAGCCGTGCAGATAGGCATCACTCTCATCGGAATCCTGACCGGTATATTCTCCGGCAACAAGATAGCGGCCGCATTCTCCGAACTGCTCGTGAAGACGGGCATTTCCGCGGGACTGGCGTCCGCGATTTCACAGGGAATCATAGTCGTGCTGGTGACCTATCTCACCATAGTCTTCGGAGAGCTGGTGCCCAAGAGGATAGCGCTGAGCGCGTCAGAACGCGTCTCCAAGGCCGTTGCCGGCCCGATGAAGGTGATTTCCGCCATAGTCTCTCCTTTCGTGTGGCTGCTTGCCAAGAGCACGGGGCTCGTGATAAAGATACTCGGAATCAAGGGCCAGGAGTCGAAGGTCACCGAGGAGGAGATCAAGTCGATAATCCAGGAGGGTACCGACGAAGGGGAAGTTTCCCCTGTCGAACAGGACATAGTGGAGCGCGTGTTCGCCCTGGGCGACCTCAAGGTCAACACCATAATGACCCTCAGGAGCGACATAGTCTGGCTCGACAAGGAGATGGACGAGGGGGAGATTCGCGACACCATAGAGGAGAACCTCTTCGAGGCCTATCCCGTTACCGACGGCGACCTTGACCATGTGGTGGGAGTGCTCTCGCTCAAGGACTACGTGCTCAGCATAGGGAAGCCCGGTTTCAGCCTGGAGAAGCTGATACGCGAACCCGTCTATTTCCATGAGAACATGAGCGTCTACGCCGTTCTCGAGCAGATGAAGCAGAAGAAGATAAGCCGTGCGCTCGTATGCGACGAATACGGCTCATGCTCCGGCATCATCACGCTGAAGGACATAATGGAGGCTCTTGTGGGCATAGTCAACGACGACCATCAGAAGGAGCCCGACATCATAGCCCGCCATGACAACGACGGATGGCTCGTGGACGGACAGTGCTCTATGTACGATTTCAAGATGTTCTTCGACATCGACGATTCCGACGAGGACTCCGATTCAGAATACAACACGGTGGGCGGACTGATTCTCGACGAGCTCGAGCATGTGCCTGTGGCCGGGGAGAAGACGACTTGGAAGGATTTCTCATTCGAGGTCGTGGACATGGACGGAGCCCGTATCGACAAGGTGATAGTCAAGCGTAAGGACGAACCCGACCCGGAAGAGGAGGGCGAGGGCGAATAGCGCCGCCATCTCCCGCCGTCAGGCATGTAAATGGCGCAGACTGACGGAAATTTAAAAGGAGGGTGACCCAAAAGGTTTTATATCTCTTTGAGAATTGAATATTCAAAAGAAGAGCTGAGGTTGACCTCACGGAAATACGATGAAAAAGGGGATGACTTTCACTTTTGAGTCACCCCCTTTCGTCTGTACCGTCTGTTCTAGCAGACTCGGTTATCAATTAATCTCTCTATCTATTTGAGTTCGAAAGTCACCTTTCCGCGCACGTCATCGGCTGCGGCTGCGACATAGACGTCGAACTTGCCGGGCTCGGCAACCCACTCATGCTTCTCGGGGTCGAAGAACGTGAGGTCGTCCCTGTCGACGGTGAAGCTGACAGTCGTGCTCTCTCCGGGTGCCAGGCTGACCTTCTCGAAGCCCTTGAGCTCCTTGACGGGGCGGGGCAGGGAGGACTTGCGGTCGCCTACATACATCTGTACGGTTTCCTTGCCCTCGCGATCGCCGGTGTTGGTCACGGTGACGCTTACTGTCACGCTGCCGTCGGCGTTCATCTCCTTCTTGTCGATGGTCGGCTCGCCATATTCGAAGCTGGTGTAGCTGAGGCCGTGTCCGAAGGCGAACAGAGGCTTGGTCTTCTTCTGCATGTCAGCCCATCTGTAGCCTACGTAGATGCCGTCCAGGTACTCGATATCCACGGTGTCAGCCGAGGCGATTCCGGTGTATTCTCCGAAGATGTGGGCGGGAACGTCCTCAAGCTTCTCGGGGAAGGTGAAGGGCAGCTTGCCCGAGGGGTTCACGTCTCCTGAGAGCACGTCGGCGATGGCGTGTCCGGCCTCGGAGCCTATATACCATGCCTGGAGGATTGAAGGAACTTCCTCAACCCAGGGCATAGCCACGGCGTTGCCGGAGATGTTGACCACCACGAGCTTCTCGTTTGCGGCAGCCAGGGCCCTGATGACCTCGTCCTGTCCGTAGGGCAGTCCGAGCTGGGTGCGGTCGGCGCCCTCGCAGTCCTGCTGATTGCTCTTGTTGAGTCCGCCTATGAATATCACGTAGTCGGCGTCCTTGGCCTGGGCTACGGCGTCAGCTATAAGTTGCTCGGCCGAACGGCTTTCGCTGAGATCCTGTCCGGTGGTGACTCCGTTGTATTCGCCTCCGACATCTCCTACGTAACCTCTTTCATAGACCACCTCGGCTATGTCACCGAAGCGTTCGCGTATGCCTTCGAGGGGTGAGATTTCGCGCTGTACCTTCAGGGATGAGCTTCCTCCTCCCACGGTCATCATCTTGATGGCGTTCTCGCCTACGACGAGTATCCTGGCGCCCTTCTCCACCTTCATGGGGAGCACGTCAGCATCGTTCTTCAGCAGGACTATGCCCTCGCCTGCAATCTGCCTGGCAGCTGCATAATGGGCGTCCGAGCAGAGGCTGCCGAGAGGGCGGTTCCTGTCCATCACGGTGCGGAAGGCGAGCCTGAGGACGTTGCGCACCTTGGCGTCAAGCTCCTCGGTGCCGACCTCGCCGCTGCGTATCTTCTTGAGATAGGGAAGTGCGAGATAGTAGTTGTCATAGGCGTTGCTCGCGCCTTCGCTGAGTCCGTCGGTCCAGGAGCCGAACTCCATGTCGAGACCGTTGTGGATGGCCTGGTCAGTGTCATGCGTGCCGCCCCAGTCGGAGATGACCACTCCGTCGAATCCCCATTCTCCGCGCAGGATGTCGTTGAGAAGGTATTCGTTGTGGCAGCAGTGCTGGTCCTTGTAGAGGTTGTAGGAGCCCATGATGGCCCATGCGCCGCCTTCCTGGACTGCCGCCTTGAATGCGGGCAGGTAGATTTCGTAGAGCGTGCGGTCATCTACTATCACGTTGGTGTTGTAGCGGTTGACCTCATGGTTGTTGAGGGCGAAGTGCTTTACGCAGGCTGCCACCCCGTTGGACTGCACTCCCTGGATGTAGGGGACTACCATGGTAGCGGCCAGATAGGGGTCCTCACCCATGTACTCGAAGTTGCGTCCGTTGAGCGGGGTGCGGTAGATGTTCACTCCGGGGCCGAGCAGCACGGCCTTGTTGCGGTAGCGCGCCTCCTCTCCTATGCTCTTGCCGTAGAGCAGGGACATGTCCTCGTTCCATGTGGCTGCGAGGCAGGTGAGTGCGGGATAGGCTACGCAGGAGTCATTGGTCCAGCCTGCCTGGTCCCATTCGTCCCAGAGAACTTCGGCGCGTATGCCGTGGGGGCCGTCCGTCGCCCAGATGTCGGGAATGCCGAGACGGGGCACACCCCTTGAGCTGAACTTGGACTGGGCGTGAATCACGGCGACCTTCTCCTCGAGGGTCATCCGGCTCAGGGCGTCTTCGACGCGTTCCTCGATGGGCTTGCTCTCATCGAGGTAGACCGGAACCTGGGCCGCGAGCGGTGCTGCGCCGATGGCCAGTCCGGCAAAGATGTGGATTAATTTCATTTTTTTGCGGTTATTGGTTTTTTGCTTTATTTCATCGGAATAATCTCCGCCGCCGCTATCATGCCGAGGTTGATCAGCGAACGGACGCTGGCGTTCTCCGGCACGAGATGGACGTTCGACTGGTCCAGTCCCATCAGGATGGGGCCGTTGACTTCGGCTCCTCCGAGCATCTCCACCAGCTTGTAGGAGATGTTTGCGGCGGCGAGGTTGGGGAAGATGAAGGTGTTCACTTCGCGGTCGCCGAGCTTGTTGAAGGGGTAGAGCCGCGCCCTTGTCTCGCGGTCCAGAGCTATGTTGGCCTTCATTTCTCCATCGACCAGGATGTCGGGATATTTCTCGTGCAGGATTTCCACAGCCTTGGCGACCTTTATCGAGCGTGTTCCGTTGTCGGTTCCGAAATTGGACGAGGAGAGCATCGCTATCACCGGTTCTATTCCGAAGCGGCGCACGGTCTTGGCGCTCATGAGGGCGATTTGCACGAGGTCGTCGGCGTTGGGTGACGGGTTCACGGCCGTGTCGGCGAAGAACATGGGGCCGTGCTTGGTCGTGACTATCCTCATCGTTGCGAGCTGGCGCTCGGCGGGCAGTCCGAAGACCTGGCGCACGGTGCCCAGGGCATCGATGTAGTTGTGTCCGTAGCCTAGCAGGGAGGTGTCGGCATCGCCGGAAGCTATCATCATCATGGTGAACCAGTTGCGCTGCAGCATGCATTTGTCGGCCTCGTCGCGGTTGATTCCTCGGCGGCTCATCTTGGAGTAGAGGAGCTCGGCGTAGCGTCTGCGGCGCTCCTTCTCGGCGTCGCTGCAGAAGTCGAGTATGTAGCAGTCGTCGAGACTCAGGTTGTGCTCGTCCAGGATGGCATGCACCTTCTCGCGGCTGCCCACGAGTATGGGGGTCGCGGTTCCGTCGGTGAGCAGGTGTATGGCTGCCTTGATGGAGTTGAGGCTCTCGCCTTCGCTGAACACGAGGCGGCGCGGCGTTGCGGTGCGGGCCATAGAGCGGATGGAGCGCATCAGCTTGTCGTCCCTTCCCATCCTGTTCTCGAGCTGGTGGCTGTATGCGTCCCAGTCCGTGATTGTCCTGCGGGCAACTCCGGAGTCGATGGCGGCCTTGGCCACGGCCATCGAGATACGGGTGATCAGACGCGGGTCGAGGGCCTTGGGAATCAGGTATTCGCGGCCGAAGGAGATGTTGTTGTCATTGTAGGCTGCGGCGACGATGTCGGGCACCGGCTCCTTGGTCAGTGCGGCGAGCGCTTTGACGGCGGCTATCTTCATCGCGTCGTTGATCTTGGTAGCGCGAACGTCGAGCGCCCCTCTGAAGATGTAGGGGAAACCGAGCAGGTTGTTCACCTGGTTGGGGTAGTCGGAGCGTCCGGTGGCGAAGATGATGTCGGGACGGGCCCCTATCGCGACTTCGTAGCGTATCTCGGGGTTGGGGTTCGCGAGGGCGAAGACCACGGGATCCTGGGCCATGCTGCGCACCATGTCGGCGGAGAGAACGTCGGCCACCGAAAGCCCGAGGAAGACGTCGGCTCCCTTTATGGCCTCCTCCAGGGTGTCCACCTCGCGTCCGGTCGCGAATTCGGCCTTCGCGGGGTTGAGGTCGTGACGGCGGGTGGAGATGACTCCTTTGCTGTCGCACATCACCACGTTCTCTTTCCTGACTCCGAGGGCCATGTAGAGCTTCGCGCAGGAGATTGCGGCCGCTCCGGCCCCGTTCACTACCACCTGGACGTCTTCGATTTTCTTGCCGTTGATTTCGAGGGCGTTGAGCAGGGCGGCGGCCGAGATGATGGCCGTGCCGTGCTGGTCGTCGTGCATCACCGGAATGTCAAGCTCGTTGCGCAGGCGCTCCTCGATTTCGAAGCACTCGGGTGCCTTGATGTCCTCGAGATTGATGCCTCCGAAGGTCACGGAGATGTTCTTGACGGTGCGTATGAATTCCTCGGTGTCCTTGGTGTCGACTTCGATGTCGAACACGTCGATGTCGGCGAAAGTCTTGAACAGGAAGCCCTTGCCTTCCATGACCGGCTTGCCGGCCCGGGCGCCGATGTTGCCTAGGCCGAGCACCGCAGTACCGTTGGAGATCACCGCCACGAGGTTGCCCTTGTCGGTGTACTTGTAGGCCTCTTCGGGATCCTTCTGAATCTCCAGGCAGGGTTCCGCCACTCCGGGCGAATAGGCCAGGGAGAGGTCCTTCTGGGTGCTGTAGGGCTTCGAGGGTATTACTTCAATCTTGCCGGGGCGGCCTTCTGCATGATATGCCAGAGCCTCTTCCCGAAAACTTTTCTTATCTACTTCCATAAGTTGCGGTAATTTTGTTTTAGCCTACTAAATTACTAATAAGTTTCAAGAGGCTAAAGCGCCGGAAGCAGATATTTCCATATCAGGTTGATTTCCGCCTGCATGTCCTGGATATTGGCGGTTACCGCAATCACGGCGTCCTGGTCGGGCAGCACGAGTATGTACTGTCCGTTGGCCCCGTCGGCACGGAAGGCGTTGTGGCGGCAGCGCCATATCTGGTAGCCGTAGCCCTGGAGCCAGTCGCTGTTGCGCTTGGTCATGCCGAGCTTCTTCGCCACTTCAGGCTTCACGCCCGCTGGCAGCGAGGGCACCTGTGCCGCCGAAGCCTGCTCCGCCCAGCCTTCGGGCAGAATCTGCTTTCCGTTCCATTTGCCGTCCTGGAGCAGCAGGAGCCCCATCTTCGCGAGGTCCTCGGTCTTGAGGTACAGACCCCATCCGCCGCAGTTCACGCCCTGGGGGCTCTCCTCCCAGCGCACGTTCACTATTCCCAGAGGGCGGAACAGGCGGGGCTGGAGGTAGTCGACGACCTTCTCGCCGGTGACTTTCTGCACTATGGCTGAGAGCACGTAGGTGCCGATGCTGTTGTAGGTGAAGAAGGTTCCGGGGTCATGGTCAACGGGCCAGGCGAGGAAGGCTTTCACCCAGTCGTCGTCGGAACCTCGTGAGATGGCCCCGGTGGGGTCGGTGTCATGTCCGCAGTTCATCGTGAGGAGGTGACGCACGGTCATGGCCTTCAGCCTGTCGCTCACCTCGGCCGGCAGCTTGTCGGGAAAGAAGGAGATTATCTTGTCGTCGAGGCTCATTTTGCCTTCGGCGATGGCGAAGCCCACCGCAGTGGACGTGAAGGTCTTGCTGATGGAGTTCAGCACGTGGGGCACGTCAGGGTCGCCTCCGTTCTGCCAGCGCTCAGCCACCACTTCGCCGTGCTGGACTATCATCAGGCTGTGGAGGTCCTGGCCGGCTTTCTGCGCGGCGTCGAAATATCTGTCCACCGCCTTGCCGAGCTTCCCGGAAGCGGTTCCGCGCGGCAGGCTCTTGGTGAGCCGGTTGATGTCGGTCAGGCGTATTCCGCGCTCCTCGATGACCTGTTTCACGCGGGGGCTGGTCAGCAGGTCGGTGACTCCCTGGCGGTCGGCGGCCACGTCTTCATAGCCGATATGGAAGACGGTCTGCATCTCGTCGTCATCGTAGGCGGGGTGGTCCAGGAAGAGGTAGCGCTTCCCGGGCTCCAGCTTCTCGAGAGATGCGATGAAGCTGGCCTCCTTCTCCTCGAAGCTGTCGCTGGGGCCGGAATATCCGATATACCGGTAGTCGTATGTCTTTTCCGAATCCATGCGGTCGATGCAGCTGAGATTGTATTCCTCTGCGAGGCGGAGCGTCAGTTCGTTGACTTCCCTGGTGAAGGCGGTGGAAAGCATGTGGCCCGTGATATGGCTGAGCTGCGGGATGTTCCTGAGTGCCGTTTCTATCTGGGCCCGGAACTCCCGCTCGATTTCGTCGATGTCCCATTCGTGCTCGGTCAGCGCCTGTCCGGGATAGTTGGGATTGGGGCTGATCATGGGATAGAAGTACCCGTTCTCGTCGGTCAGGCTGGGACAGTGGGTCAGCGGGCGCCACTTGACGTTCTCCCACTCGCTGGTCAGAGTCAGGTGCAGGCCGACGTCCAGCCCGGGATTCTCCCTGAGCATCTTCACGGCTTCGGGGAACCATGCGGCCACGGGCATCACCTCCACGCTTTTGGCAATGCCGTCGCGCCAGGTCTCGATGCAGGCTTCGTTCACCGAATGGAACGCTCCCATGTCGTCTATGCGTATCACCAGTTCGGGGGAGGCCTCCTGGCCCCAGCCCTGTCCCGCCGCCAGCAGCAGGGCGGCCAATGCAGGTATTATGGCTTTCATTTCAGCTTATTTTATGTCCGACAGAATTTTCCTTATGTGGGTGTGGAGGATGTGGAAGGCGGGGTCGCACATGGCCACGTGGTCGTGTCCTCCCAGTTCGTACAGATATGTTTCCTTGTGGCCGCAGAGCTTCATCATGCGCCACATGTAGGCGTTCTCCTCGTAGCGGCCGAGCATTTCGATCTCGCGGTCGCCGGTGATAAGCACGAGCGGCGGCGCGTCGGGGCGCACATGGTAGAGCGGCGCAAACTTGTCGATGAGCGGGTGGGTGTCGGCCATGCCTATCATGTCGCGGTAGGCGAAGTGGCTGATCATCTGGCCGCTGAAGGGTATGAGTCCCGCTATGTCGTCGGCGTCGACTCCGTATTTGGCGAGCCAGCTCTTGTCGAGGCCTATCATACTGGTGAGATAGCCGCCGGCGGAGTGTCCGCTGACGAATATCTTGCCGGGGTCGCCCCCGTATTTCTCTATTTCACGGAAGGTCCATGCGACAGCCGCCGCTGCGTCGTCGATGCAGGCCGAGATTTCGACTTCAGGCATCAGGCGGTAGCCGACCCCGACGACCACCATGCCCCGGTTGAGCAGCTTTGCCGGCAGTTCCTTGCTGCCGCCGGTGAGTCCGCCGCCGTGGAACCATACCACCACCGGGCAGTCGCTGCGGTTTTCGGGATAATAGACGTCAAGCTTGCAGTATTCGCGCGCGTAGGCATCGTCGGAATCAGTGTAGGAGATGTCCCTGACGGTGTTGTATTCCGTCTGCTGCGGCTGTGCGGAGAGCAGGGCGGTCAGGAACAGGGAGACAAGTGTGAAAATGGTCTTCATTTTTATGTTATTGTGCGTTCTTCCTGAAAGGCTGTATCCAGGTGAGCTTGTTCCATACGGTCTCGAACGGGCCGCGCTTGTGGTGCCTGAGCCAGAGGTGGCAGAAGCAGACCTGCAGGATGACCACGAGCAGGCCTATGCAGATGCTCATGGTGTGGCCGGAGACGGTATAGAGACCGAAGCCCCAGTTGTAGAACAGCAGGCTACCTATGATGGACTGGCCGAGGTAGTTGCTCAGCGACATCTTGCCGTAGGGCGCCAGCACCGTAAGGGCCTTGCGGGCGCGGGTGCGGTAGTAGAGCAGACATACGCCGGACACGATTATCCACATCATGGCGAAGTTCCTCCACATGGTCTGCATTGCGGTCAGCGCATTGGCTATGCATTCGTTCCCGATGTTCCTGGCCCAGCCGCCGGCCCAGGGGTTTACAAGGGCGAACATGACGACGGCTCCGATGAGGATGCGCTTCCATATCTTCAGGTTGTCCCCTTCGTCGTAGAACAGCCTGGTGCGTCCGAGCAGTATGCCTATGGTGAACAGGCAGACGGTCTGGGTCAGGCGTCCGTTGGCTATCGCCCACTGGAAATTGCTGATGAGGCCGTGGGTAACGCCCGCTCCGGCGACATCCAGGAAGCCGCCTTCGGCGCATGCCTTGTACATGGCCATGTAGCGCTCCCCGCTGCCGCTGAAGCCGAGGGGCGCGGCGTCGGGGTTGATCAGACCGCGTATTATGCAGACGAGCTCGACCGGCTGTATGAACATCACTGCGGCTATCGCTATGAGCACCGCGTTGCTGGAGCGTATGAAGGGTATGACGAAGAGGGCGCAGACGGCATAGACCGTCAGGATGTCGCCGTTGTAGAAGCAGAGGTCAAGCAAGCCCCAGGCGAACAGCAGCAGCATCCTCCAGAGGAAGCGCGGGCGGAAGTCAACTCCTTTCTTCGCCTGGTTGTCGTTCTGGATGAAGAAGCTCAGGCCGAAGAGCAGGGCGAAGATGGCGTACATCTTTCCGCCGAAGATGAAGAAGGCGGAGTCCCATACGGCCTGGTCGAGCCCGGTAGGCTCGGGAAAGGCGTAGAAGTTGAGATGCTCTATGAAATGCAGCAGGACTATGCCGGCTATTGCGATGCCCCTGAGGATGTCTGCGACATCGATTCGGGTGTTCGGGAGGCTGGATGCCGAGTAAATGTATTTCATGGCCACGAATATACGCAAACTTCGCGATTTTGCATAGAGGAAGATTATGCGTATATTTATCCGTCGCCGTGTTGTGCTTGGCCCTTATGGCGGCAATTCATGGAGATTTCTGTAAAAAGGAGTGATATGGAAGAGAATTTTGATGTACGCAAGGCGCTGGAGGACGCACGCCTGGCGGTGAAGGACCTGCCGCGCAACGGCTATGGCGACACCATCGAAGCCTGGTGGGAGGTATGCTGCGGCGACGTGCTCGTGGCGGAGGACAATCTGCGCGAGCAGAGACGCTATTGGGAGAATTCCGCGCTTGCCGAAGAGTTCCTGGACATCGCGGCCTATCTGGAAGGCTACGACCATAAGCTCGAAGGCCTGAACGAGGCGGTCCGGCGCATGGTGGATGCGGTGTATGAGCATCCGGCGCTGAAGGTTAGGCTTCTGAAGTTCCGCCAGCAGGTGCTCAACCGCATCGAATGCCTCTGTGGCCACGAGCTGGGCGCGTCGGAGGATGTCTTCTCGCAGATATGCATGTATGAGCGCAATATCGAACATGCCGACAAGGGGGAATACGGCCGCGTCGAGCAGGAGGGATACCTGAAGCACGATCCCGTGGAGTGGAGCACGGCATACGAGAAGGTGATTGACGAGGTCGAGAGGCTTGTCGAGGAGCAGCTTGACGACCATCCGCGCGGGATGGGCTTCTGCTTCGCGTACTGGAGCGCCAAGGAGCATGTTCTGCGGACGAGGTTCGGAATCGACTGGCGCAGCCCCTCCGAAATGAACCCCGGGGTGATGTTCGACTGAGCGCGCGAGCGGCCAATAGCAAATTCAAGACATAATTTGAGACTCTGATGAAAAGATTGTTCCTTGCGGCGCTTGCAGTCGCGGTCTTCGGCGTACGGCTTTCCGCCCAGCCTCGCTATCTTGTGAACGAACTTGATCCGGTGGATGCTTTCTGCTATGAAGAGTTCGAATACGACGGTGCCTCTTCGGAGCCCATGGCGATGAGCGGAGGTCTGGAATGGTACGGCGGATTCACCCTCTCGCACAGTTACGGCACCAATTCTTCCGGCCATGTCGCCTTCGAGCTCGGAGGGGAGTACGAGACGCTCATGTTCGTGTTCGGCAGCATGAACACCAACACTGGCGCCGGTGGCAGCGGAGCCGACACTGAACCCTGCATATTCACCGTGCATGTCGACGGGAAGAAGGTGCTCGACGAGGTCGTATATCCTTACGGACTCCCCGAGCGGGCGGTTCTCGACGTAAGGGGCGCCCACGAGGTGAAGTTCGGGCTCGTGGACAACCATACGCTGTTCGGGGTAGCCGAGGCCACGTTGTGGAAGGCCGGCGAGATGCCCGTGGAGACGGGCAATATCCCGAGCGGAATGCCGCAGACCACGGAGCTCGTGAGCGGACTGCCGTCATATTACCAGAATTTCAGGATGACCTCCGTCTCGCCGCAGGGCAGGCAGACTTCGATGAGGATAAACGGGCGCGAGTACTACAGCGGCCTCGACGTGAACATGGACATGTCCATATCGGGCGCCAGCCCCGGATGGGCGTACTTCAACCTGCAAGGACAGTATGCCACCCTGTCTTTCACCGTAGGCCCGATAGACAATACCGATGGCCACAGGGGGTCCGGCTGGCTGTCGGTCGAGGCTGACGGGAAGATAATCAAGGAGATGGAAGTCCATTACGACGACATCGCACAGTTCGTGACCCTCGACGTCACGGGCTGCAGGATGCTGAAGTTCTATTCGGAGCAGGCGTCAGGCTCCAGCCACATGGGCATAGCCGACATCAAGGTGTACCCCGCCGGAGTCGAGCCGGACGAGGAGTCCGCTTTTTCGGCTTCCTCCGGCCCTGATCCCGCCGGCCTTCCGGACGTATGCAGGCTTCTGTCCAACATACCTCCGTATGCCGCGGGCGCCTTGGTCAAAAAGCAGATCTACGACGGCTCTTCGGAGCACATCACCTTCTCGATGGGCGGGGTAAGGTTCAACGAAGGCATAGTCTTCTACGACATGGCCACTCTTCTGGACGACAACACCTCCTCCTACGCCATGTTCGACCTCGGAGGCGAGTTCGACTATGTGAGTTTCACCGCCGGCTATATAGGCAAGAGCGGGGCCATGAACAACGACGTGCTGCGCGTCTATGCCGACGACGAGCTGGTGCTCGAAGCCCCTCTTGTCGCCACGGCTCCGAACCGGGACTATGTGGTGCCCATCAGGCGCTGCCGCAGGCTGCGTTTCGAGAACCAGGGCTCAGGTACGCTCGACGTGGCCGCTTACGGTGTAGCGGACGTGGTGCTCTACAGGGGAGAACCCGTGGAGAACGACCTCTTCGTGCACCCGAGGCCCGAGTGCCCGCCCGAAATCGACCTCATAGACCTCGGCGCCCCGTATATCCATTATGTCTCGCCTATGAAGGGCAAGGACATATTCTATGACGGCTCGACCATGCGCAACTATTTCGACCTGAACGGGCAGCGCATCACCAAGGGCTTCCTGCTGGAGACCAGCGTGCATTTCTCCCTTGACCACGGCGTGCTTTCCGGCACCGGAGGGGCGGCTGCGGGCGCGATAGGCAGCACGGCCGTAGGGTCCGCCTTCGTTTCGAGCGGAATCGCGGTCGGAGGTGCTGTCATAGGCAGTTCTCTGGCCGGCGTCGCCTCCTTCCTGATGCTGGCCGCCGGAGGCGAGGCGATGGAGAACTCGCTGGCGGCGTTCAACACCTACGGAGAGTACAACACCCTCACCTTCACTGTGGCGTGCCTGGACCCGCCGGGCAATGCCGACAGCTACAAGGAGACCCTGCTGATCGGGGCGGACGGCAAGGTGGCGGCCGAACTCGCGGTCTATGAGACCATGGAGCCGCAGACCATAACGGTGCCCATTGACGGCTGCGGGCAGCTGATGTTCTGGCTGGCGAACACTGACAACTGGTCCGGACAGTTCCTCTTCTACGACCTGAAGCTCAGCAAGGAGCGCCGCCCGCTGGACATACCCAAGCCCGCACGCATTTCGCAGCCCGTGTTGAGCCGCCATGTCTGGACGGTCACCCCGCCCGCGATAGAATGGGAGCGTCCCCGCTCGTCGGGGCGAAGGGAGCTCGACAGCTTCCTGTCAGGAGTGTCCAACGTATGTGAGTCCCTGCATTCAATCATCAAGAATGCGGCGCCCCTTTACGACATCAGGACCTACTATCTCGAAACGGATGCCGGGCAGGTGTGCAAGGCCGTGCAGCTGATGTCCGACCTGAACCGTACCACGCACGAGCCGATGTACATAACCAACGAGCTGAGCGGCTGCGAGAGGGAGCTCAGTTCCATCATCGAGCTGCGCCGGAGTATCACCGAACTCGGCTTCCAGCAGGTGGGTGCGGCCGTCGACCTTGTCGGACTGGCGGGCATAACGCACGGCGGAGCGTATTCGCAGGCGGTCAAGGTCCTGAAGGAATGCAGCGAGGTGGCCGGCCGGCTCTATCAGCAGAAGATGGCCGAGACGGAATTCCTGAGGTCCCTGTTCGTGAACGCGCTGGACATAGACGGCAAGAGGAGCACGGAGAAGACCATATTCAACCCGCTCTCCCAGGGCGAGACCCCTCCCGCCGACCTGCTGCAGCCGGTCAGGTATTTTGACGTGAAGTGACGAACTCCTCTCCCCGCAGGAAAACCTTTTCTATCAGCGGAGTCTGGTATGCGTAGGTGAAGAACTCTACTGAGGGTATGGGCCGGGTCAGGAAGAAATTCGCGGCCTTGCCGGTGGTGATGGAGCCGAAGTCGCGGCTGAGCCCCATGGCGTATGCACCGTTGAGCGTAGCCGCACACAGAGCCTCGCGGGGGGTCATCCTGAGGCGTATCGAGGCCAGCGAGCAGACCATGCGCATGTTGCCGGAAGGGGAGGAGCCGGGATTGTAGTCGGAGGCCAGTGCCACTCCGAGGCCGGCGCGTATCATCTCCCTTGCCGGAGGATTGCCCATGCCGAGGAAGAACGCGGCACCGGGCAGCAGGGTGGGCATGGTGTCCGAGCCGCGCAGGGCTTCAATCTCTTCCGCGCCGCTGCTTTCGAGGTGGTCGACCGAGAGGGCTCCGCAGCGCACTCCGGCCTGCACTCCGCCCGAAACGGCCAGCTCGTTGGCGTGAATCTTCGCACGCAGGCTGTATTTCCGCCCCTCGTTGATTATCCGTTCGGTCTCGGCCACCGTGAAGAAGCCCTCGTCGCAGAATACGTCGATGAAGTCGGCCAGACCCTCCCGGGCCACGGCGGGCAGCATCTCCCGGCACACGAGGTCCACATATTCGCCCTGGCGTCCGCGATATGCCCGCGCGACAGCGTGCGCCCCGAGGAAGGTGGCCCTGACTTCCAGCGGTGCATTTTCACGTATGCGCCTTATCACGCGCAGCATCTTCAGTTCGTCTCCGGTCGACAGCCCGTAGCCGCTCTTGATTTCCACGCAGCCGGTGCCCATGGCGACAATCTCCCGCACGCGCTCCATCGCCGTGGCGTAGAGTTCGTCTTCCGAAGCGGCATGCAGCCGGTCGGCGGAGTTGAGTATGCCTCCGCCACGGCGTGCGATTTCTTCGTAGGAGAGTCCGTTGATCTTGTCCAGGAACTCCTGCTCGCGGCTGCCCGCGTAGACGAGGTGGGTGTGCGAATCGCAGAACGAGGGGAAGAGCATGCCGCCGCCGGCGTCCACGCGTCTGCCGACGTTCTCGGGCACGTCATCCGTCATGCTTCCGAATGCCGCGATGCGCCCGTCTTCGACGAGCAGCCAGGCGTTTTCGAGGGTCTCCATGCGCCCCATCTCCCCGCCGCAGAGCCTCAGCCGGCCCTGCCTTTCTATGCCGGAGATGCAGGCGATATTGTGTACCAGCGTCCTCATCGCTCACGCAGGAATTGCACGGAGGCCTCGATATGCGGATACATGACGGTGTCGTTGTCTATGAACGGAACCTTCTTGCGGAAGTCCGCGACCATGTCCTCCAGGGCCGCTGAGGTGCGGGCCGGACGGCGGAATTCCAGCGCCTGAGCGGCGTTGAAGAGTTCGATGGCCAGCACCCGTTCGGTGTTGAGCGCCACGCGGTAGAGCTTGGTGGCGGCGTTTGCTCCCATGCTTACGTGGTCCTCCTGCCCCTGCGACGAGGGTATGGAATCGACTGAAGCCGGCATGCAGAGGCCCTTGGACTGGCTTACGATTGATGCCGCCGTGTACTGCGGAATCATGAATCCGCTGTTCAGGCCAGGGTTCGCCACGAGGAAGTGGGGAAGTCCGCGGGAGCCGGAGATGAGCTTGTAGATCCGGCGCTCGGAGATGTTGCCCAGCTCCGCCAACGCGATGGCGAGGAAGTCCATGGCCAGGGCGATGGGCTGCCCGTGGAAGTTTCCGGCGGAGATTATCATGTCCTCTTCGGGGAAGACCGTGGGGTTGTCGGTGGGAGAGTTTATTTCCGTCTCCAGAACGCTCTCCACATAGTCGATAGTGTCCTTTGTGGCTCCATGCACCTGCGGGATGCAGCGGAAGGAATAGGGATCCTGGACATGTTTCTTCGGCCTGCGTATCAGTTCGCTGCCTTCAAGCAGCTCCCGGATGGCACGCGCGGTGGTCAGCTGTCCCCGGTGGGCGCGGATAAGGTGCACCTCGTCGTAGAACGGCTCGATGCGTCCGTCGAAGGCGTCGAGGGAGAGAGCCCCGATGCGGTCGGCCCAACCGCTCAGGCGGCGTGCGGCAATCAGTGACCATACGCCGTAGGCGCTCATGAACTGCGTTCCGTTGAGCAGGGCGAGACCTTCTTTGGACTGCAGTTCCAGCGGTTTCCAGCCGAACTCTTCGAGGACTTCGGCGGAGGGACGGCGGCGTCCGGCATATTCGACTTCGCCGAGACCCAGCAGGGGAAGGCTCAGGTGTGCCAGGGGAGCGAGGTCGCCCGACGCGCCGAGGGAGCCCTGCTGGTAGACGACGGGAAGTATGCCGTTGTTGTAGAAGTCGATGAGACGCTCGACGGTCTCCAGCCTCACTCCCGAATAGCCGTAGGAGAGCGAGCGTATCTTGAGCAGCAGCATCAGCCGTATAATCTCGGAAGGAACCTGTTCTCCCGTGCCGCAGGAATGCGACATGACAAGGTTGCGCTGGAGCTGCGAGAGCTCGTCGCCGCCGACCGATATGTCGCAGAGCGAGCCGAAGCCGGTGTTGATGCCGTAGACCGGCTGTTCCGAATTCCTGATTTTGCTGTCGAGATATTCGCGGCAGCGGACTATTCTCCGGCGGAGCTCTTCGCTCAGGGCGACCGGGCGCCTGCTGTCCAGAATTTCCTTCAGTCCGGCTATAGTCAGCCGTTCCGGGGTCAGATGGTGGTATTCCATGTTATGATGTTCCTGATTATTGTTCGTTTTCTTCAAGCGCCCTGCGCACCAGTCCGGCGTCGGCATAGTTCGGCAGGGTCACCCTGAGTCCGGGGGTGCGTTCCATTTCGCGGCGTATCGCTTCCACAGCCCCGTCGTTGCGTGCCCAGCTGCGGCGCGCGATGCCGTTGTTGACATCCCAGAAGAGCATCTCGCGTATATGCCTTGCCGAATCCCCGGAGCCGTCCAGCACCATGCCGAAGCCTCCGTTGATGACCTCGCCCCAACCGACTCCGCCGCCGTTGTGGATTGACACCCAGGTGGCTCCACGGAAGGAGTCACCGATGACGTTCTGGATGGCCATGTCGGCCGTATGGTTGGAGCCGTCGTAGATATTCGAGGTCTCGCGGTAGGGCGAGTCGGTGCCGGAGACGTCGTGGTGGTCGCGTCCCAGCACCACGGGGGCGGAGATGCGACCGTCGGCTATCGCGTCGTTGAAGGCGAGTGCGATTCTGGTGCGGCCTTCGCAGTCGGCGTAGAGGATGCGCGCCTGCGAGCCGACGACGAGTCTGTTTCGGCCGGCCTCGCGTATCCAGTGGAGGTTGTCCTCGAGCTGTCCGCGTATGGAGCCGGGTGCCGTCCGGCACATGTCTTCGAGGACTTCGGCGGCCAGCCTGTCGGTCGTCTCAAGGTCTTCGGGGCGTCCGGAGGTGCAGACCCAGCGGAACGGGCCGAAGCCGTAGTCGAAGAACATGGGGCCCATGATGTCCTGCACGTATGAAGGGTAGCGGAAGCTCCCGTCTTCGCGCATCACGTCCGCTCCGGCGCGCGAGGACTCGAGCAGGAAGGCGTTGCCGTAGTCGAAGAAGTACATGCCTGCGGCCGCCAGCCGGTTGATTGCGGCTACCTGCCTGCGCAGCGACTCCTGCACATGTTCGTGGAATCGCTGCGGCTCCTCGGCCATCATCCTGTTGGATTCTTCGTAGCTGAGTCCGACGGGGTAGTATCCTCCGGCCCAGGGATTGTGCAGGGAGGTCTGGTCGGAGCCGAGGTCAACCTTGATTCCCTCGTCGGCGAGCCTCTCCCAGAGGTCGACTATGTTGCCGACGTAGGCGAGGGATACGACCTCCTCGCGGGCCACCGCTTCCCGTATGCGGGGTATCAGTTCGTCGAGCGAGTCGTGCAGCTCGTCGACCCAGCCCTGTTCGAAGCGCTTGCGTGCTGCCTTGGGGTTGATTTCCGCGATGACCGACACTACTCCTGAGATGTTTCCGGCCTTGGGCTGGGCGCCCGACATGCCTCCGAGTCCGGAGGAGACGAAGAGCATGCCTCGGGCCGAAGTGCGTCCGCCGCTGAAGTGCTTGCGCGCGGCGTTCATCACCGTGATGGTCGTTCCGTGTACGATTCCCTGGGGGCCGATGTACATATAGGAGCCGGCGGTCATCTGTCCGTACTGCGAGACTCCGAGGGCGTTCATGCGCTCCCAGTCGTCCGGCTTGGAGTAGTTAGGTATCACCATGCCGTTCGTGACCACGACGCGCGGGGCATCGGGATGGGAGGGGAAGAGTCCGAGCGGGTGGCCGGAGTACATGACCAGGGTCTGGCTGTCGGTCATCTCCGAGAGATATTTCATGGTCAGGCGGTATTGCGCCCAGTTCTGGAATACGGCGCCGTTGCCTCCGTAGGTGATCAGTTCGTGGGGATGCTGGGCCACGGCCTTGTCGAGGTTGTTCTGAATCATCAGCATGATGGCTGCGGCCTGGCGGCATTTTGCGGGATATTCGTCTATCGGACGCGCGTGCATGTCGTAGTCGGGACGCAGGCGGTACATGTAGATGCGGCCGTATCTGCGCAGCTCTTCGGCGAACTCTTTCGCGAGCAGGGCATGGTGCTTGGCGGGGAAGTAGCGCAGGGCGTTGCGGAGAGCGAGCTCCTTCTCGGCGGGGGTCAGGATGTCCTTGCGCCTGGGCGCGTGGTTTATGCTTGTGTCGTAGGGTTTCGGTTCGGGCAGGATGTCGGGTATGCCGGCTCGGATGTCGGCCCGGAATTCTTCGAGGGTCATGGCTATTTCTTTATAATATCTTCTACGATGCGGAGGATTTCTGCTTCGAGGCGCACTGCTTCAGCCGCGATGGCGTCCGCCTCGGCGGTCAGCGATTCCGCCAGTGCGCGGTCCTTGAGCCCGGCGGCGTTGATTTTAACGTTTAGGCAGGCTCCAAGGACGGCTCCGCGCGCGGCTATGGCTCCTACTCCTGCGTCGGAGACGGAGTTCGGGTTGCCGGTCACGGCCATCGCCTTGACGAGGGGGAAGACTTCGGCGGCTGCTTTCATGGTCCTCAGGGGCACCTGAGTGGCGTACAGGGTGGCTTCCTGCATGGCGGCGCTTCGTGCGGCCTTCTCCTCGTCGGTGTTCTTCGGCATCCCGAAGACCGCCATGATTCGGTTGAAGGCCTCGGTATCCTCGTCGACCAGGTGAAGAAGTTCGTCCAGCAGCTTCTGTCCCCGGTCGGCCCAGTCGGAGAATTCTTTCCAGCGCTCGTCCCAGCCGGCCTTGTGCGACGAGAGGTTGGCGACCATGGTTCCGAGCGCAGCGCCGAGGGCTCCCATGTAGGCGGAGATCGAACCGCCTCCCGGGGCGGGGGATTCGCTTGCGGTTTCCTCGGCGAAAGCCTTGCAGCTCATGTCGATGAGCTTCTCCTTCCTGTCGTCCGCTTCCAGCAGATATTCTATGACCTTCTCTTCGGGCCGGAAGGGCTTGAGGTCGTCGAGCCCCATCGACTTTATGGCTATTTTCAGGATTTCCTCCTCGGAGATGCCGGTGGAGCGCTGCTGCTTGTGCAGGAAATGGCGGCCTGCGTCAATCAGGGCACGTTTGGGCACGAGCCCTACGATTTCGGTGCCGGTGACGCGCACGCCTCTCGCATCGGCCTTGCGGCAGACTTCGTCGAACGCGACATGGAGCGGGGTGCGGGAGATGTCGGTCAGGTTCATCGAAACCTGGGCGATTCCGTATTCCTTGATGTACCAGCCTATGGCCTTGGTCGCCGGGAGCGTGCCGGGCCGCATAACGGGCTTGCCGTCGGCGTCCCTGACTATGGGGCCGGTGATCGGGTTGCCTTCGCGTACGGGACGGCCTTTCTCGCGGACATCGAACGCTATGGCGTTGGCGCGGCGGGTGGAGGTGGTGTTGAGGTTGAAGTTGACGGCTATCAGAAAGTCGCGCGCACCCACCGTGGTGGCTCCGCTGCGGGCTATTCCCTCATCGTAGGGACGCGCCCCGAAGTCGGGGGCGGTGTCTTCGTGTGCCGTCTTCTCGGGGAGCGCCTCGTATTCGCCTGCGCGGCAGACGGCGAGGTTGCGGCGTTCGGGGCGCAGGGCTGCGGCTTCGTAGCAGTAGGTGGGTATGTGCAGCTCGTCGGCGATTCTGCGGGCCAGGTCACGCGCCAGAGGTACGCATTCTTCCAGTGTGATTCCGGAGACGGGGACCAGAGGCAGCACGTCGGTCGCGCCCATGCGCGGGTGCTCTCCGTGATGCTGCCGCATGTCTATGAGTTCTGCGGCCTTCCTGACTCCGGCGAATGCGGCCTCGACCACGGCCTCCGGCTCGCCCACGAAGGTGACTACGGTGCGGTTGGTGGCCTCTCCGGGGTCCACGTCGAGGACTTTCACGCCTCCTGAGGCTTCGATGGCTCCGACTATCTGCCGTATCTTCTCCTTGTCGCGCCCCTCGCTGAAATTGGGGACGCATTCGATTATGCGCTTGTTCATTCTGGTGTCGTTTTGTGGTTCGTTTTCAGTTCTGTCGGTTCTGGCCTGGCCCGTCCGGCCTTGCCGCTTCCGGATTTTGCGGGTTGTGGCGCCTGTCCGGCCTTGCCGCTTGACAAAGTTAGCATAATTCTTGGGATTCCGGCGCGGGAGAGCTATTTCGCAGGTTCCGGTGAGCGGAGTTCGCGCAGCAGGTGCCTTGTCGCTGCCATGGGGTGGTGGAATATCATTCTCGGGCCGGCCCAGCGCATAACCGTGCGTATGCGCTCCCTCATGTCTGCGCGGTAGCAGTGGACCGTGCATTTGCGGCAGCTGGGCTTGTCGTTCCCGAAGCGGCAGCTGTCGAGCCTCCGGAGGGCGTAGTCGAGGAGCGCGGCGCATTCGGGGCAGAGCGGGCGGGTGTCGGTACGGCCTGAGTTGTCGGCTTGATTGGTGTCGCTGGTTCGGCTGGTTTGGTTGAATTGACTGGAGTTGGCGTTTTGGTTAGTGTTAGTAGTCTGGCTGGGCTTGTTTGCCTGGTTGATTTGGTCGGTTTTGCCGTTATGGCCTTGCTGCCGGCAGTGTCTGCGGCAGTACATCCGTATCATCAGTGCGACAACCTTCTTCTCGTCTGCTATGCGGTCGGGCATGTTCTTGCTTTGTGATTTAGGCACAAAGATACGAAGACGGACCGGATATGCATGTGATGAAGCTTTTATGGGAGGGGGTGCGGGTTCCGTTATCCAGCATGCTCTGTCGTTCAATGTGTGGAAAGCTGCGGCGATTCGTCGGATTATGCGAATCAGAATAAAACCATATTCGGCCGGATCGCCTCAATCATCTTTTGCGGCACTTCACATTCCAGGGCAATCTCCGGCCACCTGAATGCCGTCTGGCAAACCTCGTCGATAATCCGTGCGGCATTCTTGATGTTGTTCCTGGCAGCGCATTCGAGCAGGTCATCTTTGATGATGCCGCTGAATTTGCCGTTTTAAAAGATTTTTATCGCTATCGTGCTCAATCCTGGTAACAGACTCAATAATTTAACGGACTTTCGCAATTATCATCTTGAATTTTGCAAAGAATGGAGTGTGCCTATAAGCATATCCTGTTCCTATAGGAACATTTAAAGTTATATGCTCCTTGATGAAACCAGCATTCTGGATGAGCAGAAAGGCTTTTAATGGATTCTTTTCGTGAATAGTTATAGCAATAAGATTGCTACCGGC
>DGYFJ06201__coassemble_517_pt1 | contig 71833 bp, 66 predicted proteins | sample DGYFJ06201__metabat2_high_PE_017 | metagenome-assembled genome bin DGYFJ06201 | reverse complement strand
TAGAGCGATTCCCTGATGTATGGTATTCGCTGCTTTTTACTTATCTTTGACAGACCGGTTCAATCCCGCCGGCTGGTTCGTACAAGAATTAGAAGCATATGAGAATTATCATCGCCTTTATTCTGCTGAGCGCAATGTCCCTGAGTCTGTCTGCTCAGAATTTTACGGTCAAAGGTCATTTTACAGATGTCGCGAACGATACTCTGCTCATAGAATATGTCAAGCGTGAACCCGACAGGAACGTGGTGAATGTAAGCGTTCCCATTGACGCGAACGGATTCTTCAGCTATAGCTGCAATATCGGGTGGGCTTACTTTGCAGAATTGAGCGTTCAATCGAACGGCGTTAAATCGTATTTCTTTTTTGTCCCTGATGAAAGTGTGGAGATAGAAGGTCAGTCGGCTTCAATGACCGGTTGGGATATCGACGGGACCGGGTTTTACCAAAGGCTGAACGCCGTCAACCGGCTGATGCTGCCGTTTGACAAGGAATTTGACGCTGCTCGCGCCAGGTATGACAAAGGCATGGCCGACGGGCTCGACAAAGCGATGCTGGACAGCGTAAGGGCGGCTGCCAATCGCGATATAAATGAAAGGCTGTGGAAGGTGGCCGGTCAATATATCAGGGAACATCCGGACGATGAAGTTTCGGCCACCCTGCTCCTCGACCAGGACTATACCGACATATTGCCTGCCATCAGGATGCTGTCCCCAGAGGTGCGGTACGGACGTTTCAAGGACTATATCGACGGGATAGACTCCATGTTCTCGAGGCTTGAAAAGGAAATGGCGGCTGCGGAATCGGCGACTCTTGAACTGAAGGAAGGCAAGAAGGTGCCTGACTTTACATTGAAGGATATTGACGGTAATGATTTCAGCCTTCATTCCATTCTGGGCAAGGGGAAGTATGCGGTCGTCGACTTCTGGGGCTCCTGGTGCTCGTGGTGCATCAAGGGGTTCCCGAAGATGGCGGAGTACTATGAGAGGTATAAGGACAGACTCGAGATAGTCGGCGTGGCCTGCTATGACAAGGAAGACAGATGGAAAGCTGCGGTAGACCGGAACAATATACCGTGGCTGCAGGTGTTCTCTCCCGACGGCAGGACAGAAGTCCGCTTCGGAGTGACTGCATATCCGTACAAAGTCGTTGTCTCTCCGAAAGGAAAAGTCATAAAATGCTTCATGGGCGAGACGGAGGAGTTCTACGAAATGCTCGACAAAAAGCTGAAGTAGTGCCGTGGGCGGGATTGCGGAGATGCGACTTATGAAGAAATTCCTGGCGGCGATTCCAGCCGCGCTGATGCTGGTCTCTTGCATACGTGAGGGGCGTCCCGGCAGCGAAATCGCACCCGGCGACAGGCTGCCGGACTTCGTCGTGGAGATGAACGACGGTTCGCTCGTGAGCACGGCGTCGCTCGAAGGCTCGGTATCCCTGATCGTGTTCTTCAATACCGGATGTCCGGACTGCCGCGAAGAGCTGCCTGTCATCCAGAGGATATACGACGACTTCGGCGCCGATGTCCGCACGGTCTGCATCAGCCGCGAGCAGGGGAGCGCCGGGATTGAGGCCTACTGGCGCGAGAACGGTCTGACGCTCCCGTATTCGGCGCAGGAGGACAGGGCGGTCTATGAGCTTTTCGCAGGCAGCGGAGTGCCGCGCGTCTATGTCAGTTCGCCGGACCTCGTGGTCAGGAAGGTCTACGACGACGATCCGATAGCGGGCTACGACGACCTGGCCGCCGACATGGAGGGATTATTGCGGTCCGGCGGTTTGCAAATTGAATGATTTTTGCTACCTTCGCAGGCTGATTTGTAAAAAAGGAATATAAAGATTCTAAATATGGCAAACACACATCAAAAGGACAAGTTCGACGAGAGGCAGGAGAACATCGCCGAGAAAGTCAACAGCACAAGCGAGTTCTTCGAGAAGAACAAGAAGGTCATCTGGGGTGTCGTGATCGCGGTGGTCGTGATCGGTCTCGGAATTTTCCTGTATCACAGGTTCGTTTATCAGAATCAGGTGGCCGAGGCCATGGAGCAGGCATATCCCGCCGAGAACCTTTTCAGGAACGGTGAGTACGAGCTCGCCCTGAACGGCGATGGCAACAACCTCGGATTCGCCGCCATCATCGACCAGTACGGCGCCAAGGCCGGCAAGTCCATGCCGCTCTACGCCGGAATCTGCGAGCTCCAGCTCGGCAATTTCGACAGCGCCATCTCATATCTGAAGCAGTACAAGGGCAAGGAGCCCGTGCTCGCCGCACGCGCCAAGGCTTGCGAGGGTGACGCTTACGTAGGACTCGGTGACTATGCCGCCGCCGTTACATGCTTCAAGGAGGCCGTGAATCTCGCCGACAACGTCTTCGCCGCCACCTATCTTCTGAAGCAGGGGCTCGCCTGCGAGGCCCTCGGCGACAAGGCAGCCGCGCTTTCATGCTACGAGACCATCAAGGACAAGTATCCCCAGGCTATCGAAGCCTATGACATCAACAAGTACATAGCCAGAGTATCCGAGTAGCCATGGGAAGAGCGTTTGAATTCAGAAAAGAGAGGAAACTCAAGAGATGGGGCCACATGGCCCGCACTTTCACCAAGCTCGGCAAGGAAATCACCATCGCCGTGAAGCAGGGCGGTCCCGACGTGACCGGCAACCCCCGCCTCCGCGCCCTGATGGCCGAGGCCCGCTCCGAGCAGATGCCCAAGGAGAATATCGAGCGCGCCATCAAGAAGGCCACCGAGAGCAAGCAGGGCGACTTCAAGGAAATCATCTACGAGGGCTACGGCCCCCACGGAATAGCTTTCCTCGTGGAAGCCGCGACCGACAACAACACCAGGACCGTGGCCAATGTGCGCAGCTACTTCAACAAGTGCGGCGGTTCTCTCGGCACCTCGGGCTCCGTGAGCTTCATGTTCGACCGCAAGTGCGTCTTCAGAATCAAGGAGAAGGAGGGCGTCGACCTCGACGAGCTCGAGCTTGAGATGATAGACTACGGGGTCGACGAGATGTTCGGAAGCGAGGAGGAGGACAAAGACGGAAACGTGTACAAGGTGATTGTCATCTACGGTGACTATTCCGCCTACGGCCAGATTCAGAAGTACATCGAGGAGAACGGCTACGAGCTCATCTCCGGAGGTTTCGAGCAGATTCCAAACGTGGAGCTGAAGGAAGTGACCCCCGAGCAGCGCGCCGCCCTCGACAAGCTCGTCAACCTGCTCGAGGATGACGAGGACGTGACCAACGTCTATACCACTATGAAACCTGCGGATTCGGAATAGGCTTCCGTTTTCCGGTATATTAGCCCGGCCTCTGCAGGCCGGGTTTTTTGTTTCAGGGAGTTTGCAGTCGGACGGAAAAGTTCCACATGTATTCGATGCAAATTTCTTGAAATATATTTGCAGGATTCAAAATTATGTCATATATTCGCAGTGTACTACTAAACTAATACACAAAACAAATGATTGATATAGCAAATCTGGCTTTCAGCTACGGCACGTCCGAGGTGCTGAAGAACATCTCCATGAAGCTCGAGCCGGGGCGGATATACGGTCTGCTCGGCGAGAACGGAGTGGGGAAGACCACGCTTCTGACCCTGCTTTCGGGCTTGAAGAAATGCGGGAGAGGAACCATACGCATTGACGGCCGCGATCCTTACCGCCGCGAGCCTTCGCTCCTTTCGGACATCTGCTATCTCCCGGACGAGGTGGCCCCGGAGAACGACAGCGCTGCAGGCTGGGCTGCGTGCAGAGGACGTTTCTGGCCGAACTTCACCCTCGGGAGATTCTACGAGATTATGCGTGTGTTCGAGAACGACCCGGCGAAGAAGATGAACACCATGTCCAGCGGCCAGCTCAAGAAGACCTACATCTCTTTCGCGCTTGCATGCTACACGCGCTACCTCTTCCTTGACGAACCCACGAACGGGCTCGACATCCCCTCGAAGGCGCAGTTCCGCACGGCACTTCTCAAATATACGCCCGAGGACTCCACTATAGTCATATCCACGCACCAGGTCCGGGATCTCGAGGACATAATAGACCCTATAATCATTCTTGACCGCCAGGACGTGCTGCTCAACGCCTCCGTCGAGGAGGTCACCTCGAAGCTCTTCTTCGACTACAGCAACACTCTCAATCCCGCGAACCTATACTGCGAACAGCTCCCCGGAGGTTTCATCCAGGTATATCCCAATACGGAGAAGAAGGACTGCAAGATCAACGTGGAGGCCCTCTTCAATACCGTGCACAAGAACAAGGAATTCATAAAAGGACTTTTCGGCAATGGAGAGAATATTTGATTTCCGGCGTTTCGGCCGCTATCTTGCATACGACCTGCGCAATGCAAAGAACAACATGGGCTTCACCCTGCTCGTATACGGCGTGGCTCCGATTTTCCTGTTCGTCATCTATGAGATATGCAGCCTGATTTTCAGCGGGTTCATCTCTCCGGTCGGCTTCACCTTCAGGACAGTATGGCTGTTCGCGCTGGTGCTGCTCTGCTCGATCATGGCTCCGTCCAGGCTCTACGGCCATGTGACCGACAAACGCTACGGGACCGAGTTCCTGATGATCCCGGCCTCGACCTTCGAGAAGTTCCTCTCCCTGGTCATCATAAGCGCGGTCGTGATGCCGCTCTGCCTCGCAGTCCTGCTGCTTGTGTCGGATTCGTTGCTCGGACTGCTGTTCCCGAACTATTACGGATCTCCGCTGCTGTCGATGGAGACTCCAAGCTTCTTCGGAATCAGAAATAATACCGACATGGTGTATGTCAATTTTATCCTCGGCTTCGTGGTAAGCTGGATGGTCAACATGCTGGTGTTCACTCTGGGTGCGATATTCTTCAAGAAGTCCAAGGTCGCCAAGACCCTGCTCAGCTATTTCGCGGTGTCCATGGTCTGCGGCGTATTGTTCTCCGCATTAATCATCAGGCTGTCTCAGAGTGTCCCCGAACTGTTTCCGTCGGACCTGCGCTTCACTGACGTGCAGGGCCTGATAGATGCGCTGAACCTCTTCGCCAACATCTGGTACTTCTTCATAGTGCTTGTGCTTCTCGGCCTCATCTTCTGGCGTCTCAAGACCTTAAAACATTGAAAGCATGGAGTTCGACAACAATAAGCCAATATATATACAGATTGCCGACAATATCAGCGACCGCATCCTTTCGGGCGAGCTGAAGCAGGGCAGCCGCATACCTTCCGTACGCGAATGGGGTGCCGGCATAGGGGTGAACCCCAACACCGTCGCACGCTCGTATGAGCTGCTCTCCAACCGTGGAGTAATCTATAACCAGCGCGGCATAGGCTTCTTCGTGGCTGACGACGCCCAGGAGACCATCAAGAGCGCTGAAAGAAAGAAATTCATCGAAGAGGAGTTCCCCGCGTTCAGGACGAGGGCGGAGCTCCTCGGAGTAAACCTCAAAGAACTTATATGATGAAAAGACCAATCGTTATCCTCGCCCTTGCGGCGAGTGCCGTCCTAGTCAGTTCCTGCAAGTTCTTCGGTGTGAACGACGAGGCTGCCCTGAATTTTGCATGGGGCGAGGCCGTGGACGCCTCCGAACAGATAGAGACCCGCACTCTTCCGGTAGCCCCCTTCGACGCCGTCGATTTCGGCATGGCCTGCAGGGTGGAATATCTTCCCGGAAACAACAGCCTCGAGGTCAAGACGCACGAGAACCTCTTCCGGCTTCTGAATTTCGAGGTGGATGACACAGGAGTGCTCAAGTTCACCCAGGACAACTACAATGTCAGGAACTTGGACACCATGGTAATCCGCGTGCATGCGCCGTCACTCCGAAACGTGAATATCGGCGGCGCCGCGCAGTTCTCGGCCATGGAGGGCATAGAGGCGGAGACTTTCAAGCTCAACCTGAGCGGTGCCGGTGACGTGGAGATAAAAGGCCTGGACGCAGCTTCAGTGGACATGAATCTCGCCGGAGCGGCGAAGATAAGGCTTGACGGCCTGGATTCCCAGGAGCTGAGCATCACTATCAACGGAGCCGGCGACGTAGTAGTCAGCGGAAGGACCGATCATGCCGACGCACGCATCAGAGGAGCCGGCAAGATTGACCTGAAAGGCCTGGAAGTCGACGAGCTCACCACTTCCGTGAGCGGTGCCGGCACGATACTCGAACCTGAAAGATGATTTTCCGGAAGTGAATCCTAATCTGTGTGGTTAATGGGGCGGTGCCGGGTTCTCCGGGCCGCCTTTTCTGCAGCCCTTACGGCTTCGTGCTCCTCTTCGGGGACGCAGAAAAGCAGGAATTTCTCCCAGAGGTAGTCAACGGCGATGTCGCGAGGGTGGACGAGGTCGGCGGCGTAGAAACGGTAGTCCCTGAGTTCGTCCATCATCAGCTCCCATGCCGGGAAATAGTCGGCTTCAGGGCTTTTGAGGGCTTCCTGGAGGCCGAGATGCAGCAGGGATTTGGAGACAGTGTTGGCCTCCGCCCCGTCGGAAAGGTAACGTATTGGGGAGACCGTGAATATGAACTGCTTGTCGGGGTGCCTGAGCACGATGTCCCGTGAGATTTCTCCGATGCGGCCGAGCGTGAGCAGCTCGCGGGTGAATTCCCCTGCCGGCCGCTTCAGGCAGTTGGAGACCGTCTGTCCGCCGTGTTTCCAGACGCGCGCCGTCCCGTAGGAGATGATGACCCTGTCGCAGCTTTTCCAGTATGCGGCGCTTTCCCGGAGAAGACGGTTGGCGTTTTCCAGGAATCCGGCCGCCGTCCTTCTGGCGAAGGAGGTATGGTGCGCGAAGCTGCACACGAGGTCCGATCCGGCTCCCATATGAACGCAGTCGGCTTCGGAGAAAGCTTCGCCGGAGTCGAGCCTGTCCACGGCGGAGGCTATCGATTCCGGGTTGTAGAGGGTTCCGAACGGGTTCGCGAGTATATTGAAGCCGCCGTCGCGCAGGTGGCCGGCCATGTTGTCGGAGAAGCAGCTGCCGAGAGTGATGATGCTGTCCGCTTGTGTGAGGCGGACCTTCGAGCGTCGCAGGGGTATTTCGGTAATCAGTTTCATCCCGGCAAAGATAGCATTTTGCCGTATTATCGCCGACATCGCGAATATGTTAATTGGCGATAATCGCATTGCGCCCGGCTTCTGCGTATTTTTGCCGCTGACGCGCCATTAATACTGTTGCGCCTCGGCAATGAAATTCGAACAAGTTCGATTTGCATTGCACTCGGCTTCTGCGTATTTTTGCCGATATGAAACGGATATTTTACTGCTTTGCCGCTGCTGCCGCGATTCTGACGGCTGCGGTCACTGCCTCCGCAAAGGAGCGTACCCTCCATGTGGTGACCACGGGAGATGTCCACGGGTCGTGGTTCGACCGCTCATACGTGGACGATTACCGCCCCTACAGCCTGATGAACGTCAACTGGTATGTCGACAGCCTCAGGAACGCGGTGGGGGAGGAGAACGTGCTGCTGCTCGATGCAGGCGACTGCCTCCAGGGCAACAACGCCTCCTACTACTACAATTATGTGGCGACCGACACGGAACACCTGTTCCCCCGGCTGGTCGACTATATGGGCTATGACGCGATTATCGTGGGGAACCATGACATCGAGACCGGACATCCCGTCTATGACAAGGTGAACGCCGAACTTGCGGACAGGGGGATTCCCTGGCTTGCCGGAAATGCGGTGCGAACTGATGACGGAGAACCCTATTTCCCGGTATATGCGATGTTCGAAAGGGCCGGCCTGGACGTGGCGGTGCTGGGCTTCACGAACGCCAACATGAAGGCGTGGCTCGGCGAGGAGCTCTGGGAGGGCATGGATTTCCTTTCGCTGCTTCCTTACGTGCAGGAATGTGTGGACGAGGTGCAGGCCGTCGAGAATCCTGACGTGACGATTGTGGTGGTTCATTCCGGAACCGGTGAAGGCGACGGAACCATGCTGGAGAGCCAGGGTCTCGACCTGCTCGGGACTCTGGAGGGAGTCGACCTGCTGGTGACTTCGCACGACCACAGGCCTGCGGTCGTGAAGTCCGAGAACGGCGGGGCGGTAATGCTCAACGGCGGCTCCCATGCCAGAAGGGTGGGCCACGCCGTGATTGACGTGGACAAGAAGGGGAGGAAGCCCGGGGCCAAGGAGGTGTCCGCCGAGGTGGTGAACCTTGACTGGAGAAAGAGCGACCCCGCGATGCGGCAGGCCTTCGACAAGGAATATCAGGCTGTCAGGGAGTTCACGAACAGGCCAATAGGCAAGCTTGCGGTGGAACTGCGCTCGCGCGACGCATACGCAGGAATGTCCGACTATATCAATCTCGTGCATACGGTGCAGATAAGCGTTCCCGAGGCCGACATATCCTTCGCGGCGCCTCTGAGCTTCGACGGCAGGGTCGAGCCGGGAACCGTGATATACAACGACGTGTTCACTATATATCCCTACGAGAACGAGCTCTATGTCATGAAGCTCAAGGGTTCGGAAATCAAGAGCTATCTGGAGTACTCCTACGACGGCTGGATACAGACCCCCGGAGAGCATGTGCTGAAAATGACCGACGAGCCAGACCCGCGCACCGGAGCGGCAAGGTGGTCTTTCACAGGGCGCTCATACAATTTCGATTCCGCTGCCGGACTTGTCTACACCGTCGACGTCTCCAAGCCATACGGCCAGAGGATAGAGATAGTCTCACTGGCCGACGGCGGCGAATTCGACCTGAACGGCTGGTACAACGTGGCCATGACCTCCTACAGGGCGAGCGGCGGTGGAGACCTGATATTCAAAGGTGCCGGAGTCAGCCGTGACGAGCTGGAATCCAGGATTGTGGCCCGCTATCCGGCGATAAGGGACATGGTGAGCGAGTTCATCTCCTCGCACGGCACCATCGATTCCGGAACCGTATCCGACCCGGAGATTCTGGGAGAATGGCATTTCCTGCCGGAAGATGCCGACAGGATGATTGCCGAGGATCTGAAGCTTATCTTTTGAAGTTCTTGAGCCGTTGCTGGAGAGATCCGTCGACGGCCATCTTCATCATCTTGCGGGTCTGCTCGAACTGCTTGAGCAGCTTGTTCACATCGGCGAGCGTCGTACCTGAGCCTCTGGCTATCCTGGTACGGCGCGAACCGTTTATGCACTCCGGATGCTCCTTCTCGTAGGGAGTCATCGACTGGATGATGGCCTCGGTGGACTTGAACGCGTCGTCGGGGATGTCCACGTCCTTGAGGGCCTTGTCCATGCCGGGAAGCATGCCCATGAGATCCTTGACGTTGCCCATTTTCTTGACCTGCATCAGCTGGTCGTAGAAGTCGTTGAGGGTGAACTGGTTCTTGGCTATCTTCTTCTTGAGGGCCCTGGCCTGCTGCTCGTCGAACTGTTCCTGGGCCTTCTCCACGAGGGATACGACATCGCCCATTCCGAGAATGCGGTCGGCCACACGTGCAGGGTAGAATATGTCGAGAGCCTCCATTTTCTCGCCCGAGCTCACGAACTTGATGGGCTTGCCGGTGACGGCCTTGATTGACAGGGCGGCACCTCCCCGGGTGTCGCCGTCCATCTTGGTGAGCACGACCCCGTCATAATCTATGGCTTCGTTGAAGGCCTTGGCCGATTCGACTGCGTCCTGGCCGGTCATTGCATCGACCACGAAGAGGGTCTCGGAGGGCTTGAGCTCACGGTGCAGGGTGGAAATCTCGTCCATCAGCTCCTTGTCTACGACCAGCCGTCCGGCGGTGTCGACTATGAGCACGCTGAAGCCTTCCTTCCTTGCCTGGGCGAGCGCGTCCTTGGCGACTTTCACGGGATTCTTCTCTCCGTCCTCGGCGAATACGGGCACTCCGACCTGTTCTCCGAGCGTGCGCAGCTGGTCTATCGCGGCGGGGCGGAAGGTGTCGCAGGCGGCGAGCATGACCTTCATGCCTTTCTTGCTCTTGAGATTCAGCGCGAGCTTGCCGCAGAATGTGGTCTTTCCGGAACCGTTGAGACCAGCGACGAGCAATATGGCGGGCGAACCCTTGACGTTGATTTCAGTGTGCTCGGAGCCCATGAATTCGGCCAGTTCGTCATGTACGATCTTGACCATCATCTGCTGGGGCTTGACGGCTGTGAGCACGTTGGCGCCCATGGCCTTCTCCTTTACGCGGTCGCAGAAGTTCTTGGCGACCTTGTAGGAAACGTCGGCGTCGAGCAGGGCACGGCGTATCTCCTTGAGGGTCTCGGCTACGTTTACTTCGGTTATCTTGCCTTCGCCCTTCAGTATCTTGAAGGAACGCTCCAGTCTTTCGGAAAGGTTCTCGAACATATTCTCGTGATAATTGTTTCAACCTGCAAAGGTAATATATTTTCCGTTTCGTTCGGCGTTTGCGCCCGGCGTTGAATTCGCCGGTGCCGAGTCGGACTGCCGTACAGGCTCCGGGGAGGCGGGAAAAGCCTGCACGACCTTGACTGATGCCGGCCATGAAATGTGTTCAATGAAAGGAAAATATTGTATCTTTGCGTTCAGTTGGTAGTGAATATGGAACATCTGCATCATCAGCACGGACAGGCGAAGAGGCTGACATCGCTGAATTATACCTATTACATCGCGATAGGCCTCAATCTGGCTTTCGTCATACTTGAGGCGCTCATCGGATTGAGCTATAATTCGCTCGGACTGCTCTCGGACGCCGGGCACAAGCTGCTGGACGTGTTCTCCCTGCTGATTGCTCTCGTGGCCTTCAAGCTTACGGCGAGCAAGCCCACGAAACGATATACCTACGGTTTCCGCAAGACTTCGGTGCTGATTTCGCTTTTCAACGCGCTCGTGCTTATGGCTGCCGTGTGCGTGATCATTGCAGAAAGCATAGAGAAGCTCGGCAATCCTGTCGAGGTTAGCGGCGCCGCGATCTCCTGGACGGCAGGTGCCGGAATCATAGTGAGCGGATTGAGCGCCCTGCTGCTGATGCGGCATCAGAAAGGTGACATCAATACGCGCGGCGCCTTCCTGCACATGGCCACCGACGCGCTCGTGTCGTTCGGGGTCGTGGTTTCAGGAATTGTCATCAGCTTGAGCGGCTGGAATTTCATCGATCCTGTCATCAGCATGGCGGTCGCCGCAGTGATACTCGTGAACACCCTGCGGCTGCTTGTGGAGAGTTTCCGGATGAGTGTTGACGCTGTTCCTGCCGGAATCGACTATGATCAGGTGCGCGGTCTGCTGACTTCCGCTCCGGGGGTGCTGGAGGTGGAGGAGCTGCATATCTGGTCGGTGAGCGTTTTCGATACGGCCCTGACCGCCCATGTCCGGCTTGCCGCAGGTGTTTCCGGAGCCGCCGTGCTTCCCGAGCTTCACCGGAGGCTGGAGACGGCGGGCATCGGTACGGCTACCATAGAATGCATTGAATCCTTAACAACTTCTAAAGAATAATGATTATGAAGATCAAAGCGTTTTTCGCCATGGCGGCAGCATGCTGCCTGGCATTCGCCTGCAGCGGCCCCGTGGAACTCGGCGGCTCATGGGTGATTGATACCGTGAACGGAGAGAAGGTGACGACTTCCGAGAAGATTCCCTTCATCAACTTCAACGAGGCTGACGGCCGTATCCACGGATGCTTCGGAGTGAACATCGTCAACGGAACCTACACTCTCGACGGCGACAAGCTTTCTTTCGGCCAGATGGCGACCACGATGATGGCCGGCCTTCCCGCCGACATGGAGGTGGAGAACAGAATCAACGCCGCCGCCGGCACTGTGGCTTCGGTGGAGGTGAAGGGTGAGACCATGAGCCTGAAGAATGCCGAAGGCGATGTGGTGCTGACCCTCGTGAAGGCCGCCGGCAAGGTCAAAGACTCCGCTTCGGAGCAGGACGGCACCGTAGAGGCGCCCGAGTCCTAGGCTTTCCTGTACTGCAGCGGTGTGATTCCTGTGTGATGCCGGAAGAACTGCACCATTACGGAGGGGCTGGAGAAATTCAGCTCCTCCGATATTTCCAGGACTGTCTTGTCGGTGGTCTTGAGCTGCATCTTAATCTCGCTCACCAGAGTCGAATTTATCCATTCCGCGACAGAACGCCCGCTGATTCTGCGGATGGCTCCAGACAGATATTTTGGCGTGCGGTGCAGCTTCGAGGCATAGAAGGCCACATTGTGCTCGGTACGGTAATGTTTCGCCATCAGCTTGAAGAAATCGTCGGTAAGCTTCTCCTGCTTCGGCTTGGCCACGTCGGTGTCCTCGTCCGAGATGTTGCGCAGGATATTGCATATTTCCAGCATCAGAGCATACAGCAGCGTCTTCGATATCTCCTCCCGGTATGCGCTGGAGGTCTCGGAATACCGCTTCTCGATGAAAGTGTAGTATTCCAGCAGGTGCATGGCGGAGGTTTCCCCTATGTGCAGGACCGGGTTGCGCAGGGCGCTGGTCATGATGTCAATGTCCACGGGGCTCGGGAATTCCAGAATCACGTCCAGCGACACTATTATCGACTTCCAGTCAAGTCCGGGTTCCGCTGACAGAATCTCGATCAGCTGGTTGGGCGAGAATATCATGAGGGAGCCGGCGCCGATGTCGTAATTCCTCCCGCTGATTCTCAGCCTGCCGCTGCCTCCGAGGCAGATGCTGATGAAGAAACCGTTGAATGTGAAAGACTTCAACCCTTCGAGCAGCCTGGCGCCGAAGTCCTTGCCCGACAGGTAGAAGTTCCTGATGGCCTTCATGTCCCTGCGGTCGAAGAGGTCGCTCATGTCGAGGCTCACATATTCTCTTTGATTCATAGAAAATCCGACTTTTTCTACATTTTTTATTCTGCAAACATAACAATATATATTGACACTAGGGCTATTTTTGCAGCCGGATTTCCGGGAAAGTGCGGCATTCACCGCATCTCCCACATGTATACTAAATTGAAAAATGAAACAATTTTACAATCGGACAGTCGAGGATGTCGCCAGGGAGCTCGGCACGGACGCCTCAAGGGGCCTGGCCTCTTCGGAGATAGCTTCCCGCATCGGAAAATACGGTAAGAACACCCTTGTACAGAAGAAGAACAAGTCGTTTTTCGTGATGTTCATCTCGCAGTTCAAGAGCTTCATGATCATCCTTCTGATAATCGCGGCGGTCATCTCCGGCGTGATGGGCGTGAAGACGGGCGAGGGCCTGCTGGACACCTACGTGATCATGGGCATCCTGCTGCTCAACGCAATCATCGGAGCGTATCAGGAATATCAGGCGCAGAAGTCGCTCGAATCGCTCAAGAAGATGGCCGCGCCGGTCGCAAAGGTAGTGCGTGACGGCGAATCCATGGTCGTGAACGTGGAGGACGTGGTTCCCGGCGACCTCGTGGAGCTGGAGGTGGGCGACATAGTGCCCGCAGACATAAGGATCACCGAGGCGCACAACATGAGCATTCAGGAATCTTCGATGACCGGAGAGTCCGTGCCCGTGGAGAAGCATCCCGACACCCTTGAGAACGAGGACATCCCGCTCGGAGACCGCAAGAACATGGCGTATTCCAGCGGAGTCGTGACCTTCGGACACGGAAAAGGCGTCGTGGTCGGGACCGGAATGAACACCGAGATAGGCAAGATTGCCGACATGCTCGGAGGTGACTCCGACACCCAGACCCCCATGCAGGTGCGTCTGGAGAAGCTCGGCAAGGTGATAGGAACGGCTTCCGTTGTAATCTGCGTGGTCATATTCATAATCGGACTGCTCTACGGCAGGGAGCTCATCGGCATGCTGATGGTGGCGGTATCGCTCGCAGTGGCCGCGATTCCCGAGGGCCTGCCCGCAATTTCCACCATCATACTCTCCATGGGCGTGAAGCGTATGGTGAAGCACAACGCCATCATACGCAAGCTGCCTTCGGTGGAGACTTTGGGCTGCACCACCGTGATTTGCTCCGACAAGACAGGCACGCTGACCAAGAACCAGATGACCGTGGTCGAGGAGTACACTCCTTCCGGCAGGCTCGACAAGCTGATTGAGATTGCAGTGCTTTGCTGCGACGCCAAGGAGGTCAAGAACGCGGAGGGCGGCGTGACCAAGGTCGGCGACCCCACGGAAATCGCGCTCATCGACCTCGGTGCGAAGAACGGAATCCTGAAGCAGAAGCTTGACTCCGAATGCCCGAGGGAAGGGGAGGTCGCATTCGACTCCACCCGCAAGCGTATGACGACCATCAACAGGATGCGCGACGGCAAGCTCCAGGCGAACGTCAAGGGCGGACTGGATGAAGTCCTTTCGGTCTGCACACAGATTGAGACAGCCGACGGAATACGCAAAATCACGGACGCCGACATCGCCGGCCTGCAGGAGCGCAATTCCAGGATGGCAGATTCTGCGCTGCGCGTGCTCGCAATGGCTTACAGGCCCATAGACGAGGTGTCCTCAGAGGTGGACGTCGTGGAGCGCGGACTTGTCTTCGTCGGCATCACGGGCATGATTGACCCCGAAAGGGAGGAGGTCATAGGCGCCATAGAGGAGTGCCACGAGGCGGGAATACGCACCGTGATGATTACCGGCGACCACAAGGCCACGGCACTTGCAATCGCTTCCAAGATAGGGCTGTACGGCAAGGGTGACCTTGCAATCACGGGAACCGAGCTCGAGAAGCTGGACGAGGCCGAGTTCGAGAAGAATGTCGACAAGTATTCGGTATACGCGCGAATCGCCCCTGAACAGAAGATGAAGATCGTTTCCGCATGGCAGAAGAGGGGGGATATCGTGGCGATGACCGGCGACGGAGTGAACGACGCTCCCGCCCTCAAGAAGGCCGACATCGGCGTGTCAATGGGCATCACAGGAACCGAAGTGGCCAAGGACGCTTCCGACATGATACTTTCCGATGACAATTTCGTGACCATAGTCTCTGCTGTCGCGGAGGGGCGCAGAATCTACGACAACATACTCAAGACCATTCTCTTCCTTCTGTCGACGAACCTCGGCGAGGTGCTGCTGCTTTTCGTGACTTCAATCAGCAACCTGGGCATCCCCCTGCTTCCCATACACATACTCTGGATCAACCTCGTGAGCGAGACCTTCCCCGCGCTGGCGTTGAGCCTCGACCCTCCCGCGAACGACATCATGCACAAGAAACCCCGCGGACAAGGCAAGCAGTTCATGGATAAGGGCATGATATGGAGAATAGGCTATCAGGGTGTGATGATGGGGGCGATCACCCTCGCCGCGTTCCTGATCGGAAAGCAGATGGGCATGGAGATGTACCACGGCGATGCCGTCCTCTCCGAGACTCTCGGCCAGACCATGGCGTTCGCCTCGCTGATTGCGGCCAAGCTCGTGCATGCCGGCAACCTGCATTCCAATACCGAGTCCCGCTTCAGGTTCAACCCCCTGCGCAACAAGTCACTGATATTCGCTATCATGATGTCGCTCGCATTCACCCTTGCGGTGCTGCTGCTGCCTTCGTTCAGGGAAGCCTTCGACTTCGCCGCCATGGGCCGCGACCAGTGGTTGACCGTTCTCGGCCTTGCGTTCATACCCCTCGTGGTGGTAGAGCTCTTCAAGGCTCTGAAATGGAACGGAAAATAGCCGCTGCAGAATCAAAAAAGGCTCCCGGACTGCGCCGGGGGCCTTTTTTGTCTTGTATGCGGGCGGGTCAGATGCTTTCGAGCAGCCGTGCCAGAAGGGTGAAGGAGTTGTCTGCCATGTCGTTCCAGAAGTTCTCGTAGCTTGTCCGCTGGGCTTCCTCGCCCGTGTGGATGTCGCTGATGGTGCGGAAGCTCAGGAAAGGCACTCCGTAGCGCCTGCATACCTGCGCGATGGCGGCCGACTCCATATCGCTTGCGAGTCCGTCCGGATAGAGCGAAAGTATGCGCCTGTCCTCGTCAAGGCTGATGAAGAACTGGTCTCCGGTGCATATCAGTCCGCTGTGGAGCCTGCCCGTTCCCGGCCTGAGCGACTTCGCCGCTGCCAAAAGTCCGGGGTCCGCGTCAAAGCGCTGCGGCTCTCCCTCGACCTGTCCGGGAAGATTGGGTTCTCCGCACCATACGTCCTGATAGGCGCACTGGGCTCCGATGACCACGTCCATGACGCGGACGTCCGCCTTCAGGCTGCCCGCGCAGCCGGAATTGATGATGCAGTCCGGCCTGTCGCGGAGTATCATCTCCGTGGCCGCCGCTGCGTTGACCTTGCCTATGCCGGACATGGTGGCGGCCGCTATGCCGCTCCGCTTCAGCGCATCGTATTCCCTGCGCATCGCAACTATGACTCCTGCTTTCATATCGGTGCAAAATTAAAAATTCCGGCGCAGTTTCTTCGCGCAATTTGCTACCTTTGGCCTCAAACTTTACAGGAATGGAAAAAATCGCAAGCTTCACCATCAACCACCTCAGGCTTTCGAGGGGCATATTCGTTTCGCGCAAGGACCTGGTCGGCGGAGAGACCGTCACGACTTTCGACATACGCATGAAGGAACCCAACCGCGAACCGGCCCTCGGCCAGGGCGCCATCCACACCATAGAGCACCTTGCAGCCACCTACCTCCGCAATGAGCCCGTGTGGCGCGACCGCATAGTCTACTGGGGGCCGATGGGCTGCCTGACAGGCAACTACCTGCTTCTGCGCGGCGACTATTCTTCCGCCGACATCCTGCCGCTGATGCGCGACACCTTCAGCTTCATAGCCGGCTACGAGGGCGAAGTGCCCGGCGCCACCCCCGCCGACTGCGGCAACTGGCTGCTGCACGACCTCCCCATGGCCCGTTATGAGGCCCGCAAGTACCTTACCGAGGTGCTGGAGCATCCGGGAAAGGAGAACCTGGAGTATCCGGCGGCCTGAACGCCCCGGCGCGCCGTCTGCCGCTGAGCTTCACACACGCTCATGCCAGCGCTCTTTCCAGCAGCACCAGCCCCACGAAGCCGAGGACGAGGCACCAGGTGGCGGTCTTCTCGTAGCCGTGGGCGTGGGTCTCGGGAATCATCTCGTCGCTGACGACATAGAGCATCGCGCCTCCTGCGAACGACAGCATCAGCGGAAGCATCTTCATGCTTATGGCTCCGAGAGCGTAGCCGGTCCATACTCCGGCGACCTCCAGCATCGCGATTGCGAGCGAGATCAGCAGCGTGCGCGTCTTGCTGACTCCGGCGAGCAGCAGGGGAGCGATCACCACCATGCCTTCCGGAATGTTCTGCAACGCGATTCCGGCGGCCACGGTCCACGCGTCGCTGACATCTTCCGAGTTGAACCCGACTCCGCTCGCGATGCCTTCCGGAAACTTGTGCAGCGCGATCGCCAGCACGAACAGCAGGATGCGGTTCAGCGAGGCGTTGTGCAGATGTTCTTCCTGATCAAGCCCGGTAATCTTATGCAGGTGAGGCGTGAGCTTGTCGAGCACATTGAGGAACATCATGCCGAGCACTACACCGGCCAGCACGAGCCACCATGCGCCGCCCGCCTGTTCCGCTGCGGGGACTATCAGTCCGAGGGTCGCCGCTCCGAGCATGATTCCGGCGCAGAATCCCAAAACTCCGTCGTTCCATTTGTGCGGCAGCTCCTTGAACGCGAAGCCCAGCAGCGACCCCAGCAGGGTTGCCGCCGAAAGCCCGGCCGCAGTTATCCATATCTGTTGCATTCTGTAAAGATACTCAAATCCGGCTTTATAAGACAAAAAGAATTGATACCTTTGTCGCATGTCTTCAAGAACCTACAATGACCCTCAAATCGGCCCGGTGCGGCTCGTGAAGAGCGCGCGGGCGAGGCGTATCAGCGTCAGGGTGCATCCGCTGAAAGGCGTGACCGTGACGGTGCCGCGGTTCTGCTCATACGCTGCCGGCTTGCAGGTCTTCGGGCAGTACCGAGGGTGGGTGCTGAAGACGTTGGAGAAGCAGAAGTCCCTTCGGGAAACCGCTTCCGCCTCTGCCGTGGCTCCGGAGCAGATCGAGGCCATGCGCCAGGAGGCGAAAATGCTGCTGCCCCGTCGGCTCTCCGAACTGGCGGAGCGCTATGGTTTCAGCTACGGCCGCGTATTCATAAAGCACAATTCGTCCAACTGGGGCAGCTGCTCCGTCCGGGGCAACATCAATCTCAACCTGAACCTCGTGCGGCTGCCTCAGCTGCTGCGCGACCATGTGATCCTGCACGAGCTCTGCCACCTGAGGCATCCGAACCACGGGCAGGAGTTCCACGCTCTGCTAGAGCGGCTGGACGCGGACAATCTCCGGCGTCTCTTCGGGTCAGGGGAGCAGGAAGATTTCTTCCTGCAAATGCAGGATGCAATCAGGCGCAGCCGTGCAAGGTTCCCGGTCCAGTACATTATTCAGAAAGAGCTGAAAAAGTACCCGCTTGTCTGACGTCAAGGCTTCTTCCGGCGGAAATTTTTGCTATCTTGGCGGAGTTATTCAATAATGATTCAATATGACAAAGGAAGAACTGATGAGAAAGGCGATAGAACTCTCCGTGCGCAATGTCGCGGAGGGCGGCGGGCCTTTCGGAGCTGTGATAGCAAAGGACGGCGAAATCGTGGCGACGGGATGCAACAGGGTTACTGACGAGTATGACCCGACCGCGCATGCGGAGGTCAGCGCAATCAGGGCGGCGTGCCGCAAGCTGAACACCTTCGACCTCAGCGGCTGCGAGATCTACACCTCCTGCGAACCCTGCCCGATGTGCCTCGGAGCCATCTACTGGGCGCACCTTGACCGCTTGTACTACGGCAACAACCAGCACGACGCGGCGGAAATCGGCTTCGATGACGCGTTCATCTACAAGGAAATAGCCCTGAAGCCCGAGGAGCGCAGGCTCGCTCCGGTGAGGCTGCTCCCGGAGGAGGCCATCAAGGCCTTCGAAGCCTGGAAGCTCAAGGACGACAAGATCGAATACTAGAAGCCGTTTTCAAAAACAGCTTCCTAGACGATTTTCAGAAGTTCGGCGAAACTGCCGATAAGATGGTCAGGAGACGCGGTGCGCAGCTGCCTCTCCTTTTGGTTTCCGTAGGTCACACCGCAGGTGCGGCAGCCGGCACCGGAGCCCATCAGCAGGTCGTAGACCGTATCTCCGACCACAAGCGCGCCTTCGGCAGGCTGTCCCATGCGTGCGAGCAGCGTGAGAACCATGTCGGGCGCAGGCTTCGGCGCGAGGCGGTCGGTGGCGGTGACCATCTCCTCGAAATACCCGTTGACGCCGTATGGAGCCATGATGGCCTCCAGCGACTCCCGTCCGCGCGAAGTGGCTATCGCCATCCGGTATCCTCGTGCGTGCAGTTCGCCAAGGGTCTCCGTCACGCCGGGAAAGAGGCTGCTGTTCACTTCGCCGAATTCCGGGAATATCTCCCGGTACAGCCGGGCCGCATCCCGGATCTGGGCTTCGGTGAGGTCTCCGATCTGCTGGAGAGACTGTTCCAAGACAAGGCCGATAGTGGGACGGATGCGCTCGTCGGAGGCTCCGGAGAAGCCGAGTCGGCGGAAGGTTTCCTTGACGGTGGCGAGGATTCCGGCGGCGGTGTCGGCCAGCGTACCGTCGAAATCGAAGATTATGCAGTCGAATCTCTTCATTTCATGAATTTACGGCGGCAAAAATACACTCTTCCCTCCAATCCGGCAAGCCTTTCCGCCGCCCGCAATCTCACTTATTTTCCGCCAAAAGCGAACAACATATTGAACAATTCACTAAATTGGCATCGTGTTAACAACATCGTTAAACAATATCGTTAACGCAAAGGCGCGGAGCCGGACAAAAGAACGACGAAAAAAAAGGAAAAATGATGACTAAGGAGCAGGAAATACTTTTGGCGGCATCGGAGGAGTTCTTCGAAAAAGGCTACGACGGCACTTCCACTGCGGTGATAGCCCGGAAGGCCGGCGTCACGCACGCGATGGTCAACTATTATTTCAGAACCAAGGAGCAGCTATTTCTCAAGATACTCGACGACATGGTCTACGACTTCGTGCAGGGTCTCAAGCCCGTAATGCATGGAGAGGGGGATTTTCTCCGGACCATCCTGAACGCCGCTTCGGCAATTTTCGATTGCATGGACAGGCATCGGAGGCTGCCTTTCATAATCATGGACCTTGCGCGCAACCATCCCGAACTTCTTGACCGCTACCTTGAATTCGGAATGAGCGAAGCAAGCGGAGTGATAGCCGGGCATTCCGAGCGGCTTGCGGCGCAGACGGCCGCCGGAATATTTCCTGAAACGAGCATCTACGACATTCTGGATACGGTACTGACCCTCGCGTCGGCACCTTTCCGGAACATACCGCTGCTCGAGAACGTGCTGCATTTCACCTCCGGGCAGATTGAAGATTATCTTCAGGCTCGCAAGCGTGAGATGCTCTGTATGTTGGAAAGACGCTATTCGCTCCAGCCGCACCGCCGTGCTGACGAAGACAAATGACGACTGATAAACATTGATATTATGGCAGAAAAGAAATTGTACTGGGGCAAGACGATAGCATCGTTCTTCCTCGTTCTGTTCACGATGCCCCTCGGTCATGCGCTGATGCGCGTGATGGAGGAGACGATGACGCATTCTGTGATGAACACCTGCGCTTTCATAATGGGTGCGGTCGGACTGGCGATAGCGGTCTGGGGTGTGTTCGTCAAGGGCGATACGAAGCAGACCCTGTTCGGTCTGTTCGGCGGCCTGCTGTTCTGGACGGGCTGGGTGGAGTTCCTCTACGGCTATTTCGCCACGCGTTTCGGCGTGCATTACGACCTGGTGGGCTCCGGTACGGTCCAGACGATTACGGAATACGTCAACGGCATCGGAGTCAGCCACGACATGCTGATAAACGGGGTCAACGTGAATGATATTCCCGCCGATGTGCTCAAGGAGATGCGCGGTTCGCGCCCGGAGTACCTGATAATGCCGGCATCATTCGGCTTCTGGGTTATGTTCATCGTGCTCTATCTCTTCGGCTCGCGCACCGGCTGCCACGCGCTCAACTGGCTGCAGAAAGTGTTCTTCGGCAAGAGGATGCAGGAGATAGTGCCCCGTTCCATGAGCCACCACACTGCGATTACGACCTTCATGGAGCTGAACATCATGATGTGGACCATGTATCTGCTGCTGATGTTCGTCTACGACCCTGCTTTCCTGGGGGAGAGCCATCCCGTCACGATAGCCATAGCCGTCGGCTGCCTCGTGGGCTCGATCTTCATGTTCCGCCACGAGCTGAAGCTGGGAGCATGGGGTCCCAACATCCGTATGGCGATTTCGACGGTGGTGATATTCTGGACTACGGTGGAGGTCTTCGCGCGCAACGGTCTGCTGACCGAGTTCTGGATTGACCCGATGAACCATGTCGCGGAAATGGTCAGCATCCTTGTCTGCTTCATCGCCCTCGCCGCCTTCCTGATCATCCGCGCCGTCCGTCACAAGAAAGCTGCGGAAAGTAGCAACTAATATTGTCCGACGAACCGATATGCTGCCTCATTCGAGGTTCCGCTACGCTCCATCCCGCCGCTTTCGCGGCACCCACTCACGGCCGTGGGCGGCCAGCCTCTCCTGAGGCAGCATACCGGTTCGACGAAGAAGCAGTATTACAAAATCCGGACTGTTCAAGCAAACTTGGGACAGTCCGGACTAATAGGTATCAGCGAGTTCTGATGACGCAGTCGGCGGGCGCCAGAATATTCTCGTCGAGAGTCACCGAGCCGATGGAGTCGGCGACAATCAGGCCCGAAGTCGGATTCTTGATATTGGTGATGCCTCCCCGGATGTCGGCGCGCAGCGTCGAGTACTCGAAAGCCCTGTCGCAGGCCGGGTCGAAGGTGCAGTTCTCGAGGACAAGGTCGTGAGCATAGCACAGCGGCTGCTCGCCCGAGATATGGCAGTTCACCAGACGCAGATTGCGCGAATGCCAGCCGAGATACTCCCCGTCAAGCACCGAGTCGTAGATGGTGACATCTTCGACCTCCCAGAAGGCGTCCTTCGTGCTGATCTTCGCATTGTGAATCTCCACGTTCTTCACATACTGGAACACGTACTTGCTGTCGCTCTCCAGCCCGTCCACGATGATGTCGCGGCTGAACATGAAGGGATAGGTCCCGTCATGCAGCTTCAGGTTCTTCACGCGGATGTCCCTGCAACGCCAGAACACCTCGTCGGCGTCGTTCATCACCACGTTCTCTATGTCAATCCCGTTCATCTCGCGGAACATCTTGGGCGCGTCGATGACCGTGTCCTTCATCTTCAGATGGTCGGAATACCATAGCGCCGAACGTCCTCCGACGGCGAAATAGCAGTTCTCTATGGTAAAGCCGTGGACATGCCAGAAGGGATAGTTCCCCTCGAAGCGGCAATTGGTCGCCACTATGTTGCTGCATTCCTTGATGGCGGACTCGCCGGCAAGTATGGTCACGTTGTCCAGATGGAGGTCGTGCGACGCGAACAGCGGGCGCTCTCCGCCGAATTCCTTATTTTTGATTTCCTGCATGGTTTCAGAATTTTTCACCCTGCAAAAATACTATGAATTTCAAATTTTAGTATATTCGTATCACTGCTTGAATAACCCGATTTACAGAATCACACATGAGAAAGCTACAATTCCGCTGCACGGCTCTGCTCGCAGCCCTGCCGCTTCTGTCCGGTTGCGGACAGACCGGAACGACGCAGCTGAACGTAATCTCCTACAACATCAGGATGGGCGTTGCCGATGACGGGGAGAATTCCTGGGAACACCGCCGTCCGGCCACCATAGAGATGCTCAAGGACACGCATCCCGACATTTTCGGAGTACAGGAGGCCTTCGACTTCCAGATTGAGTACATCACGGACAACCTGCCTGAATACAAGAGCATAGGCGTGGGCCGCGACGACGGCAAGGACGCGGGGGAGCACATGGACATCTTCTACGATTCGGAGACCGTGAAGCTCATCGAATGGGGGACGTTCTGGCTTTCCGAGACCCCCGGGGAACCCTCCATGGGATGGGACGCCGCATGCCCCAGGACCGCCACCTGGGCGCTCATGGAAAAAGCCGGCCACAGGTTCTACTATGTGAACACCCACCTCGACCATGTAGGGAAGGAAGCCCAGAAGAACGGACTGGCACTGATAGTGGACAGGATAGCCGACATCAACCCCGAAGCCTACCCTATGGTGCTGACCGGAGATTTCAACGTGACTCCCGACGATCCGGTGCTTGACGGGCTGAAGACGAAGATGCTGAGCGCAAGGGACAACGCTACGGAAACCGACCATCTCGGAACCTTCAACGGCTGGGGAGCGAACGACTGGATTCTGGACTATATCTGGTATTCCGGCTTTAGCTCATGCGACAGGTTCGAGACCGTAAGGAAGCAATATGGCGGCATACCCTACATTTCCGACCATTATCCCGTCAGCGCACTCCTGACTTTCTGAGTTATTCCCGCTTGATATAATGCAAGAAGCTCCGGAGCGTTCAGTTCCGGAGCTTCCTGTTTCTCCAAAGTCGGCCTACATTTCCAATGCCAGCAGGTCCGCCACGGCCAGCATATATTCCAGGCGGGTCTGAAGGGCGAGCTCCCGGGAACTGTAGAAATATCCGATTTCGTCCATGTAGTCCAGCAGTGACATCTGTCCGCTGTCAAGCGCCTTGCGGAGGTCGTCCAGACCTCCGGCAGATTCCAGATTAGCCGCAGCCGTGACTGCCGCAGCGGATTCGGCAAGCCTCATAGCCTTGTTGTAGAGATTCTCGGCATTCGTCCTGAACTGCACCAGGGCGTCCTGCTCTGCCGTCTTCGCGGCCTCAATCTGCTTTTTCGCGCTGGAAATCTTCTTTCCTGCCGACCAGAGCGGTATGCTGATTCCTACGGCTACGCCCCTGAACCCTTCACCGGGAACCACCTCGGACTTGTAGCCCAATGAAAGGCTCGGGAAGGCTTCGCTGCGGCTGAGCCTCAGCTGCTGTTCCGAAATGTCCGTAGCCGTGCGCACATAGTTCAGAGCGCTGCTCTTCTCCGCAGCCTCGTCCAACCATTGCTCGAAGCTGCCGGGCAGCAGGACGGTCTCCTGTTCGCAGGAGCTTATGTCTATCGTTTCGCCGCCGTTCAGGTTCCTGAGCTCGGCGAGCATTCCGTCCCTCTCGACTTCAAGCAGCCGCAGATTGCCTTCGGCTTCCGCAAGGCTTACGGCCGCCTTGCGGTAGTCGATTACGGAGAATTCTCCTTTCTCATAGCCCGAGCGGTACGCTAGCTCCACTGTGCGCGCATTCTCCACCCTTTGCCTGTATTCCTCGATCAGTGCGTTGCTGTGGATGATCTGGCAGACCAGCTTGCGGGCGGCTGTCAGCACGTCCCTGCGGTTCGCGCGGTATTCCAGGGCGAGCAGCTCGTTTTCGCCCAGGGCGACTTTGCGCCTCGCCCCGCTGAGCACCCCGAAATCGAAGCTCTGGCTGACTCCGAAGTCGTGCCTGCGGCGTCCGTCGTCTCCGAACAGATAGCCGAACTCCACTTCCGGGCCCTCGAGGGAGGATTCTGCGATATTCGCGTCGCCCTGCGCCTCCACCTGCTGCCTGAGCGCTTTCAGGGTCAGGTTGTTGTCTTCGATCCGCTTGAGAATCTCTTCCGTATCCTGCGCCGCAGCGGCGGTGCAGGCGAACACGGCCGCCAGAAAGATGTATATCGTTTTCATTTCTTTTCCTCCTTTTCGCTGAAGATGTCATAAACTATCGGTATCACGAAGGCGTTGAGCAGGGTCGAGCTAAGCAGTCCTCCGAGTATGACCTTGGCCATAGGGCTCTGAATCTCGTTGCCCGGCAGCTCGCCGCCGATGGCGAGCGGAATCAGGGCGAGGGCCGACGACAGCGCGGTCATCAATATGGGGTTGAGCCTGTCGAGGGAGCCTGTCATCACCGCGTCGGCGACACTCATCCCATGGTGCCTGAGGTCATTGTAGCGGTCAATCAGCAGCATTCCGTTGCGCGTCGCGATGCCGAACAGGGATATGAAGCCGATGATTACCGGAATCGACATCACCTTGTCGCCGAAGAACACCATGAGCACGCCTCCTATCAGCGCCAGAGGCAGGTCAATCAGCACGATTGCTGACTGCTTGAAGCTGCGGAACTGGTTGTAGAGCAGCAGGAAGATTACGATGATTGCGAAGATGCTCAGGACGGTCAGGGTCCGGGATGCGCTCTGAGCACTCTCGAACTGTCCGCCGAACTCGATATGGTAGCCTTCCGGCAGCACCACCTTCTCTGCGATTGCCTCCTGCATGGCGTCCACCGCACCCTGGAGGTCGCCTCCGGTGATGTTGGCCGACACCACCACCTTGCGCTGGGCGTTTTCGCGGTTGATGGTGTTGGGGCCTGAGGTCGAGCGGATTTCGGCCAGGCGGTCGAGGGGAATCTTGCCCGCTGGCGTGTCCATGGTCATGTCGTGTATGGTTTCGATGCGGTCGCGCCAGTCTCCGGAAGCCTTGACGGTGAGATTGAAGACCTTTCCGCCTTCATAGACCTGCGATACGGCACGGCCACCCATGCAGACTTCCACGTATTCGACGAATTCCGACATCGTGACGCCGTAGCGCGCGAGCATCTCACGGCGCGGTACTATCGCAAGCTCCGGCCTTTCTATCTGCTGTTCCAGATTCAGGTCTGCAAGGCCCCCGACCCCGCTCACCGCGTTCTTGATGTCGTTGCCTATGTTGAACAGCGTGTTCAGGTCATCGCCGAAAATCTTGACCGCGATTGCAGCCTGCGTTCCGGAAAGCATGGCGTCGATACGGTGGGAGATGGGCTGTCCAATCTCCACGTTGACGCCAGGCAGCGTGCCGAGCTTTTCGCGCAGTTCCGCTATAATCTCGCTCTTGGGGCGCCTGCCGAACTCGAAGGGCGCCTCCATCTCGGAAGTGTTCACCCCGAGCGCATGCTCGTCCAGCTCGGCGCGTCCGGTCTTGCGGGCTACGGTCTTGATTTCCGGAACCGAAAGAATCAGCTCCTCGGCCTTGCGGCCTATGGCGTCGCTCTCTTCAAGCGAAACTCCGGGCAGGGTGCTCACGTTGATTGTGAACGAGCCTTCGTTGAACGGAGGCAGGAAGCTGGAGCCGAAGCCGAAAGCCATCACGATTGCGACGAGCAATGCGGCCACGGAAGCTCCGAGTACCGCCTTCCGGTGATGCAATGCGCCGGCCAGCGCCTTGCCGTAGACTTTCTTGAGCCAGCGTGTCACCGGGGATTCCTTGCTGGTGCTCCTGGTGGCGCCCGTGTTCTTGAGCAGGAAGCTGCAGAGCACCGGGGTCAGGGTCAGAGCGACCAGCGTGGACGCGAACAGCGAAACGATGAACGCCACTCCGAGGGGAATCAGCATCCTGCCTTCGATGCCTGAAAGGAAGAAGATGGGGATGAAGCTGACGACTATGATGAAGGTGGAGTTCAGAATGGGCATGCGCACCTCCTTGGAGGCGTCGAACACCACGTCGAGTATCTTCCTCCGCTGCCCTTCGGGTCTGAGGCGGTTCTCGCGGAGCCGCTTGAATACGTTGTCCACGTCCACGATGGCGTCGTCGACCAGCGAGCCGATTGCAATCGCCATTCCTCCTATGCTCATGGTGTTGATGCTCATTCCGCTGATGCGCAGCACGATGATGGTTATCAGCAGTGACAACGGGATGGTGACCAGAGAAATCAGGGTGGTCCTGACATTCATCAGGAACAGGAAGAGCACGAGTATGACGAACAGCGCACCTTCTATCAGCGCGCTCTTGATATTGCCTATCGAGGCGTCGATGAAGTCGCTCTGACGGAAGATGTCGGTCTTGACCTGCACGTCGGTGGGCAGCGTCTTGGCAATTTCGGCCATCTTGGCGTCAAGCGCCCTGGTAAGGTCGTTGGTTGAGACCTTCGGCTGCTTGGTCACGGTCAGCAGCACTCCCGGCTCACCTTCGATGGAAGCCGTTCCGGTGCGGGGCTCCTGGGGGCCTGTGCGCACCTCGGCGATGTCGCGCAAGGTTATGGGACGGCCGTCGGCGCCTGTCTTGACCACGGCAAGCGCGATTTCGTCCACGGACGTGGTGGAGGACATGCCCCGGATGATGTATTCGTTGGAATATTCATACAGCACTCCGCCGGAGGCGTTGCGGTTCATGTCTTCGGTGGCAGCCAGCACCTCGTCGGTGGTGACTCCGTAGCGGCGCATCCTGTCCATGTCGAGCAGAACCTGGTATTCCTTGATGTCGCCGCCGAGAACCGCTACCTGGGCGACGCCGCCCACGGCGAGCAGCTGCGGTCTGATGGTCCAGTCGGCAATGGTGCGGAGCTCCTCGAGGGAGGTGCCTCCGTCAGCGGTGAGTCCGATTATGAGCACTTCTCCGAGAATGGATGACTGCGGCCCGAGGGTCGGCGTGCCCACGTTCGAGGGGAGCTGGTCGCCCAGGGTCGCGAGCTTCTCGGAAACTATCTGCCTGTCGCGGTAGATGTCGGTACCCCAGTCGAACTCCACCCAGACCACCGAGAAGCCGGTAGTGGAGGAAGAGCGCACGCGGCGCACGTCCGTGGCTCCGTTGACGGCGGTCTCGATGGGGAAGGTAACGGTTTTCTCGACCTCTTCGGGAGCCATGCCCTGGGCTTCCGTCATGATGACCACGGTGGGGGCGTTCAGGTCAGGAAAGACGTCTACCTCCATGTTCTCGGTGACATAGATGCCTCCGAAAGTCAGCAGCACTGCGGTCAGCAGGATGAACAGCCTGTTGTGCAGCGCGAACTCTATTATCTTGTTCAGCATGGCCGTCCGCTAATGATTGTGAGTGTGGCCGGGAATTACAGACGCGGATGAGAGCCTGACCTGATAGGCCCCCTTGACCACCACGTCCTCGCCGCCTTCCAGACCCGAAAGTATCTCCACGGCGACGCCGTTGCGGCCTCCCGTGGTCACCGGCACCTTCTTGTAGCACTCCTCGTCGAGACGCACATAGACGAAATATTCGCCCTGTTCCTCGGTGAGCGCGGACTCCGGCACAGAAATAACCCCTTCACGGCTGGCCGTGAGAAGCCATACCTCGACGTACGAACCGGGCATCAGACTGTCCCTGCCGCTGAATTCGAAGCTCACGGGGATATATGCCGAGCCGGCGGAAACCGAGCGGCCCACCGATACCGGCCGGCCTTCGGCTCCGGAGAGGCTGACTGTCGGATCGCCGTAGTGAAGACGGAAATTGGCTCCGGAGATGGAATTGCGCAGGGAGGCGTATTTCTCGGGCAGGTCGGCTATGAGGCGCAGTCTGCTGTCGGAGGCAACGGTCGCGATGGCCTCGCCGGCGGCAACGTAGTCGCCTTCGTTCTTGAGCACGTCGACTATGTATCCGTCCATAGGAGAGCTGACCGCCACTCCGTTCTGTCCGCCGTCGGATGTCGAGCCCTGCCACGCGTTGAGCGCGGTCTTGTATTCGGCTTCGATGGCCGTGAATTCCCTTTGGGAGATTATCTTGTCCGCGAGCAGGCTCCTGGCGCGCTCGTATTCGGTCTTTGCCGCTTCGAATGCTATCTCCGCCCTGGTGACGGCGTCGCCCTCTCCCATGCCGCCGGCGGATATCCTCGCGATGGTTTCGGATTTGCCGGTCTTCTGTCCGGGAACCGGGATTCCGCCTACCCAGCTGAGGATGCCGGAGGTGCGCGAGGCTATGGTGGCGGAGCCGTTTCCGGCTGGTGCCAGGACTCCTGAGGTGCGTATTGCGGCGCTGAAGCTGCCGGGGTTGACTGTGGCGACTTCGACTCCGGCCTCCTTCGCCCGTTCGGGGGAGAGGACGATTTCGCCGTGGCCCGATTCGCCTTCATGGGCGTGCGCCTCTTCTGCTGCTTCCGCCTCATGGTCGTGATCGTGTTCGGTATTGTTTTGGCAGGCGGCTGCGACCAGCAGGCTCGTCGCCGCCAGAATCAGGTATTTCTTTTTCATGACAGTTTTTTTGGTTTGATGTAGGTTGTCCGCTTTTCGTTCCAACGTGCGGCAGAGCCGGCGTGGTAGAAGTCGTCAGTGCTCCGGAGGGCCGCGGAGGGAGAGCTGGGGCAGGGAGGCGGCGGGTGCGGCCTGGAAATGGTCGCCGCTGTCGAAGATGCGCCGCTCTGCGGAGCCGCCTCGCCCGGCATCAGGTCCGCCGGACTCCAGCAGGTCGCCTATGAACAGCTGGATGTCGTCGTCCGAGCTCTGGAGATAGGTGTCCAGCTGCCCGCAGTTGTAGTGATGGTGGATATGGTTCTCCCTGACCGTGCAGTGATGGGTGTGGGGGATGGCCGAATGCAGAAGCACCATGGCGAACGCCAGCATGCACGCAGCGGATATGAGCCTCCTGTTTCCCATCGGGAGACAAAGATAGTCTTTATTCCATGCAATCAGATTGCAAAAAACTGCGCGAGCCCGGAAAAAAGCCGGTGATTTTTTTTATCTTTGAGGGTTAGTTAAAAATTCCCTTATGGACAAATTCACGAAAAATTATGTCGAGAAGTTCATGTCTGAACTCATCTCGCGCAATCCCGGTGAGAGCGAGTTCCACCAGGCGGTAAGAGAAGTGGTAGAAAGCGTCGCCGACTATGTGGTGGCGTATCCCTACCTTATGGATCTCAAGATTCTGGAGAGGATGGCCGAGCCGGAGCGCGTGATCATGTTCAGGGTTCCCTGGACCGACGACCGCGGCGAGATCCATATCAACCGCGGCTATAGGGTGCAGATGAATAGTGCCATCGGCCCGTACAAGGGAGGCATACGCTTCCATGCCAGCGTCAACCTCAGCATCATGAAGTTCCTGGCCTTCGAGCAGACTTTCAAGAACGCACTGACGACCCTGCCCATGGGCGGCGCCAAGGGTGGCTCCGACTTCAACCCCAGAGGCAAGTCCGATGCGGAGGTCATGCGTTTCTGCCAGAGTTTCATGACTGAGCTCCAGCGCCATATCGGCCCCGACACCGACGTGCCTGCAGGTGACATAGGCGTGGGCGGACGTGAGGTCGGCTACATGTTCGGACAGTACAAGCGCCTGCGCGACGAGTTCACCGGCTCGATGACCGGCAAGGGCCTCGCATGGGGAGGAAGCCTGCTGCGCCCGGAGGCCACCGGCTACGGTGTATGCTATTTCGCCCAGGAGATGATGGCCCTCAGGGGCAAGTCCTTCGAAGGACAGACCGTGGCGATTTCAGGCTCCGGAAACGTGGCCCAGTATGCGGCCCAGAAGGCCATGAGACTCGGCGCCAAGGTCGTGACCCTCTCCGACTCCGACGGCTATATCCATGACCCCGAGGGCCTGGACGAGGAGAAGATGGCCTACGTGTTCGAGCTCAAGAACATCCGTCGCGGACGCATCAGGGAATATGCCGAGAAATATCCCCAGGCGCAGTACTTCCCCGGAGAGAGGCCCTGGGGCGTGCCCTGCGACATAGCCCTGCCCTGCGCGACCCAGAACGAGATTGAGGCCGCCGATGCGGAGAAGCTCGTGAAGAACGGCTGCTGGTGCGTGGCCGAGGGCGCGAACATGCCCACGACCCCCGAAGCCATCCAGATATTCCAGAACGCGAAGCTGCTCTATTCTCCCGGAAAGGCGTCCAACGCCGGCGGGGTCGCGACTTCCGGACTGGAGATGACCCAGAACTCCATACGACAGAAATGGACTTCGGAGGAGGTGGACGCCCAGCTTCACCGCATAATGTCCGAAATCCATGCTTCCTGCATCAAGTACGGCAAGGAGGAGGACGGCTACATCAATTACGTGAAAGGCGCTAACATCGCCGGCTTCATCAAGGTGGCGGGCGCGATGGTTGACCAGGGACTCGTTTAATTCCAGGAAATGTTCGGACAGGACTACACCCGGCTGATGACCAGGAAGATCCGCAGCATCCTGCTGATCTGCAACAACTATGACAGCTTCTCGCTGGAGGAGGACGGACATATCGAAGGGCAGATTTCGCAGGACTACGCGGAGCTGAACCTCAGCAATCCTCCGTCAATCGACAGGGTGGAGTCCACCATGGAGGCCCTTGAGCTTCTCAAGCACCAGGGCGACAATTACGACCTGATTATAACCATGTTCAATGTCGGGAAGCTCGACGTGTTCGAGTTCTCCCGGCTTGCCAAGGTGATAGCCCCGCAGACCCCCATAGTCCTGCTTTCCTCCTACTCCAAGGTAATCTACAACTATATCGCGAAGCAGGACAAGACGAACATAGACTACGTGTTCAGCTGGAACAACAGCACCGACCTGATAATCGCGATAATCAAGCTGCTGGAGGACAAGATGAACGCCGAGCACGACGTGCTCGAAATGGGGGTGCGCACCATCATGCTGGTGGAGGATTCGGTACACTATTACTCCGCATACCTGCCGATACTCTACAAGCTCGTGCTGCGCCAGAACAACGAAGCCGTGCGCGATGCCCTGAATGAGGAGCAGCAGTTCATGCGCAAGAGGGCCCGTCCCAAAATCATGCTCGCGACCTGCTACGATGAAGCCCTGGAGCTCTACCGGAAATACAAGACCAATATGCTCGGCGTCATCTCCGATGTGGGCTTCATCCTCCATAAGGGTGACGACCGCGCCACCGAGGTGATTGACGCCGGTATCAATCTCTGCCGGCTTATCAAGGCCGACAACCCCACGTTGCCGTATCTGCTCCAGTCCTCGCAGGAGAGCATGAGGGCAGTGGCCGACGAACTCGGGGTAGGTTTCGTGCGCAAGACATCCAAGACCCTGATCCACGAGCTCAGCGAGTACATTGCACACGAATTCGCATTCGGAGACTTCATCGTCACGGATCCGCTGACAGGCCAGGAGACGGCCCGCGCCCGGAATCTATACGAATTCGAGCGCCTGATCAAGACCATGTCGGACGAATCGCTGCGCTACTTCGCGGGCAAGAACTACATTTCGCGCTGGCTCTACAGCCGAGGCCTCTTCAGCATCGGCGATTCCTTCCGCGACATAGACGTGAACGACGAGACCGACCTGGCCGAAATACGCAAGCTGAACCTCAGGATGCTCCATGACTACCGCATGCGCCAGGGGCTGGGAGTAGTGGCGAGATTCGACCCCTCGACCTACAACGACGCCATCTGGTTCTCGAGACTGGGCAACGGCTCGCTCGGCGGAAAGGCGAGGGGCCTGACCTTCCTGAACCATATACTCTCAAAATACGACCTCTACGGCAAATGGGAGGACGTCAGGGTGCTCGTTCCGCGCACCCTGGTGATAACCACCGAATACTTTGACCGCTTCATACTCGAAAACGGCCTGCAATATGTGATAAACTCCGACCTCACCGATGCGGAGATACTCTCGGAATTCGTGGCTTCGACGCTTCCCGCCGAGCTTACGGACGCCCTGCGCGTGTTCATCCGCAACGTGCGCCGTCCGCTTGCCGTCCGTTCATCGTCTATGCTTGAGGACTCGTACTACCAGCCGTTCGCAGGCGTGTATTCGACCTACATGATTCCGCACACGGAGAACGAGGACCAGGAACTCCGGCTCCTGTCCAAGGCGATAAAGAGCGTCTACGCCTCGGTGTACTTCGCCTCTTCGCGCGGATACATAGTCTCCACCTCCAACGTGATTTCGGAGGAAAAGATGGCAATCGTGCTCCAGGAAATCTGCGGCAGCGAGGACGGAGGGTACTTTTTCCCGACCTTTTCCGGAGTCGCCCGCTCAATCAATTTCTATCCCATCGGATACGAGACTCCCGAAGACGGTGTCGTGAAGCTTGCATTCGGACTCGGAAAGGCGGTGGTCGACGGCGACCAGGTGCTGCGCTTCTCTCCGAAATATCCCAAGAACGTGCTGCAGACGTCCACTCCCGACCTCACGATGAAGGAGACGCAGCAGGCGATGTTCGCGCTGAACCTGCAGCCGGACAAGTTCAAGACGTCGGTGGACGATGCGGTGAACCTCGAGCGCATCCATATTTCCGACTGCGGGCGTTTCCGCTCGTTCTCCAAAGTCGTGTCCACCTGGGACTACGAGAACCAGCGCATCGTGGATTCACCCGTGCCGAAAGGACCGAAGTTCGTCACATTCGCGCACATACTCAAATACAACACCTTCCCGCTCGCCGACATACTCAACACCTTGCTGGAAATCACCCGCAAGGAAGTCAAATGCGCCGTAGAGATAGAGTTTGCGGCCGACCTCGACAGGGGAGACAAGGCGGCGCTGTTCAACGTGCTGCAGATACGTCCCATCTCATCGGTCAACAGCTTCAACTCCGTGGACTGGAGCTCGCTCGACACGGAAGGCGCCCTGCTGTCGTCCGGATGCGCAATCGGCCCGGGAATGATACAGGGGGTCAGGGATGTCGTCTATTTGCGCAGGCAGAACTTCAATGTGTTGAAGACCAGGGAGATGGCCACCGAGATGACAGTCATCAACAACCGCATGCGCGAGGAGGGGCGCAACTATGTGCTCATAGGCTACGGCCGCTGGGGCTCGAGCATACCTTCGCTCGGCGTGCCGGTGCAATGGAGCAATATTTCCGAGGCCAAGGTCATAGTGGAATGCTGTCTGGAGAATTTCCGCATCGACCCGAGCCAGGGCACTCATTTCTTCCAGAACATGACTTCGTTCAACGCGGGCTATGTGAACGTGAACCCCTATTCCCGTCCCGGCGAGTACTGCAACCTCGACGCTCTCGACGCGATGCCCGCCGAATACGAGAGCGACTATGTACGTATCGTGCATTTCCCCGAAGACCTCACCGTCTGCATCGACGGCAAGGAGAACCGCGCCCTGGTGAAGGCGTAAGAGCAAGTGCCTATGGAACAACAATGCGATATCTTCATTGCCGACAGGCTCGGAACGGTCGCTCTGGATGATGACAGGCGTTTCCTGTCGCACCTGCTCTGTCTGGGCGGGAACAGCTCATTCAAATTCAACGGGAGAGCTATGGAGATACGCAATGGCGACCTGGCGATAGTCCGCAGACGGGATATGCTTGAGGAAATACGCCCTTCGGCCGATTTCCGCTGCCGGATAATATACGCCACCCCGGCATTTATCGAGCTCTGCACTCCAAGGAGCAATTACGGTATGAGGGGCTCGATGGCGCTGTTCCTGAATCCGGTAATACCCCTGACCGAAGACCAGAGACGCATCTGCATTTCCGACTTCGACTGGCTAGAGTTCCGGCTGAAGAACTGCGGGCACAAATTCTACCAGGATACGGTCATCTGCGCCATGCAGTCCGCTATCCTTGATTTCTTCGACTTCCACGCAAACCTTCACGGTGATGCGGGCATATCTTCCCGGGCAGCATCAATAATGGGCGGATTCCTCCAGATGCTCGACTCCGGTGAATACAGGAATCATCGTGAGGTGTCGTACTACGCGAGCGGTCTGTGCGTATCACCGAAATATCTCTCGGAAGTGTCCAAGAAAGTGAGCGGACATCCTGCCAACTGGTGGATCACCCGCTACACGATTCTCGACATCTCGCGCCTGCTTCGGAACAAAGAACTCTCATTCACGGATATCTCTGATATTTTCGGGTTCTCGTCGGCTGCGTACTTCAGCCGCTATGTCCAGCAGAATCTCGGAGTTCGGCCGTCGGAACTCCGGGATGGACAAGCTGAAAAACCGTAAATTCTGATATTTTCTCCGTTGTTTGTGTATTACTCGGCCGTCTGAGGCTGCCTAACTTTGCTTCCGGTAAGCAACACGACATGAACATGAGACGAATAATCACTTTGGCGCTCCTGCTCTTTGCCCTCTCCGCAGGAGCCGGCGCACAGGAAATGCCCCGCGAGTTCACTGCCGAGGAGCAGGCCATCGCGGACCTCTCGGCGGCAAAATGGGACTGGATGTCCGAGAAGAATGTGGAGAAACTGGATTCCCTTTTCCACGAAAGCGCGCAGTTCGTGCACATGGGAGGATATTGGGGAAAGCAGCAGGAACTGGAGACCATAGGCTCCGGAATGATCTGGTACAAGAAGGCTGAAGTCCATGACGTCCAGGTCAGGTTCGCTGCAGGTACAGCGACAGTCTATAGCGTCATCCATCTCAATTCGGAGGTCGGTGGCAATTCTGTCCGCTATCCTTTCATAGTTACGGAAGTGTACGTGATGGATGACGGCCGCTGGCAGCTTTCTTCCCTCGCCTTTACAAGAACGCTTGGCGAGTGAGCGGAGGGAGGGTAATCCGGATATAAATTGTATTTTTGTGCCCGGATTACAGTGAACCCTGATGATTAAGGCTATATTCTTCGACATTGACGGCACTCTGGTGAGTCTCAGTACTCACCGCATCCCCCAGTCCGCTGTAGACGCGATTACGCAGGCGAAGCGGCAGGGAGTGAAGATATTCATCTCCACAGGCCGTCCGTTCCCGCTGATAGACAACATAGGGGAGATAAGGCATCTGGTCGACGGCTACATCACCACGAACGGTGCCTGGTGCTTCATGGGCGACAGGGTCATCTCCTGCTCGCCGATTCCGCAGAATGACGCGGCGACCATGGTGCGTCTCGCCGATGAAATGAATTTCGGCACTCTTGTGGTAGGGGAGAAGGACATCATAATCTACAACGACAACGGTTCGGGCGAGGTTTTCCGCAGACTTCTCAATATCCGCGACCTGAAGAGCGACGTGCCGGTGGGGACAGTCCTCTCGCAGCGCGTCCTGCAGTTCACGCCGATAATCTCAATGGAGCAGGAGGAACGTCTGAAGCCGCATCTTCCCGGCTGCGAATCCAGCCGCTGGTGCCCCGATTTCGCAGACTTCACCGCGAGGGACGTGAACAAGGGGAAGGGCCTGCTCGCCATGATCGCCGGCCTGAATATCGGCATAGGGGAGACAATGGCCTTCGGCGACGGGGGAAACGACCTTTCCATAGTAAGGACTGCCGGCATCGGCGTGGCTATGGGCAATGCCAACGAATCCCTCAAGGCCGTCGCCGACTATGTGACGGACACGGTCGATGACAACGGCATCAGCAACGCACTGCACCGTTGGGTGCTTGAATAAGGCTATTCGCTATCCGCGTGAAGCTCGACGTGGACTCCGGTTCCCGGATGGGGAGGTTCGGGGCGGTCATGACCGGGATGCGGGACTCCCGGAGGGCCGTACGGAGTGTCCACTCTGTGAGAGTCCATGCTGTAGACCTTGCCGTCGATGAAGACGATTTCGATAAGCACGTATGAGCGTTTGTCGTCGCTGACGTAGTAATAGTATTTCCATTTCTCCTTATTGCCCTCGAAGCCCCTCATGTCGGGGTTTCCGAACACCCCGGTCACTTCAGACGGGGTCATGCCCGGATGGATGTCAGCCATTCTGGCGCTGTAGGTCCTGAATACTCCGCAGGATGCAGTGAACGCCACGAGTGCGGCAGAGGCCAGGAATATGACCAGCTTTCTCATTTTCCTATCGTCTTTCGCTCTGAATCAGGTATTCGGCTATCTGCACGGCATTCAGTGCCGCGCCCTTGCGTATCTGGTCGCCGGAGAGCCAGAGGGTCATGCCGTTCTCGTCGGCGATGTCGCGGCGTATGCGGCCCACGTAGACGTCGTCCTTTCCTCCGGTGAAGAGCGGCATGGGGTAGGTCTTCGTCGCGGGGTCGTCCTGCACGGTGACTCCCGGGGCGGCCTCGAGCGCGGCGCGTACCTGCTCCTCCGTGAGAGGCTCATCTGTCTCTATCCAGACAGCTTCGGAATGTGAGCGCAGCGATGAGATTCTCACGCAGGTGGCCGAGCAGCGGATGTCCGAATGCAGGATCTTGCGGGTCTCGTTGAACATCTTCATCTCCTCCTTCGTATAGCCGTTGTCGGTGAACACGTCAATCTGCGGAATCACGTTGTAGGCCAGCTGATAGGCGAACTTGTTGACCGTGACGGGCTCGCCATTCACTATCTGCCTGTACTGCTCCTGGAGTTCCGCCATGGCCTGCGCGCCGGCGCCGGAAGCGGACTGGTAGCTCGCCACATGCACACGGCGGATGTGCGAGAGCCTGTCGATAGGCTTCAGGACCACCACCATCATTATCGTGGTGCAGTTGGGGTTCGCGATTATGCCGCGCGGGCGCACGAGGGCGTCTTCGGCGTTGCATTCGGGCACCACGAGAGGCACGTCGTCATCCATGCGGAATGCGCTCGAATTGTCGATCATCACGGCTCCGTGCTTCGTTATCGTCTCCGCGAACTCGCGGGAGGTGCCGGCACCCGCCGACACGAAGGCGTAGTCCACGCCCTTGAAGTCGTCGTTGTGCTGGAGGAGCTTCACTTCTATCTCCTTCCCCCGGAAGCCGTATTTTCTTCCGGCGCTCCTCTGCGAACCGAAGAGCAGAAGCTCGTCGGCCGGGAAATTCCTCTGTTCGAGCACGCGGAGGAACTCCTGTCCCACCGCTCCGCTCGCTCCTACTATCGCTGCTTTCATATTCAATATGCTTTTATCGTCAGTTTTCAGATGTTCGCTATGCTCATTATGTCGGCGAAGACTCCTGCGGCCGTAACGTCGGCTCCGGCGCCGTAGCCCTGGATCAGCATGGGATGGCGGTTGTACCTTTCGGTGGTCAGCCGTATGATGTTGTTGGAGCCGTCCAGCACATAGAAAGAATGCGTGCTGTCCACTTCCTGAAGGCCGACCGAGCATTTGCCACGGTCCATCCTGGCCACGAACCTGAGCCGCTTGTGCTCTCTTTCCAGAACCTGCCTTCGGCTTTCGAACTCCGCGTCAAGCTCCGGAAGCCTCCGCCAGAACTCCTCCATCGTGCAGTCGAAGAGCTCGTCCGGGATGAACAGGCGGGCCTCCACGTCTTCGAGGTTCACCACGTAGCCGGCTTCTCGGGAAAGTATCACGAGCTTGCGCATCACGTCCTTGCCGGAAAGGTCCACTCTGGGGTCAGGTTCCGAGTATCCCTGCTCCTGGGCCATGCGCACGGCCTTGCTGAACGGAATTTCGGCCGATATGGTGTTGAAGATGAAGTTCAGGGTGCCGCTGAGCACGGCTTCCAGCTTCAGTATGCGGTCTCCGCTGTTGCAGAGGTCGTTGATGGTGTTGATAATCGGCAATCCGGCGCCGACATTGGTCTCGAAGAGGAACTTGACGCTGTGCCGCATGGCCGTGTCCTTGAGCCTGCGGTAGGAAGGATAGTCCGAAGATGCGGCCACCTTGTTCGCGGCGACCACCGATACGCCATGCTTGAAGAAGTCTTCGTAGAGCGCGGCGATTTCGGCGCTGGCGGTGCAGTCTACGAACACCGAGTTGAATATGTTCATGCCTATGACCTCATCGCGCAGCTTCACGGGGTCGATTTCCGTCCCTCCGGCAAGAGCTTCGCGCCAGGCGCCGGGAGAGATGCCGTCGCGGTTGAATACGGCGCGGGTGCTCCTGGCTATGCCGACCAGGTTGATCTTGAGGTTCCTTTCGCGCATCAGCTTCTCTCTCTGCGACGCCAGCTGTTCGAGAAGCTTCCCTCCGACGGTGCCGACGCCGCACACGAAGAGGTTGAGCTCCTGATACTCGGAGAGGAAGAAGCTGTCATGAATCACGTTCAGGGATTTCCGCAGGTTCCTGCGGTTCACGATGAACGATATGTTGCTCTCCGACGAGCCCTGGGCGCATGCTATGACACTTATGCCGTTGCGGCCGAGCGTGCCGAAGAGCTTCCCGGCGATTCCGGCGTGATACTTCATGTTCTCTCCGACCACTGCGACCGCCGCGAGCTCATACTCGACCTGTACCGGAAGTATCGCGCCTCCGGCTATTTCGCGGCTGAATTCCCTGTCAATCGCCTCGGCGGCTGGAACCGCGTCCTGGCGGCTCACCCCAATGGTGATTCCCGTTTCCGAAGCCGACTGGCTGACGAGGAAGGCGCTGATGTTCTCGTCAGCGAGCACCTTGAAGATGCGGCTGTCGATTCCGACTATTCCGACCATCGATGTGCCGGAAAGCGTAATCAGGCTGATGTCGTCGATAGAGGATATGCCCTTGATGAGCCTGTCGTCAGGATGGCATTCGCGCCTTATGGCCGTGCCCGGGGAATCGGGGTTGAAAGTGTTCCTGACCAGAATGGGGATGCCTTTCGCGCAGACCGCGTAGAGGGTCGGGGGATATATGACCTTCGCGCCGAAGTTGCAGAGCTCCATCGCTTCGGCGTAGCTCATTTCGTCGATTACGTATGAGGTCTTTATGATTTTGGGGTCGGCGGTCATGAATCCGTCCACGTCCGTCCATATCTCCAGCAGCTCTGCGTCCAGGGCGGCGGCGATAAGACTGGCGGTGTAGTCCGAGCCTCCACGGCCGAGATTCGTGATGTCTCCCGTCATGCTGTCCCGGGCTATGAATCCGGGAACCACGGCCGGAGCCCCGCCGAACCCCTCGAAGGCTTCGCGTATCAGCCTGGCAGTGCTTTCGGCGTCAACGACGTTCTCTCCTCTCTGCCTCACGGTCCTGATGAAAGCCAGGGAATCGTAGAGCTCCGCCCCGGGTATCACGGCCCTGACAATCATGGACGACATCCTCTCCCCGAAGCTCACCACCTCGTCGAGGGTCTTGGAAGGCAGCACCTGGAGCAGGCAGATGCCTTCGCAGATGCTGAGCAGCCTGTCGAGCATGATGCCGAGTTCGGTCTCAAGCCCCGCTCTTCCGGCCGCCGGGACGATTGCCCTGCAGACGGAAAGATGACGCCCGCGCAGGGCGGCTATTTCGTCACGGAAGGCAGGGTCGCCTTCTTCCGCGAGCCTTGCCGCGCGTATGAGCTGGTCGGTGACTCCGGCAAGCGCGGAAACGACAACGATGGGCGCCTCCCGGCGGGAAGACACGATATCCTTGACTTTGAGTATGGTTTCTGGCGTTCCCACGGAGGTGCCGCCGAATTTGAGAACTTTCATCGTATTTTGGTTTGCAGTCTCCAAAAGTAGGGAAATTCTTGCTTTCTTCAAAAGAAATGGCAATCTTCGTAAGATTTCACAGCAAAGAGACAAGATACATGAAGGTATTCAGCGACGAACTCGTCCGGGAGGCCTGCTCCCGCTGCAGCATCAGGGACCTTTCCACGGCAACGATTGGCGAAATCCTGCTCGCCGCACAATATCTTGAAGACAAGACCGGAATCCCTTTTGTCCGCATGGACCAGGGCTCGCCGGGCCTTCCGATAAACAGATGCGGCACAGAGGCCGAGAAACGCGCGCTGGACTCCGGGATATGCTCGCAGTATCCGCCTGCGGACGGGCTTCCGGAGCTCAAGCAGGCCGCTTCACGCTTCGTCAAGGCGTTCATCGACATCGGCATCAGCCCGAGAGCCTGCATCCCCACCACGGGCTCCGTGGAGGCTTCGTTCGTAGCCTTCGCCGCCTGCGCCGGGCGCATTCCCGGAAAGGGCAGAATCCTGTTCATCGACCCGGGCTTCCCGGTCCAGAAGGCCCAGCTGCGCATTCTCGGACTGCAGTGGCGCAGTTTCGACGTCTATTCCTGGCGAGGGGCGGATAAGCTTCGCTCCAGACTGGAGCAGGAGCTGGCGGCGGGTGACATAGCAGCAATCATATATTCCAACCCTGACAACCCCGCATGGACCTGTCTGGAGGAGGACGAGCTGGCGGTCATAGGCGAGCTGGCGACCAAGTACGATGCGGTGGTGATAGAGGATCTCGCATATTTCTGCATGGATTACCGCAAGGAGCTCGGAAAGCCTTTCCAGCCGCCCTATCTTCCTACGGTGGCGCGCTATACCGACAACTACATACTTATGCTGTCGGCATCCAAGATATTCAGCTACGCCGGCCAGAGAATAGGCATGATATGCGTATGCGACAACCTGTTCGACCGCAGGTATCCCGCCCTGGCGCAGAGATACGGCGATGCAGGCGTGTTCGGCTTGACGCTGACCTCATCGATACTCTACCTGATTACCAGCGGCTGCACCTACAGCACGCAGTTCGGATATGCCGAGATGCTGAACCGTTCGTGCGACGGGGCTCTGGACTTCGTGGCCGACACGTCGGAATATGCAGCCCGCACACGCAGAATCAAGGAAATCATGCTCCGCCATGGTTTTCACGTAGTCTATGAGAATGACGCGACACAGCCTGTCGGTGACGGATTCTTCTTCACCGTAGGCTACGAAGGGCTCAGCGGGGACGAGCTCGTGACCGAGCTCATGCACTATGGCGTCAGCTGCATCAGCCTTTCCACCACCGGCAGCCTCCAACAGGGAGTCAGGGGTTGCAGCAGCCGCATGCGTGAGGATCTCTATCCTATTTTTGAGCGGAGAATGGCGGAATTCGAAAAAGACCATCCGAAAAAATGAAATACCACAAGATTGTAATCGACGAGCCTTTCGAGTTCGAAGCCGGAGGGCGTCTGGAAAAGCTTGAACTGGTCTACCATACATCCGAGAGGGACTACCGCCCAGGAGAGACCGTAATATGGATATGCCACGCGCTTACGGGAAATTCCAACCCCGAGGACTGGTGGCCGCAGACCGTGGGGAAGGGGAAGCTCTTCGACCCCGACAAATACTATATAGTATGCGCCGGTATGCTGTGTTCGCCCTACGGCTCCAGCTCGCCGGCTTCAATCAATCCCGCCACCGGCAGGCCGTACATGCTGGATTTTCCGAAAACGACGGTACGTGACGTGGTCCGCGCCAACATCCTTGTGCGCAAGCGGCTCGGGATAGGGCATATCGACCTCATGATAGGGCCTTCGATAGGAGGTTTCCAGGCCCTCGAATGGGTGATTATGGAACCGGACGTGGTTTCCGATGCGGTCTTTCTTGCGACCTCGACACGGGTGACGCCCTATATGACAGCATTCAACGAATCCCAACGCATGGCCCTCGAGGCCGACCCGGAGTTCCTTGCCGCTGAAAGCCTCGAATCCGGAAAGGCCGGCCTTGCATGTGCAAGGTCCATGGCGCTCATATCCTACAGGACCTTCGAGGGTTACAACAGGACCCAGAAGGAGCCTGACGCGGACACCCTTTTCGCGGGCCGCGCCTGTTCATATCAGCGCTATCAGGGCAAGAAGATGGTTGACAGGTTCGACGCCTACTGCTACTGGTATCTGACATGGATGCTTGACAGCCAGAACGTTGGCAGGGGACGCGGGGGAGTGGAAGCTGCGCTGGCCCGGATCAAGGCCGACTGCCTCGTGGTGAGCATCGACAGCGACGTGCTGTTCCCGCCCGAGCACGGCAAGGCTACGGTGTCAGAGCTCAGGCATGCGCAGTACCGCGAAATCAGCTCGGTCTTCGGCCACGACGGCTTCCTTATCGAGAACGACCAGCTGGTCAGCATCCTCCAGCCCCTGCTGGAGAAATACAGGCAATGACGCGCCGATAGCCACTTTGCCGTTTGCATTTCGACGGCACGGTTGCTGACTCCAATCTTTTCTGCCATCTTTTCTCGGGATATCGGACCGTTTCCGGACTTACATCGGGCGGCATCACCGCTACGGTCGATGATGCATGCTCGGACAGTAGCCGGCATTCCGCTCATATCAAGCCGAGCTCCCTGGCGATCCGACAGGCTTCGATGGAGTTCTTGACCCGGAGCTTGTCGAGTATGTTCTGACGGTGCCGGCTTACGGTGTGGATGCTTATCGACAGCCCTTCGGCTATCTCCAGGCTCATCATGCCTGCGTCAATCATTCTCAGGATTTCCGTTTCGCGCCGGGTGAGCATCTGTTTGTCTTCACGTGCGCCAAGGCTCATCGTCTCTCCGGTCATAGTGTTCATGACCACATTCCAGGGGCATGCGGAGGGCAGGGGATTGTACAGGCAGAGTGCCAACCACAGGCTACTGCCGTCAGGTGAGGCGATATAGGACATCCTGTGCAAGGCCTGCCGCCAGGTTCCGGTGCCGTCAGCCATGCGGAGACGGTTCAGCAGCTGCCATGCCGTGCGTATCCCGCGCGGCTGGCGCTTGACGAAATGGAAGAAGCGCAACTCCTGGAGATATTTGAAGTGAAGGTCGTCCGGATGGAGCCGGTCCAGAATCTCCTTCTCCCATATCGAATCTATACTGCCGGAAAAACTTCCTGAGGCATCCAGGTCCAACTGTCTTGAGAATCCTCCGTAATATATGTAGCTGACATTGGCGTGCAAGTCGCTCAACACGGCAACGGCGTTCTCCAGCTCGGCATATCCGGCCGCTATGGTCTTGTATCTTGCCAGGACGGAATGCTCCAGTCCCCGGGCTCCGCTGAAATCCTGCTGTTGCAATTCATCGCTCAACTGTCTTACAAGGCTCATTGAAAATGGTTATTTTTGATTATTGCATATTCTGCATTAACATCCTACCTTGCAAAGGTAAATCAAATATATGGTTATTCATGTTGAGCGAGAAGGATAAATGCCGTGCCGGAGAGCTGTATGACGCCAATCATGACAGGCAGCTCATTGAAGAAAGGCTCCGGTGCAAGCGCTTGTGCTTCGAATATAACCGGCTTGAACCCGGAATGGCGGAGCGCAGGGAGGAAATGCTCCGCGGCCTGCTCGGGAAGACAGGAGATAATTTCCTGATAGAGCAGCCGTTCCTGTGCGATTACGGCTACAACATCGAGATCGGCGAGAATTTCTACTCCAACGTCAATTGCGTCATTCTCGACGAGGCTGCCGTGCACTTCGGCAACAATGTTTTCGTGGGGCCGAATTGCGCCTTCTATACCGCAGGGCACCCTCTTGACGCCGGACTGCGCGGCAGCGGGTTTGAGTTTGCGAGGCCGATAACGGTCGGGAACGATGTATGGATAGGTGGCAACGTGGTCGTGCTCCCCGGGGTCACGATAGGGGACGGCTGCGTCATAGGCGCCGGCAGCGTGGTGACAAGGGACATTCCGGCGGCATGCCTCGCGTTCGGCAACCCCTGCCGCATCATCCGGAAACTATGATCGGACCCAGCCGTTGTCTAATGCCGGGACGATAAAAAGAAAATATATTCAACAAAATCAAGAATAAGATGAAAAGACTGATTTTAGCCGGGCTTGCGCTGATTGCGTACATGTTGCCGGCAGGGGCCCAGACCCTGGAAAGAATGACCTGGTTCAACGAGCCCGAACACTGGGAAATCAAGGATAACGCGCTTATCATGTCCGTCACTCCGCAGAGCGACTACTGGCGCATCTCGCATTACGGCTTCACCGTCGACGATGCGCCGTTCTATTACACGACCTACGGCGGAGAATTCGAGGCCAAGGTCAAGATTTCGGGCGACTACAAGGTCCGCTTCGACCAGGCCGGCCTGATGCTCCGGATTGACAAGGAGAACTACATCAAGGCTGGAATCGAATACGTGGACGGAAAGTTCAACCTCAGCACCGTGGTGACCCACCACACTTCAGACTGGAGCGTGATAACCCTCGACAAGACCGTACCGTACGTCTGGATCAAGGCCGTCAGGAGGCTCGATGCCGTGGAGATATTCTACTCGTTCGACGATGTGAACTACGTGATGATGCGCAACTGCTGGCTGCAGGACAACACCCCCGTGATGGTCGGACTGATGGCCGCCTGCCCCGACGGACAGGGCTTCGAGGCCAGGTTCGAGAACTTCAGCGTGAAGCACCTTCCGGACCGCAGGCGCCTGGAATGGCTCGAGAACAACCCCGAATAAGCGAAATTTGCTTATTTTTGCACTGACAAAACCAGTGCAGAAATGAAAGTCATGAAATTCGGCGGGACTTCCGTCGGAAACGCAGAAAGAATAAGGAACGTGGCCGGACTCGTAGCCGAATCCGGCCGTAATCTCGTTGTGGTGTCGGCGGTCTCCGGAACCACCAACGCCCTGGCGGAATTTTCCGACTACCTTTACAACGGCAACCCGGATGGAGCCAAGGATGTGGTTTCGCGCCTGGAGGCTTCGTACGAAAGCCTTATCGCCGGACTCTACCGGACGGATGAGGTTGCCGGCAGGGCCAGGGCTTACGTGAAGGAGGTTTTCAGCTACCTGCGCACCATGTCGCGCCAGCTTTTCACCTCCGCCGAGGAGAAAGTCGCTCTCGCGCAGGGAGAGCTCATATCCAGCCACCTGCTGGGCTGGTACCTTGAGGAGATCGGGGTCAGGGTCTGCCTGCTTCCCGCTCTCGAGTTCATGAAAACCGACGGCCGGGGAGAGCCTGACACGGACTACATCCGCACCGAACTGAACGCACTGATAGACAAGCATCCCGATGCGGAGCTATTCGTGACCCAAGGCTTCATCTGCCGCAACCTGCACCATGAAATAGACAATCTGAAGCGGGGCGGCTCCGACTATACGGCGTCACTGGCAGGCGCGGCGATCGGTGCGGAGGAGATACAGATATGGACCGACATCGACGGAATGCAGAACAACGACCCCAAGATTGTGGAGAACACCGCTCCTGTCCGCCACCTGCATTTCGACGAAGCCGCAGAGCTCGGATATTTCGGGGCCAAGATTCTTCACCCCACCTGCATACAGCCCGCCAAGTTTGCCAATATCCCCGTCAGGCTGCTGAACACGATGGCTCCGGCCTCTCCCGGAACCCTGATCGACAATGTGCGCGACCGGGGAAGCATTAAGGCCGTCGCCGCCAAAGGCAACATCACCGCCATCAGCATACGCTCGTCCCGGATGCTGCTTGCGCACGGATTCCTGCGCCGCGTTTTCGAGATATTCGAAAGCTGGCAGACCTCCATCGACATGATTTGCACTTCGGAGGTCGGAGTGTCCGTGTCGGTCGACAACACCGCGCATCTCAACGAGATAGTCCACGACCTGAAGAAGTACGGCACCGTGTCCGTGGACATGGACATGTGCATAATCTGCGTAGTCGGCGACATGGACTGGGAGAACGTCGGCTTCGAGACCCGCGCCATGGAGGCAATGAAGGACATTCCGGTCCGCATGGTCTCATACGGCGGAAGCGACTACAACATCTCCTTCCTGGTGAAGGACGAGGACAAGGTACGGACGCTGAGGTCGCTCAGCAAATGCCTGTTTGAGAAATGCTGAAAGCCTCGTTACCCCTGGAGAAGTTCGGCGGACTCAGGACTCCGTTCTACTACTACGACCTCAGGCTGCTGCGCCACACTCTTGAGACCATACGTTCATGTACGGCCGCATATCCGGAATTCAAGGTGCATTATGCGGTAAAGGCGAACGCCAATCCCGTGCTGCTGGAAGAGATAGCCTCCGGCGGCCTCGGGGCCGACTGCGTGAGCGGAGGAGAGATACGGGCCGCGCTCGACGCGGGCTTCAGCCCGCAGAGCATAGTCTATGCCGGAGTGGGGAAGAGCGACGCCGAAATACGGTTCGCCCTGGAAAACGGAATCTCTCGGTTCAACGTGGAATCCTCCGCCGAGCTTGAGGTCATCAACGAGCTGGCCGCCGAAGCCGGGAAAAAGGCGCCGGTCAGCCTGCGAATCAATCCGGACATCGGCGCCCACACCCACGCCAACATCACGACCGGTCTTGCCGAGAACAAGTTCGGCATCAACTACGAACAGATGGGGGAGGTGCTGCGGCTCGCCCTCAGCCTTCCCGCCGTTGAATACAGGGGACTGCATTTCCATATCGGCTCCCAGCTCCTCGACATGATGGATTTCGTGGCTCTGTGCAACCGCATAAACTCGCTCGTGGACGAGCTCTCGAAGACCGGGCTGCCGGTCGGCGACATAAATGTAGGCGGGGGCCTCGGGGTGAGCTACGAGCATCCCAACCTGCTGCCGGTGCCGGATTTCAAGTCATATTTCGACACCTTCAGGCGCCACCTCAGGCTTCCTGCCGGAACTCCGGTGCATTTCGAACTGGGACGGAGCGTAGTCGCCCAGTGCGGCAGCCTGATTTCGCGCGTTCTCTATGTGAAGCAGGGTACTACCAAGCAGTTCGCCGTCATCGACGGCAGCATGACCGAACTCATACGTCCGGCGCTCTACAAAGCCTACCACAGGATAGAGAACCTGAGCTCCAACGAGCCCGAGCAGATATACGACGTTGTCGGCCCGGTCTGCGAGAGCTCCGACGTGTTCCTCAAAGCCGCTCACCTGAACAAGTGCCACAGGGGCGACTATCTGGCCATACGCAGCGCCGGAGCCTACGGAGAAGCCATGGCTTCGCATTATAACTGCCGTCCGCTCCCGGAGTCCTTCTACGACAGATAATTCAAAGCTTCCACCAGCTCTCAAGGTCGGAGGGCATGCGCCAGTCGCCTCTGGGAGAGAGGGACACGGAGCCGACCTTCGGGCCGTCGGGCAGGCATGAGCGCTTGAACTGCTGGGTGAAGAACCGTCTCATGAAATTGGAAAGCCAGCGGGCTATGGTATCCTCGTCATAGGTGCCTGCGAAGGCCTTCATGGCGAGGAACAGTATCTTGCGTGGCTGATAGCCGCAGCGGAAGAAGTTGTACAGGAAGAAGTCGTGCAGTTCGTAGGGGCCGACGAGGTCTTCGGTCTTCTGCGCGATGCTGCCGTCATCGGCCACAGGCACCAGTTCCGGGCTGATGGGAGTGTCCGCCACATCGAGGAGCACGCTCCGGAGTTCGGGTGAAGCCGCGAACCTGTTGTCGGCAGCCCATACCACGAGTGTGCGGACGAGGGTCTTCGGCACGCTCACGTTCACCCCGTACATCGACATGTGGTCGCCGTTGTAGGTGCACCAGCCGAGCGCAAGTTCCGAAAGGTCGCCGGTGCCTACCACTATGCCGCCCACCTTGCCGGCAAGATCCATAAGAATCTGCGTGCGCTCGCGGGCCTGGCTGTTCTCGTAGGTGAGGTCATGCACATCCTCGTCCTGGCCTATGTCGGCGAAATGCTGGCGGGTGGCCGGCAGTATCGAGATTTCGCGGTGGTCGGTTCCGAAAAGCTCCATCAGCCGGTCGGAGTTGTCATGGGTGCGTTCGCTCGTACCGAAGCCGGGCATGGTCACAGTGACGATATTCTTCCTGGGCAGCCCCAGCTCATCGAACGCAAGGGCTGTCACTATCAACGCCAGGGTCGAATCCAGTCCGCCGGAGACGCCTATGACGGCCTTCTTGCAGCCTATATGCTCCAGCCTTGTGCCGAGTCCGGCTATCTGCGATGACAATATCTCCCGGCAGCGGGCGGCAAGCGCCTCGGGGTCGCCATGGGGGACGAATGGATGCGCCTCCACATGACGGAGCAGGGAAGCGCCGAAATCGGTATGCGCGGCCCTTCCCGCATCCCTGAGCTCGAAACGGGGCAGGGAACCCGCATAGCAGTAGCAGTTCTCCTTGCTCCGCAGGGTGTCGAGACGCTCTATGTCCACATCGCCGCACAGAAGGTTCGAGCTGCGGCGGAAACGTTCGTTCTCGGCTATCGCGGAACCGTTTTCATATATCAGGGAAGAGCCTGCCCAGACGAGGTCCTGCGTGGACTCGCCATAGCCGCATGAGCAGTACAGATAGGCGGCGAAAAGGCGGGAAGAGGTGGCCGAGACGAGCAGCTTGCGGTATTCATGCTTCATCAGCACCTCGTTGCTCGCCGAGAGGTTCACGATGAGCTGCGCGCCCGCGAGAGCCGCCCATGAACTCGGCGGAACAGGGGACCAGAGGTCCTGGCATATCTCCACGGCGAAAAGCGCACCTCCCACCTTGAAGAGCTGGCGTGTGCCGAAAGGGATGTCCTTCTGGCCTGCGTACTCGATTCCTATGCATTCCTCCGGAAGCCGTGCGGCCGACTCGAACCAGCGTGGCTCGTAGAATTCGCCGTTGCCGGCGAGGTAGGTCTTGGGGACTATGCCGATGATTCTGCCGCCCCTGGCCACGACGGCGCAATTGAAAAGGCGTCCTCGGAAGCGTATGGGCGCTCCGAAAATCAGGACACAGTCCATTCCGGCGGAGAGTCTCACCAGGTCGGCGGAAGCCTGTTCGGAACTGTCGATCAGGGTCTGCTGGCCGAAGAGGTCGGCGCAGGTGTAGCCGCAGATGCTGAGTTCCGGGAAGGCGACCACGGACACGCCGCGGATCACCGCATCCCTGACAAGGTCGAGAATTTCCCTGCAATTGGATTCGGGGTCGGCCACATGCACCTTCGGCATGGCCGCCGCCACTCTCAGAAAGCCGTAATTTTCCATAAGTCCTGTTTTCGGGCGCTAATATACAACATACTTGTCGGCAGGCAAAAAATTTTGCGCAGGCGTTGCAATAAGAAAAATTTTTTATAAATTCGCCGTCAGAAATTTATCAGCATGAACGTACGTAGCCAGCAGCAGAGCCAGCAGCAGAGCCAGTCACAGGTTCTGTGCTTTTTTGCGTGCTGACCAGCCGGCACACATGCAGGCAGACATTCATGATGAAGAACAGGCTGGTCCCACACGGGCCGGCCTTTTTTGTTGACAGTTTAATTTAAAAGCCCTATGGATAGATTTGATCTGGTAAAGGAATCCTTCGAAAAGAAGGCTGTGAAAGTGGAGAGTCCTTCGAGAAAGACCTCCGACTATTTCGGAGAGCTCGTGTTCGACCGTCCGAAGATGCACAAGTACCTCGATGCGGAAAGCCTGAAAGGCCTTCTGGAGTGCATTGACAACGGCATCCCCCTCGACCGCAAGACTGCCGACGGCGTAGCGCGCGGCATGAAGGAATGGGCGATGGAAAACGGTGTGACGCATATCACCCACTGGTTCCAGCCCCTCACCGAAGGCACTGCGGAAAAGCATGACTCGCTCATAGACTACGACGGCAAGGGAGGCGTCATCGAGAGTTTCAGCGGCAAGGACCTCGTACAGCAGGAGCCGGACGCGTCTTCTTTCCCCAGCGGAGGCATACGCGCCACCTTCGAGGCCAGGGGGTACACCGCATGGGACCCGACATCGCCCGTATATATCCAGGATGACACGCTCTGCATCCCTACCGTCTTCATATCCTATACCGGGGAGGCTCTTGACTACAAGACCCCGCTCAAGCGCGCTCTCAAGGCCGTGTCTGAGGCGGCGCTGCCGGTCTGCCACCTTTTCGACCCTTCCGTGCGCAAGGTCTATTCCTATCTCGGCTGGGAGCAGGAGTATTTTCTGGTCGACGAGTCCCTGTATTCCGCAAGGCCCGACCTGATGATTACCGGCCGCACCCTGATGGGGCACAATTCTTCGAAGAACCAGCAGCTTGACGACCATTATTTCGGCTCCATCCCGACCCGCGTGGCGGCGTTCATGAGAGAGCTGGAAATAGCCGGACACCGCCTCGGAATCCCTCTCAAGACCCGTCACAACGAAGTCGCACCCAACCAGTTCGAGCTCGCTCCGATATACGGCGAGACCAACCTCTCGAACGACCAGAACCAGATTGTGATGAACCTCATGAACAAGATAGCCCGCAAGCACGGCTTCGTGGTGGTTTTCCATGAGAAGCCCTTCGAGGGCGTGAACGGTTCGGGCAAGCACAACAACTGGTCGCTCGGCACCGACACCGGAGTACAGCTCTTCGCTCCCGGCAAGGATCCGAACAGCAATCTCCAGTTCATCACCTTTTTCGTGAACGTGCTCGCGGCAGTGCAGAAGCACAACGCACTCCTGAAGGCGTCCATAGCCTCCGCGACCAACGCCCACAGGCTCGGTGCCAACGAGGCTCCTCCCGCAATCGTCTCAGCCTTCCTCGGCTCCACGATGACCAACGTGCTGCGCAAGCTGCTCGAGGTGCCTTCCGACACTCCGATTGAGATTTCCGGCAAGAAGGGGAAGAGCGTGGGGCTGATCGAGATTCCGGAAATATTCGTGGACAACACCGACCGCAACAGGACATCTCCTTTCGCGTTCACTGGCAACCGCTTCGAATTCAGGGCCGTCGGCTCCAGCGCCAACTGCGCCGGGGCGATGACCACGCTCAACGCGGCCGTGGCTGAACAGCTTAAGCTCTTCAAGGCCGGAGTCGACAGGGAGCTCGACAAGGGCAAGGCGGTAAACGTGGCCGTCATGGACACTCTCAAACCCATCATCGCCTCCGTAATCGACGTAGTCTGCTTCGACGGCAACGGATATTCCGATGAATGGAAGAAAGAGGCCGAACGCCGCGGACTCGACGTCGAGACCAGCGTCCCCGAGATGATCAGGGATTTCGTCAAGCCCGAGTCCATCAGCATGTTCACCTCCACCGGAGTCTACAGCGAGAAGGAACTGGAGGCGCGCAACGAGGTCAAATGGGAGACATACTGCAAGAAGGTACAGATTGAATCCCGCGTGATGGTCAGGATGGCAACGAACCATATCATACCGGCGGTCCTCGAATACAAGACCAAGCTGCTCAAGGACATCGCGCTGAGCAAGGAAATCTTCGGCGATACCTCGAAATGCTCGTATGAGCTGGATCTGCTCGACAAGATCAATTCCTACGTGGAGGAGATTCACCAGAAAGCCGCCGCGATGAAGGAGGCGCGCAAGCGGGCGAACGCAATCGAGGACATCTACGAAAAGGCTGTCGCGTACCACGAGATTGCGGAAAGCCTGAACGACATCCGCATGCCCATCGACAAGCTCGAGGACATTGTGGACAACAAGATGTGGCCGCTGCCCAAGTACCGCGAGCTGCTGTTCATCAGCTAGATTTCGGCGGATTGTGTAGGTCGGCCGATGGCTGACCACCTAGAGAGGGGCTTGACCTTATCATCCGGGCCAGCCCCTTTTTCATTGTTTTTCCGTGTGGTCAAACCCGGCTTTTGGGTCACGAATCATTATTATGCGCGGCGCCCTGCTGCCTGCTTACATCAGAATGCCTATGCTCGCCTGGTTGCTGACGGCAGACGCCGGACGCGGCACTGCGGCTCGTGAGGCGGAAAACGGGGGACAAGCCTCCCTCGCTCGCAGTCCGCGTCCCGGCTCGGTGACCTAAAGAAACCTGTGATCCTGTCAGCATTGTCAGATGAACTGGGCCAGACGGTTGTTGGTAGCCAGTTCCGAAGTGCTTTGCAATCTGCCGGGACGGGATTATCTTTAGCACAAAAACATGTGCGCAGAGGAAATGTTCAAGTAATTGGCAATCAGAACGTTTTAAGATTTGCGCTCGCACATGTCGCCCTTCCAAGGCCGACTTGTGAGCCCGGCGGACCGCAAAATCGGCCATGGACAGCCGTGTGTGCACGATTTCGGGAGGTGTCCCGCTCACAAGTATTTCACCGCCTGCAGTCTGCATCCCGCTCGGCGACCCGACTTATCCCGACCCAGTTCCGGCGTGATTTGCAATCAGCCGGCTGATTGTCGTTCAGAGAGGACTGAATCGTCAAAGCAGCAATGAATCTGGCGGATTTGCTCACCGAGCGGACTGAATTGATGCCGAGCAGACTTTTTCCGTCTGTGAGGTGCAATTGCAGCCGCGAGGTGACCGATACGGGATGGACGGCAGGATTGCAAATCATGCCGGACTGGGAGAAGGGCGGAAGTATTGCAAATCATGCCGAACCGAGCTGTACAACCGGAGCAGGAATCCAGCTCGACGGGTGCGCAAAAGTATTTTTCATTCGCCGCAGCGGAGTCGGCCTGCCGGCAGTATAGGGTTGTGCGGTCTTGCCGAGCGGACTGAATTGACGCTGAGAGCAGACTTTTTTCGTCTGCGAGGCGCAATTGCAGCCGCGAGGCTAGTCAGCAACGCAAATCGCGCAACAGAATTGCATCGTGCAAGGCACGAGTGGGCCGTAAAATGCCAGACAGGATTCCAGCAGCCGTCAGAACTCCAGGCCGATGGTCAGTTTGGGCATGAACAGGACTGCAAGCGAGCCGGGCGCGTTACTGTAGAGGCAGCTGGTGGCGCCTATGCACAGATTCATGCCGAGCTTTTCGTTGAACGCCCAGGCCCATCCCACGTTCGGCTCAAGCTCAAAAGCATTCGCAAACAGGTTGCCGGACGCATCCTGCTCAGTGCTTCCGAACCATCCGGCCTTGATTCCGGCGACAGGAGTGCTGTTCTTCTTGAGAATGTAGGCCCGGTATTCAACGAACGCATGGGCGAAGAACGGAGTATCCGCCGCAGGAACGGTAAAAGCTCCGGCGCCTGCGCCCAGATAGTGGTGCTCGTTGAACATATAGCCATGGGAGGTCTCAAGTCCGACCCAGGCGAGAGTTATGTCAGTTAACGATACGCTGCCCTTATATCCGGCGCTGCGATAAAGAACGGGATCGCTGACCCTGGCATTCGCAGCCGAGGCAGCAAAGCACATCGTCGCAACGGAAAGCGCGGCGAAAAGAATCAATTTCTTCATGATATTGTCAAATTGCATATTGTCTGACGGCCTTGCATCCGGGAACGGTCTGCCGGCCTGCGGCCACCGTGAATGCTCCTATATCAGATGCGTCCTTGCCGGAATCGGTTGCACCCCCGCCACGGAAAATCGCCAAACGCAAACCGCACCTAGAACATCCGAAGAGCCGCAGGAAAAGCATTTATCGGCAATAATCTCTGGAAATATATTGAAATCACTGCATTGCAGGGATTTTGCCGCTCCTGGACACCGACTGGACCCGGATACCGATCAGACCGGAATATCGCATCCCGAATGTCAGCTCCGCCCTGTCTTCAAGTAACGGCGGCAAAACGGAAATCCTGATAGGATACCGGGCGTCACCGTCCATAATAAATCTTCCGGAACCAATACCATAGGGCACAGGTCCGATCAATCTGTGAACGCTCGGATTGAGAATTGAATATTCGAACAAGGAGATAAGGTTGACCTCTCGGAAAAACAATGAAAAGGGGATGACGCAACTTTTTGTCATCCCCTTTTCCAGAAATCACATCAGGGCAGCGCCCGTTCCGAGCCGATTACAGAATGCTGATTTCGCCTGTCCAGTCGAAGGTGAAATGCCTGGGCTCTGCCTGCTGGTCAGTGAAGTCGAACTGGATGTTCCATGTGCCGTCATCGTTCTTGGTGAGGCTCATGCTTCCTCCGGCGGCAGCGGCACCGAATGTCACTTCGCCGTTGTCCTCATTCCTGAACATCGTAGGCCAGTAATTGTCGACATAATAATTGTCCTTGATTCCGGGCTCGAAGGTTCCGGGTTCCACGGTGCCGGGCGTGCCCTTGGTCTCCTCGGTGGCGACAGTATAGGTGCCCTCCATCGGCTCCTCGGTGTATTCGGGAGGACATACGATCTTTATGCGTATCTGGTCGCCGTGGTAGGCGTAGTTCCCGTTGAACTGGTACATGTTGAAGCTCCATGTGATGGCGTCCTCATAATCCCAGGTGCTGGACATTCCGTTGACCTGGACCAGTGTCGCATCTTCCAGCGGGAATACGCACTGATAGTCCTCCTGCAGGTAGTAGGGCTCGAAGGGGTTTGTGCCGGGAGCTCCGACAATGTCGAGCTCTCCGTCGTAGGTGGCGTGCACATTCACGCCCTCCCTGGTCACGAAGTTGCACTCTATGCTGTAGTTGTCGCCGTCCCTGCCTATCACGACCTCACCCTCTCTGATCATTCCGACCATTTGCTGCTGGTTGTCGACATAGAAATACCTTATGTTGGTTCCGGAAGGGAAGGGCGAATTCATGAAGCTGACGCAGTATCCGGCATCGAAGGCGTCCTCTATCATATCGTCGAAGGATATGGGATATGTGCCGGGAACTATGTTGCCGGTGCCGTCGAATTCGACGTTGCCGACCAGGATGAGGGCATAGCCGGGAACCTCCACCCAGCCGGCTTCGTCAAGTGCCGAATAGAGGGTGATGTTGATGTTGGTATTGCCATAGTCAGGGTCGCCTTCGCCCTCGATGAAGTTGGCGCTTGCCCTGGTTGCTGTCATGTCCACATCCTCGGTAATCCAGTCTATGCTGTAGTCCTCGCCGTACTGGGGACCGTTGTATTCGGCGTGATGGACAGAACCGTCGTCGAGCGTGACGGTGAGGTCGAAGGTGGATTCATTGTAATCCTCGCCGCTGACCGTGAGGGTTCCTTCGGTGATTCCGTACTGCGTGTTGTTGTATATCACGTAGCTCTCCTTGGCAGAAATCGTCCAGTCCTCATAGCTGCTTTCGGGGTCGACTGTATATTCGCCGGAAGTGAAGGCAGCTGTGGCGGTCTCCTCGTCTATGTTGCGGGTCAGGTAGATTACGTAGTAGGCTCCCTCGTGGTCATAGTTTCCTCCTTCGCCGAGTTCCCTGTCGGCCATCATGAAGAAGTGCGTGTAAGTCTCGTAGGCATCACCGAAATATGTAGAAAGGAACACCGTGCAGGGAGTGGTCACGTCATATCCTGCGGACTGGTTCACGGGCACGCTGAAATTCAATTCACCATATTCGACGAGCACTTCGCCGCTGCGGCTCTCGTATGTCTCGTTGGGAGCCACGGTGAAGCTCACGCTTCCGCTCTTCGAGCAGTCGAATCCGGAAATCCACCCGTCTTCGGACGAGGCGTTCACCTCCCGGCCCTCCACGGGATTGATGAGCGTGTAGTTGATTGAGTAGCGTCCGCCATCAGCCGATACTGCGACAGACTCGGTTTTCGAAAGGAATTCCGTCTCAAGCGGAACCTCCTTACGGCACGATGCCGCAGTAACCAACAATGCGGCAGCGCAGGAAAGGAAAATGAAATTTCTCATTGGTAATACCGTTTTACCACAAAACTATCAAACAGAATCCGAAAAAACATTGACATAGGTCAATGTTCCGGCGGAGAGGAAATTTTTATTAGTTTTGTGAAAAGAACTGCCATGGACGATTTGAAGAGACTGATCAGGCAGGAAGGCAAGTACGCCGTACCGGAGCGCGAGCTGGACCTGCTTCTGGAAAATATGGAGGAGAGCCTGATACCCCCGAAGACGCACGTGATCGAGGCGGGCAAGATCAATTCCAATGTATATCTCATCAAGGAGGGCATACTGCGGATGACCTACCTCTACGATGACAGGGAAATCACATACGGCTTCGGCGATCCGGGGTCGTTCTTCCTGTCACCGCACTCCTTCTATATGAACAGGCCGGCATTCATGCAGGTGGACACCTGCAAATGCGGGGCGGTGGTGCTGCACATGACGAGGGAGAAGTTCTATGAACTGATGAAGCTCTCGCACGAGTTCTCCCAGTGGATGTTCGACATCGCGATATACCAGATATTCGGCTGCGAGATGAAGCTCTCTCTGATCAACGGGACGGCCAAGGAACGCTATGTATCGCTGATCAGGAATCGTCCGGAAATCCTGAAACACATCTCCAAGAAGATGATAGCCTCCTATCTCGACGTGTCGCCGGAATATCTGAGCCGCATAGGAGCGGACCTTTGAGTCCTACCTGCCGAGCATCCAGAAATGGTCCACCGGCCCGTGGCCGTGGCCGATTTCGTAGGCCGCGCCCGACTCGATGGCATGGGCGATATAGTCTTTTGCAGCGACTGCCGCGTCATCGAGGGAATATCCCTGGGCAAGATACGAGGCGAAAGCCGAAGAGAGGGTGCAGCCTGTGCCGTGGGTGTTCCGGGTATATATGCGCCTGGAATGGAGTTCGGTGCACCTGTCCTCCTCCGCGTTGTAGAAAATGTCCGTGAGCGCGTCCTCGCTGAGGTGGCCGGCCTTCATCATGACGGAAACCCGGCCGCCGCAGGAGAGCCTGCGCGCCACTTCGGGGAGCTCACGCTGGGAGGAAATCTTCGTGCCGGCGAGTATTTCTGCTTCCGGGATGTTGGGCGTAATCACCCTGGCGAGGGGAACAAGCTCGGTCATCAGGGAATTCACGGCGGACTCTTCGATGAGCCTGTCGCCAGAAGTCGCCACCATCACCGGGTCAAGCACTATATTGCGGGCATGGTAATGCAGCAGGCTTTCACGCACGGCGCGGATGACGTCTGAAGAATTCAGCATGCCGATCTTCACGGCAGACGCACCGATGTCATCATATACCGCCGCAATCTGATCTGAAATCGTCTTTGCGGGCACCGGGAACACGTCCCGCACTCCGGTGGTGTTCTGGACCACGACCGCTGTGACCGCACATGCGGCATAGCCTCCGGTCGCTGATATGGCCTTGATGTCGGCCTGCTGTCCGGCCCCGCCGGAAGGATCGGTGCCGGAAATCGCCAATACTATCGGATATTTTTTCATAATTAATTGTTCCTATCTCGGCTGCTCAGGGTACTGTCTCCCCTCGAGGTTCCGCTACGCTCCATCGATGCCCTTCGCTTTACTCCGGGCATCGCCCGCTCACAGCCGCGGGCGGCTAGCCTCTCTGGAGACAGTACCCTGAGCAGCCGACATCAGAGTCAAAAATGGTGATAACCTTCGAAATCACGTTCCCTGCCGAGCCACAGCAGCTGGCCGGAATCGTTTATATGCCCTATGACGGTATGCGGAATGCCGATCTCGGCGTCCGGAGACGCAGTGAACAGGAGCTCGTAGTCCTCTCCGCCGCTGATGGCGAGCTCTACAGGATCCCACCCGTTCCTCCGGCAGGTGCGCAGAAGCTCGTCGGAGAGGGGGAGGACATTAACGTTGATTTCAGCGCCCTTGCGCGAAGCCTTGAGGATATGACGAAGGTCGGAGCCTATGCCGTCGGAAATGTCTATCATAGAATGCACCGCATCGTTGTGGGCGAGGTTCAGCCCCTCCTCCACCCTCGGTATGGGCTGATAGTGCATGGCTATCAGGGCCTGGGCGTCGGAATTCCTCCTTGCGCCTTCAAGAATCACCTTCAGTCCTGCGCCCGCATCGCCGAGATAACCCGTCACGCAGATCTTGTCGCCGTCCCTTGCACCGCTGCGCAGCAGGGCCTTGCCGGCCACGCACCTTCCGATGATGGTCACGCTTACGCATACCCTGTCGGGAGATGCGGTGGTGTCGCCTCCGAGCAACACGCAATGGTACCTGCCGGAAATGTCGTTGTAGCCCTCGAAGAATTCGTCTGTCCAACTGCTGTCCAGACCGGAAGGAAGCGCGAACGAAAGGAAAGTCGCGACGGGCAGTCCGCCCATGGCAGCTATGTCGCTGAGATTCACTGCGGCCGCCTTCCAACCGAGCCTGTAGGGTTTGATATCGTCTAGCAGGAAATGAGTGCCCTCGACCAGCATGTCGGTGCTGACGAGCATGTCCACTCCGTTGCCCTGGGGGATGATTGCGCAGTCATCGCCTATGCCCGTCATGCCCTCGGGTATCTTCACGCCTGCCTTGATTCTGTCTATGAGTCCGAATTCTCCAAGTTCAGAAAGTTTCATGTCATTATGTGGTTTTGTATCCGTAATCCCAGAAATCGTATTCCAGATCCAGTGAGCGCAGGAAAACCCTGTCCATTTCCGGCATGGTTCCGGCAGTGGCGCGGGCTGCCAGCGCATCGGTTATCGCGACCATCCTCTCTACCGTCCTGCCATATTCCGCATCGCCGTATTCGCTTATCCACTCACTGTAGGGATTGCCATCCAGACGCGCGATGCCGCGGATGTGCAGCCCCACGTTGTTGTAGACCCAAGAGCAGGGGAGAAGTGCGGCGGCCGCCACGGCAGGGTTTGCGCCATCAACGGCATCCTGGAGATGACGGCAGTAGGCCTGCGTGACAGGCGAGGGCGCAACGGAGGTGTCCACATGGAACCTCTCTATGAAAAGGCGGTGCATCTCCATCTCCGATTCTCCTCCGGCTTCCGCGAAACGGTGGATGAATAGCCTGTCCGCCTCATCCGGAAGCATGTCGGCAAGACGGTGCATGAGCGACGAATAGACGGGGAGATACAGCTCATCCTGCGCGAGGTATCTCGAAAACCTCCCGGATGAAAGGCTTCCGTCGGCAAGTTCGGTCAGGAACGGATGTCCCAGAATCTTCTCATATCCGGCTTTGCCGGCAACCCATATTTTCTCAGACCAGCTTCCCATCACACAGGCGGTCTACAGGAAACCAGCCATTATCTGGATGCAGAGGATGAGCAGGACCATGGCGATAGGGTAGACCGTGGCGTATGCCACTCCGGGGATGTTGCTGTCGGACATGGAATCCGCGGCGGCAAGTCCCGGGGTGCTGGTCATGCCTCCCGTCAGGGTGCCCAGCAGGTCGAGCATCGAAACCTTGAAGCAGAAGATGCCTATCAGCGAGGCGACGATGAGCGGCACCAGCGTGATGGCGGCACCTACGAGGAACATCAGCCATCCGCTTTCCTGGAAGGTCGTAACCAGATTCTGGCCGGCTGACGTGCCCACCTCGGCAAGGAAGAGCAGCAGGCCTATCTGCCTTATGAGCTGGTTTGCGGAGCCCGAAAGGGTCCACAGGATGGGGCCGGTCTTGCCTATGGCGCTCAGCACGAGCGCGGTCAGCAGCACGCCTCCGGTAAGTCCGGGCGAGAAGCTGATTCCACCGGGGAAGGTTATGTTGAGCTTGCCGACGAGCACGCCGAGCACTATTCCGAGCGCTATCGGCAGGAAATCAGTGTCGGAAAGCACCTTGGCATTGTTGCCGAAGAGATTGGACACGCCGGTGATACCTTCGGTCTCACCTACGACCGTGAGCTTGTCGCCGAACTTGAGGCTGAGCTCAGGCGAGGGTGTGATGTCGATACCGCTTCGGCGCACCCTTGTGATTGTGCATCCGAAGTTCTGCTGGAGGTTCAGGCTGCCCAGGCTCTTTCCGACAAGATCCTTGCGGCTGACGAGTATGGACTCCACGCTCTGCTGCTTGGTGAGTGGCAGTTCTCCGGAGCTGCGCTCTCCCAGTAGCATCGAAAGCTGGTTGAGGGAATCCTCGGTTCCGACAGCCTGGAGGATGTCACCCTCCTTGACCTCGTAGGCTGCATTGGGAATCATGATGCGGTCGCCGCTCTTGATGCGGGAGATGACCGCTCCGGTGACCGCGCGTATGCTGAGCTGGGCGAGAGTACGCCCGAACACCATCTTGTTGGTCACCCTGAAAATACAGGTCTCAAGTCCGGGATATTTGCCGGTGCGCTCCTTCTCCAGCCTGGCGGCCTCCTTGTTCAGGTCGACCCGGAATATCTTCGGAAGCAGCTTCACGAAAAGAATCACGCCTATAACTCCGAAGGGATATGCTATACCGTAGGCGATGGATGCCAGGGACGAGCCGGTGCTGTCGATGGCCACGGCAAGACCCGGAGTGCTGGTGAGAGCGCCGGCCAGCAGGCCGACGGTGCTGGGCGCATCGAGATGGAACAGGTACTTCATGCCCACGGCTGTCAGAGAGGCAGAGCCTATGATGATGGCCGTCAGGATAATCAGCACCTTTCCCTTGCTCTTGAACGAACTGAAGAAACCGGGACCGGCCTGTATGCCTATCGTGAATATGAAGAGCACGAGACCGAGGTCTCCGAACTCCTTGGGTATGACCACGCCGAAATGTCCGAAGGCAAGGGCCACGAATATCACGGCGGATATGTCAAGCGACAGGCCCTTAATCTTGACCCTGCCGAGCAGGAAACCGAGGGCTATTATCACGAATAGCGCGAAATAGGTAGAATTCAGAAGATCCGCAAACATTGTCCGAAGGGATTTCAGGTTCAGTAAGGGTCAGAGAGTGGCGTACTTCCTTCCGTACTCCAGCATCTGTCCGAGATAGTCGTCGGTATACTCCACGCGGTAGTCCACGGTCTTGCCGTTCTTCACCACGGGGACTATCTCGGGATTCACGAAGCCGCCGTAGGGCTTGAGCCCTAGGGCGTCATAACGCTCCCTCACCTCCTTGTGAAGGGCGGGGTCGATGTTCACGGCATACGTCTCCACGAGAGCCTTGCCCGCCTCGTAGTCGCCTTCGGACTTGATTCGCTGGACTTCGGCCAGCAGCCTGCCGAACAGGCCACGGAGAGCCTCATAGTCATTGACCACGAAATAGGTCTTGCCGTCGCGCACCTTCTTCTCGATCACGTTGCCGTCCTTGCCCTGCTCGTAGCACCATTCGGCTATCAGCTTGCGGTTCTGCATGTGGGCCTCAGTATTCTTCCTGCCCAGCTCCACACGGCTGAACTGCACCATGAGTCCGTTGCGTATATAATTGGCATATTGAGCCTTGTAGGCCTCCATGTCGGGAAGTATGCCGAGCTCGACGAGCTTGGGGTCGGCCATATAGTAAAGTCCGAAAAGGTCGGCGCGGGTCTCTTCAAGGGAGGAGCTGTATTCCTTGAGCGCGTTCTGTGAGACTCCGGGAAGAACCTGGCCCGAGCCGTGGCCTAGACACTCGTGCAGGTCGGTGTGGATTTCGTCGGTGAGGGTGAGATATTTCTTGGCCATGGCGATTTCCTCATCGTCCCATGCGAACTCGTTCAGCGTGCTCTTGGGAGACTCCTGGGCGGCAAGGTCGTAGGCGTGCGTGATGTTGGCTATGGTCACCGACTTCGAGCCGTGCTCCTTGCGTATCCAGTCGGCGTTGGGAAGATTGATTCCGATAGGGGTCGAAGGATAGCAGTCTCCGCTCAGCGTGGTCGCGTTGATCACCTTGGCGGTGATTCCCTTGACGGTCTTCTTCCTGAAGCGCGGGTCGACCGGAGAGTTGTCCTCGAACCATTGAGCGTTGGCGCTGAGGATTTCGGTCCTCTCGGACGCCGCATGGTCCTTGATGTTCACCAGTGCTTCCCAGCTGCCCTTGCGGCCGAGCGGGTCGGTATAGTCCTCGACGAAACCGTTGACGAAGTCCACGGTGCCGAGAGTGTCCTGCACCCATTCGATATTGTATTTGTCCCAGAGACGGAGGTCGCCGGTGCGGTAATATTCGATGAGAGTGGCTATATACCGCTTCTGGATGTCATTCTCGGCGCATGCGGCCGCCTTCTCGAGCTCCGCGACAATCTTCTCGAGTGCGGGGGAGTAGATTCCTCCGATTTTCCATACCTCCTCGCGCACGATGCCGTCATCGCCCTTCACGACCTTGGTATTGAGGCCGTAGGATACCGGCTCGGGGTCGTCCGGATCCTGGATGGCGTGGTAATAGCTCTCGACTTCGTCGCGGGTTACGTTGTCATAGAAGTTCACTGCCGACAGGGCGACGATGTCCCCGTCGCTGCTGTTGGACTTGCGCTGGGGGTAGATATCGGGGTTGTAGATGACCTCCAGCAGCTCTCCGGCCTCCCCGGCGTCAATGCCGACGGCTTCCATAAGCGACGCGAAATACTCCCGGGGGCAGTCGGGGAAGAACTTGTCCTCGGCATAATGGTGGTGTATGCCGTTGCTGAAGAACACTCTCTTAGCGTATACCGTGAAGTCCTGGAAATCCTTGCATTCCCGGTCGCCGTCATAGTTCTCAAGTATGTTCTCGAGGGCGTGGCGCACGGGGAGGTTCGCCTTGCAGTGCTGGTCCCAGAGGATGTCGCGCCCGTATTTCGCCGCCTCACCGAGATGGTAGACGTATTCCTTCTGCTGCAGGGTCAGGCTGTCCCAGTCCGGAATCCTGTAGCGCATTATCTTCAGATCGGCGAATTCGTCGATCAGGTACTTGAAGTCCCCGTCGGTGCCGGCGCCGTTCCCGCAGGAAACCGCAGCGGCGGAGAGAGCCGTGATAGCAGTCATCTTTATGAATCTGTTCATGGTTGAAATGTTTTTCAATAATGGAGGTGTCATTCGCCGAAAAGGCTCCCGTAATCTTCCCGGGAGCGCAGAATCACCTGCTTCGCCTCGTCGGCGCCGTATATGCTGATGAACTCCATGCGGCGCTTGTCGTCGCCTGGAATGTCTTTGTAGGTGGTGAAGTAATGTATCAGCCTGCGTATGATGTCCTTCGGGAGCTGGTCTATGTCGGTGTAGCCGCCGTAGACAGCATCGTTCCTGAGCACAGCTATTATCTTGTCGTCGGCCTGCCTGTTGTCCAGCAGCCGGAGGCCGCCAATGGGATGCGCGCGTACGATGATGTCGCCGTGGGTCACGTCCTTCTCGGTAAGCACGCAGATGTCAAGCGGGTCGCCGTCTCCTTCCACGTCATATCTGGCAAGTGCCCTGTTGGTCATGTCGGCCATCTTCGGGCCGCAGTAGGTCCTAGGCAGGAAGCCGTAAAGCGAAGGCACTATGTTGGAGAATTTCTGAGGCCGGTCGAGCGACAGATAGCCGGATTCCTTGTCGACCTCGTATTTCACGGTGTCCGTGGGCACGATTTCTATGAATGCGGTGACCTCGTCCGGGACATTCGGCCCGAGGCTGATGCCGTGCCAGGGATGGGCCTTATGGGACATGGGTGTTTTCATTGTATCCTGACTTTGTTTTCCGGGGCATAAAGATAGCGATTTTATACTAGAATCCGCCATGCTCGGCGAGTCATCCGGAGGGCAGATCGACTATGGCGGCCTCGTGCGAGACTGCGGGCAGGTAGCGTCCGAGAAAGTCCTTCATGCCGAGCCTGAGTGTCGCGGTGTTGACGCATGGATGGCAGCCGAACTCCTTGAGCGCAAGAAGTTCCCTGTCGATTACCAGCTGCACCCGGAGGCCGCCGTCGTTCATCAGACCCATCGGAGAGACGGAACCGGGGTGGATATGAAGCAGCTGCATCATGTCATCCTCGCTGGCGAATGAAAGCCGCGAGCAACCTATCTGCGAGGACAGGAATTTGGTCTTGAACGGCTTTCCGCCGGGGAGCATCAGCAGATAGATTCCGGACTTGTTGTGCGTGCAGAGGAAGAGGTTCTTGCATATCGGAGCGCCCAGCGCCTGCTGCACCGCCGCGCACTGCTCCATCGTGAACGCCGGCTCATGGCAGGCGGTGGCATAATCTATCCCGAGGCTGTCAAGTAGGCTGTATACAGCGGTTTCCGCTTCGCTCCTGCCGCCGAGGTCAGCCGGCCTGCCGTTGAATATCCGTATTCCTTCCATTTCCGTCAGGGATTGTCCGATTTTTCATAAATGATTATTCCCACGCGGGCTATGTGCTCCCGAAGACGAGAGTTTGACAACGATGAAAACAGCGACAGGTCGAAATTGTAGGGCAACATCAGGTCGTCTATATCCAAAAAAAGCCGGTTGAATTCCGGACCGCTGATGCCTTCTCCCAGCAGGGTGATGTCCACATCGGAAAACGGCCTGAAATTCCCAATGGCTCTCGAACCATAGAGAACAGCCTTCTCGACCGCAGGGTGCCTCCTGAAGACTTCTGACAATTTCTCCAAATCCGTCCGCTTCAATCCCGCAAGGCTGATGTCCTTATTCATGGAGAGAACGCATCTTGTTTTCGAAACGGATGAAAAGCGGCAGATAGACTTTGAGTATATTGTCAACCACTCCACCTACGATAATATCGTCATAATTATATGAGGACTTGTTCCGGTCGACGATTGACTCCATCCAACGTTCATCGTCGATCAGTCCAGTCTCCAGAGCCTTGCGTATGGCATCGCGGGAGCCCCGGATGTCGGTATAGCCCTGATATGCCTCATAATCTTTCATGGTGTTCCACGCCAGCTCATGCGTGTACTCGAAGCGCTGCACCAGCCCTTCCTCCAGCAGGTCGTCGACATCTTCGCCGTACTCGATTCTGGATGCGACTATTTCCGCCGCCTTGACAAGCCTTTTCAGGGCCCTGCTGTAGTTTTCGAAGCGCTGCTGCCATCTGATGTCCTCTGTCATTTTCCTGAAGTTTTGAATGGTTTCAAATATACTCAAAATTCCCGTCGGATGCCACGCGGGCTGCCGTTCTGTCCTATGTGGCGCACCGCATCCTCCAGACTGTCCAGCATCGGCACGCCGTATCTGCCGCAGGTGATGCGCACGTTGTCGTAGCGGTAGAATCCGGGAGGGCAGATGACCAGGAGCCGTCCGCTACGGGCGTGCAGGCCGAGCTCGAGCAGCGTGATGGGCGAGCGGCTTCCGGGGAGGAAGTTCATGATGATCCAGTCGGCTTTCTCGAGATGGTCCAGCTCCCAATTCACCTGATAGTCCATCTCGCCGGGCTTCGATGCGTCCCAATGCTCCTGGCGCGGGTTGAAAAGCAGGAAGTCTCCGTCAGGGAGAGCGGCGAACAGGGAGTCCGCCTGCGCCTGCCAGTCCTCGCCGCTTCCCATGTCGATGGTTCCGGCCAGGAATACCGTGGTCCTGCCGGCGGACGCGGCCGCCTCGACGCTCTCCTCGTGCGGATGCACTGTGACGACCGAACTTCCCGCCCGGCGTTCCGCCGCCTTCCGTACACCCATTCCGGCGAAGCTGGACACTATGAGCACGGGTAGCAGGACCGCCGCCGAGGCAATGAGTATGGTCGTAAGCAAAGGGCGCTTCATGACTCTAGGATTCAAGCAGGACCTGCGGCACGTCGCCGAATTTCTCCAGCCGCACTATGTCCGGAGAATCGAATTCCTCCGCCTCTTCGTGCTTCCACATCGTGTGGAAGGGGATATGGATTCCCGAGCCTCCGAGCTCCACGACGGGACGGATGTCGGACTTGAAGGAATTGCCTATCATGAGCAGCTGCGCGGGCGCTATGCCTTCCGAGTCGCAGAGGTCGAGATACTCCTTCCTGCCCTTGTCGCTGACTATCACGGTGGAGTCGAAGAAACGCGAGAGGCCGGAGCGCATTATCTTGTTCTGCTGGTCCAGAAGGTCGCCCTTGGTGAACAGCACGAGGCGGTATCTGCCCGAACTCCGTAGCCGCTCCAGCGCCCCGGGAACTCCGGGAAGGGGAGTCGCCGGGATTTCCAGCAGCGACTTCGCGGTCTTCAGTATATGCTCCAGCCGGGCTGTAGAGACCTTTCCCCGGGAAACCTCCATTGCGGTCTCCATCATGGAGATGCACACGGACTTGGCGCCGAAGCCAAGAAGCGGCATGTTGGCGATTTCGGTCTCGAACAGCCTGTCCTGGAGCCAGTCCGGCTGTCCGTATTCATGGAGCTCGGCGGCGAACACATCGCCCGCCCTGTCGTAATACGACTGGTTGTCCCAAAGGGTGTCGTCGGCGTCAACCGCCACTACCTTTATATCTTTCATATCTCTTCGAGTTTGGTATAGAACTGTCCGACGTGGCGCCCGTCAGCGAGGCCGTGGTTCACGAGTATGGAGACGGTCATCAGCTTCCTGCCTCCGATGTCGCAGAGCTTGCCCGTCGAAATCTGCGGAATCGAGTCGCCGGGACGGTGGGCGCCTTCCTCCTTGATGGAAAGGAAATCCACCCAGGGAATCGCGCTATAGTATATCAGATCCGTCCTGTGTTCGTTGCCGTCAAGGCAAAGTCCGCTGCCGCCCTTGACACGCAGTATCTCCTTGTCAGCTCCGGCGAGGAATTCCCGCAGATTCTCGTGGTATTCGAAATACCCGAAGCCGAAACTGCCGTCGTCATGGGCTATGGTAGGGCTCACCCCGACACTGTCATGGATGACCACTTCGCCGTCTTCGATTCTGGTGCGCAGCTCGGGAACCGAATTGAGCGCGGTGAGGATTCTATGGAGGGAATGGAAGAAGAACGATTCTCCTGCGGCCTTGGCGGTCCGGTAGCATTCCGTGAAGTCCACTTTCGCCGCAAGCCCCCAGTAGGGGTCAGGCATGTTCCCGAAAAATTCGTAGTATTCCCTGCGCGGCCAGGTGGAGAGGTCTATGGTACGTTTCATCTTCTATTCAAAAAATCGTATAAAGTTAGCGAATGTTGCCGGATGAAACAAACTTTGACGTCAGCAGACGGAATTCATTGCGGTACAGGCATGACAATTGCAAAACTTCCCGCGCCCAACAGAACAGGAACATGACCGCCGTCCGAAGATTCATGACCCTTGTCGCCGCAGCTCTCCTTGCCGGCACGATGACCGCCCTTGCGCAGGATGTCACTGCGGTACAGGACGCTCCGCTCTTGACGGTCGACGAGGGACTGTCTGCGGCGGACAGCCTGTATTCTCCGCCTCCGATGTTCTTCGCCGTTCCTTCTGCCCCGCGCCTGCCGTCGCTGCTCCGGCCCGACATTCCAGTGTCGCAGGAGGACAGGGCGATTGCGGTGAATTTCGCCGTGCATGCCGCAGTCACGGCTTCTGTCGCCGAAAGCATGAAGGCCGTGCCCATGGTGGACATCATCGCCACCACAGGATGGATGCCCTTCGCGAATCCTTTCGCCATACCCTACGGATATGTGCCCCTGGGAAACTCGTCCAACCCCTTCATAATCGCCAAAATACCGGGATGGAATCCGGAACCGGACAAATACAGCCCGGAAGCCATCCCCCAATGCATAAAGCTCGAATACGACTTCGCCACCGGAACCTACAGGCAGGTCATGGTCAGCTGGGAGGAATACACCAGACAGATGGCGAAGTTTCCGGCAAATATCCAGACCGACCCCGTGCCGGCCGTTCCGGTCACCCCGGTGGAGAGGGCGATGAGGCAATAGGCGTCTTGGCGGTGACGTGGAAAATTCCTATCTTTATCTTCATGGATTTCGAAGAATATATCCGACAGGGGGAGCCCGGAAGGGCGGAGCGCGCGGGCGTCTGGCAGGCGGCAATCGGACTGCAGGCCGTCGACGGGCTGCAGACCTCCGAATATCTGAAGGCTACCGCATGCCGCCATATCGAAGGAGACATCTCGATAGACGAAGCCTGTTCCCTGATTGAAACATATTACCGGTCCCGGACGGCCAGGGAAGCGGACGAAACCGGCAGCCAGGAAGCTGACAAGGTATCTGCAAACATCACCCGGATATTGTCCGCAAATACCATGGACTTCTCATCCGGCGGCTTCATATCGGTTCACCGCAGGATATTCGACGGAGTCTTCACCCATGCCGGACAGCTCCGTAAATACAACATCTCGAAAAAGGAATGGGTGCTGGACGGAGATTCCGTCAGCTATCTCAACTGGGAGGATCTCCGCAGGGCCCTGGACTACGATTTCGAGCAGGAACGCCGTTTCAGCTACATCGGGCTTTCGGAAGAAAAGGTAATCGGACATCTGGCCAGATTCGTATCTGACCTGTGGCAGATCCATCCTTTCAGGGAAGGCAACACCAGGACCACCGCCGTATTTCTTATCCAATACCTACGCTCAATAGGTTTCAATGTGAACAACGACCTCTTTGCCCGGCATTCCTGGTATTTCAGGAACGCTCTCGTCAGGGCGAACTATAAAAACGCCCTGAAAGGCGTCGATTGCACATACATTTATCTGGAACGCTTCCTGGAGAACCTTCTTTACAACGGGAAACACATGCTCCGCAACAGGTACATGTGTATCAATCCGCCCGAAGGCCAGCTGAAACAGACGGACGTCACACACGGATATTCAGGACAAGTACAGGACAAGTACAGTGCAAGTACGGCAGGCGGCGGAATCAGCCATGAAATCAAACTGCTCGCGCAAGTCCTGGGAGACGGGACTTTGTCGGCAAAGGAAATGATGGAAGGGCTCGGACTGAAAGGAAGGGACAATTTTCTGAAGCTGTACCTGCTCCCGGCGCAGCGGGAGTCATGCGTCGAAGCCCTGTACCCGGACAGGCCGCACCATCCCAGGCAGAAATACCGTCTCACTGCAAAAGGCAGAACAATACTCCAGAAATAAAATACGATGAAACTTACGGATTCAAGAAAACTGCTTATCAAGGGCGCCGTGGTCGTAATTACCGCGATGTTCATGCTGGTTCCGATGATAATGGTCAGAGAACTCATCGGAGAGAGAGAACTGATTGCCGGAGGCGTCAGGGACGAGATTGCGGATTCCTGGGGAGGCCGGCAGGTTATAGGCACGCCCGAACTCCGCGTGCCGAACCGGAAGGAGAAGGTGGAGGAGTACTACGTCCAGGAATACTCCGCCACTACCCCGGACAGCGTCGATGCGGCATGCACCGTCGAAGTAGAGATACTTGAACGCTCTATCTATGAAGTTCCGGTCTACCGCTCCGGACTTGAAATGTCGGGAACGTTCACCCTCGACCGTGAAACGGCAGAAGCGGTACGCAGGGCGGGGGAATGCCATGTGTTTCTGCAGCTCCGTGAGCGCAAAGGACTGGAAGGCAGGCCGGCAATCCGCTTCTGCGGCGTGGACTATCCCTTCATTGCCGCTGACGGCGGCATAATGGCTGTGGTTCCGGTCGAAGCCGTCAACGCAGGCGGACCGCTGGAGTGGTCGCTCACCTTGCAGTTCAAGGGTATGGAAAGCCTGGAGTTCGTCCCTGCGGCGGGAGCGTACTCGCTTTCCATGGAATCCGGCTACGGTTCCCCGAGCTTCAACGGTTCTTTTCTTCCTTCCGAACGCATGGTCGGAGATGACGGATTCACTGCAAGCTGGGACATCAACGAAATCAGCATGTACGGCACAGATTCGCGTTTCGGTGTGGATTTCATGACATCCGCTTCGATGTATCAGAAGACATCGAGGGTGATAAAATACTTTTTCCTTGTGGTTTTCCTGGTTTTCATCGGCATCTTTCTCGTCGAGGCCGTTTCCGGCAGGAACGTGAACATAATCCAATACGTGGTCACCGGCTTCTCGCTCTGCCTGTTCTACCTGCTGCTGCTCGCGTTCTCCGAATATATATCCTTCGGTCTGGCATATCTTCTGGCGACCGTGCTCACAGTCGTGCCGCTCGGGGCATATTTCATCGCCATCCTGAGGACAAAAGCGGCATGGTTCTTCCCGCTTGCCGTCGCCGCTATCTACGCGTTCATCTATTTGCTCCTGAACATGGAGACCGGAAGCCTGCAGGCAGGGACGCTGGCGCTGTTCGCCGTACTCTGCGTGATAATGTATTTCACCCGGAATCTCAACAGGCAGGGCAGCCTGCCGGAGACGGACTGATTCAGATTCTGATATTCTCGAGTATATCCGCCGCGTTCATGGACTCCACGCCCATGGATGCGGCGGCATCGTCACCCGCGCAGCCGTGGAACCATACTCCGAGAAGCGCCGCCGTGAGCGGATCATAGCCGCGCGCCGCAAGTCCCGCAATCAGCCCGGTGAGCACGTCTCCGCTGCCGCCTTTGGCCATCCCGGGATTGCCGCTCATGTTGAAGAAACAGCGTCCGTCGGGAGAGCATGTCATCGTATGTGCGCCTTTGACTACAATGACCGACTTCAGGCTGCGGCACAGCTGCCGGACCAGCGCAACCCTGTGCATGTCGTCCGTCCATGGCGTACCGGCCGCCGGGGCGGCATTTTCAATCATTCCGCAGTCCGCGGCCGCACGCAGCAGCCTCGCAAGCTCTCCGGGATGAGGCGTCAGCACACTTCCTGCAGGAATCGCGGCCAGCATCCCGGGGTGCTCCGAAATGATGTTCAGCGCGTCCGCATCCAGCACGAGGGCGCGGATGTTCTCGTATTGCGGCAGGCATGCAAGCAGTTCTTTCAGCGCCGCGACGCTCGGCTCCGCCTTCCCGAGCCCCGGCCCTGCCGCGACGGAGGAATACTTCGAAAACCTTTCCGGAAGAGAACTGAACACCGGTGAAGGGTCGGCGGAAATGATTGCCGAAGGATGGGAGACGAGCATCGCCGTCCTGCCTTCGGAAGGTATGTGCGCTGTCACGAGGCCGCATCCGGAACGCAGTGCTGCACCGGCGCAGAGAATTGCCGCACCCATATATTCGGCGCTTCCGGCTATTATGAGCGCGTGCCCGTGAGTGCCCTTGTGGTCGAATTCCTGCCGGGGCTTCAAGAGCGTGCGGACAAACTCCGCATCTACGGCGGAGAACGGAGACACGCAGGATTCGATGAAGCTGCGGTCGAGCCCTATGGGCACTGTCCGCAGGCGTCCGGCGAACTTTCCTGTCTCCGGCAGCAGCAGCGAGAGCTTGGGGAATTCTATGGTCAGGGTAAGGTCGGCGCGGACCACGTCGGCGGGAATGGTGCTGCCGGGGCCGGAATGAGGGTCTGCCGGGAGTCCTGAGGGCAGGTCGATGGAAACCACCATGCGGCAACTGTGGGCATGGCCGTTGATCAGGCGGATCACCTCGAGTGCGGCGCCCCGGACCGCGCCGGTGACTCCGTAGCCCAGCACTGCGTCCACCACCACTGTGTTCGGCCGGAACAGCAGCTCCGGCTGAACTTCGCCGCTGCCGGAAATGATGCGCCCGTCCGCAAGACTGAATCTGCGTACACCTTCCGGAAGGCGGTCCAGATTGAGCCGGCAGTCCTCTGAAAGCTCTCCGGGCGGCGTCGTGAGGAGGACCGAAATGCTGCGGCTGCTGCCAAAACGGTCATAAACCAGACGGGCCACGGCAAGTCCGTCGCCTCCATTGTTGCCCTTTCCGGCGATTATCAGATATTCGGGGGTGTCGTCTTTCTGCAGAACTCCGCCGTGCGTCAGCACTGCCTGTTTCCGCATTCCTGCTGCAGGATTGAGGCTTTCCCGTGTCCGGGCCGCCGGCTTCTGACTTTCCTGTGTCTCCGCTGCAGCGACAATCTCCTCCTCCAGGACGGCCGCCGCTCTCTCCATCAGCGCAATGCCCGTGACCGGCTCGTGCTCCATCGTATACAGGTCCGCCCTGCGTATGTCCTTTCCAGTAAGTATCTTCATCTTCGCTCCGGAACCGAATCAGGGGCAATATAAAAACTACCAATCTTCCATGCTAATCAGCTAGCTGTACGATCCTTATACTTTCTTGAGCCTGCGAATTGACCACATATATTTTGTCCTAGCGGGAGTCCCATCCGGAGACGCTCACGGTAAAAGTGCTGTAGCCGCTTCCGCCACTCGCAGGGGACACGGTGAACCAGTCTTCAACGCCGTCAATATGCCAAGGCGCCGGAGAATCTACTCCTACTGTCTTAGGAGAATTGGGAGAAACGATTAAAGGTGAACCGCAGTCCAGATTAAGATATTGGTCAGAGCCGTCACCACGATAGGCATGATCCACATCAGGCGCAGAGATATTATCATCGCTGACCTGATTGATGACCACGAGGGCCGTGTCGATGCCGTCGGTGAAGTAGGCTCCGGCGTTGCGCATCTTCTCGAGCTCCTCGTTCGGCCATTCGTCCACGATGACGGTCACGGTCGCGTCGCCGGTGCCGCTCTCGGGATTAACGCTGAGCCAGTCAGCGCAGCCGAGGAACTTCCAGCTGTTCTCGGTTGTCAGCTTGATGTCATAGGTGCCGCCGGCAGGAGGGTAGACCAGCGCCTCACAGTCCGTGCTGATGGTGAGATCTTCTTCGTTCTTGTTGCATGAAACCGGCAGAAGAAGCACGGTTGCGGCCATCGCCGCAGCGAAGATAAGTTTCTTCATATTAGGCACTAGTCTTTTTATATATGTTCGCGAAGATACTTATTATTGTGGAAATAACATAAAATCCGCCCGGAACGACATAACATGATAAGTACGGCCCGCA
>DGYFJ06201__coassemble_509_pt1 | contig 100104 bp, 68 predicted proteins | sample DGYFJ06201__metabat2_high_PE_017 | metagenome-assembled genome bin DGYFJ06201 | reverse complement strand
CCATCTATTCCGCGTATCTTATTTGCCAGTTCATTCCTGTTCATAAACAAATCCGTGGTTTCCGTTACTTTACAAGTCTTGCCATTCGCTCCTCACCTTCCAGAGAGGAGTTCATCCAGGCTTCATTCATATAAGGCAATTTACAATAAAAATTGCGAATGACATCAATTCGCAGCTAAAACCTTTATTGTCCTGTCATCTCTGCCGGCCTGAACAAAGTTATCCGATAAGCGGCTCTTAATCTGTTTCCCGGACTCTGGAAGAAAGATTTTAGCAAGAAATCATTTCAAATCGACAATCCGGGCTTTCATGTCAACGGCGTGAAGCGACGATGACGGAACCGCCGGCCCTGGGACGATTTCCGGGTCGGCGGCATCCATTTTCAAGGCTGTCAGAGCAGATGCCCCTCGATAATCTGCCGGAGCTGCATCCGGGAAGGGGCACCGGGGCTCATCGACGGCTCACCGGCTGCGGGAATGAAGAGCAGGGTGGGCACAGAGCGTATGCCGAATACCCCGGAGAGTTCGCGTTCCTCGTCGACATCCACCTTGTAGATGTCCAGCCTGTCCGCATACTGTCCGGCCAGTTCCTCAAGCACCGGTCCGAGTGCCTTGCAGGGGCCGCACCAGGTTGCGAAGAAATCCACTATCGCCGGCCTGCTCCCTTCGAATTTCCATGTGTGCGGATTCTTCTCGAAATCATATACTTTCTCAAGAAATCCTTTCTTGTCAAGTTTTATCGTTCCCATATTCTTCCCCGTTTATTATTTATTGCCGTAAAGGCTTTCCTCTATCCTGTCCTTCGGCAGCTGCCGGGTACAGAAGAACCAGTCGTAGCACCTCATGTCCTTGTCTTCCCCGTCCATACGGCTCTTTGCGACTCCGCACGAGCCTGCGGTAGGCACTATCACCTCGTCGCCCGGCTGCCAGTCGGCCGGAAGGGCCACGCCGAACTTGTCGGCAGTCTGGAGTCCGACGAGCACCCTCTTGAGCTCGTCGAAATTCCTTCCGAGCGAAAGCGGATAATAGATTATGGTCCTGACCACATCGTCCGGGTCGATGAAGAACACGGCCCTGACCGCCTGCGTCGCGCTTTCTCCCGGCTGGATCATGCCGTACTTGCGGGCGATGTCCATGGTGATGTCCTCGATCAGAGGGAATTTCACCTCGACATCCTTCATACCCCGGTATTCGATCTTGTCCTTGATGGTGCGGAGCCATGCGATGTGGCTGTACAGTCCGTCGACGGAGAGCCCTATGAGCTGGGTGTTGAGTGCCTCGAACTCCGCCGCCCTCGACGCGAAGGTCATGAATTCCGAAGTGCAGACGGGAGTGAAATCCGCCGGGTGGCTGAAGAGTATCTTCCATTTTCCACGGAAGTCTTCGGGAAATCTGACGGGTCCCTGGGTTGTGACGGCCTCAAATGACGGAGCCTTGTCGCCGATGCGCGGCATCTGATAGTTCTGAGCTTGTAAATTATTGGTTTCCATAATGTATTGGTTTTGTGTTTCTGTTGTTCTGATGCAAATATATGACGCGCATATTTATAAATCAAATCAATAATTTTTATAATATTATAAATATAATCTATATATTTGCATATACACGTCAGACCATGAAGATAAATCTCAACACCCTGAAATATGTGGTCGCGGTGGACAGCCACCGCAACTTCGTAAAAGCCGCAGAGGCCTGCGGGGTCAGCCAGCCTGCGCTCAGCGCCGCGATAAAGAACATGGAAGAAGAGCTGGACACGGTGATATTCGACCGGAATTCCCACCCCGCCAGACCGACACCTTCCGGAGAAAAGATCATCTCCATGGCGAGAGCGACGCTACGGAGCGCCTCGATGATAGAAGAATTCGTCCTGGGCGAGCGAGGCGGGACTGGCGGCGAAGTCTCCATAGGGACAATCCCCACGGTCGCGCCTTACGTGCTGCCGGGGCTATTCCGGGAAATGCGGGGTTCATGGCCTGATGTCCGCCTGAAAGTATCGGAAATGCGCACGGCCAGCCTGATGGAGAAACTCCGCTCGGACGAAATCGACATCGCGATAATGTCTACTCCGCTCGGACAGAAAGGGCTGCTGGAAATCCCCCTCTACTACGAGAAGTTCTTCGCATACGTATCCCCTTCGGACGAGCTGTACGCTCTGGAGGAGATTCCGTCGGAAAAGCTCGCGTCGGAGCGTTTCTGGATACTGGAAGAAGGACACTGCCTGCGCAGCCAGGTGCTGAACTTCTGCTCAGGAAGCAGACGCTCCCACACGGAATATCAGGCAGGCAGCATCGACACCCTGGTCCGCGTGGTCGACATGAACGGAGGCTACACCGTAATCCCCGAACTGCACCTTCCGTTTCTCGATGTAGAACAGAAGAAAAACATACGGCCAATCGTGAAGCCGGAAGACCGGAAGACCGGCCAGACGCATAGGCAGTCCCTGCTGATGCCCGGGGAAGCATCATCCGACCGGGCTGCACCGGACGGAGAAGGACAATGCCCGGCCTGCATTCCGGTAAGGGAAGTGTCACTGGTCATAAGCGAGCATTTCGTGCGCGAGAGGATGCTGAACGTCATCGCGGACTGCATAAGGAAAATCATTCCCGACAATATGACGGACTCCCGCCTCAAACGCTTCGCAATCAGGCTGTAGGCGGGAACCGGAAAATCATCGCCCGCCGGGTCAGATATAGGGGTGGTTGCAGAACTCAAGCACCCCCCTCTCCAGAAACAAAATTTCCCGTCGGTGCAATTCAATACAACGGCCCCCGCATGTCAGAAGAATACACCGAACTGTAATAGATATCCCGGATGAATCCTTTCGGCGTCCGCAGGGTCAGCCCGTTCTCGGAAGTGTAGACGAACTCGTCCCTGTCAGCCTTGCGCCTGGCCGGATACACCTTGCGCACAAGGCCGCCGCCAAACAGCACCGTCTGCGTGAAGAAACGGCGCATGGCGACATCGATATAGAAATCCGGCATCTGGCAGAATATGACCCCGAGACGTATCTCGACCGCCCCGTCCACCGTTTCCTCGACCAGTGCCCAGGACAGCTTGCGGTTCTCCGGTATATGGAAATAATACCTGATGAACGCCAGAGTGTTGTAATTCAGAGTCTTCATATTGAAAAAAGTATCAGAAAACTTTGCATATTTCCAGCCCCTCGGCCACCGCAGCCGCTATCTTCGCGTCTATCTCCCCGGGAGTGCTGTAGTCGAGGTTCTCCGCAGCCACGGTAATCACCTCTCCACAGCCCCAGAGCGCGGAAAGGGCCTTCAGATATGGAGTCGCCGCCTCCAGAGGGTCGCCCGTGCGCACGTTCATGCCGCGCGTCGTGACGTAGAGCAGCTTCTCGCTGCGGCACAAGCCCTCGAAATGCGTACCGCTGTCCTTGAAGGTGATGTTGTAGAGCGACATGTTTTCTATGAACACCTTGAGTATCGCCGGGAAGCTCATATCCCAGAACGGCGCCGCGATCACTATCCTGTCAGCTCCGGCAAGCCGCCTCGCAAGAGCGACCGTCTCTTCCGGAACATACCCCGAACTGCGTTCCGCGAGCACCCTCCGCCCGACCGCCGCATAATCCCCGCCGTCCAGCCGGACGGTCTCGATTTCATACCTCTTTCCAAGTTCCGCCACCAGCGGCTCAAGTATCCTGCGCGTGCGCGAATCCCCGTCGCGCATGCAGGCGTCTATGACCATAAGTTTACGCATTATCGTTTTCTTCTGAATTTTTCCATTTCTGCTCCACGATATCCATAGGAATGCCCAGCAGCCGCATCTGCCTGAACAGTTCGGGCAGCCGCTCGTCCATGAACTCTCTCCTGCGGTCCGCAAGTATGAGCTCCCGGGCCCGCTCCGACACGAAATAGCCCATCCCGCGCCGGGTATAGACTATCTCGCGCCGCACGAGCTGGTCGTACGCGCGCACCACGGTGTTCGTGTTGACCTCCAGCTGCTCCGAAAGCTCCCGCACGCTCGGTATCCTGTCCCCGGGGCCATAGCGCCCGGAGAGTATGCCGTCGCAGATTCTCTCGTACATCTGCAGGTAGATCGCCTTGTCCTGTCTGAAGTCAGTCATTCTCCCTCACGTCCATTTCAAGCCTCCTGAACAGCCTGTACGACTGCACAATGAATATCAGCATCAGCAGCAGGGAGACGCACGCGGTCACGATGCGCGCCGACGGCCTGTCTATTATCCCGAGAGCCCTCAGGACCGTCGGGAACAGCAGGAAGCAGACGAGACCGGCGAGCTGGCCGAAGAAGACCAGCTTGGAATGCCTGCGCTTCGAAGCGCTCCTGGAATACAGCAGAACCCATATTATCAGCGGCAGCATGAACATCGCCCCCACGAGGCCGGAAGCGTCGAAGCCCTCCCTGAAATACAGCAGAGTCAGCGAAGGTTCATTGAAGAACGACAGCAGCGTGAAGAAAGCCGAACCCACAAGCACCGACAGCGCGAGGAACATCACGCTCAGCAGCAGGGAGCTCACGAAAACCGACACATACTTCTCCGCCGGGCTGGCCGGGACCATCATCCTGTATGCCACCAAGTCGCTGAAGAAAGCCACCGAGGCGACGAAGGAGCACACCACCATCATCCTTTCGGCCACGCTCACGCTCTCCCCCTCCTCTCCGAAAATCAGCGAGAACAGGCATATCACCAGAACAGCTGCCGCACCCACCCGCAGCGTTCTGCCGATGTTCCGACCGTACATCTCCACCATCTGCAGACGGCAGAAAAGCATCATCCTCCTGAAACTGAAAGCCTCCATCACTCTATTCCTCCATTGATTACAGCGTTGAACAGCATATCCATGGGAATCCCGCTCTCGCAGGCGTCGTCGTTTCTCCTGAGCACCCTGTACCCTTCCGCACAGCTCTCGGCATAGACCGCGCCTTCGGCAGAAGACGAAATTCCGTAGGAATACCTGTGCGAAAGTTCGTCTACGGAAGCGCTGAACAATGTGCCGTCGTTCCTGAGCACCATCACGTCGGAGACGATCCTGTCGACATCGGACATCACGTGCGTGGAAACCACCACCGACTGGCCGTCATCCAGATGCCTCATCAGCAGCCTGCGGAACATTCCGCGCGAAGGCAGGTCCATGCCGTTCAGCGGCTCGTCCAGCAGCATGAGCTTCGCGCCCAGCGAGAGCAGGAAGCTCAACATGAACTTGTGCCTGTTTCCGAGCGACAGTTGCTCGAGGCTCCGGGTGCCCGGGTCTATGCCGAACTTCTTGAGGCAGTCGTCCAGCACGGCGCGGCTGAAGCGGGGATAGAACACGGAATTGAGCGAAACGAACTTCTCCAGGCTCTCGTTGCGCAGTTCGAACTCGGCCGGCATGAAGACCACGTCCTGAAGCGTCTCCACCTTCCTGTCAGCGACATTCTCCCCTCCGCAAAGGATTTCACCCTTCTTCGGGAACAGCAGCCCCGCCATCAGTTTGAGCAAAGTGCTCTTCCCTGCCCCGTTGAGCCCGAGCAGTCCGTATATCCTGCCGTCCCCGACGGCGGCCGAAGCATCCCTGATCACGGTCTGGCCGTATTCATACCAGTACCATACATCCTTCAATTCAGTCATATCATTATGCCTTTTGCACTGTACCACCGTAGCGATACAGTGCAAAGGTAATGATAAAAATCAGAAAAGCAAGAAGCTACCCGCAATAATAATATTCCGCCACGAGCCGCGCCTCCAGCTTCGGGTCGGCCGCAAGCCGCTGCCGCAGGTCGCCGTCGCCATAATCGCGCAACTTCTTCAATATGCCGTCTATCATCAGCGGCGAGAATATGCCGTCCCGCTCATAGACGCCACGCTGCCTCTCAAGCTGCACAGCGGATTCCGCACACGAGCCCGGGAGCTGGTCGAGAGCCGCCGCACGGGCTTCGCCGGCCTTCTTGTGTATATCCACATCGACATAGGTGCGATCCGCGACCGCATCCGCATCCGGCATCTCCAGCCCGTACATGCAGGCTACGCAGAGCGCGGAAAGCAGCTGGTAGATGTCTGCGGAGCAGTCCGCCGAGCGTATTTCGAAGGTCTGCTTCGACACGCCGGGATTCGCGGGCACAGAGCTGTCGGGGCCGTTCACCTCAGCGAACATGTCGCCGCCGCCCGTCCAGCCGAGAGGCACCCTCACGAGCACGGAGCGGTTCCTGTCGCCCCAGCATACGCTCGTAGGCGCCTCCTGATGGGGCACGAGCCTCAAGTAGGACACAGGGTTAGCGTTTCCGAACGCGGTTATCGAAGGTGCGAGCTCCATCATGCCGGCAATCGCACGCCGCGCGATTGCGGAAAGGCAGCCGCCGTCATCCACGAGCATGTTTCTGCCGTCCTTCATGATGCGCATGTGTATATGCAGGCCGGAGCCGGCCTTGCCTGCGGTTATCTTGGGTGCGAAGCTCACATCCAGCCCGTACTGTGCCGCGGTGTTGCGTATTATCCACTTCGCCAGCATCAGCTGGTCGGCGGCGTCGGTCACGTCCACCGGAAGGAACTCGATCTCGTTCTGCTCATAGAGCCTGCCGTCGAGCCGGAAATTGCCTACTTCGGAATGTCCGTACTTGATCTTCCCTCCGACTTTCATTATGCGGTGCATGCAGTCGGTCCTGAAATCGTTGAACTTCGCGAACGGGGCCGACTCATGATAACCTTTCTGGTCGGTCGCCGGATACATCGCGAGGGCTTCGTCCTCGGGCGCGGACACATAGAACTCCAGCTCGCCCATGGCCTGGAACTCCATGCCCGTCCTCCTGCGGAACGCGTCGCGGGCCTTCAGCAGGGTATATTCGGGAGAGCAGTCGAGCCTGCGGCCGTTCTTGTCGAGGAAGGCGCAGAGGAAGCAGGCCGTCGGAAGCTCCGCGAAGGGGTCGAGGAACATGGTCTTCAGCCTAGGTATCACATACAGATCGCTGTTTCCGGCCTCTATGAACGGGAAGAGACTCGACCCGTCCACTCTTTCGCCGAAACGCAGTATCGACAGCAGGTAGTCATCGTCGTTCACGGTGAAGTTCAGGGTCTTCAGCCTTCCGTCCGCGGCCGGATACATGAAATTCACCATCTCGATTCCGCTGGACTTGATGTAGTCCGCGACTTCGCGCAAAGATTTCTGTTTATCCATATCTGTCTTCAAGTTAGAATCTCTGTCTCACATAGAATTATCCGGCCGCGAGGCAGCAGCCGCTCCCGTCTCCGTCATTTGCGCGGCAGGAGGATTGCAGACATAGTCGGAAACTATCTCCGGCGTTCCGGCTGCGGTGATATTCCAGATTTCGGCGGCCTGCCATACCGAACCGTCATCAGCCTGCAGGTCGGAAACCCCGGTGACAAGAATATCATAGTCCTTATGGCCGGGAGCCACGCAATGATCCGGAGCGGGACCGCTGTATCTTCCGACCAGGCCGATTCCGTCCACGCCCTTTGGCAATACGGCATAGCATGAGGTGACATTGCCGTTCGTATAGCCGGCGATGCAGCCCTTTCCGGATTCATCGCCGCTCACGGTTCCAAGCAGGGAGACATGAGTGGAATAGCAGCCGTAGACATTCGCCGAGCTGTTATTGTTGTAGCCTACGACACCTCCCTCGGCCTCGGAGACAAGACCTTCCGCCCCGATTTCGGAGTAGGCCGAATAACTCGCCACGACATCGCCGCGGGAATTGTAGCCGGCTATGCCTCCGAGGCGGGCGTTCGATTCGGACGACGCATGAGTGAGCGTGACCCCGTCGACGACACATTGGGCTATTATGCCGAAGCCGTTCTCTCCGGCGACTCCTCCGGCCCAGACTCCGGAAACAAAGGCTCCCTCCACTGCGCACTTCAGCACGCGTCCGCTCGTCTTCACCCCTCCCTCCTCGGAAGTGCTGCCCACGATCCCGCCGGCACGGGAGCTGCCACCGGAAGCGACTATCCTGCTTTCACCGGAAAGCGTGCAGTATTCTATCTTACCATAGCTCAGGCCCGCGATTCCGCCTGCTGAAAACGTACCGGTCACACTTACCCCCACAGCGTCGCAGCGGTTCACCTGCACGCTGTTGTTTCCCGTGACCGCACCCGCGTATTGTCCGGAGACTTCGGACGATACCACATTGCAGTCTTCTATGACTCCGAGACTGGCGCCGGCGATCACTCCGGCGGATGAATTGTCGCCGGTTCCCGTCACCTGCGCCTCCGAGAAGCTGAGATCATGTACTTTTCCTCCGGCGGCGACGGCTCCGAAAAAGCCCGCATTGCCGCCGGATGTCACGGTCAGTCCTGCGATCGTCTTTCCGCCGCCGTCAAAATCTCCGGCATATCCGGAGTCCATGCCCGTTCCGACAGGAACCCAGTCGGTCCCGGACATGTCCAGGTCCGCCTCCAGCACCACGTCGCGGGTCAGGACTGCGGGATCGGAAGCCCAGGCCTCAAGACCGTCGCGTCCGTAGATGTGATAGGTGCCGCCTTCCAGTTCATACCCCGACTCTGGTACGAAAACGTCCGGTTCCAATATTCCCAGATTCAACGCACGGCCGGCCTCCAGGGTCACCGCTGAAGCCCCGTGCCTGCTCCACGCCTTTCCGCTTTCATCATACAGAGTGACAGAAAGCCCCCCGGACAAAGTCACTGGCGCCACGACGAAACAGTATGTGGAGCCGGGCTCGAACTTCCCTTCCAGTTTCACCTTCGTCTCTCCGGACGCCACCAGAGAAGCCGAGGGATCGGAAGAAAACGCGTTGACCGCAATCGCCCCCGCAAGACTTTCGCCATGGTTGCCCTGCAATACGGCCCTCACCACCGTCGCGGCGGAGCCACCGAGCGTGAACTTCACTATCGGACAGGCGTTCCTGAAATACAGCATTTCATTTTCATCCGCCCGCGCCACCGCCGGGTTAAGGCCGGAAGCGAAGCCGCCGGCCCTTGCGGTCTGGACGGCAGGGAGCACGGTGGATATCACGCTTCCGTCTATCTCCGCATTTCCATCGTACGGATACAGAGCGTAATACGGTTCTCCGTCCACTCTTACGGTTCCGGAAAAAGCAGCGGACTCACCGCTGTCCTCCGTAGTGAACTTGTTGTTGATCCTGGACGGGTCGAAAAGGGATATGGCATCGCCACGCTCCCAGACCACGGCATTTCCTTCGGCAAGCGAAGTCCGGGTGAGCGCCTCCGAGCCGGCATGGAACACCATGCTGATTCCTCCACCCTGTTCAGGAACCTTCGTGCATGACACGGACACCGCCGCAACGGCGAATACTGTTGCGATGATTGACTTTTTCATGATTACGCCATCCTTGAAAACTACCATGTATATTTACCTTCCTCGAAACCTTCGTGGTTTCCGCTCCAGCATATGATCTGCGACGGTTCGAGCTGCTCGGCTTAGCAGAAAGGAGCCTCGTACTTTTCCCGGAAGCGCAGCAGCTGTCCGGAGTCTTCTCTATTCTCCATAATGTCGTATGTTTGATTCATTTCAGCACGGGGAACACCACCCTCGATCCGTCCTCGCCGCCGACAAATACTGTCTGCCGGGCGACTACGGTCCTTGCCTGCTCGGCCCATACTCCGGCGGTGTTGGAATGCACGGCATACTCCGGGAACTGCGAGGACTTGATGTCCAGGCGCAGCGAATTCCCAGCCTTCACGGTCCACATTATCGGAAGCGCCTCAATCTCCAGAACCACCGTGGAACCCCTGCGGTATTCCACCCTCGGCTTGAGCAGTCCGTCGCGGTAGCCCAGGGTCGCGATGGAGGTCCGCATGTTGTAGGCCTCGCCGGAAGGGGTCACCTCGCTCAGGGTGAAGGCGAAAGCCGTGTCGTCCGCATCGGTGCGCACCTTGAGATAGACCTTGACGTTGCCCGCTATGGTCATGTCCTCCTCCAGCTGGCCGCTCACGAAGCTCAGTATGTCGTCCCTGTATCCGGCAGGACTCTGCCTGAGGCTGCCGCGCCTTCCGGACGACGTGAACAGGGTCTCACCGCCCTCGGCGTACACGGGATTCTCGGGGTCGTAGACATAGCTGACCGACGAAGCCTGCGGCTCCGAGGTCTTCAGGGCGAGCACGTTCCACCTGTCGCCCGCAGTTTCGGAAGACAGGTACATGGTCCTGTCCGAAGCGGTCTCAATGGGCCAGGAATCGAGGTTCACCCACTCGTCGGCCTCTATGTTGTAGACCCTGACCTCTCCCCGGGGCTCCTCCTTCTTCACCAGCAGGGAATAGAACCATTCAAACTGGTCGGCGTTGATGTCGAACTCCATGGCGTTGGCGGTGGGCACATGGGTGGGCGTCACCTGGAAGGAATGGTTCCATGAGCCCAGAATCAGACGGCTTTTGGCCTTTATCTCCGGCCGGAGCCTCTCGTAGCCGAGGACCGTGCCCTCCTCATGATGGTCGAACTGCCCGGCCACTATGGTCAGCGGCACGTCGATTACATACGGGATGCGCTTGAGATCCGCCCACACCCCCGTGTTCCAGTAGGGGTCGGTATAGTCCGTATGGGTGATCCAGTCGCGGTAATACTGCAGCTTCTGCCCGAGCACGTTCACGTCGGCCTCGACCTGGGGACGGTAGAGATAGAAGTCATAGTAGTTCTCCCCGGGCGCCTGTCCCGGCTTCCTCTCCGGCTTGACTATGTCCTCCTCGGCGTTGTCGATGGCCCAGCCGGACATGATGTCCTCCCTGAAGAGGCCGCTGCGGAAGCAGGAGATGTGCCTGTCCACCCCGTAGTGGCTCAGGTACATGCCCTTGACCTTGTCGGGTATCGAATCGCCCACGAGCCAGCCGGTCAGCGCGGTGTAGGAGGAGCCGAAGATGCCTATGTCGCCGCACCACGGCTGCTCCGCGAGCCATTCGTAGAGCGCGATTCCGTCGGCCCTCTCGTTAACGTTGGGCGAGAAGAAACCCTCGGAGCCGCCCTTGCCCCGGCAGTCCTGCTGGATGTAGCCTATCCCGCGCCGGGCGTACTCCCTTCCCGCTTCTATGTAGTCACCGGTTCCCCAGACGTAGGGCGTTCGGGTGACCACCACGGGGAAAGGGCCATCGCCCTCCGGGAGATATATCCTCGTGAGCAGGCGTATGCCGTCCTCGCCCGAAGGCACCATCTCCTCGAAATATACATATTGCCCGCTCAATTCCGGGGCGGGCACGCCGGAAGCGCCGTCCTGCGCAGCGGAAGGCGCGGCCGACGCGGCCAACAGGGCGGCGACGGCGGCAATGAACCTGATTGTCTTCATGGATGGATATTGAAATCCGCCGCATCCTCGGCGGTATATACATGGATGAACTCCGACTTGAGCGTATTCCCCTCCTCGTCGCAGAGCACGAAGGCCATGGAGCACGGCTTGACGAAATCGACCCTTACCGGAGGGAGGTCGAGGCATACCCCCTGCTCTCTCGGGACCTTGTACCTGCATTGCAGGACATAGCCCTGCGGCGCGTCCTCCCTCGGATGGACGACATTGCCCATGGACATCATGAAACGCGCCCTCCAGACTATCTCGGAGGTTCTGTTGACATTGACGCGGACCCGGGCGAAGAAATATTTCGCGCCCACCACCACCGCGTTGTTGTAGGTTCCGGGCACATCCTCCGAATTGCCGCCGCAATATTCAATCGAAACTACCTCGGAGGCCGGCTTGTTCTCCTTGAACATGAAATCGAACAGTCCCATAAGCTATAAGTTATTCCGTTACAATATACGATATTCCGCGCAAAAGGACAAAGCGCCGGGACATGGAGGCGGAAATAAAATTTTGCTACCTTTGCTCTCCTGTATGACCACGCGAACACTGTTCCGGCTGATTCTGGCGATTCTTGTCCCGCTGCTGTCAGGCTGCGGCAGGGACGCCGTCGACCCGTCGGAAATCCATGACTACATGACCATAATGTCTTCCGCCGAGGTGGCCGACATCACCCCTTCGCAGACCATAGAGGACAGGTACGGCTACAGATGGGTCAGGAGTTCCAACCGGCTGTTCATCTATGACGGCACCAACTACGTGCAGTGCATACGCACGGACGACCCCGGCAGCCTTTCCTCCTCCCACGTCAACTCGATAATGGCCGACACGCACGGCGACATCTGGGTGGCCACGCAGCTGGGAATCGACAGATACGACTTCCCCTCACGCACCTTCATGCACTACGGGCTGGAAGACAGCAACCATTATATCCTGGACATGGACCAGGGCTCCGACGGAGAGATATATGCCGTGTCCAGGCTATTCCTGTTCAGGCTTGACAGGAACGAAGGCTCCTTCAAGAAGATGATGGCCCTGAAGCCGACCGGGGAGAAGGTCGGCCTGTCCGTGGACGATGACGGGTCCGTATGGATAGACTACCGCAGCAGCCAGGACAGGATAAGCTTCCTTTCAGGGAAGCCTGTCATTATGGAAAGCGTGGCCACCGCCTCGGAGGACCTGTCCAGGGCGGTCGTCATAGGCAACAGGCCGCTGCTCACCGAACTCGAAAGACGGAACATAACGGACATCGAGAACCAGGGTGACATCATCTGGGCAGTCACGACGGACTTCATCCTGCTCAAGTTCTCATATTCCGAGAACAGGCTGGTGGGAGAATACCCTATAAGCTCGATCACCGGCAAAATCCCGGAACAGCACGTCCGCCTGACCGCATACGACGACGGCCACATGCTGCTCTTCACCTATGGCAGCATCTTCCTTCTCGACGCCTCACCGGAATCCGGCCCTGAGCTGGAATGCACCTACGACATTTCTTTCAATCCGAAAGCTTCGGGCAGCCTCGACTCCGGCGGAGGGCTCTGGATTTCCGGAGCGGGCGCAGCTATCTATCATGCTCCCGCCGGCAGGGCGACATTAGTGCAGAATTTCCGGAAAATCACCGAAGGTCTGCCGGCCACGAGCATAGACGGGTGGAGAAGCATAGTGCTCGACGACGGCACCATAGCCTTCGGTTTCTCCGACATCGGCATAGTCCTGCTCGACCCCAGGGACGGAGAGCCGAGGCTGACCCGGCTCCCGCGCGACATAAAGCAGCTTTTCATCAACAACCTGTACGAGGACAGCTCCGGACGGATATGGGTGTCGACCTCCGACAACGGGCTGCTCATATACGACAGGAAGAACGACCTGTACTTCCACCCGGAGCCGCTGAAGAAATGTCTCGTCATCTCCGTGACCGAAGACTGCAAGGGCATAGTATACATAAACACCACCTCGGGAATCCATATTTTCAAGGACGGCCGTTTCCTTAACCTCTGGGGCAACTCGGGAGAGACGCAGGAAGCCATGGTCACCATGCCGGACGGGCAGGTCTTCCTGAAGCACAACAGGCATTTCCTCCGGCTCAACGAAATGGCTGAAGAAGACCCCGGGCATGACATGGGCCCCCTGAGCATAATTCTTTGCTCATCCGACAGGATGGTGTCGCGCTTCAATTCGGAGCACGCGGGCAATACGGTGAAGCTGAAGTTCACCTCTCACCCCGAACAGATGTCCCTCTACCCCTCATGTCTCGAATGGCACTCCAACAGGGCGACGAACTATTTCTACAGGATAGGCGGCGGTGACTGGCTCCGGCTGATGAACTCCCCGGGCATACCGCTGTACAGGCTTCATTTCGGAACCAACAGAATCGAGGTGAAGGCGGCGGACGTGGCCACGGGCATCGAAGGTGAACCCATACTTCTGCGCCTGCACATACGCAGGCCGGCATACCACTATATTCTGGCATCGTCAGCAATTGCGGCCGCCCTGGCGCTCTTCATCCTGCTCGGCCAGAGAAGGAGACGTCAGGAGGAGAACGAAAGGTTCAGGGCGAACATAGACTTCTTCAGCAACATGTCCCACGAATTCCGCACGCCGCTGACCCTGGTGAACGGAGCGGTGGAATCGCTCGCCTCTTCCGACAGGATAGGAGGCAACGAAGCCCGCCTGGTCAAGGTCATCCAGCGGAATTCGGCCAGGATGACGAAGCTCGTGACACAGATGCTGGACTTCAACAAGATAGACCACAACGCCCTGCAGCTTTCGGTTTCGCCCTGCGACGTCGCTTCGCTGATGCACAGGATAACGGACATGTTCGCGGTCGGGGCGGAGCAGAAGTCCATAGACCTCCACCTCGAAGGCTGCGAAAAGCCCCTGAACGCCTGGATAGACAGCGACAAGGTCGAGAAGATGATGTTCAACCTCATCTCCAATGCGCTGAAATACACGCCTCCATCCGGAAAGGTGACAATCAGGGCCGGAATGGACGGAGACATGCTGCATCTGGACGTAGAAGACACCGGGATAGGCATCCCCGATGAAATGCACGAAGCCATATTCGAGAGGTTCACGCGCGCCAGGGAAGGCAGGAAAGTCGCTTCCGGCTCGGGCATAGGCCTTTACTACACGCGCGCCCTGGCAGGCATACACCACGGGGCCGTCAGCGTCAGGAACATGCCGGGAGGAGGCTCGGGCTTCACCATAACACTGCCCGCAGGCGAGGCATCCTACAGCGACCCGGAAAAGGGCGGAGAGCAAAGCACCTTCGCGGCCATCGAAGGACAGGCCGTCCAGAGCGAATTCATAGTCAGCGGCCACGAAAGCCAGGGGCAGGAAGAAAAGCCTTCCATGCTCATAATCGACGACGACTATGAGATGGTGCACTATCTCAAGATGCTGCTCGAGAAGGACTACGCAGTCGACTTCCGCTACGACGCCGTCAGCGGCTACGCGCTGATGACCAAGAAGATGCCCGACATCGTGATCTGCGATGTCATGATGGTGGACGTGGACGGCTACCAGTTCTGCCGCATGGTGAAGGAGAACGATTCCACCAGCCACATCCCCATAGTGCTCCTTACCGCAAAAGCCACGATACAGGATCAGATCACCGGCCTGTCGGAAGGAGCGGACGCCTACGTGGTCAAGCCGTTCAACAACAATTACCTGCTCACGGTGCTCTCGTCAATACTCGAGAACCGCCGCAGGCTGCAGAAGATTTTCCAGAACACGACGAAAATGCCGGAAGAGGCCATAAACGGCACCTCCGACAAGGACAAGCAGTTCCTCGAGAGGCTCTATGCCATCATGGAGGAGTCCCTGAACCAGGGCGAACTCGACGTGGACACCATAAGCGCCAAACTGGGCTACAGCCGGACCAAGCTTTTCTATAAGATAAAGGCCATAGCCGGCCAGACCCCGAACGAGTTCTTCACCACCTACAAGCTCAACAAGTCTCTCGAACTTCTCCGGAGCGGAAAATACAAGATATCCGCCGTTGCGGAAATGGTCGGATTCAGCTCGGCCTCGCATTTCTCGAATCTGTTCAAGAAGAAGTTCGGCATGCTTCCAAGCCAGTACAGGGGATAATTTCCGACAAAATCGTACAAGAAGCATCAATATCGTCCAGCCCCTTTTGACTTGTTGTCCGGCGTATGATAGATTTGTGTTGAGTAATTAACTAACACAAACGGACCAATGAGCAAATCTTTCTATGGTATGCTGCTCTGCGCCCTTTCCGTCGCGGCCTGCAGCACTCCGGTTCCCCTTCAGGACAGGCTTCTGGAGCACGATGCCGAAATCAACGAGGTCATCGCCAGGATGACCCTCGAGGAGAAGGTCGAGATGCTGCACAGCAAGACCAACATGTCCTCCGAGGGCGTACCCTCCCAGGGCATCCAGGACATCAAGTACACCGACGGACCCTTCGGCATACGCGAGGAGGGCGTCCCCACAGGCTTCCAGTCCGCCGGCTGGCAGCTTGACTCCGCCACCTACTTCCCCACCGGCTCAGCACTCGCCGCCACCTGGTCGCCCGAGCTCGCCTACCTCTACGGCTCCGGCATGGGGCGTGAGGCCCGCCTCCGTGGCAAGGACGTCATCCTCGGACCAGCAATCAACATCCAGCGCCTCCCCGTCGGCGGCCGCTCCTACGAGTACCTCTCCGAGGACCCCGTCCTCAGCGCCGACCTCGCCGCCGAATACGTCAAGGGCGTACAGGACGCCGGCACCGCGGCCTGCATCAAGCACTTCGCCCTCAACAGCCAGGAGACCAACCGAGGCACCGTCAACGTCGTCGTTGACGAGCGCACCATGCGAGAGCTCTACCTCAGGCCCTTCGAGGCCGCCGTACGCGAAGGCGGAGCAATGGTAGTCATGCCCGCCTACAACAAGGTCAACGGATTCTACTGCTCAGAGAACAGCCACCTCAACAACGACATCCTCCGCGGCGAGTGGGGCTTCAACGGCTTCACAGTCTCCGACTGGGGCGGAACCCACAGCACCATGGGCGCCGCGCTCGGTGGGCTCAACGTCCAGATGACAGGCGACAGCTACTTCGGACCCGCACTCATCGACTCCGTCAGGGCCGGCAGGCTCCCCGAGTCCGTCATCGACGACAAGGTCCGCGAGATCCTTCGCGTCCGCTACGCCATCGAACCCGTACCCGAGGATGAGGCCAACACCGTCATGACCTCCCAGAAGCCCCAGCAGGAGATAGCATACAAGGTCGCACAGAAGTCCGTCGTCCTCCTCCAGAACGACGGCATCCTCCCACTTGACAAGGACACTCCCAGTATCGCCGTCATAGGACTCAACGCCAAGGCATCCACCGCCGCCGGCGGCATGGGCGCGGGCGTCAAGACTCTCTACGAGGTCTCCCCCTTCGACGGCATCGCCAACCACGCCACAGGCGTCGTATCATACGCACCCGCCTACAAGAACTACATGGGAATCTTCGGACGCTGGTTCGGAGCGAATGACCCCAACGTGGCCCTCGAGATTGACGAGGCGCCCAGCAAGGCCATGCTTGACGAGGCCCTGAAGAACGCCGCCGAAGCCGACGTCGTGATATTCTTCTCCGGCACCAACAAGTCCATCGAGTCAGAGGGCAGCGACCGCGAGGACATCGACCTCCCCGTGAGCCAGAACGAAATCCTCGCCCGCATCGCCGAGGTCAACCCCAACATCGTCACCGTCAACATCTCCGGCGGCCCCTGCGACCTCCGGGAGGTCTCCAGGCTCTCCCGCGCAGTCCTCCAGGGCTGGTGGAACGGACTTGAGGGCGGCAACGCACTCGCCGACGTCCTCTTCGGCGACATTGCTCCCTCCGGCAAGCTCCCCATTACCTTCCCCGCAAGGCTCGAGGACTCCCCCGCATTCGCCCTCGGCAACTTCCCCCAGAAGGCCGAAGTGCAGGGCGACCTCTTCGGCAACCAGTACCGCCAGGACGTCCAGGGACAGAACAGGTTCAGAATGAACCGCGTGCCGGTTGACGCATATTATACCGAAGGTCTGCTCGTGGGATACCGTTGGTTCGACACCAAGGGCATAGAGCCCCTCTACGCCTTCGGTCACGGACTCTCATACGTCGACTTCGAATACTCCGGCATCAAGGCCAGGGCCGGGAAGGACGGCGTCACCGTGACCTTCAGCCTCACCAACAGGGGCGGCATGGAGGCCGACGAGGTCGCACAGCTCTACGTGAGCTACCGCGACGGCGCCGTCGAGAGACCCGCCAAGGAGCTCAAGGCCTTCAAGAGAGTCACCGTAGCCCCCGGACAGACCGAGAAGGTGACCCTCGAGTTCAGCCTCGACGACCTCCGCTGGTGGAACGAGGAGGCCGGCGGATGGGACATCGAGCGCGGAACCCTCGACCTCTTGCTCGGCTCGGCTTCCGACGACATAAGACTGACAGCAGAAGTAAATCTGTAATACACGACACACTAATCTATTTAACCATGCAATTGCAAAATGTATTGAAGAAAGCATTGTGCGCTTTCTGTCTGATCTTGGCGGGGGGGTCGATTGCCCTCGCACAGGATCTCAACGTACGAGGCAAGGTGGTTGACCAGTCAGGTCTTCCGCTGATCGGTGCAGGAGTCATGCAAGTCGGCACCACCAACGGTGTGATTACCGACATGGACGGCAACTTCACCATTACCGTTCCCGAGGGGTCGACCCTTGAGATTTCATACGTAAGCTACCTTACGCAGCAGCTTCCCGCCCAGGCGGAGATGAATGTGGTCCTCCTGGAAGACACGCAGATGCTCGATGAGACCGTGGTCATCGGCTACGGTATCCAGAAGAAGAGCGACCTCACCGGAGCGATTTCTTCCGTGAAGGGAGAGGACTTCCAGTCCAGATCCATCACCTCTCCCGAGCTTGCGCTCCAGGGAAAGACCGCAGGCGTACAGCTCTTCAGCTCATCCGCCGCTCCGGGAGCCAGCCCCACCGTCAGGATCAGGGGTATCAGCTCCAACGGCTCCAGCGACCCTCTCTACGTTGTCGACGGCCAGATCACCAACAGCATCAGCAACATCGACCCCAACGACATCGAATCGATGGAAGTGCTCAAGGACGGTGCCTCGGCGGCCATCTACGGCGCAAGGGCAGGTAACGGCGTGATTCTGATCACGACCAAGAAGGGAAGCGGCAAGGGCCATATCTCCTACGACATGCAGCTCACCACTCAGAGTCTCGGAAGGGTTCCCGAGGTCATGAACGCCCAGGAATACATCCAGTATTATCTCGAGGACGGACGCTTCACGCAGGAATACATCGACCAGAACTACGACGGAGTGACCGACACCGACTGGATCGGCTCCGCATTCGAAAACTCCTTCTCGCAGAGGCACAGCATCAAGTTCGACGCCAGCAGCGACAAGGCCTCCATCTACGCTTCGCTCTCATATCTCAACAACAACGGTATGTTCGTGGGCGACAGCGACACCTTCCAGCGTATCACCGCGATGCTCAACGCCAGCTGGAAAATCACCCCCTGGCTTGAAATCTACAGCAACAACCAGTTCAACAACACCAGGATCGAGGAGCTCTCCGGAGGCGGCGAATCCAACAACACCTTCCTCGCAACTCTCCAGCTCGATCCTCTCACCCCGGTGAAATATTCAGCCGACAACCTGCCCCAGTTCATGCAGGACATACTCAACGACCCGACCAAGGCGCCGCTTCTCGGAGACGGACAGGGCAACTACTGGGGAATCTCCGCAGTCAACCAGTGCGAGAACATCAACCCGTTCATCCTCAGGGATAGCCGCCACACCGAAGTGTCAAGCATCTCGCTGAGCGGAACCTCCGGACTCAATCTCACTCCCATAAAGGGGCTGACCATCACCGGACGCCTCAGCTACCGCTTCCGCACGTCCCAGACCTACGGCTATACCAAGGCATACTACGCCAACTCCTACATGCACCAGGACTACATGACCCTGAACGGAGGCATACAGGCGCCTTCATATTTCCAGGTCGAGGCGTTCGCCAACTACATGAAGTCCTTCGGCGAGCATGACTTCACCGCCATGATAGGAACCTCCTACAGCCAGGACAAGGAATTCTACATCAGCGGAGGATACAGCGGTTCGGAAGGAGACCTCGGTGTAATCCAGGACAACCCCCTCTACTACTTCTTCCAGTTCGCGACCGCGACCGCCAGCAGGACGCTCGAAGGAGCTGAAGCCCTCTACACGAGAAACAATTCCTACTACGGCCGACTGAGCTACACGTTCAAGGACCGCTACATGATGCAGGTGTCCCTGCGTGCCGACGCGGCCGACAGCTCCATCCTCCCTTCAGACAACAAGTGGGGCTACTTCCCGGCTGTCTCTCTCGGATGGACCATCTCCGAAGAGCCTTTCATGAGCGGCGTCAAGGACGTGCTCCCCTATTGGAAACTGCGTGCAAGCTGGGGACAGAACGGTTCCACCGCGACCCTCGGCGACTATCTCTATGCCAGCGTAATCGGAAGCTCGGGAATCTACCCCATAGGCAACAGCACCAACTATCTGCCCGCCTACAAGCCTACTTCGACCGGTAACAACGACCTTAAGTGGGAGACCTCGGAGCAGTTCAACATAGGTACCGACCTTCGTCTGCTTGACGACAGGCTCACCTTCACGATGGACTGGTTCCTCAAGAAGACCAAGGACCTGCTGATTTCCAGCTACACGCCTTCGACCGTTGTCGGAGTTACCGCATCGCCGATCAACGCCGGTGATGTGGAGAACCGGGGATTCGAGTTCGAGCTCGGATGGCAGGATACCGTGGGCGACTTCCACTATTCAATCAACGCCAACGCCGCCACCCTCCACAATGAGGTGACCTATCTTTACGAAGCCCTGAGCAACGGTATTTCAGGCGTTTCCTACAGATTCTCCCCTATCACCCGCTTCGAGAAGGGCTATCCCGCATGGCACTACTACGGCTATCAGTTCACCGGAATCGACCCCACGAACGGTGAAGCCATGTTCGCGGATGTCAACGGAGACGGAGAAGTGACCGAAGCCGACAAGACCGACATCGGTTCAGGTATACCGAAAGTCACCTACGGTCTCACGTTCACAGCTGCCTGGAAGAACTTCGACTTCGCGATTTTCGGCTCAGGTGCCGCCGGACATCAGATCTTCAGCGCCCTCAACCGTGTGGACTATGCAGTCAACAAGCTGACCGTCTTCACCGACGACCGCTGGACTCCCGAACACACCAACGCCACCAATCCCAAGGCCGGCGCATCCTCACAGACCGACTGGATGCAGTCAAGCGCATCCGTATTCGACGGCTCATACTTCAAGATCAAGCAGATCCAGCTCGGATACTCCATCCCCAAGAGCCTTCTGGAGAAAGTCATGCTGAGCAACGCCAGGGTATACGTGTCCCTCGAGGACTTCTTCACCTTCACCAAATATCCCGGATTCGACCCCGAGATTGCCGGAACCGGCAATGCCCTTGGCGTGGACTTCGGATCATATCCTACTGCCAAGAAAGTCGTATTCGGCCTGAATATCACCTTCTAACACTAACATGCACATAACCATGAAACACATAAAAAGAATATTGGCCATTGCGGCTGCGGTTTCCTGCACCATGGCAGTATCATGCAACAGCCTGCTGGAAATCCCCCAGCATGGTGTGACCAATTCCGACCAGTTCTATCAGACTGATTCGGACATCGAATCCGCCGGCGCGGCCATGTACTACGACATGCGCTCGCAAGCCGAGAGCATGCTGATGCTCAAGAACGCCCTCGATGACGACTTCTATGCAGGCGGAGGCGGACGTGGAGACAACACCATCGTGGAACAGCTTGACGAATTCACCTTCGATGCCGAGAACAGCACCGTAACCGGATATTTCTCTGGCCTCTACACCGTAATCTTCGACGCCAACACCATACTCCAGCGCGTGGACCCCGCGAAGTCCGACGTTGCCGCCAGAATCTACAACGAAGCCAAGGTCTTCAGGGGATTCTGCTACTTCGAGCTCATCACGCTCTGGGGTGACGTTCCCCTTGTGGACCACGTGCTGAACGCCGATGAATACCAGATCGGCAACTCCACCCCCGAAGAACTTTGGGGTCTGGTGGAGAAGGACCTCACCGAGGCCATCGACTCCGGAACCCTTCTTGAGAAGACCGACATCGACGACAACGTGACCTGGCAGGTGACCAAGCAGTTTGCTCAGGCAGTGCTCGGCAAGGCCTATCTCTGGCAGGACAAGGACTCCGAAGCCGCCAAGATGTTCGACGAGGTGATCAACAGCGGCAAGTACGGCCTGTTCCAGGGCGACTACGGCGAGATGCTCGACGTCAACAACAAGCACCACAGGGAGTCCATCCTCGAATTCGACCATCCCTACGACCTGAACAACCAGACCACCAACTTCCTGAACGGAATGGCCCACTGGAGAGTCGACAAGCTCAACGGTGTTCCAGCAGATCTCGCGCAGTCAGGCTACGGCTTCTATCCTCCGACCAAGGACCTCTATGAAGAGTTCGTCAGGGTCGAGGGAGAGGACGGATACCGTCTGAACCAGACCATGAGGACCTACGCACAGCTTCAGGAAATGGGCGTAAGCGTCAAGGAGCCCATCATCAGCGAGGGCTACTTCATGTGGAAGAGCCGCCTCAAGGCCGACCAGATCATAGGCATGCCCTGGGTGACCTGCCGCAACGTATCCGTGATGAGATATGCCGAGGTGCTTCTGCTTGCGGCCGAGGCCAACCTTGAGATAGACAACGCCAAGGCGACCCGCTATTTCAACGAGATACGCACCAGGGCCCAGGCACCCGAAGTAGCTTCGGTGACCCTTGAGGACATCCAGGTGGAAAAGAGGCTCGAACTTTGCTACGAAGCCACCCGCTGGCAGGATCTCGTCCGCTGGGGCATAGCCTACGACAAGCTCAAGGACCACGGCAACCAGATGCCCATGCTCCAGCTTGACGGCAGCGTCACATACGTGGACCTCGGAAATCCCGAATACGGCTTCAAGCAGGGCAAGCACGAACTGCTTCCCTTCCCCGCCGACGAGATGAGAGTCAACAAGGTCATCAAGCAGAATCCCGGTTATTAATAATAAACTATCATGAAAAAGTTAATTCTGACATTGGCGGCCCTAGGATGCAGCATGCTTGCAGCCACGGCCCAGCCTGACATGAACACGAGGAACTATGCCTTCGCGCTCACCCAGCCCGAATCTCCCGTATTCGAAGGGGACAGCATAGTGTTCAAGGTCTACGCCCCCGAGGCGAAGAACGTCTATATCACCGGTTCATGGGAGAACTTCTATGTCGAGAATCTCATGAAGAGAGGCGAGGACGGAATATGGACCTACAAGATCGCGATGCTTCCTCCTGAAATCTACCAGTACGTCTACGACATCGACGGCATGGTCGTCCTCGACCCGGGCAACTACAGCCAGACAAGGGACATGTACAACTACCGCTCGAACCTGATAATCAGGGGACCCGAGTCGGAGCCCTACTTCTCCCAGTCATCCAGCAAACACGGAGTACTGGAGAAGGTCTGGTACGATTCGAAGTCCTACGGTACCCAGAGGAGGATGTCCGTATATCTTCCCTACGGATATGACGCAGCGGACAAGGGCAAGACCTATCCCGTGCTCTACCTGCTTCACGGAGGCGGCGGTGACGAGGAGGCATGGCCCACTCTCGGAAGGCTCTGCGAAATCATGGACTACATGATAGAGAGAGGTCTCTGCAAGCCCATGATCGTGGTCACCCCGAACATCAACTCCTACGAGCTTGCAGCCTGCGAGACCGCTCTGCCGGACAAGTTCATCTTCAATCTTCAGGACCCCGAGATGCAGACCGGCGACAAGTTCTGCAACGACCTCCTCTACAGCATAATCCCCTATATCGAGCAGCACTACAACACGGTCGGCGACAAGGCCCATCGCGGAGTTGCAGGTCTCTCAATGGGAGGGTTCATGACCATGAAACTGATTCACGAGCACCCCGAGTATTTCAATGAGGTCGGCGTGTTCAGCTCCGGAGCCATGGGAGGTGATGCGGCCGCGTCCGTAAAGGCCATCAAGAAGGACGGCTACAACAACTTCATGGTTGTTTGCGGCCCCAATGACATTGCCTATCGCGGCTCCCTCGAGCTTGTGGATGCCCTCAAGGCCGAAAACATGGACTTTGACTTCTACAACGACCTCGAGACCGGCCATGTATGGCAGACCTGGCGCAAGAGCCTGCTCTGGTTCGCACCTGAGATTTTCTGAGATCTGTATTTATAGTGTTGTTCGAACCCCTAGAGCCCTACGGACTCCGGGGGCTCGTTTTTCATCGCCCTTGCCGGCTCGAAATCGTCTTGTCCTGCAATTCACGTCTGTCTGGCCTGACCTCGCGGCGGCGAAGCTTTTGGCTGCCTGCAATCCGTTATGCCTTATCGCCGCACCAGCGCCTCGCGGCTGCAATTGCGCCTTGCAGATTCAACTGCGATTTCCCGGTCATGCTTTACGGCAGTAATTATTGATAATTGTGGCAATGCAGGGCAGTATTCCACCTCGGAGGTTCCGCTGCGCTCCATCGATGCTGCGCATCGCCCGCTCACAGCCGCGGACGGCTAGCCTCCTCGGTGGGACACTGCCCTGCATACGCAATTCAGTCCGCTCGGCAAGGCAAGCTACGTACTGAAGCCGGATGCGGACTGCGGGCGAGGGAGGCTTGTCCCTCGTTTCCGCCTCGCGAGCCGCAGTGCCGCATCCGGTGACGGTCGATAGCAGTTCTGCAACCCACCTTCGCGAGCAAACCCTGTTGCAGGGCCATGTAGGGCACATCCGCTACCGAGGTGGAAAGAAAAGGTGCCCACCTCCAACAGCAACCACCCTCTCATGGGTTTCTGATGCCAGTTGCCCTAAAAGGTGAATTGCAGAACCGCCTGCGCCTCGCGGCTGCAATTGTGCCTCGCAGACGAAAAAAGTCTGCTCGGCATCAATTCAGCCCGCTCAATGGTTCACTCGGCCGGGGAACGATGGGAAAATTGGCTGGACATCAAAATACTTGTGAGCGGGCCACCTCCCGAAATCGTGCACACACAGCTGTCCAAGGCCGATTTTGCAATCCGCCGGGTGCACAAGTCGGTCTTGGAAGGGTGACATGTGCGCGACGCAAGTCTTAAAACTCCCTGATTGTCAATTATTTGAATATTTTCTCCGCGCACATGTTTTTTGCGCAGAACATGATTCAGTCCAGCTATGATTTGCAAGCTGGACGCTTGCCTTGTGCAAAGCACCTTCCATAGCCGGATGCCCGACGTGACGTGCAATCTGGCCCCGGTATGGACGGTGCGGACGATTTGTCAGCATCGTCCATACCGCCCCATTGCTCATCGCCTGTATTGCATGTTCATGTTGGAAGGTGTTTTTCCTGACAGACTGATTCTCTCGCCCTATCTTCGTAGCAGCGGAAAGGAAAGCTCTGAATTCATCTGTAAAATTACTGATTGCCAAGGTGCTGCAATCTCATGATGCTCCTGTGATGGGGCATGTGGTGCGATGCTGAGCACAACTTTTTCATCCGCCGCGCGGAGTCGGCCTGCCGGCAGTATAGGGCTGTGCGGTGGACCCTACTGCCGGAGACCGGACTCCGCCGCGGCCGGATGCGGACTGCGGGCGAGGGAGGCTATTCCCCCGTTTTCGCCTCGCGAGCCGCAGCTCCGCATCCGAGGACGCTAATCGCTGCGGCATTGCCGCTTACGCCGGTACGTCTCGCAACTACAGAACCGGCCATGTATGGCAGACCGTCAGCCAATCTGGCAGCGCAAAACGCGGAGAAGCCCACAGAATCAAAGAAAAGAGGCCGGCTCAAGAAGAGCCAGCCCCAATCCGTATGGAACTGCGGCGGAACCGCCGCTGGAAATCACTTTATGCCTGCGTAAGCATCAGTAACCTCGAAGCTGCTGGCCTTGCGGACGTTGACCTTGGCGCTGGTAGCGGTGTCGTTGGCGTTCTTCGCGAAGTACAGGGTGTAGCTTCCGGCGGCCGTCTGCCACTCGTTGGCGTCGATGTTGAACGATGCCAGCTCGTAGGGGGTCAGCGTGAAGCTCAGGGTCTGGCTTGCGCCGGGCTCGAGCAGGTCGGTCTTGTCGAAGGCCTTGAGCTCCCTCGCTGGCTTCTCAAGTCCGCCTGCGGGCGCCGCAACGTATACCTCCACGACCTCCTTGCCGGCCACGGATCCGGTGTTGGTCACGGTCACGGTGGCGGTCAGGTTGCCGTCCCTGTCAAGCTTCACCGAAGGCTTCGAGTACTCGAAGGTCGTGTAGCTCAGGCCGTAGCCGAACGGATATGAAACCTCCTTGTCCTGAGTGGTGAACCAGCGGTATCCCACCCAGATGCTCTCGTCGTAGTCGGTGTAGTCCACGTTCTTCACCTCAGGAGCGGTGGTCACGAAACCGAAGGTGTTGAACATGGTCGCGGCCTGCTGCTCATATCCGGTAGGGAAATTGAGAGATGAAGGATGGTCCATATAGTCCATGGGGAAGGTCATGGGGAGCTTGCCTGAAGGGTTCACCTTTCCGGTGAGCACGTCGGCCACTGCGTCTCCACCCTCCTGGCCGGGCTGCCATGCGCAGAGGATTGCGTCAGGCATGTTCTTCCAGGAAGCGGTCTCGATGGCTCCGCCGATGTTGAGCACTACAACCACCTTCTTGCCTGCGAGGTGGTAGGCTGCGGTCACGCCGGTGATCAGCTGCCTCTCGGTCGCGGTGAGGTTGAAGTCGTCATCTACCCTGCGGTCCGCGCTCTCTCCGGAGTTGCGTCCTATCACCACGATGGCGAGGTCGCTCTTGTCAACCTGGGCGTTGATCACCCCACGTGAAAGAGGGGCCTCGGGCATCTTGGCATCGCCGAGAAGGATTGAAGGTCCGTTGGTAGAATTGAGACGGGTGTTAATCTTCTGGAAGTCCACATACTTCTGGTTGAAGTCCTTTATGTCCTCCACGAGGGTGAATCCCGCGTTCTCGAGGCCCTGGACCATGTTCACGACGTAGGCCTTGTTCACGTTGCCCGATCCGGTTCCGCCGGCCACGAAGTCAACGGAAGAGATTCCGAACATCGCAACGGTCTCGGTGCCCTTGAGGGGCAGCACGTTGTCATCGTTCTTGAGCAGGACCATGGACTCGGTGGCCGCAGCCCTGGCGGCTGCCGCATGTGCCTTAAGGTCGGGGGCGTCGCTGTACTTGTATCCGTTGAAACGGGGGGTCTTCACGATGAACTTGAGCATGTTGCGCACGTTCCTGTCGAGGTCGGCCTCGGAGAGCTCCCCGCTCTTCACGGCGTCGACGATGCGCTGGACCTCAACCGTGCTTCCGGGCATCATGAGGTCGTTGCCAGCGGCCACGGCCTTCACGGTACCCTCCTTGTTGCCCCAGTCGGTCATCACGATGCCGTCGAAGCCCCACTCGTCGCGCAGTATCTTGGTCAGCAGATTGTAGCTCTGCTGGGTGTACTCGCCGTCGAGCTTGTTGTAGGACGACATGATGGTCCAGGGATGGGCCTCCTTGACGGTGATCTCGAATCCCTTGAGGTAGATCTCGCGCAGGGCGCGGGTGTCTACGCGGGAGTCGTTCTCCGCACGGTTGGTCTCCTGGTTGTTCACAGCGAAGTGCTTCACCGAGGTGCCGACTCCGTTGGACTGCACTCCGCGCACGTAGGCAGCACTGATCTTGCCGGCCAGCACGGGATCCTCGGAGAAATACTCGAAGTTGCGTCCGCAGAGAGGGTTGCGGTGGATGTTCATAGCCGGCGAGAGCAATACGTCCACGCCGTATTCAAGCACCTCGTTGCCCATTGCGGAGGTCATGTGCTCCACGAGCTCGGTGTCCCATGATGAGGCGATTGCGGTGCCCACGGGGAAGCCGGTCGCATAATAGGTGCGGCTGTCGCCCTCGCGGGTAGGATTGATGCGGACTCCGGCAGGGCCGTCGGCATTTACCGTCATAGGTATGCCGAAACGCTCGATGGCCCTGGTTGTTCCGGCGGCGCCGGACACGAGCACATCGCTGCTGGAGGTGATGCCGAGCATTGAATCCCAGCCGCTTCCGACGCAGAGCGCGGCCTTCTCCTCGAGGGTCATCGCCTCAAGCACCTCGTCGATGTTGTCCGCTGTCAGCTTGGGCTGTGCGGAAAGCTGTACGGCGCAGAATGCAGCGCCGAGCATAAGTAGTGATTTCTTCATATTGCTTTATAGTGTTGCTGATATGTCATTTGAAGATTTTCTGCGTGAAAATCGTCAGATAGACTCTCCAGTTGCGCCAGGTGTGGCCTCCGTCGGACTCGTAGAACTCGTAGGGATAGCCCTTCTCATCCAGGTAGGACATCAGCTTGTCGCAGTTGGCCATGACGCCGTCGGCCGAACCGCAGCCTATCCAGTAGAGCTCAGGTCCGACCTTGAACACGCCGTCGAGGCCGTCGAAATGCGCCTGATCGGTCGGAGGAACGACTCCGGAGAACATGCCCACGTAGCCGAACTTGTCAGGATACCTCATCGAGAGGGCGCATGACTGGCGTCCGCCCATCGAGAGACCTGCGACCGCAGTGTTCTCGCGGCCCTTGGCCACCCTGTAGTGGGACTCCACGAACTTCATCACGTCGGGGAAGCTCTCCTCGATCTCCTTGGTGGAATCGGAACGTGAATTGGTCATCGTAGGCTGGAACATGTTCACCTCGTATCCGGGTGCTGCCTGGTTGAAATAGACTCCGTTGGGCATCACGATTATCATGGGCTCGGCCTTTCCTTCAGCGATCAGGTTGTCCATGATCTGGGCCACGCGTCCGAGGTCGGACCATGCGTCCTCGTCACCGCCGGAGCCGTGGAGGAGGTAGAGCACGGGATATTTCGCCCTGCTGTCCTCGTAGCCTGCGGGAGTATATACGGTCAGACGGCGGTCCGCTCCGAGGGTCGGGCTGTCATACCACTGCTTGCTCACGGTGCCGTGGGGCGTGTCGTGGGTCTCATAATAGTAGCCTTTGTCACCATCCTCGGCGCTGATGGTGAAATAGCTCACCCAGGTGGCGACATCCCTCTTCATATAGACATTCGAGGGGTCGAGCATCTTCTCGCCGTTCACGAGGAAGTTATAGGAATAGAGCTCTCCCTCGAGCGGGGCGGTGGTATAGGTCCATACTCCGTTCTTGTCCTGGGTCATCTCGGCGACGCCGTCGATCTGCATGCTGACCTTCTGGCCGTCACGCTCGAACTCGACCGTACGCGGGGGCAGGCAGTCTCCGGTCACGGACACGGTGATGGCCTTGGGGCTGTAGAGCCTGAAGGTCACGCTGTGGTCAGGATTGATTTCAGGGGATACGAGACCGGTTCCGGGGCCCAGCGCCTGCTGGGCGAAAGCCGCTGCGGAAACGAAAAGCGCCGCGGCTGCGATATAAAACCTGTTCATGATCGGCTATTTGAAAAGCAACTGTGCGAAAGTGTTCAGATAAAGCCTCCAGTTCTTCCACTCGTGACCTCCGTCGCTCGTGTAGAAAGTGTGCTCGAGACCGTTGCGGGTCAGAGCCTCGTCGAGAACCTCGGAGCCGGGCATCGCGAAGTCTGCGGTACCGCAGCCTATCCAATAGAGCTTGTAGCCGGCCTTCTTGATGGCCTGGAGGTCGGCGTCAAGCTCGGCGCTGGCCTGTGCTCCGCAGCTCATGGGGCAAATATATTCGAAGGTTCCGGGGAAGAGCCTCGTCGCCGAGAGGGTATGTCCGCCACCCATGGACAGACCTGCGATCGCACGTGCGGAAGGCTTGGAGATTGCGCGGTAGTTGTCCTCCACGAAGGGGATGATCTCCTTCACGAGGCTGGTCACATAGAGATTGGCGTTCTCGGGAGCCCTCATGTCTATCTGCTTGACAGGCAGGCCCATGGTGCAGGCGGCCTGCTGTCCGGGGTTTCCGTTGGGCATCACCACTATCATGGGCTCGGCAAGTCCCTTCTCGATGAGGTTGTCGAGAATCTGGGCGGCACGTCCCATGGAAGTCCAGGCCTCCTCGTCGCCTCCGCCGCCGTGCAGCAGATAGAGCACGGGATATTTCTGCCTGGGATTCTCCTCATAGCCGTAGGGGGTGTAGACGGTCAGTCGGCGGTTGAGTCCAAGAATCTCGCTGTCATACCACCTGTAGCTCACGGTTCCCCTCTTGTCGGTCTCGAAATAGTTCTCCGAGCGCTCGCCGGGCACCATAAGCATGTTCAGGTAGCGGGTTCCGTCCCTCTGTACCATGTAGTTCTGCGGGTCGTTCACGGAAACACCGTCAACGAAGAAATTATATGTGTAGATTTCAGGGGAGGGGGTCTCAACGGTCACGCTCCAGACTCCGCCTTCGCCCTTGGTCATGGGGATTCTGTCCCCGTAGCCGGGCAGCCAGCTTCCATAGAGGGTCACGACGGTCGCGTAGTCAGCGGACAGCCTGAAAGTGGTGGAATCACCCTTGATCTCGGGAGAGACGATCTGGCGCGCTCCTCCGAAGTTGAAGTTCCTCAACTCCTGCGCACCTGCCGAAACCGCCACCATGGCGAGTCCGGCAATTATAAGCATGATTTTTTTCATTTTTTGGTTATTAGAGTATAGTACAAATATACATAATAATATGGTCCTGACAGGCGCCGGCTTTACAATAAAGCAAATATTTGGACAATTTCAATACAAAAAAAAGGAGAGCAGGGCTCTCCGTTCCGGTTCAGACCGTCAGCAGCGCCTCCAGTTCACCTGCCGTGCCGGCGTGGAAGGAGCATTCGGCAAGCGCTTCGGCGGGCCGGAAGCCCCAGGTCACGGCGATTCCGCATATCCCCGCCGCCTTCGCGGTGAGCATGTCGGTCGCCGAATCCCCCACCATCGCAGTCTTCTCCGGAAGGATACCGCAGGCCGAGCGGATTTCATGCACGACCGAAGGGTCGGGCTTCAGGGGCACGCCGTCGCGCCCGCCGAGGACGCAGCCGAAAGCTATGCCGGGAAAGAATCTCGCGATAATCCTGTCGGTGCCCGCCTGGAACTTGTTCGACGCGACGGCCAGCCTGACGCCTGCGGACTGAAGCCGTCCGAGCAGTTCGGGGATGCCGGGATACGGGCGGGAGCGGACGTCCAGATGCTCCGAATAGTATGCGATGAACTCGGCGAGCAGCCGGTCGAGCAGCTCCGGGTCATCCTTGAGCGCTTCCGGCATCGCCCTGTGGACCAGCTTGCGCACTCCGTTGCCGACCATGAGCCTGTACTCCTCCATATCGTGGAGCGGCAGCCCGTTGAGGGCCAGGGCATGATTGACCGCAGTTCCGAGGTCATCTATGGTGTCCACAAGAGTGCCGTCCAGGTCAAAAATCACAAGTTCGTATTTCATAAACGCAAATTTACTTCAAGTTTAAAATTTTTTTCATATATTTGCAATCTCAAACGGGGTATTAGCTCAGTTGGTAGAGCGTTTGAATGGCATTCAAAAGGTCAGCGGTTCGATTCCGCTATGCTCCACGAAATGATTCAGATCGGCATAAAAGGGCACGAAGAGGCGGTTGTCACTGAAGACATGCTGGCATCCAATGTAGGAAGCGGCCTCGTGAAAGTCTACTCGACCGCGATGATGATAGCCCTTATCGAAAAAGCCGCCGTACTTTCCGTAGAACCATATCTTGAGCAGGGACAGGGCTCCGTAGGAACTCTGGTCAACGTGAGCCATTGCTCCGCCACTCCGCTCGGGATGAAGGTGCACGCCGAGACCGAGCTCGTGGAGATAGACCGCAGGAGACTGGTCTTCAAGGTCGCCGCATACGACGAAAGGGGCCTGATAGGCGAAGGGATGCACGAGAGGTTCATCATAGACAACGCCAGATTCCAGGCGAAGGCAGATTCTAAATAAACAGACCATGATAAAGGATATATACCTGGCAGCGGGCTGCTTCTGGGGCGCGGAGAAATACCTCCGGCAGATTCACGGGGTGGTGTCGACCGAGGTGGGCTACGCCAACGGCAACATCTACCATCCCACCTACAGGGAAGTCAGCACCGACGTCACAGGCTACGCCGAGACCGTGCATGTGAAGTATGACACCGAGGTCATAGGCCTGGAACGCATACTCCAGATATATTTCCACGCCATCGACCCCGTCAGCATCAACCGCCAGGGAAACGACACCGGGACGCGCTACCGCACCGGCATCTGGTACACTGACGAGGAAGACCTGCCCGCCATCAGGAAAATCTACGACAGGGTGCGCGGCGAAGTCAGGCAGCCGCTCGCAGTGGAAGTCAAGCCGCTGAAGAATTTCTACCGGGCCGAGGAGGAGCACCAGGACTACCTCGGGAAGCATCCCGGAGGCTACTGCCACATTTCCGACTCGCTGATGGAATTCGCCAGGACCGCATCGGAAAGTTCAAGCGACTGACATGCAGGAGCATTATGTCCGCGTTCTCGTCCCGCTCAGGCTGGACTGGATTCCCGTCTACCGTACGGAACTCCCACTGAAACGCGGAGATTATGTCAATGTCGCCCTGTCGGGCCGGAACTATATCGGGGTCGTCTGGGAATGCGACGCGGTTCCGGACATATCTTCCGGACGGATTCTCCCCGTCCTTTCGGCAGCCGAAGGAATCCCGGCAGCCTCGGAGAAGGAAATGAAGTTCTGGGCATTCCTTTCCGAATATTATCTCTGCTCCCTGGGCGAAGTCTACAAGGCCGCACGTCCGGCGCAGCTGTTGCGCGCCGAGCAGGCCGAACTCCGGAGATTGGAAAAGACCGAGAACGCCAGGCTCGCCCGCAAGGAGACCCTGGATTCGGCGGTCGCCAGGCTCGAGCTCAGGCTCGCGGCACTGGAAGAGAAGATCTCGTCACCCCACCGCTCGGAAGCCGTGGTTTCCGGACTCGTCTCCAGGAAAGAGAGAATACTCGCCCAGCTGGAAGAGAAGCGCAAGGCCGCTGCGGCGCTTTCAGGGCAGGAAGACATCCCCGCCCCGGCACCTGCGGCCAACACCGGGCGGCCGCTCCTGGTACATGGGACGCAACGTCTCCAGACCTATCTGGAAGCCGTCACCGAAGCGCTTGACGCAGGCGGACAGGTTCTGATACTGACCCCGGAGACTGCATTCTGCGAACGTCTTGAGACCTTTTTCAGCCAACGTCTGGGAAGCCGCCTGCATACGGCAGGTTCCCCCGCTAGACGCGGACGCACTGCAATCGCCCTGCAGCAGGGCGCCGGCATCGCCGTCGTCAGCACGAAGAACGGGATATTCCTCCCCTTCAGCAGGCTCTCGCTGATAATCATCGATGAGGAGCAGGACAGCCTGTACAAGCAGAACGACAGCGCACCGCGCTACAACGGCAGGGATTCGGCGCTGATGCTTGCCGAACTCCATTCGGCCAGGGTGCTGCTCGGCAGCCCGTCACCGTCGCTCGAAACCGCCTACAACTGCATGAACGGGAAATTCATGCGGCTACGGCTCCCGGAAAACGCCGGACGGCTCACAGTAATCGACGTGAAGGCCGAAAAGCGGAAAAACGGAATGAGCGGATACTTCTCCCGCAAACTCGTCGCGGCGATCCGTGGTTGCAAGGGCAAGGTGACCCTGATTCGGGGCTGGGAGAAGCCGGAGACCCTGAACATGGAAATATCGACCCTGTTCCCGGAAAACGCGCCGGAAGTGCTCAGCCCCGGCGAGCTGAAGAGCCGAGGATGCGACGGCACCCGGCTGCTCGCGATATTGCAGGCCGACGCGCTCGTGGACGACAGGAGCTTCCGCTGCGACGAGAAGGCCCTCCAGCTGGTCGAGACCCTGCGCGCCCTCGTGCCAGAGCTCATAATCCAGACCGCCGTGAGCGAGAGATTCGACGGGAGCAAGACTCTGGAATCGCTGCTCGCCGAACGCAGGGAATTCAACTTCCCTCCCTTCAGCCGGATGGTGGAAGTCAGGTCGGAAGCCGACGGGGAGGCCAGGGCGCGGCATTTCCTGAAAAGGGATGCGCAGCTTGGGCGGAACAAGCGCAAGATTCTCGCGGACCTGCCCCGGGACTGCTACCCCGACGTAGACCCTGCATAACCAACCTGCATAACGGCCAGGCATGACCACTCTGCATGACCACCAGGCATAACGGAAAGGGCCGGTTCCTTGACGGGAGCCGGCCCTTCGGTGATATCCTTTTGCGCCGCTACTTGAAGAGCAGGGGTGCGAAAGTGTTCAGATAAAGTCTCCAGTTGGACCATACGTGGCCGCCGTCGGACTCGTAGAAGATATGTTCGAGACCCTGCTCGGTGAGAGTCTTGTCAAGGGCCTGGGAACCTTCGTAAAGGAAGTCGGTGGTGCCGCATGCAAGGAAGTAGAGCTTCACGCCGGCGTCCTTGAGGGCCTTGACCTGCTCGGGAGTGGCCGAGCCTGCCGCTGACAGGGGGCAGATGTAATCGAACATCTCGGGATAGAGTATGGAAGCGGAGATAGTGTGTCCGCCGCCCATTGAAAGTCCGGCTATCGCGCGTGACGAGGGCTTGGCTATCGTCCTGTACTCCTTCTCGATGAAGGGCACGATCTCTTCGCAGAGGCTCCTTACGTACGCATCGCGGAACGCAGGGTCACGCCAGTCCATGTCCTTGTTGGCCAGACCCATGGTGCAGGCGGCCTGCTGGTTGGGGTTGCCGTTGGGCATCACCACTATCATGGGTTCGGCAAGTCCCTTCTCGATGAGGTTGTCGAGAATCTGCGCGGCGCGGCCCATGGAAGTCCAGGCCTCCTCGTCTCCGCCGGCTCCGTGGAGCAGATAGAGCACGGGATACTTCTGCCTGGGATTGGCCTCGTAGCCGTAGGGGGTGTAGACCGTCAGACGGCGGTTCATCCCGAGAATCTCGCTGTCGTACCACTTATATGAAACGGTTCCCCTGTGCTCTGCAGGGAAATAGTTCTCGGTGCGCTCGCCGGGAACCATGAGCATGTTCAGGTAGCGGGTGCCGTCCCGCTGCACCATGTAGTTCTGGGGGTCGTTCACCGATACGCCGTCGACCACGAAATTGTAGGTGTAGATTTCAGGCGAAGGTAGGGCGATTTTCACTGACCATACTCCGTCGGCGCCCTTCTGCATAGGGATGCTGTCACCCCAGGGGTTGGGCATCCAGCTTCCGGAAAGGTTCACGACCGTGGCATAGTTCGCCGAGAGACGGAAAGTCACGCTGTCTCCCTGGATTTCAGGGGAAACGACCCTGGGGCCGCCGAACGCGAAGTTGGCGAGCTCCTGGGCTGAAGCCGAACCGGCGACGAGGGCAAGTCCGGCGATGATTGAAATCAATTTTTTCATCTGAGTGTTATTGTTGCTTGGTTGGATTTCACTTATAGAAGACTTCGTCGAAGAAACGCTGCATGTCGGCGGCATAGGGGACTCCGTACTTCGCGAAGGTGTCCTTGGTGCGCTGGTCGGGCTTCCAGTCGAAGAACGCATGTCCCGCCCCTTCGACAATCACAAGCTCGGCGGTCTGGCCGGCCTCGTGAAGATGCTCAACGTATTCCTCGATAGGCTCGCGCTTCACAGTCCTGTCAAGTGTGCCGAGCACCAGGTACTGGGGGATTGCGCGCTCCTTCACTGAAGGTATGTTGTCGTCCGGCGCGATAGCCATCTGTGCCTCAAGCGGTCCGTCAGGCATGAAGCGGACAAGGTTCTCCCTATCGAACACTCCGTAGCTGGGAGCGACCGCCTTGACTGCCTTGAGCAGGCTCTTGCGCGCCTTCTTGGCGTTCATGCCCTCGGGCATGTAGGTGGGAAGATATTCATACACTCCCTCCTTCTCGCCGAAGCCGCCGTCACCTATTCTCTCGATGAGGGTTCCCATGCAGGCTGAAAGGTGTCCGCCGGCGCTGTCGCCGGTAATCGCGATCCTGTCGGGGTCAGCCCCGTACTCCTCGGCATGCTCCTGAATGTGCAGGACGGCGCCGAAGCAGTCCTCGATCAGGTCGGGCATGGTGTTGGGGGTCTCGTCACCGTCGAGGTTGCCCATCCACCTGTAATCTATGCTGCAGACCACATATTTGCCGTCCTTTATGAGCTCGCGGGCGAGGCCGCGCATGATGTCCTCAGTGTTGGATGACCATCCGCCACCATGGATTATGATTATGCAGGGAAGGTTCCTGGCTCCGTCAGGGATGAAGACATCGTACTTGAGGGGCTTCACACCGGGCCGGGCATACACCACGTCCTGAATCACGCTGTAGCCGTCAAGACGCCATTTCTCCATGATGGAGGCGCCCAGGCCCATGATGTTGTTATCTACGGTCACCTTGAACTCGGGGACCATGGACTCCTTGTAGACGGGATAGAACATCCCCTTGTCTATGGACAGCCAATAGCCGCTGTCGAAGACCCAGTCGGGGTCGGTGACCTCGACCTTCACGTCGAGCACGGTACCGGCCTTCACCACTCCGTCCTCGGGGACGGCGGGAGTCACGGTCACCTTGCCGTGTTCGGGCTGCACGACCTTGACAGTGAATGTATCCTGGGCGGATACGACGCCGCAGAACGCCATGAGTCCGGCGGCGGATGCAATAAGGCTCTTGAAATTCATGATGCTATGGTTTATTTGAAAATACGCTGTGCAAGGTCGTAGAGGTTCTGGCGCCATGCGATCCAGGAATGGCCGCCCTCGACCTCATTGTACTCGAACCTGACGCCGAGCCTTTCAAGCTCGTTGCGGGTGTCGATGCCGTTCTGATATGCGATGTCCGTCGGTCCGCCCTGGGTGAACACGAACTGCCTGAAGCTGGCGTTTATCCTGTCCACGTTTCCGGGCACGCCGAGACGTGCGGCTTCGGCTACAGGATCCCGACCGGGAGCGAAGCTGGAGGACAGCACGTATACGTAGCTGAAGAGTTCGATGTTCCTGAACGCCGTCTCAAGGGTCTCCATTCCGCCCATCGAAAGACCGGCCATCGCACGGTGGTCCTTGTCCGTGTAGACATTGTAGCTGTTTTCCACGAAGGGGATAATGCATTCGGTCATGTCCTCCGCGAAGATGGGGACTTCGCCCTGGAGGTCTTCCGTATGTATGGTCCCGTTGGGCATCACCACTATCATGGGTTCCATCTTCCCTTCGGCGAGGAGCCTGTCGAGAATCTCCCCTGCGGCACCGACCGTCGGCCATGAGGTGTCGGTGTCACCTCCGCCGTGCACGAGATAGAGCACGGGCAGCTTGGGGCAGTGCTTCTCATATCCGGCGGGAGTCCATACTCGCATGGTGCGTACCTCGCCTATGACCGTGCTGTAATAGCTCCTGACGGCCACGGAACCGTGGGGTATGTCCCTGTCGTAGGAGAAGAACTCCGCCCCGTCAGGCTCCACCACGGCAAGCGCGGAGTTCTGGGTCGTGGTCTCGCTCCTGGGATCGTATACCTGCACGCCGTCCACCACGAAGTGATACCTGTACAGTCCGGGCCGCACGTCGGGAACGGTGACGGTCCAGACTCCGTTGTCCTGTTTCACGGGTTCCAGCCTTGTTCCCCAGGGGACAATGTCTCCTGCAAGGCCGACCTGCTCCGCTTCGGGGGCATAGATGCTGAACATCACCTTGCCGTCAGACAGCACGCGCACGCTCTGCAGCGTGTCATTAGGGGTTCTCTGCCACTGGGCCGAAAGGGTCAGGCCCGCCAGAAGGGCGGCAGATGCAAGCAGAATTTTCTTTATCATCAGGTCTCAGTTTTAATGTCATTATAACGCAACAACAAATTTCATCACTTATCGCGTAATATTTTTTCCTTCATGTTCAGAAATTTTACAAATTGTTCATATTTCACCGCCGGATGGCGGCATTCACGCCGCAACGGCGGAAAGACGGAGCCTTCCGGCCATCCCGGGGCGGCGCCACCAGGAAGCGGAGCCCACGGGGGCGGAGAACCGCAAAGCCGGGGCCCGTCCGCAAACATTGGACAAAATAACAAAATATTGTACGAAGATGAAATGCGGAAAGAATCAAATAAACGACATTTGTATTCTGTAACGGAGCAGACACTGACTACAACCAATTTTCTATAAAATCATGCGCAAACTAGCACTTACAGTATTCGCGGCATTTGCAGTCTCATTTGCATGTGCGGCGCAGCAGTCACTCTACGGAGGACAGCAGATCATCTCTCCCGAAATCCATGAAGACAACACGGTGACATTCCGTTTCCAGGCCCCCAAGGCCATCAGGGTCCAGGTCACCGGCGACTTCCTCGAGCCCACCAAGATGGAAGTTCCCGGCTTCGGAACCTTTGACGTTCCCGGAGTCGCAGACCTCACGGAAGGCAAGAACGGAATATGGGAATACACCACCGATGTTCTCGAAAGCGAGCTCTACAACTACAACTTCATCGTTGACGGACTTTCAGTGAAAGACCCCAACAACGCCTATATCCAGAGGGACATCGCCAATCTGATGAACTATTTCATCATTCCCGGCGAGAGGGCAGACAACTATTTCGTGAAGGACGTGCCCCACGGAACCGTCTCAAGGGTATGGTACCATTCCGACGTGCTCGACAAGGACCGCAGGATGGCAGTCTACACCCCTGCAGGATATGAGACCAGCAAGCAGAGGTATCCCGTACTCTATCTCCTCCACGGCATGGGCGGAGACGAGGAGGCATGGCTCTGCACCGGACGTGCAGCCCAGATTATGGACAACCTGATCGCTGAAGGCAAGGCGGTGCCCATGATTGTGGTCATGACCAACGGCAACACCCTCCACAAGGCCGCTCCCGGCGAATCCGACGAGGGAATGTACAAGCCCTACAACTGCGGTTCGTTCGACACTTCCTTCGAAGCACACTTCAAGGACGTGATTTCATTCGTGGATTCAAGGTACCGCACCATCAAGAAGGCCGAGGGACGCGCCATCGCCGGACTCTCAATGGGTGGCGGACACTCCTTCAACATCTCCCTCAACTATCCCAACACCTTCGACTACGTGGGCCTGTTCTCAGCCGGACTCGGCATAGTTCAGGACAACGGCATGGGACAGATTGCCCCCGAGTTCTACGAGAACATCGACGAGAAGATCGACAGGCTCTTCGCCAACGACCCCGCCCTCTATTATATTGCCATCGGCGAGACCGATTTCCTCTACGACTCCAACAAGGATCTCCGCGAGAAACTTGAGGCCAAGGGATATCCTTTCGTCTATGTAGAGACTCCCGGCGGACACATCTGGCGCAACTGGAGAATCTACCTCGAGGACTTCGCACAGAGAATATTCAAATAATCCAAAAGCCCTGAAATCATGAAAGTCGTCAGCCAACTGATACTGACCGCAATCGCACTGGCCTCCGCAGCCTGCTCGCAGCAGACTGTCAACCTTCAGGAGAGGCTTCTGGAGCACGATGCCGAAATCAACGAGGTCATCGCCAGGATGACCCTCGAGGAGAAGGTCGAGATGCTCCACAGCAAGACCAACATGTCCTCTGAGGGCGTCCCCTCCCAGGGCATCCCCGACATCAAGTACACCGACGGGCCCTTCGGCATCCGCGAGGAGGGCGTACCCACAGGGTTCCAGTCCGCCGGATGGCAGCTCGACTCCGCCACCTACTTCCCCACAGGCTCCGCCCTCGCAGCGACATGGTCGCCCGAACTCGCCTACAAGTACGGCACCGGAATGGGACGTGAGGCCCGCCTCCGGGGCAAGGACGTCATCCTCGGACCCGCAATCAACATCCAGAGGCTTCCTGTCGGTGGCCGCTCATACGAGTACCTCTCCGAGGACCCCATCCTCAGCGCGGCCCTCGCAGCTGAATATGTGAAGGGCGTGCAGGACGCCGGCACCGCCGCCTGCATCAAGCACTTCGCCCTCAACAGCCAGGAGACCAACCGGGGCACAGTCAACGTCGTCGTTGACGAGCGCACCATGCGCGAGCTCTACCTCAGACCCTTCGAAGCCGCCGTGCGCGAAGGCGGAGCCATGGTTGTCATGCCAGCCTACAACAAGGTCAACGGCTTCTACTGCTCCGAGAACAGCCACCTCAACAACGACATCCTGCGCGGTGACTGGGGATTCAAGGGATTCGAGGTGTCCGACTGGGGAGGAACCCACAGCACCGTGGGCGCAGCTTTCGGAGGACTCAACGTCCAGATGACCGGCGACTCCTTCTTCGGCCCCGCGCTGATTGATTCAGTGAAGGCCGGAAAGGTGCCCGAAAGCCTGATCGACGACAAGGTGCGCGAAATCCTCCGCGTGCGCTATGCCATCGAGCCCGTGCCCGAGGACGTGGCCAACACCCAGATGACCTCCCAGAAGCCACAGCAGCAGATCGCTTACGAAGTGGCGCAGAGGTCCGTCGTGCTTCTCCAGAACGACGGCATCCTCCCGCTTGACAAGGACACCCCCAGAATCGCCGTCATCGGACTCAACGCCAAGGCATCCACCGCCGCCGGCGGCATGGGCGCCGGCGTCAAGACCCTCTACGAGGTTTCACCCTTCGACGGCATCGCCAGCCACGCCGAAGGCGAGGTCAGCTACGCCCAGGCTTACAAGAACTACATGGGAATGTTCGGACGCTGGTTCGGTGCAAACGATCCCAACATAGCCCTCGAGATTGACGAGGCTCCCAGCAAGGCCATGCTCGACGAGGCCCTGAAGAACGCCGCCGAAGCCGACGTCGTGATATTCTTCTCCGGCACCAACAAGTCCATCGAGTCCGAGGGCAGCGACCGCGAGAACATAGACCTCCCCGTCTCCCAGAACGAAATCCTCGCCAAGATAGCCGAGATCAACCCCAACATCGTCACCGTCAACATCTCCGGCGGCCCCTGCGACCTCCGCGAGGCCTCCAGGCTCTCCCGCGCAGTCCTCCAGGGCTGGTGGAACGGTCTTGAGGGCGGCAACGCACTCGCCGACGTCCTCTTCGGCGACATTGCCCCTTCTGGCAAGCTCCCCATAACCTTCCCCGCAAGGCTTGAGGACTCCCCCGCCTTCGCTCTCGGCAACTTCCCCCAGAAGGCCGAAGTGCAGGGCGACCTCTTCGGCAACCAGTACCGCCAGGACGTCCAGGGACAGAACAGGTTCAGGATGCAGTACAGCCCCGACGCCCACTATTCCGAGGGTCTGCTCGTGGGATACCGCTGGTTCGACACCAAGGGAATAGAGCCCCTCTACGCCTTCGGCCACGGACTCTCCTATGTCGACTTCGAGTACTCCAACATCAGGGCCAGGGCCGGCAAGGATGCCGTGACCGTGACCTTCGACCTCACCAACAGGGGTGACATGGAGGCCGACGAGGTCGCACAGCTCTACGTCAGGTATCAGGACAGCGCCGTTGAGCGTCCCGAGAAGGAGCTCAAGGCCTTCCAGAGAGTCACCGTCGCCCCCGGCGAGACAGTGAAGGTCAAGCTCAGCTTCGACCTCGACGACCTCCGCTGGTGGAACGAGGAAATCGGCGGTTGGGACCTAGAGCTCGGGACCCTCGACCTCTTGCTCGGCTCGGCTTCCGACGACATTAGGCTGACAGCAGAAGTCACAATCTAAGCTGACTTGCACACATGGAAGCAAGGTGGCCGGACGCTTGTCCAGTCACCTTGTTTCTTTTAATCCGCACGGGTTTTCCAGGTTTGCCTTTTCTGCCCGGTCGACAAAAAGTTGAAAAGATTGCCTGCCCGGCCGGATTTGCACTTCAGTCCAGCCTGTCCAAGCGGACTTGCTCTCCGGCCGCCCTCTCCTGCTGTACGCCCTGCGGCTGCAATGACGGCATTGCGCTTTGTACCCCACGAACGGAAAAGTCCGCCCGACAACGGTTTATACGACAATATCGGTTCTGCAATCCTGCTGCCTCGCGGCTGCAATTGCGCCTCGCAGGCGAAAAAAGCCTGTTCGGCGTCAATTCAGCCCGCTCGGCAGTCCGTTTCAAAACGTTGTCGGTAGTATCATATTGATGAATGTCAGCTGCCAATGCCTACAGGAACGCTGATTCCTTTAGGCTGTCTGAACGCAAGCCGGAGGCGGACTGCGGGCGAGGGAGGCTATTCCTCCGTTTTCGCCTCGCGAGCCGCAGTGCCGCATCCGGCGGCAGTCGATCGCCGTTCTGCACCGGCACGTCTCACGGCTGCAATTCGCTTTGCATTATCGCTGCGCCAGTGCCTCGCGGCTGCAATTGCGCCGCGCTGGCGAACGGCACATAAAAAGAGCGATGGCCGGAAAAATCCGACCATCGCTCTTTCGGTAGTGGGTAGGAGAATCGAACTCCTATTGCGAGATTGAGAATCTCGAGTACTAACCGTTATACGAACCCACCATTTGTTGTTGGGAGTGCAAATATAGGCATTATTTTGCAATCAGCAAATTTTTCTTTGGGCAAGACGGAAATTTTTGCCACAATGGCATCATTTCCTCCTGTAGGGGGCATCGTCATAGAGGAGGAAGCGTCTCGCCTTGCGTATCCATTTCTGCTCCTCCAGCTTCACATGCTCCTGCACCACGTCGAAACTCAGGCGTCCGCGCAGATATTCCTCGATCACGGGATCGGCTATCTTCACGAACAGGGCGTCGCTCATTTCGAATTGCGAATAGCGGTCGGCGAAATGCCGCATGAGCTGCAGAGTATGAAGCAGCGAATGGTACTGCCCGTCCGGCGCAAGCATTATCTGATAGCCGAAGCACTGCTGTCCGTTGTAGATTCCGGCCGAAGGCGTGAAGGAGCAGGGACGCATCATGACCCCTCGCGGAGTGGGCAGGAAGCGCACGTCCTCGGTCTTTATGAACGGTGCGCCGAAATATTCGTATGGCCGGGCGGTGCCGATCGCGGGAGTTATCGTCGTGTTGTTCCAAAGTCCGCCGCCAGGATACAGTTCGCAGGTGAACATCCCCGGGATATCCGAAGCCGGGGCGATGACCCAGGGAAGCATGTCCCTTCCGGCAGAGGAGCAGTGTGCGGAGATGACGTGGAGCTGGAACTTCGCCCCTATCTCGCTGCAGTAGAGCTGGCAGAGTTCGCCAAGGGTGAGTCCGTGCCGGTGGGCCACCTTCGGTGTCCATATATCGGACTCCACGGCCGGCATGGTGCCCTCGACTATCCTGCCGGCGGGATTGATGTGGTCGACTATGTATATCGCCGGGGATTCGGCCTCGCGGGCGCACATCGACATCAGCCGCATAACATCGCGGGTGTAGTTGAAGTAGCGCGAACCCACGTCCTGAATCTCCACGACTATGGCGTCCAGACCTTCGATGTCGGAGGAGTCGAAGTCGATATGGGAGGTGTCGGGGGTAAGCTCGGTGCCGGACGGGCGTATCACGCGTACGAGGTTTCCGCGCTCGCGGAATATGTCGTAAAGGTAGCGGCCTCGCTTGGGATCCCAGCTGTTCTGGGTGCAGAAGCAGGCCACCCGCCCTTCAGTGAGAGCGCGGTCCAGCTGGTCCTCTATCGGTGTGGTTCTGAAAGAAAACATATTCTCATCTGCCGGTGCGGCTTCGGCGGCCCGTCAGGCGAAGACGAGGGGCGGCCTCATCCGCAGCGGAACGCAGCCTCCGGCCGTAAGCGGCTACAGCAATGATTGCGCTATCGCGATGACCTCTTCGCCGAGTGCCTGCGCCTCGGCCTCGGTAGGAGCCTCGGAATAGATGCGGATGATGGGTTCGGTGTTGGAGCGGCGCAGATGAACCCAGCTCCGCTTCTGCTCGAAGTCCACCTTCACGCCGTCGATGGTGTTCACACGCTCCGATGCGTAGTGTTCCTTGACCTTCTCCAGAATCTTGTCGATCAGCGACTTGTCACTCAGCGCCATCTTGTTCTTAGCTATGTAGTACTGAGGCAGCGTGGCCTTGTATGCGGATGCACTCATCTTCTTGTGCGCCAGCTGGCTGAGGAACAGCGCGACCCCGACCATGGCGTCGCGGCCGTAGTGGGAAGCCGGGTAGATTACGCCTCCGTTGCCCTCGCCGCCTATGAGCGCGCCGACCTCGTGCATCTTCGTGGTCACGTTGACCTCTCCGACCGCGGCGGCGCACCAGGTTCCTCCCCAGCGTTCGGTGACGTCGCGCAATGCGCGGCTGGAACTCAGGTTGGAAACCGTATGCAGCGGCTTCACCCCTGCGCGGCTCGCACGCTCCAGCAGATAGTCCGCCACGGCCACGAGCGTGTATTCCTCGACGAAAGGCCTGCCGTCCTCGCAGAAGAACGCCAATCTGTCCACATCCGGATCCACGCTGATTCCGAGATCGGCGTGCTCCCTGACCACCGCCTCGCTGAGCCCGGTCAGGTTCTGCGGCAGAGGTTCGGGGTTATGGGCGAAGTCGCCGTCGGGAGTGCCGTTCAGCAGTATGCAGCGCACGCCGAGCTTCTCCAGGAGCTTCGGCATTATGATCGCGCCGACAGAATTTATCGCATCCACGACCACGGTGAATCCGGCCTTGCGCACCGCGTCGGCGTCCACAGCCTCCAGCGCCAGCACCGAATCCACATGCTCATCGGTGAAATCGTGGTCCTCGATATGGCCGAGCCCGTCGACGCCGGCGAAGTCAAAATCGCCGCTCTCCGCGATTTCCAGTATCTCATTGCCCTCGGCGGCAGAAAGGAACTCCCCGTCGGAGTTCAGCAGCTTCAGCGCATTCCACTCGCGGGGGTTGTGGCTGGCGGTGATGATGATTCCGCCATCGGCTCCGGAGAAGCGCACGGCAAGCTCCGTCGTGGGCGTAGAGGCTAATCCGCAGCGCACCACGTCAACGCCGCAGGCGGTCAGGGTGCCGCAGACCAGCTGCTCCACCATCGCCCCGCTGATGCGCGCGTCCCTCCCGACCACGACCTTGAAGCGGCCCTGCCTGGGAGATGCGTGCCTGCGCAGCCTCTCGCAATATGCGTATGTGAACTTGACTATGTCGACCGGCGTAAGACTCTCGCCGCAGGGCCCGCCTATGGTTCCGCGTATGCCCGATATGGATTTAATCAGTGTCATGAACGCGAAGATACTAAATTATTTATTTGATTAATTAGTTCAAAAGACTTATCTTTGCGCCCGATTCAAAACACCAGTACATTATGAAAAAAGGAATCCATCCCGAAAACTACCGACTTGTAGCTTTCAAGGATATGTCAAACGAGGACGTGTTCATCACCCGTTCCTGCGCCTCCAGCAAGGAGACCATCACCATCGACGGAGTTGAGTACCCTCTCGTAAAGCTTGAGATTTCGAACACATCTCACCCTTTCTACACCGGCAAGATGAAGATTGTCGACACCGCCGGCCGAGTTGATATGTTCTATCAGAGATACAAGTCACGCAAGAAATAGTTTCTTGCGATTCAGACAGCCAGGAGGAACCGGTCCATTCGACGGTTCCTCCTTCTGTTTTCCATAGCACTGCCATGCAGGCGCCCCACAATCGGATTGCCGCCAGCACGGCAGGCACAACTGCCCATGTAAGCGAAGTTTTTCGTATATTAGCAAGGTTTTAGATATTATTAAGATATGACCACCAAAGGAAAAGTAATCACCTCGGTCGTAGCGGTGCTCGTAATCGCAGCGGCGGTGTTCTGCTACATCAAGTTCTACTTCGTGTTCGGCGAAGGAGTGAAGGCAGGAGAACTCAACCAGATAGTCTACAAGGGCTGGGTCTGGAAGACATACGAAGGGCGCCTTATCCAGACTGGATTCAACAGCCTGTCGGAGCGCGGCAACATCCAGTCCAACGAATTCAACTTCTCCGTGACCGACAGGGCCGTGGCCGACTCGCTGATGCGCTGCAGCGGCAAGCTGGTCGAGCTTCACTACAAGGAATATAACGGAGCCCTGCCCTGGAGGGGAATGCAGAGGTACATCGTGGACGAGATAGTATCCGTCAGGCAGGCGGAGCGGGCCACCGAGATACCCATAATCAGCGGAGGAGAATAGTCATGTTCATGGCAGTCTTTCTCGCGGCGTCGATAATCTCAGTACATCCCGAAGGCAATCCCAACGCCCGCCTGCTCACGGTCGAAGAGGCTGTGAAGCAATCGGTGCGCTCGGTATATCCGGAAAAGGTCAAGCTCTGGTGGGACGCCGACAGCCAGCTCACCCGGGAGGAACCCAAGGAGCCGGAGCACGACTGGACACTCCCCGAAGGGAACCCGCCCGAGCTGTGCTACGGCGAGACCGTCAGCCGCAATGAGTTCGGAGGCTCGAAATGGGTGATTCCCTCACCCGACGGCACCCTTCTGGCCGTATACCGCAAGGACCAGTCCGCCGTGGGCTCTTTCCCCCTCTTCGACATCACCACACGCTCGGGCAGCACCAGGGAGATCAAATACCCGATGGCAGGGACGCCCTCGGAGAAGCTGGCGCTCTGCATCTGCCGCACCGACGGCACCATTGTCAGCGAGCTTCAGACGGACGATTTCGACGAGGAGCGCTATCTGACCAACCCCACCTGGTCGCCCGACGGCAAATACATCTTCGTGCAGGTCCTCAGCCGGACCCAGCATGACATGAAGCTCAACATGTACCGCGCCTCCGACGGCAGATACGTGCGCACCGTGCTCAGCGAGCACAACGACGCATGGGTGGAGCCGCGCGACCCCCTGTATTTCATCAAGGGCAGCTGGAACTTCCTTTACCGTACCGACAACCGCGACGGCTACAGGAACCTCTACCTCTGCGACACCCTGGGAGTCATCGCAAGGGCGACCCCCTGCGACGCCGACGTTGCCTACTTGGCCAACGACGGCAGATACGTGTACTACACCTCGGCCGAGGTCTCCCCTATCGAAAACCACCTTTTCCGCGTGCGCATCAACGGCAGGCGCGTATCGAAGCCCGAACGCATCACCTATGAGGAAGGCTGGCACGAAATCGACATGTCGCCCGACTGCACCAAGTTCATCGACAGATACAGCAGCGTCAACGTCCCGGGAATCACCGTGGTCAAGAACGCCGACGGGGAGGTCATCAACAGGATACTCAACGCCATCGACCCCCTGGACGAATACGCCCAGTGCCGCATGGAGCTCGGCAGGGTGCGCTCGGCCGACAGGAAGTTCGACAACTACTACCGCCTGTTCTACCCGAGGGACTACGACCCTTCCAAGAAATATCCGCTGATAGTCTATGTCTACGGCGGTCCGCAGTCCCAGATGGTCAGCAACAAGTGGCTGGGCGACATACGGATGTGGGAGATGCTGATGGCCCAGAAGGGCTACTTCGTCTACGTTCAGGACAACCGGGGCACGACGAACCGGGGAGCGGAGTTCGAGAAGGCCATCAACCGCCGGTGCGGAGTGGCCGAAGCAGAGGACCAGCTCGCCGGAATCTCGGAGCTGCTCGCGAGGATACCCGCAATCGACCGCAACAGGATAGGCGTACACGGCTGGAGCTACGGCGGATTCATGGCGCTGACCCTCGCCACCGAAAGGCCCGACCTGTTCAAGGTCACCGTCGCCGGCGGTCCGGTAATCGACTGGAAATGGTACGAAGTCATGTACGGCGAGCGCTACATGGACACTCCGCAGACGAACGCCGAAGGCTACGAAACGACTTCTCTGCTGAACAAGGCCGCATCCATCGACGGACGCGTGCTGATATGCCAGGGCACGCTGGACGACACCGTGGTATGGCAGAACTCCCTCAGCTTCATCCAGAAATGCATAGAGGCCGAGAGGCCCGTGGACTTCTTCGCCTACCCCATGGAGAAGCACAACATGGAAGGCAGGGCCAGAGTCCACCTCTATGAAAAGATAACCGACTATTTCGAGACTTATTTATGAAACTGCTGAAAATCCTCCTCTGCGCGGCGGTCCTGTCCGGCGCATCGGTATGCGCGTCCGCCCAGACCAAGGCAGAGACCAAGCTATACACCCGCACCGTCGAGAAGCCGTCTCTCAAGGCCTTCGACAAATTCCTCAAGAAATATCCGTCTTCCGTCTACGCCGAAGACATTTCCGCGCGCAGGGACACCCTGCTGAGCATCACGCCATACAGCGAGGCGGAAGCCGAAGCGATAATATCGGAATACCTGCCCGCCGGTTCCGTGTTCAAGGCCTTCCCCGACCGGAAGGACGCGGTGGACAGAATCTACGGAGTGTGCATAGCCTCTCCCGAACTTGACTACGGCCACATCAGGCTCTACACGGCCGTCCGGACCGACGGGGCCTGGAGCCTGGCTGACTCCTATGAAAGCCCCACATCTTCCTGCGGCGAGGGTTCTTCCAGACGCTTCGCCGACAGCACGGCGGTGTATGAAATCCGCGGCGACAGATATTTCCGCTTCAACTTCCTCACGGAATCCGCAGGTTCGGCCGAGATGTGCTACACTGCCGCAACCTGGTCGCCCGCAAACGACTCCTACAGCGAGGTGCTTTTCGAAGGCCGGAACATACTCGCGTCCGGCGACAGCCTTCCCTTCCGCATAGAGGGCAGAATCAACGAGAGCGCCATCCTGAACCCGGAGCTGCCGGAAGTGAGGCTGATGATGGCGGCAATCAACGAGAACCCCTGCCTGGAGCAGCTTCCCGTCGGCGACTATCTGACCGACGCCTCGATAGACTGGTGGCTGGAGCAGAATCCGGACGCCCTGACCTCGGCGACCCGGCTGAACTTCAACATCCTGCCGGAGAACAGTTCACTGGTGGAGCGCTTCGAGGCCGCCGGCGACAAGAAGAGCTCTGCGCGCTACGCCGCCGCGCTGTTCGACCTGCGCGGATACTCGGTGATAGTGGTGAAGCAGAAGGCTGACGGGCAGTATGTGCTGGCATGGGCCGAGCCCGAATGCGAAGACCATTACCGCGACCGCCTGCTCAACAGCATCAAGTTCGAGGACGCGAACACCCTGGAGATGTTCTACTACCACGGCAACCGCCACTTCGACTACAAGCTCAACCTGACCTCCAAGACGCTCAAGAGGTAGAAGGCGGCTATTTCAGCCACCTTGTCCAGAAATCAGCTTCCGCGGCCTTGTCATGCTCACCCTGATAGCCGCGATAGCCGTGCATTCCGTCGGGGTACAGCATGAGCTCGAACTGCACGCCCGCCTTCTGGAGGGCGTCCATCAGCAGCAGCGTGTTCTGATAGTGCACATTGTCATCGCCGGTGCCGTGGGTCAGCCTCAACGCTCCCGGCAGAGGGAGTCTGCCGCCGTCCCCTTCACCGAATATCCGGGGCACCCAGTCTATAACGCTCGCGGCGACATAGCCCTCGGGATTGGCCTGGGGAGTGTCCATGAAGCGCTCGGTATAATGGGAATCGTAAAGCGTCCAGTCGTAGACCCCTCCGCCCGCGATGCCGCAGCGGAAGTACTGGGGATAGCGCAGCACCAGCATGGCCGTTGTGGTACCTCCGAACGAGAAGCCTTTGACTCCGATGCGGGAGCCGTCGACATACGGCAGCGACTGCAGCCACTCCGCCCAGGCGATATAGTCTTCAAGCTCGATCACCGTCATCTGGCGGAACGCCTGGTCCATGCCTTCACGGCCGTTCTCTCCCGACGAGCGCGGGTCGCAGACTATATAGATCACACCGTTGCGGTAGCACCACTCGTCAGAGGCGTCGCGGTCCTTCCAGCGGTCGCGCACATACGGGGTTCCGGGGCCGCCGTAGAGCTGCATGACCACCGGATATTTCCGCGACGGGTCGAAGCCCTCGGGCACCGACATCAGAGCATAGAGCTCGAAGCCGTCGTTCTCTATCTTCACTATTTCGGGATACGGAACCGAAGCGTCCTCCTCGGCTGCGGTTCCCGGCTCCTGCGGCAGAGGCTTGCAGTCGAACCTGTCGCTGCGTCCGCTGATTCTCATCCCGGGGGTCCTGGCGTTGGAGACGTAGGCGGTGAAGCTCTTTCCGTCTTCGGAGAACTGCACGCCTTCCACGTATAATTCCGGGTCTGTGAGGGCGGTGACCCTGCCCTTGCGGTCAAGCAGGTAGAGCGCCTGATGCAGGCGTGAATCCCGCTTCGCAGTGAACCATACGCGGCCCTTCCCGTCCGTACGCAGCAGCCTTATGTCCCAGTTCTCACCTTCGGTAAGCCTCGTGAGCGAACCGTCGTAGCCCAGGAAATATATCTGCTCCCAGCCGGTCTCGAAGTTTCTGGCCATATAGAAGCCGTCGTCGGTGAAGAGCATGTCGTCTATCCATTCCACCCAGGTGGGGTATTCCTCCCTGTAGACCTCACGGAGACTGCCGTCGGAAGCGCTCACCGCAAAGAGCTCGAGCGTGCTCTGCCGACGCGGCTCCCTGGGCACGAAGAGCTCGCGCGAATCGGGGCTCCAGAACGGCGAACCGAAATACTGGTCCTGCGAATAGTCGAAATCCGCCCAGGTGGTTTCGGCCGAACTCAGCTCGACCACGCCCACACGCACCGACGGATTGGTCTGTCCGGCGTTGGGGTACCTTGTCATCGAAAGCGAACCGTTCTGCCCGAAGGGCGAGAATATCGGGAATACGGGCACTTCGGAGTTGTCGAAGCGGTAATATGCTATGCTGCGTGAGTCGGGGCTCCACCAGAACGCCTTGTACTCCGTCTGGCGGCCGAAAATCTCCTCGTAATACACCCAGGAGGCATAGCCGTTCAATATGAGTTCCGAGCCGTCGAAGGTCAGCCGCGTCTCGCTGGAATCCGCCAGATGGCGCACCCAGAGGTCGTTGCCACGGGTGAAGGCCACCATGGTGCTGTCCGGTGACGGGGTCGGATTCATTTCGGGAACACTCTCCCCGGCTTTCAGACCCACGGCAGGCAAGAGCCCTGCAGCGGCGGACACCAGTAAAATCTTTATCGCCTGTATCATAATCTGCACTTTTACGCAAAACCGAATTTCAAAATTACGAAAAATCCAAAGATATACGCAAAATCGGCGGCCTTAAGCTGAGCACTGCTATCGGCCGCCCCGGACCCGCACATGCCGACAAATCGCAACAAGACAGGCCGTCTCCAGACCAGCAGCCCGCCGGCGTTGCGCGGACTGCGGCGAAGCAGGCTTGCCCCGCTCTTCCGCCTGCGGAGACGCACGTCCGCCAACGGCGGCCCGGGCCCGCACTTGCTGACAAGCAAAAAGCCGACCGGAAAAAACCGACTAGCGCAGGGCTAGTCGGCAAAAAACCTGTCAGGAAAATTGACCAGATACACCTTCCGCACGGCACGCGTCAACGCCGTATACAACCACTTCACATCATCCGCACTCTGCTCCGGCTGCCAGAACGGACAATCGATGAACACGCAATCCCATTGGCCACCCTGGGCCTTATGGCAGGTGATGGCCTCAGCATACTTGAGCTGCAGCGCATTATAATAGATGTCCTCGCGCACGCCCTGCCATATCTTCCTCTTGGTCCTCCTGTCGGAATAATCCGCCCAAACCCCCTCGTAAAGCAGGTTCTGCTGCTCCCTCGTCAGGGACGCGCTCTCGGAATGAAGAGCATCGAGGCAGACCTTCACCTCGAGCTCCACGTCGCCGTAGTCGGGAAACGATAGGCGCGCATCGGCGAAATGCAGCCCGTACCTATCCTCGAAGTGCCCTATCCTGATCAGCTTCGCTATGTCCCCGTTCGCTATGTAGTCCAGCTCCGGCACGTCCTCGAGAAACTGATAGCAGTTGCGGACTATCATCAGCCTGTCGCCCCTCACCAGCTCCTCCTCCTTGTACTGCACCATCGAACGTATGCCCATGTTGTAGCGGTTGGCCCTCTTGTTCGAACGGCAGAGCACCACCGTCCCGTCCTGCCCGTAGCAGTCGTAGGCCTCCCCTATCGCATCTATGAGCTCCCCTCCGCCTATGCGGCATACATCGTCAGTCCCCGAAAGGTCCATGCGTATGCCTCCGGACTCACCTCGCTCGCGCATGTCCGCCAGCAGCTCGCGCAGCATGGTCGCGTTGCGCAATATCCCGGACTCCGCCTCCTGGCGCACGACGGAGCTCAGACGGCACCAGCGCACCCCTCCGAACCACGCCATGACCTCCCTCGACAGGGCCGGCGAGGCGTCGAGTCCGACCGGAGGCAACTGCGCATCGTCGCCTATCAGCACCAGGCGGCAGTCGGCGCCGTTCCTGACGAAATTCACAAGGTCCTCCAGCAGATTGCCGGAGCCGAACACGGCACCGCCCTTTCCCGGAGCGTCAGCAGAATCGGAGCCTATCAGCGAGACCTCGTCGACGACGAACAGGGTGTCCTTGGCCTTGTTGGGAGCTATCGAAAAACTGCCATAGCCTTCTGAGCTCACGGATTTCTGACGGTAGATGTGCTTGTGTATCGTGGACGCCGGACGGTGCGCAATAGCCGAAAGCACCTTGGCCGAACGCCCCGTGGGAGCCAGAAGCACCGACTGGGCGCCCATCTCGCGGAGCACTTCCACGGCAGCTGCGACGGCGGTGGTCTTGCCCGTTCCGGCATAGCCGTTGACCACGAGGATGTCGGCGTCGCCGCAGGTCACGAAATCCGCGAGGCTGCGGAATAGCCCGTCCTGGCAGGGGGTGGGCCCGTAGCCGAAACGTTCAAGGAAATGTCTGTAGAGGAACTCCGCGCGATCCATCTCCTACCTGTCCCTCCTGTCGAAAATCATTCCCAGCACGGCCAGCACCGGATAAATCTCCACGCGGCCCAGGAACATGTCCAGGGAGAATATCAGCTTGGCCATGGCGGGAGCGCTGTCATAGCAGCCCATGCTGCCCATCAGCTCGCCGCAGCCGGGGCCCACGTTGCCCAGGCTCATGACCGAAGCCACCAGGGAGTTCTCGAAGTCGAGGCCGGTACACAGGCAGAGCAGCATCGAGATGAAAATCAGGAACATGTAGATGCAGATGTACAGCAGATGCGGGGACACCTCGTCGTCGCGCATAATCTTCCTGCCGAGCTTCACCTCATTGACCGACGAAGGATGCAGGATAGAATTCACATAGCGGCCTATGGCCTTCGTCAGGATCAGGGCCCTGTCAGACTTGATTCCGCCGCAGGTAGAGCCCGTGGTTCCGCAGACGATGGCCGGGAAAAGCAGGAGGATCACCATCCACCAGGGCCACCGGGAGTTGTCGAGATTGGCGAAGCCGGTGGTCGAGGAGACGGTCAGGGTGTTGAAAAGCCCGTCCCACAGCGCCTCGAACCAGCTGTCGCAGAAGCCGCCGGTCTTCAGCCCAATGCCGAGGAAGACGGCCACGACCGCCACGAATCCAGTGTAGAACTTGATTATGGGGCTCTTGAGGGGCTTGAGCGAACGGCTTATCACCGACAGGTACAGCAGGCCGAAATGTATCGACGACAGATACATGAAGAGCATGGTTATTCCCTCTATCCAGTAGGAATCGAAGGCGGCGATGGAGGCCGTCTTGGTGCTGAAGCCGCCGGTGGCCACGACCGCCATCGCATGGCACACCGCATCGAACGGCGTCATGCCGGCCAGCATGTAGGCTATCGCCGCCAGCACGACGAGGGCGATGTAGACGTATGCGAAGATATAGACCACTCCCGTGGTGCGGGAAGAATAGCCGCTGCGCGTCAGCGAGCTCAGCTCCATGTTCGTCAGACGCATGCGCATCTGGCTCGACTCCGGAATTATCAGCAGCAGGAACACCACCACCCCGAGTCCTCCGATGAAGTGCGTGGACGAACGCCAGAACAGCAGGCTGTCGGGAAGGGCCTCCACATCGCTGAGGATGGTCCCGCCGCAGGTGGTATAGCCGCTCACCGACTCGAAAATCGCATTGGAAAGCGTGAAGGGGCCGCCCCAGAGCACATACGGGAGCAGGCCGAAGAGGAAGGACAGCAGCCACGAGAGCGTGATGATCACATAGCCCTCGCGCAGCGATATCGAATTCGCCTTGCGCACGAAGATGAAGGGGAAGATGCCCACGATGAAGGTTATGGTGAACGAAATCATCAGGGCCGCGAGCGCCGAATCGTTGCCGTTCGCCATCGATACGAATATGGAGAACAGCATGAACAGCGCATTCACCAGCAGGGCGAAGCCTATGTTCCTTATGATTACCTTCCAGTTCATCTCTTCCTGAGCTCCCTGACCCGGCGGCGGAGCTGCTGGTTCTCGCCTGCCAGTTCGGAAATGCCGTCGTTGAGCTCGACCAGCTGGTCGTCACCCTCGAATTTCACCGTATATTTCTTGTCGCTCGACCTGTAGGCGCTCAGGCCCTCCAGCATGCGGTAGAGCGGGCGCACGTAGTAGGAGAGGATGAAGAAGAGCAGCATCAGCACCAGCATCAGACCCACGCAGACCGCGACTATCCCGGGAATGATGCTGCGGTAGAAACCCCTGTCGAAGGTCGCGGAATTCTGTTCGAGGTCCTCGTAGATGGCGGTGGTCAGGTTGTTTATGTCGTCCTGCAAGCGGTCGAAGCGAGGCTGCAGACGGTCGAAATACCAGGTCCTGTTGTCGATGAAGTCCGACTGCACCACGCTCTCGAACTCCAGCGAGGTCAGCATGTAGGCCGCATACGAATACATCACCGAGTCGGCCATGGGATAGGCCTGGTTGATGGTGTGGCTCATGCGCAGACGCTCGCAGTTGGTCTTGAAATACTCGTCGTCGAAGTCGGGCAGAGTGGCGGCGGGGCCCTCGCCTATGGCCTCGAGAATCTCGAGGTTGTAGTTGTTGCTCATGTCGGCGAGCCGGTTGGCCACGTTGATGCTGCTGATGTCGTCGGCTATCAGCTCGGAGACATAGTTGCTCATCCTGGTATACTCCATCACCGAGATGACGGAGGAGACGAGCAATATGGCCACTATCGAAAGAAGGCTGAGGACAAGCTTGGCCTTCATCGAAAGTCGGAGGGAACGGACTTTCTTTATAAGTTTCGAGAATATCCTCATTGGCTCCCGTCTGTTGGTTAAATTCCCACAAAAATAACAAGTTGTTTTGATTTTCCGAAACCCGGAACCCCCGTCCCACCCGGGCTTTGCGCAAATTTTCAATGTGCCCGGCATAAATTTTAAAAAATTTCATGAAGCGGCCCTATATTATATCAAATATTTTGATATATTTGCATATAATATGAATTTTATGCTCCCTTCTTTCCTTGGCGATACCACCAGCAAGAACGCGGTCGTCAAAAGAGAAATACTGAGATTGTGTATCGCCCACAACAATTACAGCATCGCTGATTTCAGCCGCGCCCTCGGCATCAGCGTGCCCACCATCACCAAGCTGATTTCCGAGCTCATCGACGACAACTTCCTGCAGGACGAGGGCAAGGTCGGCACCTCGGGAGGCCGCCGGCCGAGCGTCTACGGACTCAATCCGGAGGCGGGCTATTTCGTGGGCGTGGACATAGCCAGGCACCATTTCCACATCGCCATCAGCAATTTCAAGGGGGAGATAATCAACTTCATCCAGGACATAGAATTTGTCCTCGAAGCCAACGAACTGTCATTCAGGACTATATGCCGCATGGTCAAGGACGAGGTCACCAAGAGCGGCATCCCCTGGATCAAGGTGCTCGGCGTGGGAGTCAGCCTCTCCGGCCGCGTGAACCCCGAAAAAGGCTACAGCCTGAGCTACTTCGTCAGCGACGACATACCCCTCAAGAGCATATTCGAGAAAGAGTTCAAGCTCCCGGTCAACATAGAGAACGACTCCAGGGCGATGGCCTACGGCGAATACATGAACCTCGGCAAGGAGGCCGACCCCAACATGATATTCATCAACATCAGCTGGGGGCTCGGCATGGGCATAATCACCGGAGGCAAGCTCTATTACGGCAAGTCCGGATATTCCGGTGAAATAGGCCACTTCCCCGCCCTGAACAACGACATCATCTGCCGCTGCGGCAAGGTAGGGTGCCTCGAGACGGGAGCCTCCGGGTCGGCTCTGCACCGCATCATGACCGACGAGCTCAAGCGCGGGCACTCGTCCTCGCTGCTCGCAACCTACCAGAAGAACGGCGACATAGAGCTTGACGAGATTCTGAAGGCGGTCGAGGAAGGGGACGTGCTGGCCATCGACAGCATAGGAAAGATAGGCGACACGCTCGGACGCGGAATAGCCGGAGTCCTCAACATCTTCAACCCCGGCCTCGTGGTCATCGGAGGGCGCCTGATAGTCGGCAGGGACTACCTGCTTCTCCCCATCAAGACCGCGGTCAACCGCCTCTCCCTCTCAAGAGTGTCGTCGGACACCAGGATAGTGCTTTCGAAGCTGGACCGCCGCGCCGCGTCGGTGGGCGACTGCCTGCTCTCCCGCGACAAGGTCCTCGGACTCCTGTAGTCCATGGCCAGCTACCTGCAAATCGAGAACATCTCCAAGTCCTATGGCCCGAAAATCCTATTCGAGCACATAGGATTCAACGTCAATGAGGGTGACAAGATAGCCCTGATAGCCCCTAACGGCACCGGGAAGACCTCCCTGCTGCGCATACTCGCGGGCAAGGACAGCTCCGACTCCGGCGGCAGGGTCATGTTCCTCAAGGACATACGCATAGCCTTTCTGGAGCAGGACTACGACTGGTCCCCGGAACTCGGCATACTCGACCAGGTCCTCGCCCACAGCAGCCGCGAGACAGCCGCGTTCCATGAAGACGAGAAGCTGGCGTTCATGCAGCGCCTGAAGGAACTGCTCACTTCGTTCCGGCTGCCGGACTTCGGCAAGAAGATGGGCGAACTCTCGGGAGGCGAGGTCAAGCGCGTGGCCATCAGCGAGATGCTCGCGCTGAACGCCGACTTCCTGATAATGGACGAGCCAACCAACCACCTCGACATCGAAGCCATAGAGTTCCTGGAGAGCTGGCTGAAACGCAGCCGCTGCACCCTGCTGATGGTCACCCACGACCGTTACTTCCTCGACCGGGTGTGCAACATCGTGATGGAACTCGACCACGGCGCCGTCTACAGCTACCGAGGCGACTACCAGAACTACCTCGAAAAGCGCCAGGAACGCATATCCTCCTGGAACGCCGAGACCGACAAGGTGCGCAACCTGCTCCGCAGGGAGCTCGAATGGATACATGCGACCCCGTGCGCCCGTTCGGGAAAGGCCAAGTACCGGATCAACGCCTTCCGTGAACTCTCCGAAAGGGCCGGACAGCAGCGCGACGACCGGCAGATTTCGCTCGATGGCATAGGCGGATCCGCGCGTCTCGGCAACAAGATAATCAACTGCAAGAACGTGAATTACAGCTGGGAGGGGCGCCCCATGCTCAAGGACTTCAGCTACAATTTCCAGAAAGGCGACAAACTGGGAATCGTAGGCCGCAACGGAATAGGCAAGTCCACCTTCCTCGACCTGCTCACGGGAGCCGTAGCGCCGGACTCGGGCAGCATAGACAGGGGGACTTCGCTGGTCATAGGCTACTACCGGCAGCAGGGCATGGAGTTCGACGGCGACATGACCGTGATGGACGTTGTCTCCGACACCCGCCTGCTCTCCAACTTCATGTTCCCCCGGGACATGTACACTACCCGCATCTCAAGGCTCTCCGGAGGCGAGCGGCGGCGGCTCTACCTGCTGACCATACTGATGCAGAACCCCAACCTGCTGATTCTCGACGAGCCGACCAACGACCTGGACATCGTGACCCTCAACGTGCTCGAGGAATATCTCGCCGACTACGGAGGCAGCCTGATAGTGGTCAGCCACGACAGGCATTTCCTCGACAGGACCGTGGAACACCTGCTGGTCTTCTGCGGCGACGGCGTCGTCAAGGACTTCGTGGGCAAGTTCAGCGAGTACAGGGCATGGATCAAGGACGTGGAGGCCGCAAAAAGAAAGGAGGAGCAGGCCGCCGCACCGAAACCCTCACCCGCCAGGTCCGCAAGGCCGGGGACGGACGGCCCGAGGAAGCTCAGTTACAAGGAGAAGAAGGAGCTGGAGGGCATCGAGGCCAGGATGCCGGAGCTGGAGCAGGAAAAGGCCGGGCTGGAAGCGCAGATGAGCTCGGGCAGCCTGCCATATGACAGGCTTCAGGAGGCCGGCGCCCGCATCCAGGAGATTCTCGCCGAGCTCGACAGCCTCGAAACAAGGTGGCTGGAGCTCAGCGTCTGACCACTATGTCGTCGGTGTCCTGTACATATCCGTCGGTTGGAGCCTCCGTGAGGTTGTGGAAGTCAGTCTGAACGTTGCGCTGAATCCCGCCGTCTCCCATTCCTGAAGTGCCGCTGTTGGTGCGCAGGAACTCTCCGCAGAACGCGATGTCCCAATCGTCCCTGCCGGCCCAGAGAGAATCCTCCTCGGCGGAGCCGAACTCGCTGGTTCCCACCACCTTCGAATCTTTCAGAGAAAAATATGTCCAGTGGTCGTCGCCAAGTCCCCCGACGACAATTCCCTCATCTCCCGAATCGACCCTTGTCCGGTCTGTCCCGCGGCTGCAGCCTGCAAGAAGGAGCAGCAGACCCGCACTAATGACCGAGATGACTGTCCGAAGAATATACATATCTCAAAGTTATCTTTCCGTTTTCCCTGTCGTAGTCAGAAAATCTTATCTTGGCGTACCCGCCGTCAGCCGTCCTGATGATGAAAGACGCATTCGTCGGCTTCCCGTCCGCACCGAGCCATGCGACCGGCGACGCTGACACGGTCTGGGGCGAGGCTGTCCTCAGCACATACCAGTTCTGGCCGCTGCGTATCCGGGTGTCCTCGGGAAGCTCTGCGGTCAGGACCACGGGAGCATCCTCCCCGCCACGGTAGTCATAGACCTTGAAGGACGTCACCTTTCCGCTGCCGTCCACACTGCCGCGGGCGTTCTTGTTCACTCCGAGGAACCAGCTTACGTCGCGCATCGCAAAAGCCTTCCCGGCAATAGGGCTTGCGTCGAAGCCGAACTCGATTTCGGAATCGAATCCCGAGCCCTGCATGGGATAGTCCCCTCCCTGGTTGCTGGCTATGTTTATGGCCCACACTGTCTCCGGGGCCTCAGACCAGGCCTCGGGAGCGGCTCCCACGCTGAAACTGAGGTCGTCACGGGAACTGTAGTCAACCCCTGCGCTGAATACGAGCGTCGGCTCCACATATTCCACATCTATGCCCACGACCTCCTTCGACAGAATATAGCGGGGGTCCTGCTCCTCCTCGAAGAAACAGTAGGGAATATAGTACCTTCCGTTGTCATGCATGTACGAGCCCCATGAATTGACGACTATGAAGGCACCGTAGGTGGTCCTGTCGCCGAAATCGCATTCCACCGTGTCGTCGTAGCCCACTATGGTCATCGCATGCGCCCCGTCGACCGGAAGTCCGAGCAGGATGCTCCTGTAGCCCGTCAGCGAGGGCCCCTCGTAGCAGTCGTCCATTTTCCAGCCCTCTGAGGCCGACGAGAAGACAACCACACGGCCCTTGCCGCCTGCTTCTCCCCCGTCGTACAGATAACGCTTCAGGGAGACCACGCCTTCCGGCGAACCGGCGTCCATGTATTCGAAAGACTTCACGCGCCAGTGCATGGCCCGGAAATATTTGTCGTAGCCGCTCGCCCATCGGAACGAGTATGCCGATGTCTGCACGGGAAAATCGGCCTCGGTCATCATGCCCGAATACAGCGAGAGCAGAATGCCGTCCCAGCTCAGCGAGCCCTCATCCCTGCCGCCATTGATGAAATTCCAGGAATACAGGTAGCTGAATCTGTTTTCCGGGATGTCTGCAGGGCGGCCGAGCAGGCTGTTGACCTCGTAGGTGAACATATATCCTATGGTGGCCGCCTGGGCGCAGGAACCGCCTATCTGCGAGAAAACCGGAGGGAAGGCCTCCGAAGTGCTGTTGTCCACCGACTGCGGAAGCTCGACCGCGTCGGAAGGGGCCGTCCACCTGAGCGCAGGCACTTCCGGCATGGCCTCGCGTGCCTGCATCTCCATGAACGAAGGCAGCAGAGGGCCGTTCTGCCCCGAAAGCAGGGCCGGAGAGCACGACAGGGCCGCCGCAGCGAGCATCTTCAATGCATTTTTCATATCATCGTGTCTTTCATGCTTCAACAAGAGCTTCAACAAGAGCTTCAGCGGAGCCTTGCAAGAGTCTTGCGCAGTTCCGACGCATATTCCGGTTCAAGACTGTCCAAATCCATTCCGGAGATGCAGTCGACTATCAGATCCCTGCCCGACGACATCCTGAACCATCCCAGAGTCTCCGCCAGGCAGATGCGCACCTTGAGCGGGACGTTCCCGTCGGAAAGCAGCGGCAGGAGCTTCGGCAACGCGAAATGCAGATTGTAATTGCGCATGAAGCGTATGGAGCTTATCCTCGCATCCTCGGAATCCGAATGCAGCACCGTGTCCAAACAGCTTGTGTTGCTGGCGTCGAGACTGTCCATGACCTGCACGGCATCGGCGGCGATGAACTGCACGCGCTGCCTGTCACCGGCATTGTCGGCTATGTCCCGGAGCGCCGGAAGCAGCACCGGGTCGCCTATGAACATGGCCATCCTTGCAGCCATGCGGCTGATGCGCTCATACGGGTCGTCGAGCGCCTTCAGGACCGCAAGCGTGCATTCGGCTCCCGGATAGAACGACAACAGGTGCAGTGCCTCCAGCCTCACCTGCCAGGAAGCGTCCCTGCAGAAAGTCTCAAGCAGAAGCTGCGGGAGACCGGGGTAACGGAGCTCGTGCAGCTTCTTCAGAGCCGCAGCCCTGTGCAGCGACTCCGGCGACTCCAGCATGGACAGCCAGTATTCGCCGTCGGGCGTCAGCATCTCATACTGCGCGACGAATTCAGCATCCTTGACGGCAAAGCGGAATGTAGGGTCGCCAAGCAGATGCGATTCGAGATACGGCAGTCCCTTCTGCCACACTCCTATGCGCACACCGGCATCCAGCACACCCATCAGCTCGTCCTCATATTTGTCCTGCAGCACATTCACGGTATTGCCCTGGACAGCCACGCAACTGCCTCCGTTGAAAAGGTGGCAGCCGGCGACATAGCCGTCCTCCTCGTAGAAGGAGCCGTTGTAGCACGCGTTGAGAATCAGCACCCTCGGCCCGGTATGCAGGCCGGATATCCTGTCGATGCGCAGGTTGTCGAGCGCATCCTCCAGAGAGTCTCGCACGGCATCCTTCACATAGAAACTGTCGGCGAAGAACCTCCGGTCGGTGCCATAGTCGTTCAAAGCCTCCTCAAGGAAGGGCTGCTCATCTTCAGTCCCGCGGTATCGGCTGTAATATTGCCTGAGCACGCTTCTGATTCTCGTAAGGTCCTCTTCGAGGCTCGTCGAGCCCTCCGAGGAAGTTATGTACTGGGTGTCGGCAGCCCCATGCTCGCTGAGCTGCATCAGGTCGTACCTGCCGATCTGCATCTCCCGTATCAGCTCGGACTGGACATCGCGTCCGTAGCGCCAGTTCAGGAACTTGTTGGAGACCGACGAGGCGAAGGCGTCGGGGAAATATTCCCTCCACGCAAGCGGTTTCTGCCGCCATATTGTCAGGCAGTCGGAATTGTAGCCGCTCCCGGCATAGAAAAAGACATTGTCGAGCGGATTTTCCTCCCGGTGAGCCCGGACCACCTCCTCAAGCCAACGGTTCAGACGGCCGTATCTGTCGTCCATGTTCCCCGGGACGAGGACTCTTGCCGTATATATCTCCGGCTCGACCGTCTGTGCGCCCTTTTCTGTCAGACGGTACCAAAATCCCGTGGAGTCGCTTCCCTCGAAGCTGAAATCGAGGTCGAAATCATCATAGAAGCGGTCGCTGACCACCCAGGATTCCGTGCGGGGGAAAAGTTCCTCGTTCATCTTGAACGCGGTCGTCAGATGCTGGGCTCCGCCTATCCTGGCAAATGGAACGTCTCCGACGAACACTGCACCCTCAAGCGGCTGCCTCCGTCGGCCGGCAAGTTTCAGGATAATGTCCTTGACCTCTTCGGGAGACTGCCAGTCGGCGACATAGATATGCGTGCCGAGCCCTTCGGAGCCCAGCACCTCCCGCCACGCCTCAAGGGCCTCGCCGCAATGGTACCATGTCCCGCAGTCGGTGAATATGGCGAACGAGGTCTCCGTCCCTTTCTGTGCGGGCACATGCTCTGACACCGCCGCCACAGCCGGCGCGGCCCACAGAGCCGCGACAAGGACGGACACAATTGGCAATATCGTTTTTCTCATTTCAAATACGCCTCCAGTCTGTTGATGGTTTTGTTCAGTTCATCTTCGAGTTCGGGAGCGAGGCTGCCCTTACCGTTCTCCAGCATCTCCCTGCATCCGGCGACTATGTCCTCCCTCGTGTTGCTGCGGACATACCAGCCGAGAGCCTCGGCAAGCTCCACCCGCAGGTCCACAGGCAGGGACTCGTCGGCAAGCCGTTCGAGAACCACGTCCGTGAGGAAGGGATAGGGCATGTTGCGCAGCACGGACACATAGAAGCGCGACTTCTGCAGATTGTCGGGCGAGTCGAAAGCGCTGCGCACCGACTTGGAGATGTTCATTCCGTCCCGGAGGGGCTGCACCGCCTCTTTCCTGAACGCCTCCTTGTCGAGGATTTCAGCGGAGACCGACACCAGGGAGTCCACTGCGTTCGGAACCGCGTCCACGCCCCAGAAAGGAGCCGTGCTGACCAGATTGAATGCGACCCGCTTTGAGGTACGGTCGTTCAGGTACATACGCGCCACGGGCTCCACGAAGCGCATGTCGCCCGTTCTTCCTGCAAAATATACGGCCTTGCGGCGTATGAACTCGAAAGGGTCGTCGAAGGCGTCGAGAAGAAGCGTCCCGTAATTGCCGTCGGCATAATGGGCCGAAAGCTGCATTGCCTGAAGCCTCAGCATATATGAGCCGGATTCCCTGTAGACCTTCAAGAGCAGGTCGGAAAGTCCGTCATAGTCCAGACGGAAGAGCATGTACAGGGCAAGGCCCCGGATGTCGGGCGCGGCGTCGGATCCGAGCACCGACAGCCAATACTCAGGATCGGCATTGTGCAGGTCGGGCCTGACGGACGCAGAGCCGGAAGCCGTGAAGCTGAACGTGGGGTCGCCGATTATGTGGGACTCAAGTATGTTGGTCATCATGGCGTGCTCGCCGACACTGTAGCCGCATGCGAGCATTCCGAGCAGGTCGGAAGAACTCTTGTCCTGGAGCACGTTCACGCTGTTGCCGAGAGCAACCGCGCATCTGCCGCTACCGAAGATATAGCTCGACGCCACGCAGTCCTTCTCGCGGAAATCCCCATTGTAGCAGGCATCGAATATCGTGACGAGCGGGTTGGGATTCCACTTGCGGATGTCGTCGAGGACGATTCCGGTCCGGAGGTCAAGCAGGGAATCTGCGCGGGCCGCCTCGGGATCGTGGAGTCCTTCGAACCAGCTGTCGTCGAGATCATGGCGCTCCTTCAGCTCGGCCACCGCTTCTTCCTCGCTGTATCCGTAGCGCACGCGGGTGGCGACATGGCTGCGTATTCTGCGTCTGGCGTCTTCATAATAGGCCCCTATGCCGCGGACCGGAGGGATGTCGCTCAGATACTGCCGGTCGGGCACCCCGTGCTCGTGGAACAGGGCGATGTCGATGTCGGTACGGGCAAGCTCCTTCCTTATGACCTCCTTGGGGTAGGGATACATGGCATAGATGTAGAACTTCGCCCCGTCGGCATCCCTGAACGCATCGGGGAACTGCTCGGCAAGCGTCACGCTCTCGTCTTTCCACGCAACGAGGCTGTTCGAGAACGAACCGCTGCCCGTATAGGAAAGGATGCGGTCCACCGTATTGGCCTCCCGTTTCAGAACCACGAGCTTGCGGAGATACGCGGCAATCTGTTCATGTCCTGCCTCCCCGTCGAGCGTTGGCTTTATGCGCCCGGTGTAGATGTCGGAAGCTATCTCCTGGGGGCAGTCCCCCCGGAGATTGTAATAGAAATATGAAAAGCCGAGGGTGTCCTGCGAAGAGATGAAGTCGAATGCGAGGTCGAAGTCATCGTAGAAACGGTCGGAAGGCACACTCGTGTTGAACAGGTCGTCGGGATCCTCCTTCATCTTGAATGCAGAGCACAGATGCTGTGCCTTTCTTATCATGGGCACGGGGATGTCGCCCACCAGGACCGCGCCCTCAAGGCCGTCGGCCCCGTATGCCTCTTTCAGGGCATCCCTGACCTGCTCAGGACTGGTCCACCTGTCCACCAAGGTCATCACGCGCAGGCCCGAGTCCTCCACCGATACGGCATATTCCGAAATCTCGTCGCTGCAGGCCGCGTAGGTGCAGCTGTCCACCACTATTGCAAAGCTGCCGGTCCGCGCAGCCGCCCCGGCAACGGGTGACAGGAAAACTGCGGCCAGCAGCAGGGTCATTACATTCAACATAATTCTCATCATAGTCCTCAAAACAGATACTTCAATCCTAGCGCCGCGTCCAGACGCCAGTCGGAAAGGGAGAAGCTCCAGTCAAAGCCGGCGTCGAGGCTGACGGTGAGCGAAGAGCTGCCGAGTATTGCCGGAGCCCAGGTCAGACCCGCGCCGGACTCAAGTCTGTCGGAAGTGAGGAAACGCAGTTCCTCGGGATACATGGTCGAGACAATCTCGGCTCCGGCATTGTCCGGAGCCGCGTCACCGTAGAAATATTCGCCGGAAGGTGACATCCTCCAGCCGAGGTTCAGCGACGGCAACAGCCTCCCGCCCCTGCCGACATGGATGTTCCAGCCGGCGAAGACCCCAAGGGAGGCGTTGGACGCGTTGAAACGGGAGGCCGGAGCTATGTATCTCTGGTTCATCATGAAGATGTCGGCGGCGGCCCCGAGCTTGAAATCATACTCGCCGGAGGCGATGCTGCGGTACCAGCTGTACTTCGCGGCGGCCTCCAGGATATCGTAGGTGCTCATCATGGGATTGCTGACAGTTATCCACTTGTAGACCTCCGGAGAACTGTCGAACCTCTGGTTGTACTCGTAGCCAGAAGTCATTCCGAATTCCGCATCCAGGTCAAGCCTGTGGTTCTTGTCGGCCCCGAAGCCCGCCGCGGCGTCGAAAGTCACGGTCAGTTTCCCTATGCGTCCGCGCATACGCGGAAGTTCGGGGTTCTCCGAAACGAGAGCCGTCGTGTAATGAACCCCGGCCTCGACCATCAGGTCCGCAGGCCTGGAACGCAGGACATACTGCAGACTGCCGCCGAAACGATTTGTCTTGTAGTAGAATATGTCGAAACCTATGTTGCCGCCCGCGCTTCCGAGGGTATAAAATCCGAGTCCGCGCATTATCGCGACTCTCGGGGTCTCGGTGTAGTTCTCGACCGAAGGATTGCTCCTTTCGAAACTGTGGAAATATTCAAGCCTCAGTCCCAGGGCGCTCGCCTCCCCCAGCTGCAGCACGGCCGAAGGGGCCACGCTGATGTCGTAACGGAAGGTCTCGGTGCGCGGGTCAACCTGTTTCGCCCCCACGAGTGCCTTGTATCCGGCATCCAGGCCGAAACTTGCCCTGCCTCCGAAAAAGAGAGGCGAAGCGGCCCTGAACTGCATGTCGTAGGCCTGTTTCCGCCAGTCGGACACCGAAAAGTCGGCCACATAGTAAGGCTGGTCCCACGACGGCTCGTAAAGCACGCAGTTGTATTTCGAAGAGTTCACGGCAATGTAGTCGTATGAGAAATCTCCGTACAAAGTGACGCCGCCGACCTTTGCGATGCCGCTAGTCGACACTTTGACGTCGGTTTCATTCTCCCCCGACCACACGGACTTCAGTCCGCCCCTCGAATAAGAGGCACTCAGGCCTATGTCACCTGTCCTCCTGAGAGAATCAAGTGCCAGACCGGCGCTGTTGGTGCTGCGCAGCCACAGGGCGGAGTTCAGCATGACTTCCCTGGATGCGGGGGTTGAACGCAAGGCAGGCTGCTGCGCCTCGGCGGAAATGCCGGAGCACAGCAGGAATGCCGTAAGCACAAGAAGTTTCCCTGTCACTGCGTATTCAGATTATCAGTTTGCCCAAGTGTTCCAGGAAGGGATGCCGGCACCGTTGCGGCGCAGTTCCGGCTTCTCCATCACCTCGAAGTCGTTGCTTGTGTTGTTGGTGTCCATATATATCACACGGCCGTCCTCGCGGGTCTCGGATACCTTACGCGCGATGCTCTGTCCGCCGTAAGCACCCTTATCGCACCAGATCACGCCGGCGTCGATGTCGGAAGGGAGGGTCAGATACTGGATCAGTGTCTCGTTCTCCACGGTGTTCACGCCGTCGAGAATCCACTCGCGCGGTATTTCCCTGGCACCTCCGTACAAGCCTTCGGCGGCAATCATGTCGACTGAATTCAGTTCATATTCCGGATAGAATATCACCATTGTGGGCCCGCCGGTGGAGGTCAGCCACTGGGGAAGCTCGTAAGCCATCACCGGATGGAGCAAATTAACGGCGGGGTTGTCGGTGATCACCACAGTTCCGACCGTGGTCTCCTCGGTCAGCGCCTCGAACTCGGCACTGCTCAGGTCGCCGATGACAGAGGCGGGATTGAGGTCTTCGCGGCTATGGTCGGTCGCCCACTGGGCGATCACGACACTCTCGCCCGGCTGCAGGGGGTAGTCCGTACCATTTCCGGGAATCTGCCATACATTCTGTGCAAAGACATAGTTCTCGGGATTCTCTATCTGGAAATTGTAGGGGGCCATCCCGTTGATGGAATCATAATACTTGACCTCGGCGATGCAGAGCTTGTCGAGATAGACCACCGCATCGGAATTGTTGTAGATCTCGTAGAACTGTTCCCTGATGTAGTAGTCCCCAGAGCAGGAATAGTAGATTTCCTTGAACACCAGGGCAGCCGATTCGGAGGAAGCCACCTGCACGGAAATCGTCTGGCCTTCGGAAGAAATGTCGGCAGTTGCCACGGTGCCGGAATAATTCCATGTGACTCCGCCTTCAGACGAAGAAGCACTTGCCGACACGGAATACAGGCCGGGCACTACTGACGGGAATGTGGCCGTGAGGTTCTCGGTTTCGGAACTGAGGGTCTGCGCGGTCGAGAGATTGGTCAATGTGACTGTATAGGTGTCGGGAAGAGGCACATCAACCAGGGCAGACTCGTCCACGGTGACCGAAACGGTCACGGGAACAACCTCGTCCTTTCTGCAGGACGACGCCAGCAGGGCAAGGCCTGCGGCAGCAAGGAAAAGCAAAGTCTTTTTCATAAACGAATTATTCATTGTTGTTGAACTATATGAAAATCATGTCAGATGGTTATCTTCATTTCGAATCCGAAGAAAATCGGCACACCGAGTTCGCTGTAGGAGCCCGGATTGCGTACCGACTCGTACAGAGGCCTGTTGTTCAGCAGGTTGTTGACATAGAACGAGGCGGTTAGCCAGTCGCCGATTTCCTTTGATATGTTGAGGTTCAGCAGCAGGAAGGGCCTTGTCATCTCGACGGCCTTCCTGTATTCGGAAAGCGGAGGGAACATATACGAGAACTCCGGGTCGTCGCGCCACGCAGGGTCGAAGTCGTAGACCTTTCCGTCCTCGTTGGAAATGTATGCGACGAACATCTCGTCGTTCCCGTACTCGGTCCACCATTTCTCGAACCAGTTGACCTGGGCGGTAAGGCTTATCACGAAGCCTATGCCCGGGATATTGTGCACGGCACGGAAAGTGGTGAGAAGGTTCTGCCAGCAGTCCGTCTGCAGATACGGCTCATAGATGCCGATGTTGTACTCCAGCGACGAACCGGCGCCCGCCCTGGCCGAAAAGCTGTTGCCCTTGTTCGAAGAGCGGCTTTCCGCATACGCCCCGTTCAGGTAGAATGAGGTGCGTATCGCATCGAAGCGGCCCAAGTCCAGTTCGAATTCCACTCCCCTGCTGCGGTTGACGTTGTTGTTGAGCGGCTTATAATAGCTCACGAAGGTGTTGTATGTGTTGCCGGGCTCCAGCACCGGGTGTCCGCCCCCGTTTTCCGATACCTGACGGTACTGGGTGAATGTCAGCAGACGCCAGCAGTCAAGGTCGCGCCCGAACATGTAGCCGTTGTCCATGAACTCGTCGTATGCGGTCACAGAAAGTTTGTAGCGGCCGGCGAGTTTCAGGTCGAAGCCGACCTCGGCCTTGCGGTTCGTCGCTATCTCCAGGTCAGGATTCTCCGTGTCGAACGACCAGGTCTGCGCCAGCACGAGTTCCTCGTCCGATGCAAGCCCGCTGTTCATGTTGCTGAAGAGCACGGCGTCGTAATAATACCTGTCGGGATAGAGATATACGGCAGTGGGGGCCTTGGCGTTGATTCCCCAGCCTCCCCTGACCGAAAGCACGTCGGGGATGACCTCGAAGGAAGCGTTGAGACGGGGTTCCCATACGCTTTTGCCGTTGACCAGGTCGAAACGCGCACCGGCCGCCACATCCAGCTTGTGGCCGGCGATGTCCCACACGAAGTTGTCCTCCGCGAAGATTCCGAACTGGTTGATGAAAGGGATGTCGCTGTATTTTCTGGGACGCATGCTCGGATTTGCAGGATAGAGGCCCGCAGCGTTGACGAGCCCCTCGCCGAGGTTGCCGTCGGTCTTGAAATCCACTCCAGCGACTATGCCGTTGTCGATGTAGTCCGACAGCTGCGAATAGAAATTGGCGACCACTTTCCCGTAGGCATTGAGTTCCTTGCCGTATATGTCGTAACGCGAGAAATAGGTGTACAGAGTCACCGTGGCCACGGCATCCTCGTCGCCGGAAGCGAATTCGGTCAGAAGATTTCCGTAGGTGTCGTAAATCTTTCCTCCGGGAATGTTGCTGACTATGGAATTATATTTCGAGGTCGTGTAGAGCGACATCGCATTGTTCTGGTCCTGCTCCCTGAACGAGTGCTTGTCCGTATAGCTTGCCGACAGATTCCAGTCGATTGACTTGAGCCAGCCGGCGCTGGAGATGTTCAGGTGCCCGTTCGTGGAGAGCCGTCCGCCTATATTCGCGGCTCCGGTAACCACGTTGAGTTCTTCAAGGTCGGGATTGTCTCCCTGGGAATCCCTGCTGTAGTTCAGCTCAAGCGAGGTGTTGGTGCTCAAGGCTCCGAAATTCTTGCTCCAAAGCAGTTTCGCGTTGAATCTCTGATAATTCTCGTATGCAGCCGTAAGTTTCTCGTTGCTGTAGGCGTAGTCTACGCTGAAATTGAAGCTTCCTGCCCTTGCGGTCTGGAATCCCTTGCTTGCTGAAAGCTGCCAGATGTTGGGGTTGGTGCGCATCCTTATGATATACGGAGACGCTCCCGCCCGGGACTTGACTATGACGGCGCCCGAAGTCATGTCTCCGTACTGTACAGAGGCTATGCCCCGTACGACCTCCACGGATTCGATGTTGTCGGTGGATATATTGCGTATGTCGACTCCTGTCGCGGGAGAACCGGCTCCTGACGTCCCGTTGTTGGCTGTGCTCATCGATCCGGGGCCGTAGACCGGCGAAAGGGTCTGGAGATTGGCATTGTTGGACAGCGGCGCGCCGTCCACGATCACGGCGGTACCGAGACTGTTCATCTCCGATGCGTCCGTGCCGTAGCCCGCACCTCTGACATTGAGGGTCTGCACATCGCTGATGCTGGAGTTCGAGACCGCCACGCCGGGGAGCAGCGACATCACGTCGCTGAGCGATGAGGCCTGGAGATGGTCCATGGCCTGTCTCGAAATCACTGATGCCGTCGCCTTCCCTGCCTCGTCCCTGGTCGCCGTCACCGTGACTTCCTGCATCCTGAAGCTCACGGCGGAAAGGATGAAGTCCAGCACATAGTCCTTGCCCGGAGTCACGTCGAGCCGGCGCGTCTCGGTGGTCATTCCGAAGAACGAGACTTCAAGCGTCACCTCTCCGGCAGGGATGTTCTCTATCTTGTAGTTTCCCTCGACATCGGTGGTCGTATATATCTTGGACGGCAAGAGACTGATGACGGCAAACTCGACAGGCTTGCCGTCTTCCGCCGAAATCACCCTGCCCGAGACCGCTCCGCCGGATTCCTGTGCGGCCGACTGCGGGGAATGGCCTGGAGCGGACAGCAGCGCTGCCAAAAACAGTATTTTGATCAATCGACTCTTCATATTCTTTGTCTGCAAGCTGCAAAGATACGGGGGTCGGCATTCCGAATCAATCACAATAAATGATGATTCTCGGGATGGATGGCCGGTGGATTGATGAAAGAATGCGTGTGCAGTTCCGTTTGTCAATGCGTCATGTACCGAACCTGCACACGGCAGCCTGCGGCGGTTCCTGCCGCCGACACACAAAGCGGGGCGGGGAACAAACCCCCGCCCCGCCAGTTGAAATCCGGTGCCGGCGCTGCAGCCTGCAATGGCTCCGCAGCCTATTCCGGCCTGTATGAATCTTTCAGCGAAACCGTCTTGTTGAATACGGGCTTCTCCGGGGTCGAATCCTTGTCCTTGACGTAGTAGCCGGTGCGCTCGAACTGGACCGCGATGCCGGAGGCGTCGTCGAGCAGGGCGGGCTCGGCAAGACCGGAACCCACGACCAGCGACTCGGGGTTCAGGAACTCCTTGTAGTCCCTGTCCTCGGGAACCTGGCTCATGTCGGCGAGGGTGAACAGCCTGTCGTAGTTGCGTATCTCGATTTCCTTCGCGTGCGCGGCGGAAACCCAGTGGATGGTGCCCTTGACGCTGCGCCACTCCCCTCCTCCGGGGCGGGTTGCAGGGTCATAGCTGCACTCCAGGGCCGTCACCTTGCCGTCGGCGTCCTTGATCACCTTCTCGCACTTGATGATGTAGGTGTATTTCAGACGCACCTCGCCATCGGGCTTGAGGCGGAAGAACTTCTTCGGGGCGTCCTCCATGAAGTCGGCCCTATCTATCCAGAGCTCCCCGGTGAAGGGCACCTTGCGCGAAGCCCCTTCGGGCTCGGCGGGGTTGAGCGGGCAGTCGAACCACTCCACCTGTCCGGCCGGCCAGTTGGTTATGGTCAGCTTTATCGGATCCTGAACCACCATGTAGCGGTTGGCACGGGCGTTGAGGTCCTGGCGCACGCACCATTCGAGCAGCTGTATGTCCATGAGCTGGTCGCGCTTGGACACGCCTATCCTGTCGCAGAACATCTTCAGGGCCTCGGGAGTGTAGCCACGGCGGCGCACTCCGCAGAGAGTGGGCATGCGGGGGTCGTCCCATCCGGCCACGAAGCCTTTCTGCACGAGCTCCAGCAGCTTGCGCTTAGACATCAGCGTGTAGGTGAGGTTCAGCCTCGCGAACTCGTACTGATGGGAGGGGAAGATGTCCAGAGTCTCTATGAACCAGTCGTAGAGCGGACGGTGCACGTCGAACTCGAGGGTGCAGATGGAATGCGTGATGCCCTCGATGGAATCGCTCTGGCCGTGCGTATAGTCATACATCGGGTAGATGCACCATTTGTCGCCGGTGCGGTGGTGCGACGCATGCTTGATGCGGTACATGATAGGGTCGCGCATGAGCATGTTGGGATGCGCCATGTCGATCTTCGCGCGCAGCACCTTCTCGCCGTCGGCGTACTTGCCGTCGCGCATCTCCCTGAACAGCTTCAGGTTCTCCTCGGGGGTGCGGTTGCGGCAGGGGCTCTCCACGCCCGGAGTGTCTACGGTTCCTCGGCCCCTGGCAATCTCCTCCTGGGTCTGGTCGTCGACGTAGGCCTGCCCCTTCATGATCATCTGCTCGGCCCACTCGTAGAGCTGGTCGAAGTAATCGGAGGCGTAGCATTCCTTCTCCCATTCGAAGCCCAGCCACTTGATGTCCTCCTTGATGGAGTCCACATACTCCACGTCCTCCTTCACGGGATTGGTGTCGTCGTAGCGCAGGTTGGTCTTGCCGCCGTACTTCTTCGCGAGACCGAAATTTATGCAGAGGGACTTGGCATGGCCAAGGTGCAGATATCCGTTGGGTTCGGGAGGGAATCTGGTCAGAACGTTCTTCACCTTTCCCGACTTGAGGTCATCCTCGATTATCTCCTCGAGGAAATTCAGTTTTCTTTCTTCTTCCATTGTCGTTGCAACTCTTTACGCGTGGCAAATTTATAAATAATTCGTATATTGCGTACGAAAGTTCAGTTTTTGAAGTCCTGATTCGAGCGTCGGCGTGCGGAAACTCCGCCCCCCCCCGAATCGGATTTTTATGTAAATTACAAACCACGATTACAGCTATGGCTGAAGAACTTTTCAGACAGAGACAGCAGGAGAAGATAAGGACAGCGGAAAAGGCGGCTGAGAAGACAGGCGACGGACAGAGATGTCCGTTTTGCGGCATGCCGGTGAAGGGAACGGAGGAGTTCTGCCCCCACTGCGGCCGTCCGCTCGCACCCTACTGCACCTTCTGCGGGGCCGAGATGTCCCCCGGAGAAGACAGCTGCCCCGAATGCGGAATGAGCCGGCATGGCGTCATCTGCCCCCGCTGCGGCACCCTGAACGCAAGAGCATACTGCCGCAAGTGCAACGAACCGCTGACCCCGGCGGCCAGGAAGGAAGTGGAGCGGGCGATGAAGGATCCCGTCTACCTCAAGGCGGCCGAGCTGGCCGTCAAGATGGCCGAACTCCAGCAGCTTATGGAGGATACCCCCGACGGAGGGCTTACCGACCTGGGCGGGGATGAGGAGCCGGAAGAAAGGCAGCCTGCCAGGGAGCTTCCTCCGGACATCCAGAGGCTCAAGGAGTTGCTAGCGGCGGTGAACGCCGGCAAGGTGCCCTCCGCCAAGACTCCCCCGTCCGCCACTCCCCCGGCGAAGGCGGCGCCCGCGAAAGCCAAGGCCAGGCGGAAGACGAAGGAGGAGCTCCAGGCCGAATACGCCAAAATGAAGGCCGAGCTCAACTCCACGCTCGAGCACATGGTGCCCCCTGCAGGCTCGACCCCGCAGGAGCAGCGCAACTACTACTCCGCCCGCAAAATCTCCATTATCCAGAAAGTCAAGAGCACCAATCCCATAGCCTGGGTATGCAACTACTGCGGATGCTGGCATAACAAGCCCAGCGAATGCTGCGAACCCTGGCATGGCGGAACATGGATATTCGAAGAGAAAACGATAACAGTGACGAAAGAACTATGACAGATCCGAACAAGACCACAGTTTCAGGCGAACCGGCCGACGTCGGCTCCACCCGGGCGGCGGGAAGCACCATAGCTACCGGCAGCACGGTAGCAGGCGACAGCACAGTTGCGGCGGGAAGCACGGTCACCGCCGGCACCACCGTCGCGGCAGGAAGTACCGTAGCGGCGGGAAGCACCGTGACTGCGGGAAGTACCGTAGCCGCCGGCAGCACCGTTGCAGCAGGAAGCACCGTCGCCGCTGATTCAGCCAGGACGGCGGCAGCAGCCCAGGCCACGGCAGTCATGAGCGGCAGCAACGCCGGAATGACCGCAGTCGCCAACGCCACCGCAGTGGCACCGGCCGCCGGCAAGTCCGGAGACTCGGCGCACAAGGCCACCTTCGACCTCACCACGAGGAAGAACATCACCATAGGGAAGAACACCTACATCATCGACAAGCTCATAGGCAACGGCGGCGAGGCCGAAGTTTACGTTCTTGTCAAGGACGGCAGGAAATATGCGCTCAAGCTCTACCGGGGAGTGCACCAGTTCAACAAGGACCTCATAGGAAGGCTCGCCAAGCTCCGGGGGAAGGCCGCAATCACCGACATCTACGGCTACGGCAACATAAAAATCGGCGGAGAGACGCGGAGCTTCACGCTCATGGAATACTGCCCCGACGGCTCCACCGCGTCCTGGGACTTCAAGGGCAACGGCGATGCAATCCTGCAGATAGTGACCTTGGCGGCCCGCAACCTCAACGAACTGCACAAGGTGGGCATAATCCACAAGGACACCAAGCCCGACAACCTGCTGTTCACCGACAAGGGCAGCTGCCTCCTGCTGCTGTCCGACTTCGGAATCTCCGACATACTCGACGCCGACGGCAGCGTGAACACCCCCCAGAGCCGCACCCCCATATATGCGGGCCCCGAAATCTACACCAAGGCGTCGCTGATAGGCGGCACAGCCTACGCGATAATGACGAAGGCCTACGACTACTATGCCCTCGGCATGACCGCGCTGGCGCTCTGGAGCGGAGTCGACTCATTCAAGCGCAAGGAGACCGAGCTCGTGAAGCTCAAGAGGGAAGGCAAGATCGAAGTCCCCAAACAGATGCCGGAGCCGCTCCGCACCATAGTCCGCGGACTGCTGGTGCAGGATCCCGAACAGCGCTGGGGCTTCGACGAGATACAGCGCAAGCTCTCCGGGGAGGACGTGCCCGTAGGAGAGAGCATAGGCGCCATCCATGTGGTCTTCGACTCCAGCAAGAACAAGATAGCCCGCACCACCGCCGAGCTCGCCAGGTTCATGATGGAAGACCAGCAGCTCGGAATATCCTACCTCTACAAGGGGCGTGTCTGCGAGTGGCTGCGGAAAACCATGCCGGAAGTCGAAATCAAGATAAACGACATCATCGAGTCCAAATACCCCAAGGACCAGGTCGCAGGACTCTACGCCGCCGCGCTTCTCCTTGACCCAGAGCTGCCCTACTATGACCGCAAGGGCAAGACTCACGACACCCTCATCCCTCTGCTGAACGCCGAAGACAGCTTCAACAACGACCTCACGAACCCGGCGAACCCGATCTACATATACCTGAGGCACAGCCAGGGCGAAGCCTGGACGGACGCCCTGTTGAGCAGGGTCAAGGCCGCTGCCGGAGACCAGTTCGGCTACGCCAGGAGCGTGCTGGTATGGGGCGTGCACGACACGGACATCTACCGCACCTTCTACGGGAAGAAGGAGGCCACCGACCAGAAGTTCACCGAGGTGCAGTGCCACAACCCGATGGACGTGCTGAACTTCTTCTCCGCCTACCGCACCCTGTCGGACGACGACAAGAAGTTCGTATGCTCCCTCGGTTTCGCGGAGATGGTCAGGACCTTCGCCCCCGACGACGCCGCCAAGGTCGAGAAAGTAAGGAGGGACAATGCCTCCGCCGGCTTCCAGACGCTGTTCCGCCTGATAATACAGACCCTGAACCCGGCTGCCGACGTCAATCTCTGCGCCGATCCTAAAGACCCCTGGTACGCGATGACCGGCGCCGGACTGGGCAAGCTGATAAACATGGCCTTCAACGCCTACTACGTGCAGTTCGATGGCGACAGGGACAGGCTCTACAAGGAGTGGACCTCGTCCGGCAACCCCTACAGGAACATCAGCCAGGCATCGACGGTCGACCTGATAATCATGTCGTTCAAGGGCGACTGGACCGGCTCCTACCTGCACAAGTCCTTCCTGACCAAGGGCAACAGGTTCGACGCCCAGGACAAGTGGGCCGTCTACTGCACCTCCTACAAGAGCACGGACAATGTCAAGAAATACGGCCCCTACGATGTTCCCATAGCGATAATGAAGACCATCGCAGGCTTCGGCCACACCCCGGAGTACCGCTTTAAGGAAAGCGGCGAGACCGTCAGGAGCCTGTCCGACTTCAACAAGCTGCTGGGCTCCAAAGGCCTGAAGGACGAGATAGTCCGCTCCCTCAGGACACGCAGCCTCCATGCCTGGCTTGCAGTGCAGTACCAGGAGGATCCGCACGCCGACCTGAAGCCCAAATACGCCTACGAGAAGCTTACGCAGCAATATGTGGGCATGCTTGGCAAGTGCGACCCCGACAACAGGGAGTACAAGCGCTACAGAAGCGCCTACGATTCGGTCAGCACAAAAGGCAAGGGCCAGCCCATACTCGCCCTGGGTGCGGTACAGAACGTATTCGTGGCCCTCTGCAGCGTGCTGTTCCTGGCTGCGCTCGGAACGCTGGTGGTGAGCATCATCCAGGCTCCATGGCTGGCAGGCTGGGACGCGAAGACCGGCATCTTCATCCTGTTCGGGCCCGTGCTCTTCTGCCTTCTGCTCTGCCAGTTCTTCAGCGAGGACAGGGTTCTGGGGTTCTTCAGCTCCATCATCTTCTACGTCATCGCGATGATAGTCCTGTATTTCGTCAGCAGATGGTTCATCTGGAGGCTCGTGCCCTATCTGACCCTCGCCGCCACCGGCCTTTTCGCATGGTATTTCCTGAAGCAGCTCTACCAGGCCAACTACGGGGCTTCGGAACTCAGGGCGATGAAGAACCCGGACTATGAGCAGCTGACCCTCGAACCGCTCCACTTCGCGTTCAAGAGCTCGGACAGCACCTTCAAGTCATCGTTCGCAAGCAACGAGGACTTCTACAAGGACCAGTACAAGGAATCACTCAAGGACAAGGTCAGACCGGTGATACTCGGCTGCATAACCGGATTCATCCTGATGATCAATGCCCTGACCGGCTACGGAATCATGACCGGCAATGACCCGGAGAAGATAGTGGACTCAGCCGCGACCAGCCTCGTATCCGGCAAGTCCGGAGGCTCCGGGGAAGCTGACGGCGGGAACGGAGGCGGAGATACCGGCAATGCGGAACCCGCAGCCGCTTCGGAAAATTCCGGCGGAACTTCCGATGACGCCGGAAAGAGCGGCAAGGCCAAAGCGGCAGCCACAACGGCAGCGGCAACAGGAGCTGCAGCAGCGGCCACCGAAAGCCAGGCCGGAGCCACCGAAACTACCGGACAGAGCACAGTGGAAGAAGCCGCTGCGGCACAGGACGAGGTGGAAGATAATGCCGGACAGCCTTCAGAAAGGCCTGCGGGCATGCCCGCGATGAGCGCTTCGCTTTCGGCCGCCAAGGGAATCACCGTCAGCTGCGACACCCGTCAGGTGATCGACGGCAGCGGCGTGTTCAGCTTCGAGCTCACCAACGGCAGCGGCTCCGACATGACCCCGTTCATAGTCATCGAAGAGCCTTCGGCCAACATCGTATCCCTGGCGGAAGCCATAGACAACAACGGCCGGTCATACTCGGCCGTGGACGGAGAGATGAGCGTCACCATCGACGGAACGACCATGGACGCGGCCCACAGGGATCCTGTGTTCCGCTTCAACCAGAACCAGACCGTCCGCGGCACGGTGAACATCAAGAATCTCGACAAGGACGCGACTTCCCTCGAGATACGCATCCCGTTCAGGGAATTCAACCCCGACGCCTATCCCTACCGGAGAGGTTATCTGATAATCAAGAACATACCTGTAAGCCAATGAAAACATGTCAGAAATGCGGGCAACCCAACCGTAACGAAGCAAGATACTGCAAATGGTGCGGCACTCTGCTGGAAGCCGTGGCGCAGCCTTCGGCCGGCGGAGACTCCTCCCTGCCTGAAGCGGCGGACTTCATCGCCAAGGACAACATCCTGCCAACGTTCCGGAGTTTCGCGGCGCGATGCGAACACGCCTCCGAGTTCATTCAGCTTTCAGGCGGCACCTCGCGGCCGGGACTCGACTGCATAATCACCGGAAACGCCGGCACTGGAAAACTCTTCCTTGCCGACCAGCTCTGCTCACTGCTCTACCGCTACAAGATCAGCGACGGACTGAAGCCGAAGCACGTGGACGCCGCCGACTGGGACGGATTCAACGGCAAGCTGGACGAGAATCTCGCGAAGATAAAGAAGGGCGTGCTGCTCGTCACCAACTGCCAGGACCTTGTCGGCGACTACAAGAACGCGCTGGACAAGCTCTTCGCCAGGATGCGCAAGGGAACCGAGATGCCCGTTGTCATACTCTGCGGCCTTGAAGACGGTTTTGGAAGCTACATACGCTCCAACAAGCATGTATCTTCGCTGTTCGAGTTCAGCTTCGGGCTGCTCCCGTTCAACGATGCGCACCTCACGAGCCTCTGCTCTTCCATAATCACCGGGAAGTTCAGGACCTCCATATCCCCCGAAGCGCAGAAGAAGCTCGGACTGGTGTTCAAGAAGAAATTCCGCGACGGCATGTCAGGCGAGAACGGAAAGCTCTCATGCAGGCTTGCCGAAGCCTACACGCTCAACAAGATAGAGCGCTGCGGGAAGAACGGGCCGCTCGAAGAGGCCGACATCCCCGATGAGCCTTTCAAGGAGCTCACGGAGGAGGAAATTTTCGAGAAGCTCGACTCCTTCGTAGGTCTAAAGGAGGTCAAGGACGAAATCCACTCAATCATAAACGGAATCAAGAGGGAGAAGCGCGAGAATCCCGACGCCAAGGTCAAGCTCAAATCGCATTTCGTGTTCCTCGGCAATCCCGGCACCGGAAAGACCACCATAGCCAGGCTTTTCGCAGAAATACTCAACAGCCTCCAGGTGCTGCCCTGCGGCCATCTCGTGGAGGTGACCCGCAAGGACCTCGTCTCCCAGTACGTGGGAGACACCGCCCAGAAGACGGAGCAGGTGATAAACCGGGCCATGGGAGGAATACTCTTCATCGACGAGGCGTATTCGCTCAAGCAGAGCGACGATGACAAGTTCGGGCAGGAGGCCATCGACACCCTGCTCCCCTTCCTCGAGAACCGGGTCGGGGACTTCATCTGCATCATCGCCGGCTACACCCGCGAAATGACCACCTTCCTGCGCTCGAACTCCGGACTTGACTCCCGCTTCAAACGCAAGATAGACTTCAAGGACTACAACGGCAAGGAGCTCAAGACCATCTTCATGAACATGGTGGAGAAGAACAAGCTGAGCCTCGACGAAGAGTCCGAATCGAAGATAGACAAGTACTTCGAGCGCATGTACCTCTCGCGCACCGACACCTTCGGCAACGCCAGGGCCGTACGCAACGTATTCGACGCCTGCATATCCAGGCAGAACAGCCGGATCGTGGACCTCAGCGGCGACGAGTACCAGAAGCAGAAGAACCTCATCATATGGAGGGACATTGTCGGAGACGAAGAAAGCGAGGACATCAGCGTGGACCAGGTCATGAAGGAGCTCGACCAGTTCGTGGGCATGGCCTCGGTCAAGGCCGCGATAAAGAACCTCGCCGAAGAGATGCGCTTCCAGCGCAGAAGGATGGAATTCGGAGGAAAGGCCTCCATACGGCCCGTGAACATAATCCTGACAGGCAATCCGGGCACCGGAAAGACCACGGTGGCCAGAGTGCTCGGCAAATTGTTCAAGGCCATGGGCATCTGCTCCACCGACAGGGTCATCGAGAAGAGCCGCAAGGACATAGTGGGCCGCTACGCCAACGAATCCGACAAGGAGATGGACAAGGCCATCAACGAAGCCATGGGAGGAGTGCTCTTCCTCGACGAAGCCTATACCCTGGCTCCGTTCGACGACATGGGCCACTGCAACGACAGCGAGGGGCTCAAGGCTCTGGAACGGCTGATGACAAGGATGGAGAACGACAGGGGCAAGTTCGTGCTGGTATGCGCAGGCTACAAGGACGAGATGGGCAATCTGATGAAGGCCAACCCGGGTTTCCAGAGCCGGTTCACACATAACATCAACATAGACGACTACAGTCCCGAAGAACTCACGGAAATCTTCAGGCGCAACTGCGAGGGCCAGGGCTATACGCTCGCCGACGGCGTGCTCGAGAAGGCTTTGAGCGCATTCCGCAAGATTGTAGCGGAGAAGTCCGGAAAATCCTTCGGCAACGCCAGGGAGGCCCGCAACATGCTGGACGAGTGCCTCGGAAAGCTCGGGACCAGGGTGAACGCCCTGCCAGACGCCGAAATCACCCGCGACAGCTTCTTCACCATACTGCCCGAAGACATACCCTACGAGGAGCCGAAGGTGGTCAGCGAGGAGGAATGCATGGCCGAGCTCAACTCCCTCATCGGACTCGACGGCGTCAAGGAGGAGATACGCCTGATGATAGAGGAGCTCAGGCAGCAGAAGCTCGAGGCCGAAATAAACGGTACCGATTTCAAGGGCGTCAAGGGCGACCACTATCTCTTCCTCGGCAACCCCGGCACCGGGAAGACCACTGTTGCACGCCTGATGGGCAACATGCTCCATTCGCTCGGAGTGCTGCCCAGACCCGACGTAATCGAGGTTTCGCGCAGCGACCTTGTCGCCGGCTACAGCGGCCAGACCGCCCCCAAGACACGAGAGGTCGTGAACAAGGCCATGGGAGCGATACTCTTCATCGACGAGGCCTACTCCCTGATTCAGGGGCCGCACGACAATTTCGGCACCGAGTGCGTGAGCGAGCTGCTCAAGCTGCTCGAGGACCGCAAGGGCAAGTTCGTCTGCATCGCCGCAGGCTACACCCGCGAGATGCAGCAGTTCCTCGACTCCAACTCGGGACTCAAGTCGCGCTTCAACAAGTCCATCAACTTCGAGGACTACAATGCGGACCAGCTCATGGACATCTTCAGGCTCAACTGCCGCAAGGAGGGCTACACCATAGACCCTGAGGCCGAGAAGCTGCTCGTGCAGAAGTTCTCCGACATCTATGCCAACAGGAGCTTCGACTTCGGCAACGCCCGGGAGGTGCGCAACATCTTCCGCGAGGTCAAATCGGCCGCCGCAAGGAGGGCGAACGCCCGCATGGCGGAGCTCGTGGCGGGAGGCATGGACAAGACCAAAGCATACAGGCAGGCACAACCCAAACTAATAATCAAGGAGGACATACAATGAGCAAGCAGGACATTTTCAAGGCGCTGGATTCCCTCGTCGGGCTGCAGAGTGTCAAACATGAGATACGCGAAATCGTAAATGAACTCGCAATCCAGACGTGTACAGGGTCAGTCCAGGCAGGTCTGGTGACAAGGAACTATGCGTTCATCGGCAACCCCGGCACCGGGAAGAGCACCGTGGCCGAAATCTTCGGCAGGATACTCAAGGACATCGGCGCCCTTCCGGAAGGACAGGTCGTGACCGTGACCCGGGCGGACCTTGTCGGCAGCTATGTCGGGGCTTCGGGGCAGAAGACCCGACAGGCAGTCGAAAAGGCGCACGGGGGAATACTCTTCATCGACGAGGCTTTTTCACTCCAGTTTGGAGACGACGACGTGTTCGGACAGGAGGCTCTCGACACCCTGCTCTACCTCATGGAGACCCGCAGGGGAGATTTCGTCTGCATATTCTCCGGCTGTCCCGAGGAGACGAAACGCTTCCTGGACTCGCTCCCCGGCCTGAAGTCACGTATCGGAAGGATACTGATGTTCGAGGATTTCACGCCTTCCGAGCTGATGGAGCTCTTCATGAAAATGAAAGGGATATTGCCCATGGACCCCGAGGCCGGGCAGCTGCTGGCGGACAAGTTCGAAAGGATGTATGCGGAACGCGGTCCGGACTTCGGCAATGCCCGCATGGTTAAAAACCTGCTGAAGGAAATCGAGACCAGAATGCGCTCGCGAGACATTTCGGGCGGCCTGTCCGACAATGTCGACATTACGGAACTTATGGAACACATGTTCTCCAAGTTAAGAATAACCAAAGAAGACATAATATGAAATGCCCGTTTTGCCAGAGCATAATTGAAGATGACAGCCGCTGGTGCGACCAATGCGGCAAGGAGCTGATGTTCTGCCCCTCATGCCGCGTACCCCGCAAGGGCAGTTCATGCCCCGCCTGCGGCGAACTGCTGGTCAGCGGGAACCGGTTTTTCGCATCCGGGCTTCCTGACGGCCAGAAAGTCCCCGCCGGAGCCACGGCATCACCCGCCCCCGCTCCTGCCGCCGGGCCGTCACCCGTACCCGCAGCTGCTGCCGGCTCCACCACCGTCACACCCGGCCCCATGCCATCGCCCACCGCTACGCTGGCCGAACCCGCAGCTGCGGCCACTCCCGGACTGTTCCTGTCAGGGAACGGCATGAGGCTCGCCGTAAGGGAAGGCGTCTTCGGACGCAAGGGAGGCGTATTCCCCGAACTTTCATCCTGCGGATACATCTCCGGAACGCACGGGGAGCTGAAGTTCTTCCCCAACGAGGACTGCTGGGGAATCAGAGACTGCGGCTCCACCAACGGAACCTTCATCAACGGCAACCGCCTTGAGAAGAACAAGTGGTACACTCTCAAGGCAGGATACCGCCTGCGCATCGCCACTCTCGACTTCAACGTAGAACAAGCATAGCCATGAGACTCGACATTTTCTGCATGTCCGACACGGGCTGCGTGCGGAGCGGCAACCAGGACATGGCCGCCGCCGGCCTGAGCCTGATACGCGACGGACAGACGGGCTTCACCAGGACAATAGGCGAAGCTGACAACTTCCTGCTTCTGGTCGCAGACGGAATGGGCGGCCACCAGCATGGCGAGATGGCAAGCAGCTACGCGCTGGAAGAACTCAGGGCCGTGATACTCGACCGGAACCGCGACTGGAGCGACCCGGGGAGGCTGCTCACTGAAGAGGCACTGCGGATAAGCACGGAGCTGAACCTCAAGTCCGCCGGCATGCAGCTCGAGAAACCCATGGGCTGCACTCTCACCGGCTTCGTCTGGGCCGGAGGCAGGACCCTGCTCGTCAACGTCGGTGACAGCCGCAGCTACAGGCTGCGCGGAGGCATGCTCCGCAGACTGACCCAGGACCAGACCCTCCACGAAAGGGACATGGTGCCGCTTCCTGCCGGCAAAGCGATATACAGCTGTCTCGGAGGAGGCATCAGCCCGGAGACGGTAATCCAGGACTACGGGGACAGGCTGCTTCCCGGCGACAGGCTGCTGATATGCTCCGACGGGCTCACCGACATGGTCGGCGAGAACGACATCGAAGTATTCCTGGCCGAGGGCCAGCCCGCCCAGGCGGGAAGCCTGCTGGTGGAAAGCGCGAAGGCCGCCGGAGGGTTCGACAACATCAGCGTCATCGTGGCTGACATCCTCGGAGACGACCCCGGAACGGAGGAGACCGAACCCCTTGCCGCAGCGGAGGAATCCATCCGGGTCTTCCCCGAAAACGCCGCCGGCCCCGCCGAGGACGGCGCATTGCACGAAGTGACCGGCCCCGGAGAATCCTCGGAAGACATGTCGGAGGGAGACGCGCCCGGAACCGGAGGCGAAAGCGAATGACAAACTGAAAACCACATAGGCATGGACAATCTCGAAACCGTAAGGGCCCTAATCACCCTGAAATGGGGCGAGGAGCTCGGCCAGCAGATCTACAACGCCCTCCAGGGCAAGGTAGTGGAGGTGCTGATCAAGAAGGCTAACATAATGCAGAACAGCAACTACTACAAGAACATCCTCGACGGGCACAGCTTCAAGGTCGGGCCGGACAACCTGTCCAACTACTGGAACATCTTCCAGGAAGTCAGGCGGACCACCGGCTTCAACGAGGACATAGACTTCTACATCACCGGAGACGCCACCATCAACGCGTTCTGCATACCTTCGGAAAAAGAGGGCCGCAGCCACATCCTCAACATCAACAGCGGGCTCATAAACATAATGAGCGACGACGAGCTGCGCTTCGTGATAGGCCATGAATTCGGCCATCTCATCGACAGTTCGCGCAAGACCATGGAGCTCATAAGCTTCATATATCCACAGGGCACCAACACTCCGGTCGCCCTCGTGAACAAGATACGCGTATGGCAGCAGCTCGCCGAAATCTCCGCCGACCGCTGCGGCTTCATAGCCTGCCGCGACCTGAGGGCCTGCATTTCCGCCTTCTTCAAGATGTCATCGGGGCTCGATTTCGAGAAGATGGGGCTGAACTTCGAGAGCTTCATCGAGGACAACGGCCGCAAGCTCAAGACCTTCAGCGAGTCCGGGGGCCTGAACCTGGCCACGCACCCCAACAACCTCATAAGGATAGAGGCCCTCAAGGCCTTCTCGGAATGCGGCGCTTTCCGCGAGCAGGGCGGACTGACCCCTGACGAGCTCAACGACAGGATGCTGCCCCTGGTCAACCTCCTCGGCAGGCTCAGCGACAACGAGCTCGAATACGACATAGCCAACTATGCCGCCACGATGGGCCTGATTCTCGGCGACCTTGACGGGAACCTCGACGAAGAAGAGGTCAAGATGATACTCAACTCCATCTCCAGAGTCCACCTCTTCCCCATGGACATCCTCGTGGAATATTCCAAGATGGACAGGGAGAAGATTTTCGAGATATGCGCGGCGAGCTTCAACAGGATACTGGAGACCCACCCGGAGATGCGGGTCGAACTGCTCAAATATACGATAGGGCTGGTGCTCACCGACAACGACATCAACGAGGGGGAGGTGGAATTCGTGTTCGATTTCGCCAGCGGCAGCCTGGGATTCAGCGAGCAGGAGATTGCGCAGCACTTCGCCGCGGCTATCCAGGCCAACTTCAATCCCTCACTGCTTTCAATAGGATAGCGCATGCACGAGAAGTTCCTGTTCAGCAAAGGCTTCGAGGTGTTCAGCCTCGAGGAGTACACGGTGGCCAACCCCATCGCCAAGAGAGACTATGCCGAAACCTACAGGCTGGCGCGCAAGAGAGACGGCAGGCCCTTCCTGATGAAGGTCTACATCCCTGCGGAGATGCCTGCGGAGCTGAAGTTCAACCAAGAGCCCAGACTGCTCGCCTACCTCAACAGCTCAGGCATATCCGCCAGCCTCTCGACAGCCTCATGGGGCGAATTCCATTCGGACGACGGCAGGGTGTTCCCTTTCGTGATCTCGGACTATTTCGAACACGGGATGCTGTCGGACAGGCTGCTCACCGGCGGAGCGATGGACGCTCCCGAAGCCGTAGGCCTGTGCCTTGACATCGTAAGCTCCCTGCTGGGCATGCGGACGCCTAAGGGAGGCAACTTCGTACACTGCGACATCTGCCCGGAGAACATAATGTTCGGCCGCGACGAGAACGGAGACCTGCGGGCCCATCTTATCGACAACGACCACATCAGGCATATCGACGCCGGAGTCGTGCCGGAGAACTGGTTGGAGGACGTGGACCTTAGATACACGGCGCCCGAGGCCTTCACACGCGAAGAAGCCTTCCCGAATTCCGACATATATTCGCTCGGGGTCATACTCCACGAATGCTACTACGGCCGCTATCCCTGGGACTTCAACGCCGACTCCTACCGCAAGGCAGGGCCCGGCGGAAAGATGGGGATTCTCATGCACGCCCGCAACGCCGACCCGGTGAAGGAGAGAGGGGGAAGGAATATCCGCGAGGGGGATCCGCATGGGCCCGTCGTGGACGAGCTCGTGAAGGAATTCACCATCTTCGACTACGACGAATACGAAGAGACGAGGGAGCTCAGGCCGTCGCTGCTGTCGGCATGGCAGATGCTGCTTGCCGCAAAGACGGTCATGGCCTCGCCCGAGAAAACCGGCGGCACTGAACTGCAGGCCTACTTCAACATGGTGAATTCTAGATACGGAGACATTTTCGCCGATGCCGGCGCCGAAGCCCCGATGCATTCCGGAGAAAGTCCGTCCGCCACGGAGAACCCCGGCCCGGCCCAGGAAATCGCGGGCTCCGCAACCGACGATTCGGAGTTCACCAACGCCGAACTCGGATATACCCCGCTCGTGAAGATGCACGACCCCGCTGCGAGAGGATTCATGGATGTGGCGGGCATGGACAAGCTCAAGGAGGAGATGCAGAAAAAGCTGCTGTATTTCCTGAAGAACCCTTCGCTTGCCCGTGAATACAAGATAGACCTGCCCAACGGCATGCTGCTCTACGGGCCTCCGGGCTGCGGAAAAACCTTTTTCGCCGAAAAGCTGGCCGAGGAGAGCGGCTTCAACTATGCCCTCGTCAAGGCCTCGGACCTCGGCTCCACCTGGGTGCACGGCGGACAGGGCAAGATAGGCATGCTCTTCAAGGAAGCCAGGGCCAAGAGCCCCTGCATAATCTGCCTCGACGAGTTCGACGCCTTCGCCCCCAGGAGGGAGACCATCTTGAACTCCAGCCTCTCCGGAGAGGTCAACGAGTTCCTGAGCCAGCTCAACAACTGCGGGCGGGACAGGATTTTCGTGATAGCCACGACGAACAACCCCGACATCATCGACCCGGCGATGCTGCGCTCCGGCAGAATCGACCGCTGCATATTCATACCCGCCCCCGATGCACAGGCGAGGAGGGCGGTCTTCAGGCTCTGCGTCGAGAAGCGGCCCCACGATGAAGACATAGACTACAGGCAGCTCGCCGCCAGGACGGAAGGCTACGTGACCAGCGACATCTGCGGCATAGTCAACGATGCCGCCATGAACGCCGCCTATGCCAGGACCGGCATCTCCCAGGCCATGCTGCTCCAGGCCATAGACAACTGGAAGCCGACTGTGAACCGGGACCAGCTGGCAAGGCACGAGGAAATCCGGCGCAGGATGGAGTCCGACTTCGCCACGGAAATACCCATAGCACTCAATGACAAGATACTCAACTGAACCATGAACATTGTGAATATGAATAAAATCACAGCCGCCGCGGCCCTGCTCGCCGCAAGTTTCTGCCCGGAACCTTTCTGCCATGCGGCGGGCGATGAAGGAAACGCCGGGGAACTCATAGTCGTAGCCCACAGGGGCGGCGCCCATCTCGGCCCGGAGAACTCCCTGGGCTGCATCGAGCTGGGCATGGAGGCCGGCGCGGAATGGATAGAAGTCGACGTGCATCTCTCGGCCGACCGCGAGATAGTGGTATGCCACGACCCGACCGTGGACCGCACCACCGACGGCAAGGGCGAGATAAGCGCCATGAAGTATTCCGAGCTGCGCAAGCTCAGGTTGCTGGACAGGGACGGCAAGCCCACCGACGAGCACCTTCCAACCCTCGAGGAAGTGCTCAGGCTCATCGACGGGCGAGCATCGCTGCTGCTCGAAATCAAGTACTCGGAATCCTCGCTGCCCGGAATCGAGCAGGCCTGCATAGACTGCATACGCCGTCTCGGGGCCGAGGACAGGGTGATAATCCAGTCGTTCGACGATGAGGTGGTGATAAGGACGCACGAGCTCGCCCCCGACATCCGGGTCGAGAAGCTGCTGTCTTCCGCCAAGGACTTCGACTTCGGGAAGTACAGTTTCGCCGCCTCGTTCAACATAAACTACAAGGCTGCTACAAGGGAATTCGTGGACATGGTCCACAGCCTCGGCAAGGAAGTCAAGGTATGGACGCTCAACGAATATGACGCCGAACTCGTGAAGATGGTCGACGGGGTCATAACCGACGACCCTGGAATATTCCTATGAAATTCCTGCGCAAATACGACAGTGCCCGGGAGGAGGAGCTGCGCCGGCTGGCGGAACGGAGCATCGCAAGGCTGCCTTCCACGCTCGCCAAGCCCATAGCTTCGCTCCAGCGCGAGGTGGAGAAGGAGAATTTCTCCGCCGGCATGAACTACGCCCTGGATTTCCTTGAAATCAGCGTACAGTATGTCGGCTGCTGTCTGTTCGTGCTGCTTCAGAACGCCGAAGCCGGACTTCCGGAGAATTCGAGGGCCATGAAGGCCATAGTCGGAAAAATAGACACGAAACGCTCGCTGTCCTTCGGGGACTGGGTCAACGACATCTTCAATCCGGCAGTCAGGGCCGCAGTCAAGGAACTGCCGGACAACCCTCTGGTGAAATCGCTGGACAGGACCCTCTTCAGCAAGGGGGTCAACAGGCTTCTGGGCACACGGACCGAGCCCAGCGTGGTGAGGATACGCAACGAATACAAAGGGCACAGCACCACGCTCTCGAATGAAATCTACAGGGGCGTGGTGTTCACCCTGGAGCCCCAGGTGTTCGCGATGCTGGAAGCCCTGGAGCCGCTTCAGGACTTCAGTTTCAGCTTCGAGGGCGGGCATTGCATGCTTCACTCCCCCGACGGGCTGTCGGCCGACCTCCACCCGCTCGTGTTCCGCCACGAAAAGGGCTACGAATACGTGTTCCAGTCGTTGAAGGACGAGGAAATATCCTATATCTCTTCCGACGAGGACGCCGTGACCTTCATCAACGACAGCCTCAACGCCGACTTCGACAGGCTCATGCAGCGCAGCGTCCGCTCCTTCGACATAGCCAGGGAGATGAACTGGACCGAGCTGCGCTCTCTGATGCACGCCGAGTCGTCACGCTTCCTCGGCCGGGTCTACAGGGAGAAGAAATACAACCGCGAGCTTTTCGTGGAGCGCAGGAACCTCACTGCCCTGCTCGAAGCCTTCACCGCGAGCGGCAAGACCCTGTTCCCGCTGCTGGGCGAAGCCGGCCAGGGCAAGACCAACCAGCTCTGCTGGTGGACCGAGGAGATTTCGGAGAGCGACGACGCGGTGCTCATATTCAGCAGTTCCGACTTCGCCGGCGAGAGCCTGCCCGAGGCACTGAGGCGCATCTTCGGGGCCTCTCCGAGAAAGGATCCCGGCAAGATTCTCAGGGAGCTGCACAAGAGGGCGGAGGAAGAAGGGCGCATGGTGTTCATCTTCTTCGACGCCGTCAACGAATGCCTGCACTACAAGGGTTCGGACAACGACCCGGCAGGAGGCCCGACCGACCTCTACGAAGCCTTCCGCGAGCTGTTCATCCGTCCGGAATTCCCCCGCTTCAAGCTCCTTTTCACCTGCCGCAGCTACTCCTGGAAGACCCTCTTCCAGCTTCAGATGAAGCGCGACGCGGAGCTGATGTTCGGAAGGGACGGGAACCAGGATTCCGAAGTCCACGGATTCAGCGACGACGAGCTCCGGCGCGCCTGGGACATATACCAGAACCTGTATCAGATGAGCGGCGGCTTCGACGAGCTCTCGAAGGTGTCGCTCGTGCGGCTGAAGGATCCGCTGATACTCAAGATAGCCTGCACCAACCATGTGGGTACCGCCCTGCCCGACGACCTGCCGTCCTACAGCTCCATCGCGCTGTTCGCCGATATGACCGACAAGATAGCCCGCTCCTACGCAGGCAGGCAGCAGCATGAGATAATGCTGACCATAGCCGCCTTCATCCTGGAGGAATACGAGCAGGGCCGTCCCTCCGACCGCATCGACCGGGGCGAGCTCCAGCGGGCATATTCCGACCCTTCGTCCCCGCTGCACCGGCTCTCCAGACTGATATACAGGCAGGGAGGGCTGTCGGTAGCCTACACTGAACTGCTCAACAAGCCTGAAAGGCCCATACTGCGCTATATTGAGACCCATGACGGCAGGGCCGAAATCCAGTTCATCTACGAAAGGTATCTGGAATACCTGATGGCCCTGGAGTTCATACGCAAGAACCGCCGCAGCACCTCGTCCGCCATACCTCCGGAAGCCTATATCCGCGCCCTCGGGGAGGAGAGCGGAGCCGTAGTCTACATGGGCGCGCTGCGCAACGCTCTGATAATCGACTGGACGGAGACGGGCGACTTCGGCACCGTGGTCTCCCTCGTGCGCGACTACGGCGACAATTTCGAGGTCTCCCTGCTCACCGGGGAGGTCATGAACGTGCTCATACGCGAGAACTACGAGGACCAGCTCTTCGCGCTCATGCGCCGCATGCTCGACGAACCGCTCCCTGACCGCGACGGCCTCACCCGCCGCTTCAACGAGCTCACCAAAAGGATACAGGGCAACAAGGCTGACGAATACACGATAGCGGAGCACAAGGCTCTGAAGAAGGAGCTCGCCCCGGTGCTGCATCTCGGGCGGACGGCCACGGCGGGCATAGTCAACGGGATGTTCCTGACGGACTGGTTCAACGGAGGGCTGTACCGCCGCGACCCCTTCGAGCTGCTGTGGGCCCTGGTAGGCAACCCCCTGCTCGACATAGGCAACGATGCGTGCATGTACATCTACTACCTGCACAACAAGAAATTCACCCTCGAGCACAGCCCGATATCCGAGAACATCACCGCCCGCATAGTGCGCCGCATGTTCGCCACCGTCTGCTCGAAGGGCCTGCTGTCCACCGCCACGGACTCCCGCCTGCGCTCAAGGGCGGTCTCCTTCGTGGAGACCGGGGCGCGGCTGGCGATGATGCTCATCATCGACGAGCTTCTGTCCGGGCAGGAAGGTTCGTCCGCGCGCGTGGGCGCGCTGATGCAGGACATACGGGGGCTCATGTCGCACCTGACCTGGAAGTTCCGCCTCGTGAAGCTTGCGATGCCTTTCTTCAGCATGATACTCAGGCGTCAGATAAGCTTCCAGTCCTCCTATGTGAACAATGCGGTCGAATACCAGACTTTCTGGGACGACTCCATAGTTCCCGCCGACGACGGCGGGACGGGCCGCTGGTGCAGGAAGTACGCCGCCGGACTGGCAGCCTGGTTCGTGAGCGGCCCTGAGGACGGTTTCCGCAGCTTCCGCAGCGAACATCCCAAGGTTCTCCAGGCCTACCGCAGCGGGGACAGCTTCTCGTATTTCATACTCGAGCGGCTGCTGGCAGTGGCCGGAATCGCCGACTGGGAGAACATCGCCCCGGTGGTGCGCCGCTTCTTCGGAGGGGAATACCGCGACGGAGAATGGTTCGACTACTCGCAGATGTCGATGCTCTATGTGCTGTACCAGGTGCAGAAGAAGTCCGCATCCTACAACCCCGAACTCATGGAGATATATTCCCGCGAGGCTGCGGACTGGACCAGGAGGTGCAAGGGCGTGTTCAAGGGGCACAACAGCCACAAGGCGAACACCACTGGCCTCTACAAGCGCAACGTGATGAACTGGTACTGCGACGTCTATTGCACCCACAGCGGCGACAATGTCCCGCACGAAGGCGACCAGCGCGCGGCTCCCGTGTTCCACGCGCTGATAGACGAGGCCGTGGACGGCAGGGACAAGCCCCTGCTCTATCATCTGCTGGCCGGAATTTCGGAGCTTGTGTCCGACAACGGCTTCATACTCACTGCTCTCGACCTGCTGCTGCACGTCATGGACCGTTTCGGCGACGACGCCCTGATCGGAGAGTTCGACGCGATGGACGGCGGACACGGTGAGAACGCTTCGCAGACACTCGTGCAGGCGATAGGCAACGTGCTCTCGACCGCGAAGAACTATTTCCCCGCCGAGGTGGACAACTTCCTGAAGCGGGATCTCGCCGGGAACGCGTTCCCCGGAGTGCCCAAGTACCGCGACGAGGTGCTCAACTACAGCCCCGGCGGCGAGACGCTCTCGGATCTGTTCACCCACAGCTTCGGCAACTTCGTGATATGGTCGCTGGTGAACCTCGACCCGTTCAAGGAGTTCGCCGCAAGGGTGGTAGGCATGTCGGCCGAAGCCTCCGACTGCTACGAATGGTACGACATGGTCATACGTGAAGGCTTCAAGGATGTGTTCGGAGTGAAATTATGATGAAAATTATCGGTATGGCGGCTATTCTCGCCTGCACCATGCTGCAGGCTGCGGCATGCAGGGCGGACGAAGCCGGAAAGGATGAAATGGGAAACGGAAAGGAACTCATAGTGGTGGCCCACCGCGGAGGCGCGGACCTGGGGCCCGAAAACTCCCTCGGCTGCATCAGGAAGGGAATCGCGGCGGGGGCCGGATGGGTGGAGATTGACGTCCACCTGTCCGCCGACGGGGAGATAGTGGTATGCCATGACCCTTCGGTCGACCGCACCACGGACGGAAAAGGGCAGATAAGCGGCATGACCTATCCCGAGCTGCGCAAGCTCAGGCTGCTGGACGGCGAAGGCCGGCCGACGGACGAGCACCTGCCCACATTGGACGAAGTGCTCGACCTGACCAAAGGCCGGGCCGTACTGCTGATAGAAATCAAGCATTCGAAACATTCGCTCCCGGGCATAGAGAAGGCTTGTGTGGACTGCATCCGCCGCCATGGAGCCGAGAAGGACGCGGTCATCCAGTCCTTCGAGGACGACGTGCTGGACAGGGTGCATGAGCTCGCCCCGGAAATCCGCCTGGAGAAGCTGCTGATTTTCGCCTCGACCGGCCTTGGCTTCGAGTTCGACGGAGGCTTCTCCGGCTTCGACTTCGAAAAATACGGACATGTCTCCTCCTTCAACGTCTTCTACCTCGCCGCGACCAGGAGCTTCGTGGAAAAGGCCCACGCAAGCGGCAAGGAGGTCAAGGTCTGGACGCTTGACAAATACGACGGAGAACTCGTGGAGATGGTGGACGGAGTAATCACCAACAACCCTGGCATTTTCATAAAGACCCCTCGCACATGGAATATATAGGCTACTTCTGCGGAGGTTTCACGCTGGCCGGCGGACGCGACGAAGCCGCAAACGCCCTTCCGGCAGGCTGGAAGGAGGATCAGTGCAGCGCCGGCCAGCGTGAGGGCTACGAGCTCTACTACCTTCCAGACTTCGTGAGGTTCTGCCTGAGCCGCGAGCCGGGCGAGGACATGTCCATGCGCAGGTTCTCCATGACCCTCGACGCGTCCGTGACCGTACCCGCCGCGCCGGCCCGCACTTCCGGCGACCTTTCCGTGAAGATTCCCGAGCTCAGGCTCTACCTGTTCCCGTTCCGCCTCGCACTGTTCGCCATCCATGTGGAGATGGAGGATGCCGGAGAAAACGACATTACTGCCATCACCGCACTGCTGCGCAACCTCCGCCGTCTTGACGAGCCGGAGCTGAAGGCCTTCCATGAGGCTGCGGTGAGACCGGTCCTCAGGCTCTGGGAGGCGATATCCGCTGCCTCCAGGTCAGGCGTCCCGGCCGATACGGTGCGCCTTGTCGAAGACGGCAACAAGTTCAACGTATTCCAGATAGTTAGCGCGGAACCGGCGGACGGCGACGAGAGGGACAAACTGCTCTTCGAGCTTGCCACGGTAGCCCCGGCAGGCTCGTACGACGCGAAATCGCTGGACTCCCCATCCGAAGCCTATTTCAGGAAGCTGCTGGATGAAAATTCCCTCTCCGTGTACAACAACTGGAAATGCCTTGCGCTCTCCGACACCCTCACCATACTCTGCTCGGAATGCCCGGAATGGCTCATATCCAACTGGAAGAACGACTACTTCGGGCTCATCTACATCTGGCAGCTCTTCCGGAGGAACTATCTGTTCCGCCTTACCCGCCGATTCAGATATGAGAGGGAGAATGTCGCCAGCCTGGAGCGCGAGTCCGTGGACTTCGAACGCAACTGCTCCTTCCACCGCATATCCTACAATTTCCTTCCGGAGGAATTCAGCGCCTGCGTCGCCCGGGGGCTCAGGATAGAAAAGGAGAAGAACGAGCTCTACCACATGATAGCCCAGGAGGAAAGCGCCGGCGAAAAAAGGGCCGACAACAGGATGAACAGCCTGCTGTTCTTCATGACCTGCCTGACTATGGCCTCGACAATCTACGACACATGCTGCCTCCTCCAGGAGCTCCTGCCCTACGAGGATGCTGTCGGCTCCACCGTGCTCGGATTCAGGCTCGTGGCATCGGTGATGCTGACCATAGTCCTTGCCGCGCTGCTGATATACCGCACGAAGGTCAGGAAGCTGTAGAAATCCCGGCTTCCTGCCGCCGCGTCCGTACCGTCCGGCACTTCGGGAACTTCAGCCACCGAAACAAATTTTGTAAAAGAGCGTCTTATCATTATCTTTGGACGCATTTTATAAACTGAGCAGAAATTGAAGACACGCTACACCTGGTGCGCTCTCGCCATCCTCGCCGGAGCCATCGTTACATGTTCATGCGAAAAGCCGTCCGCCGCGAAGCCGGACCACGTACCTGAAGAACAGCCCGAGCCCACCCCTGAACCGCCGGCCGAAGAAGAGGAGGAGCCGGCCACGGCCTGGCTCGAGCTCCCTGCCGTGACCGGGAATGAAGACCATGTAGGAACTTTCTATGCAGGAGAGGAGACGGGAGAGAACAGGAACTACAGCTATTGCTACGACACCGGGCTCTACAGCTCGCTCTGGACCGCATGGCCGCTCTACAAGGATGCCATGGGCAGCGAGAAACGGCCCGACGACTGGAGCTGGAACCCCCAGCTTCCCTCGGACCAGCAGATAGACGTCTGCAACCACAGCTACGGCGTGGACTACGAAGGCGACATCAACAGCACCATCTATTCGCGCGGACACCAGATTCCCAACGGCGACCGCAACGGCAGCAAGGAGATGCAGCTGCAGACCTTCTACGTCACCAACAGCACCCCGCAGATCCAGGACCACTTCAACGGAGGAATATGGCAGAAGCTCGAGCAGGCCCTGCAGGACATGGCCAAGGCTTCGGAAAGCGACACGCTCTACATAGCCACCGGCCCCGTGTTCACGACCGTCGGCGGAGACGAGGAGGTGCAATGGATACAGCCGAGGGACGACGAGAAGCAGGCACCCGTGCCCAACTACTACTGGAAGGCCGTGCTCAAGGTGAAGCGCAGCGGCGACGACATCACCGAAGCCTCGGCGATAGGCTTCTGGTTCGAGCACAGGCAGTACGGCGACAGCTATGACAAGCATGCCGTCAGCGTCGACTTCATCGAGGAGAAGACCGGCCTGGACCTTTTCGCGGCCCTGCCGGACGAACTTGAATCCGGAGCCGAAGCGGCAGACGACTGGGACTCGTTCCGTAATTTCTGAGGCATGAGGACATTCTGCGTCGCCGGGCACCGTTTCTCGATTGAATTGCCTGAAAGATATGGTTCAAGCACCGCCCTGGAGCCGTATCTTCCATTCGAGGACCATACAGACGGGCACCGGATTTTCACTCTGCACGTCGGAGATGCCCGGGAATGCAGCCACGGGAGCCCAAGTCCGGCCAGGCGTTTCAACGAGGAGGCTCCCTACATATGGGTCTGCGAAAATGACGACATGCCCGTCTTCGGATTCTCCGTATCGCCAGACGAGCCGGACTTCCTGCTTTGTGCCGACAGGGATTTCCGCAACGCCCGGGTCATCCTTCCAGCCGGAGCCCCCGACCGCCTTCTTTCCTTCGCGCTGGCAAACTCGACCATGCTCATGTACATGCTGGCAGCTTCCGGCCTGGACACCCTGCTGATACACGCCTCGGCCGTCGTGCATGAAGGCCTAGGCTACGCCTTCACAGGCCGCAGCGGCAGCGGGAAGAGCACGCACAGCCGGCTCTGGCTGGACAATATCGAAGGTTGCATGCTGCTCAATGACGACAATCCGGTGGTGCGAATCCTGGACGGAAAAGCCGTCATATACGGTTCACCCTGGAGCGGCAAGACAGCGTGCTACAAGAACGCGCAGGCTCCGCTCAAGGCGATAGTCCATATCTTCCAGGCCCCGGCCAACAGCATTGAAAGGCTTTCCGGAATCCGGGCTTATGCCTCGTTCATCACCTCATGCTCGAACCTCAGGTGGGACAGAAAGGTCTCGGACGGCATCAACGCCTGCGTGGAAAAGCTCCTCACGCTCTGCGGCTTCTACAATCTCCACTGCCTGCCCGACCGGGAGGCGGCCCTGCTCTGCCGCCGCACTGTCTCGGCAGCAGATATACTCTCCCGATGAAGACCAAGACCGCACGGCAATGAAACGGAAGCCCGTTCCCAACGCAGCGTTGTTCTCGGAAGTGCGCCAGCTTCTGGCCGGAGGCTGCAATGTGACCATCCTCGCGCGGGGGAACAGCATGTTTCCGTTCATCCGTGACGGGCTCGACAAGGTGCAGCTCTCGGCCGTCCGCTCTCCTGACGGCGCCGTCTGCAGCTTTTCTACCGGAGACATACTGCTTTGCGAAATAGAGTCCGGGCATTACGTGCTCCACCGCCTTGTCCGCAACGAAAACGGCATCCTGACGCTCATGGGCGACGGCAATCTCCGTGGCACGGAAAAATGCACCGCCGGAAATGTCGTGGCCAGGGCTGTGGCCATCATACGTCCGGACGGCACGACCGTCAGCTGCTCCGGCCACACCGAGATGCAAAGGGCACGCATCTGGCACCGCCTGCTCCCCTTCCGCCGCATCCTGCTCGCCCTGTGGCGACGGCTGCACCTGAACCCTCTGTAGAACCGGCACCGCCCGGCCGTTTCCTTCCAGATTTATTTGGAAAAGATTTCCGCAGCCCGTAACTTTGCCGGGAATCAACAATCGGAAGTGATGAAAATCAGAAAAGGATTCGTTCTAAGGGAGATGTGCGGGGAGACTCTAGTGACGGCCGAAGGTATGGACAACTTCGACTTCAACAAGGTGATCAGCCTCAACAGCTCAGCCGCATGGCTGTGGAAGGAGGTGGAAGGCAGAGAGTTCGATGAGGGCACCCTCGCCGGACTGCTCCTTGACCGCTATGACGTCGACGCCGGCACTGCAGCACGGGACGCAGCCGCCCTCCTGCAGACCTGGAAGGACGCAGGCCTGCTCGAATAGCCGGCAAGTGAAAAGGAACCGGGGCATACTCCGCTACCTCCGGTGGTTCTGCATGGCAGCCGCCGGACAGAGGTCTGCACTGCTCGCAAGCATGCTGGCCAACCTCGCCGGCGTGGGCGCTTCGCTCCTCTTCGTCTACATCTGCAAGACCCTGATCGACATCGCCACCGGCAACTCCGGGCGCGACCTTGCGGGCTGGTCGCTGGCAATGGTCGCCACCATGGCCGCCCAGACCCTCTTCAGCCTGCTCCGCACACGCCTCGCCGCCCAGACCGACATACGCATCAAGAACAACCTGCGCATGCAGATCTTCTCCCGGCTGATCTGCGCCTACCACGGCAGCCGCAGCGAGCGGCACAGCGGCGACATCACGAACCGGCTCGAGGAGGACGTGCGCGTCGTGTCAGAGTGCCTGAGCAATTCCCTGCCGGCCCTCCTCTCCGCTACGGTGCAGTTCATCGCCGCATTCTGTTTCCTGATGGCGCTCAACAACACCCTGGCGTGGTCCGTGGTCGGGATAATGCCGCTTGCAATCATACTGAGCAAAATCTTTTTCAGGAAGCTGCGCAGGCTCACACGGGACATACGCGACACCGACAGTCTGGTGCAGTCCCACCTGCAGGAGAATCTGCAGCACGCCACCCTCATCCAGACCCTCGAGCAGGAGGGCAGGGCTTCATCCGGTCTCGACCGCCTCCAGTCAGGGCTCTACGACAGCGTCATGCGCCGCACCCGTTTCACCATCGTCTCACGCACAGTGATAAGCCTGGCCTTCGCCGCCGGCTACGCCACCGCCTTCCTCTGGGGAGTGAACGGGCTGCTCGCCGGTGCCGTGACTTTCGGAACCATGACGGCTTTCCTGCAGCTTGTCGGACAGATCCAGCGGCCGGTGCTCGAACTCAGCAGCTACATACCCTCGGCCATCCACGCGGCAGCATCCGCCGACCGCCTGATGGAGATAGAAGGCGACGAATCCTGCGCAGCCTCGGAACCGGTACACCTCGGCTCACCCGCCGGAATCCGGATGGAGCACGTCAGCTTCGCCTACCCCGACGGCACCCGCAAGGTCATCGACGACTTCTCCCACGACTTCCTTCCCGGTAGCCGGACAGCGATTGTCGGCGAGACCGGAGCCGGCAAGAGCACGCTCATACGGCTGATACTCGCCCTGCTCCGCCCCCAGAGCGGAAGCATCGTCATCTATGGCCCCCGAAGTTCCTCCGAAGTGTCTGCAGCCACGCGCTGCAACCTCACCTACGTGCCCCAGGGCAACTCCCTTCTCAGCGGCACCGTCCGCGACAACCTGCTGCTCGGCGACCCCGAAGCCGACGAGGCCGGGATGAAGGAAGCCCTCCGCGTCGCAGCAGCCGACTTCGTGTTCCAGCTACCCGACGGACTCGACACCCCCTGTTCCGAGAACGGAGGAGGCCTCAGCGAGGGCCAGGCACAGAGAATCGCCATAGCCCGTGCGCTGCTGAGGCGCGGAAGCATCCTGCTGCTCGATGAATTCAGCTCCTCGCTCGACCCTGAAACCGAGAAGAGACTGATGGAGAACCTCAGCTCCGCCCTTCCAGGCCGTACCATGATATTCATCACCCACCGCCGCAAGATCACCGAATACTGCAGCGACATCATCGAACTGGCCCCGGTGTGCGCAGGAAAGACCCGGGAAGCCGGCAACCCGCAACGATATGAACCATAGCAACACCATAGAGCAGTTCTTCGCGCTGATACGCTCCGGACTCTGGGGCGGCAAGGCTGCAAGCTCCCCGTTTGACGGCGGGGCCGACTGGGAGGCGCTTCTCCGGCTGGCCTCCATGCAGTCGCTCACCGGCATCTTCGCCGACGGCGCCGGCACCCTTCCCCGGGAACTGATGCCGCCTGCCGAGACGGCCCGCCGTCTCTTCGTGACCGTAGAATCCATACGCCGGGCGAACCGGAGGCTCGACACCGTGCTCGCCGAACTCGAGGCCGGACTGCGACGTGAGGGCATCGAGGGCATACTGCTGAAGGGCCAGGGTGTCGCACGCGCATACCTGAATCCAGAGCGGCGCATGTGCGGCGACATCGACCTGTATCCGGGCAAAGGCGACGCTTACCTGCGCTGCTGCGAGATAGTCAGGTCTCTCGGCGAAAGTGAAGGCAGGGAGGACGAGAGCGAAAAGCATTTCCATTTCAACCGCCGGGGCTGCTCCATTGAGATTCACAGCCATGTGATGCTTGCAGCGGACCCCTTCGTCAACCGCAGGCTGCAACGCTGGACGGACGAAATGCTCGACGACCCGTCGAAACTGCGCCATGTGGAAATCAACGGGGTGGAAGTCAATCTGCCGCCTGTGGATTTCGACGCCGTGTTCATACTTCAGCATATTGCGAACCACCTGCTCAAGGGCGGAATCGGACTGCGTCAGCTCTGCGACTGGAGCCGCTATCTCCACGTCCACGCAGTGGAGATCGACCGCGCCCGCCTCGGGAACAACCTCCGCACGCTCCGGCTGATGAACTGCTGGCAGCTCTTCGGATGGCTCGCAGTCAACCGTCTCGGCCTTCCAGAGGCTGAAATGCCCTTCTACTCCCCGCGTCACGAAAAGCGGGCCCTGCGCTGCCTGCGCATCATCCTCCGCAAAGGCAACTTCGGCCACTACGACAAGGCCGCACGCCGCAACCTCGACATCAACTTCATTCTCCGCAAGATGCAGACCTGCCTCATCGTAATCGGGCAGCATGCCGAACTGCTGCGGGTGATCCCCGCCGAGGTCCTGCGCCATCTTCCCTGGTATCTGCTCGACGGAATCAAGCGGCTGTTCACGGGGAAATAATGTTTCACAACCCCGCCTTCCGCCAATGCCGCCCGGACGCCATCCGGCAGGTATCTTCTTCGTAAAAATCCTGCCTCTGCGGACAATATCCAGAAATATTTACTATCTTTGGGGAGCATGTTGTCTAATTACGTGAATACGACCATACTCGGGGGGGGGTAAGGAGCGCAGTTTAGCGTGCGCCGGCCTCTTCGTCAAGGCAGCGTCATGTCCGCACGGGCATGACGCTGCCTTTGTTTTTGTCCCCTCCCGCACGCAAGTCCGGACAAATCACATAACTCTATTCGATATGGACAAAAACAAACTGCCCTACGTATCTCCCGAGGCGGAGACCGTAGGAATCATTCCCGAGAGCAGCGTGCTCTCATCCTCAATTGAGAAACCGTACGTAGATGACCCTTGGTTTTAATTGAGCAAGCCATGAAAAGACTCAGTATCATCCTATGCCTGGGAGCGGCAGCGCTCTCCCTCGCATCGTGCACCCGTGAGCAGCTGGCGCCTGACGGCTTGTATACCATCCGGGCATCCCGTGAAGGCGATGCGGCCACAAAGACCTATGTCGGTGACAACCTCAGCCTGGTCTGGGCTGCAGGCGACAAAATCGGCGTATTCAACGAAAGCAGCGCAAATACTGCCTACACTCTCTCTTCAGGAGAGGGCAACGCAAGCGCCGAATTCAGCGCTGATACTCCGTTCGCCGAAGGAAAGCTCTACGCCTACTACCCCTATTCCGACGCCAACAAGAATCTCAATAAAATCGCGGTGGACCTGAGCAGTCAGACCTACTCCACGCCCTCGGACTTCGGCAAATACTTCTACATGGTGGGCTCCGCCGATGTCAAGGCAGGCGTGACGGACATTAACATTGGATTCAAGAACCCCCTTGCGGCGTTCGTATTCAAGGTGGACAACAATCTGGACCATGCAATCAAGGTAACGGGATTCTCGGTAAGCACCCGGGACTTGGAGCCCATGTTCCATCAGGAAGCTACACTTGACCTTACCGCCGAAGACCCTACAGTCCTGAAAACCACAGACGATGCGACAAACAAAATCAGCGTGAGCATAAAGAACATTGAGGTCGCTTCCGGAGCCGAACTCGACTTCCCTCTCGTAGTGATTCCCGCCAACCTCGCCGGCGAGGATCTGTTTTTCACATTCAGCTACACTTCCAATGATGAGCCCAAGACCGTCACCAAGTCCGTAAGCGGAAAGAACATCTCCCGCAACACCTTCATCCCCGGAACTTTCACTCTCGAGGAAAGCACCATCGGCGGTGACATCGAAAGCAGCTGGGACGGAAGTTCCGTCTCCGAGCCCGAAACCGATCCTGACGATGAGAACACCTACCTGATTTCCACGCCTGCCGAGCTCGCATGGGTGGCACAGCAGGTCAACGGAAAAAAGGATAACTTCAAGGACAAGACCCTCCTCCTGACGAACGACATCAACCTCAACGGACATCACTGGACGCCGATAGGAAACGTCAATGATTATCCCACAATCTCATTCTGGGGTACATTCGACGGACAGAATCATACCATCAGCAACCTGACCGCATCGGACAACGTTAAAGAACATGCAGCAGCCGGACTTTTCGGATCACTCATGGGAACTGTAAAGAATGTTACACTCAAGAATGTGGATATCCGCAGCACCCACTATGCCGGAGCTGTAGTCGCTTATTCCTCTAAGAATGGAGCCACCGTCGAGGACTGCCATGTTGACGGCGGCACCATCACAACCGTTCCCGAATTCATCGGCGATTCTTACGACAAAGGCAACAAGGCCGGTGGAATAATCGGATATTATGTAGTGGGCGACAAGGTATCGAACTGCACCGCAAAGAACCTCACCATCACCGCCTACTGCGAATTAGGCGGTATCACAGGCTGTGGTCCCCAGTCCGGCATGACAGGCTGCTCGGTTGAGAACATCACCCTCGTCCAGGACAATACCAACGGCTACGAGACTAAAGCCGTCACCACCATCGGCGCCCTCGGCGGACGTGACGTCACCAACGGCGACCAGCCCTACGACGGAACATTAGCATCAGCAGTAACCAAAAAAGTTGTCGGCAATGTCTCAAACGCCGCTCAACTGGCTTCTGCCCTGACATCTGATGCCGCTCAGATTGCTGTCACCTTGGTTGAGGATATTGACCTGTCTATCGCTTCTCTCGGCCAGCAGACCGGAGGTTCAGGCGAATACAAACTGGGCGGAGAAAACACAGAAAGCATCCTGATAGACCTAGACAACCATAAGCTCAATCTCACCACATCGTACATGTCCAAACTCGGCGCCAAAAATGATAACGCTGTCTTCACCATTAAGAACGGTACGATGACAAGTTCTACAACTATTGGCACTTGGAACATTTACGATTTGACGTTCGCCAACTGTAACTACGAGATTGAAAATGTTGTCTTCGAGAAATCAATCGCTT
>DGYFJ06201__coassemble_506_pt1 | contig 139696 bp, 123 predicted proteins | sample DGYFJ06201__metabat2_high_PE_017 | metagenome-assembled genome bin DGYFJ06201 | reverse complement strand
TCCTGAAATTTCTGTAGCTCTCTATTTGGAAATCAGAAAATTATCAGCGATATTTGCAACCCCTATAGTGTCAAGATAACAAAAGATAACGAGATATGGCAAAAGTTTGTCAAATAACCGGCAGAAAGAGAATGAAGGGCAACAACGTGGCCCATTCAAAGCTCCGCACCAAGCGTGACTTCTCCCTCAACCTCAAGCACAAGCGCTTCTGGAGCGAGGAAGAGCAGAGATATATCACCCTCAAGGTGTCCTGCAAGGGCATGAGGATCATCGAGAAGAACGGTCTCGAGGCTACCATCCGCGAGGCTCAGAAGAAAGGCTTGATTAACCTTGTTTAATTTTTAGAGTCATGGCAAAGAAAGCAAAAGGAAACAGGGTGCAGGTCATCCTCGAGTGCACTGAGCAGAGGGCCAGCGGCGTCCCCGGCATGTCACGCTACATTACGACCAAGAACAAGAAGAACACTCCCGACCGTCTTGAGCGCAAGAAGTACAACCCCTACCTCAAGAAGGTCACCGTTCACCGTGAAATTAAATAAGGAGTCTGAACTATGGCAAAGAAAGCAGTTGCAACCTTCGCCGCCAAGGCCGGCGCGAAAAGTATGGTCAAGTGCATCCGCATGGAGAAATCTCCCAAGACCGGAGCCTACATCTTTTCAGAGCAGCTTGTAGAAGCTGACAAGACCAAGGATTTCTTCAACGGCAAGAAGTAGTTCCCTTGTCCGGCTTCCGGTGAAGCCGTAAGGAGAAGCATCATAGAGCAAGCCGACCCGCGCCCGGGCCGGCTTCTTTTTCATAATAATTTGTATCTTTGTAGAATATGGCAATCAGTTTTTTTCAGAGGATATCCCGTGCGGTCATGGGGAAGTCCAGAGTGGACGACAATACTCTGGATGCGGTGGAGGAGGCTCTTGTGGAGTCCGACATGGGGGTTGACACCACCCTGAAGATAATCGACAGTCTGGAGGACAGGGTCGCAAGGGACAAGTACATGTCTTTCGACGAGCTTGTGGCCATGCTGCGCGACGAGATCAGCTCCCTGATCGATGATGGCGGAGAGCCCTTCGATTTCTCCAAGAAACCGTACATAGTCCTGGTAGTAGGCGTCAACGGCGTCGGCAAGACCACCACCATAGGCAAGCTCGCATATATGCTGAAGCAGCAGGGCAAGAAGGTCATTCTCGGCGCGGCCGACACTTTCAGGGCCGCTGCGGTCGACCAGCTCGACATCTGGGCTGAGCGTGCCGGCGTGGACATCGTCAAGCAGTCTATGGGCTCGGATCCCGCATCCGTCGCGTACGACACGGCGAAAGCCGCCGTCGCAAGAGGCGCGGACGTGGCGCTGATCGACACTGCCGGGAGGCTGCACAACAGGATAGACCTGATGAACGAGCTGACCAAGATACGCAACGTGATCCGCAAGGTCGTGCCTGACGGCCCCCATGACGTCATGCTGGTGCTTGACGCATCCACGGGACAGAACGCCTTCCAGCAGACGAAGGAGTTCTCCCGGGCTACGGACATCAGCTCCCTCGTGGTCACCAAGCTGGACGGGACTGCCAAGGGCGGAGTCGTGGTCGGGGTGTCCGACCAGTTCCATATTCCGGTCAAGTTCATAGGTGTGGGCGAGAAAATCTCCGACCTGAAACCCTTCGACAAGCAGGAGTTCGTGGAGAAGCTTTTTTCTCCCGATGATTTGAAATAAAATTGGAAAAGATATGAAACTCAGTTACAATTGGCTCAAGGATTATCTGAAATGCGAGCTGACCCCTCAGCAGATAGCGGATGCCATGACTTCGATAGGCATCGAGGTTGACGGGGTGGAGGAGCAGGAAAAGATTCCCGGCGGACTTGCCGGAGTCGTAGTGGCGGAAGTGCTGGAATGCGAAGACCATCCGAATTCGGACCATCTGCATATCACCAAGGTCAATGACGGTACGGGCGAGCCCCTTACCGTGGTCTGCGGTGCACCGAACGTGGCGGCCGGGCAGAAAGTCCTTTTCGCGCAGGTCGGTGCCGTGCTTCCCGGAGACTTCAAGATCAAGAAGTCCAAGATTCGGGGCGTGGAGTCTTTCGGTATGATATGCGCCGAGGACGAACTGGGTATAGGTTCCGGACATGAAGGGATTATGGTGCTTCCGGCCGACGCGGTGGTGGGCACTCCCGCCAAGGAGTACCTGCATCTTGAGACCGAGGCCGTAATCGAATATGAAATCACCGCCAACAGGGTCGACGCGGCGTCCCATTGGGGAGTCGCACGCGACCTCTACGCTTATCTGAAGCTCCGCGGCATACCCTGCGAGCTCGTCAGGCCTTCTGTAGACGATTTCCGCGAAGGCGAGGCAGGCGGCCTTGATGTGGAGGTGCTCGACGGTGACGGGGCTCCCGAATATACCGGAATCACCATCAGGAACGTGAAGGCGGCCCCTTCTCCCCAGTGGCTTCAGGACAGGCTGCTTGCGATAGGTCTCAGGCCCATCGACAACATAGTCGACATATCCAACTTCGTGCTGTTCGAACTCGGACAGCCCCTGCACACCTTCGACGCCGACAAGGTAAGGGGCGGCAAGGTCATTGTCCGCAGGGCTGCCGAAGGGGAGCTGATACGCACCCTGGACGGGGTGGAGCGCAAGCTCTGCAGCCGCGACATGGTGATAGCCGATGCCGAAGGCCCGATGTGCATCGCGGGAGTGTTCGGCGGCGAAGAGAGCGGAGTCTCCGACGGCACATCGTCACTCTTCGTGGAGAGCGCATATTTCGACCCCGGCTCCATACGCCGCACCTCCAAGACCCAGGGTCTGCAGACCGACGCGTCCTTCAGGTATGAGCGCGGAGGCGACCCCGAGGTGCTGGAATACGCGCTGAAGAGGGCCGTGTGCCTCATCCGCGAGCTGGCCGGAGGCGAAGTGGAGGGAAAGATCCGGAAGGTGAGCTCAAAGCCTGTCGAAAGGAAGACCATAGAGCTGGACTATGGGCGCATAGAGCGTCTCGCCGGGCATGAGCTCGGACATGACACGATAGAAAACATCCTGGGATGGCTGGGCTATGACTTCGTGGAGAAGCACGAAGGCGGCTCGACCGTGAAAGCCCCTTCGTACATGGTGGACGTCTACCGTGAATGCGACGTGGTTGAGGAGCTCCTGAGAATCTACGGCTACGACAACATCCCCTTCCCCAAGCACATGAAGATGTCTGTCAACGCCACTCCCAGACCGGAGGAGGAAGCTGTCAGGAATTCGGTCTCCAACTTCCTCGCCGCCTGCGGTTTCGTGGAGATAATGAACAATTCGCTGACCAAGTCGGCATACTACGACAAGCTTTCGACCTTCCCCGCGGACCATTGCGTGCGCATAGTGAACCCTCTCAGCCAGGACCTCAACGTCATGCGCCAGAGCCTGATACCCGGAGGGCTCGAGGTAGTGGCCTACAACCTCAACCGCCAGGCATCGTCCATGAAGATATTCGAATACGGAAGCGTATATTCGAGACTGCCCGAGAAGGGCGGAGACACGCTCGAGGGTTATGAAGAGCATACGAATTTCATGCTGATGCTCACCGGTACCCCCGACAAGGTATGGCGTACCGAGGCTGGTGCAGGCAATTATTTCCAGCTCAAGGGCTACGTCGAGCTGTTGCTCAGGCGCTATGGCGCCGAGCTCTATCAGATGCGGAGCGCGGCGGCGCCTTCGGACATATTCTCCGAGGGCATGTCCTATCATCTTCCCGGAGGCAGTCCCGTGCAGCTTGCGGTGATGGGCACCGTGAATCCTTCGCTTGCAAGGACTTTCGGGATACGGCAGCCGGTTTTCGCCGCAGAAATCAACTGGCCCGCACTGTTCGAGCTGGTGCGCAGGGACAAGGTTTCCTTCAAGGAACTGCCCAAGTTCCCCGAAGTCCACAGGGATCTCGCGCTTCTCCTCGACGAGAACGTGAAATACGCCGACCTGCGTTCGGCCGCGTTCAAGCAGGCGAAGAAACTGCTCAAGGACGTAAGGCTCTTCGATGTCTACAGGGGTGACAAGATTCCCGAGGGCAAGAAGCAGTACGCCCTGAGCTTCGTGATCCAGGACAATGAGAAGACACTGACCGACCAGGATACCGAGAGGGTGATGGACAGGCTGCTTACGACCTTCCAGAACGAATTCGGAGCCCAGCTCAGATAGCGGACGATGTCGCTGAAGGGCGGACATATCGTGGTGATGCTGGCTGCGGCTTTCGTGCTCGCGGCCTCCTGCGACAGGCCCAGGGTGATTCCTGCCGATGACATGGTCGTGCTCTACGCCGACATGTTCCTGGCGGACCAGTGGCTCAGGGATCATCCGATGGAGCGCGAGGCTGCAGACACGACCCTGTTCTTCGACCCGATTTTTCGCAAGCACGGCTACACTTTCGAGGACTACGATGCGAGCGTCAGCCACTATGCCAGGGATCCGGAGAAGTTCGGTGAAATAATGGAACGGGTCAAGGAGCTCCTCAGGGAGCAGACGGACATAAGGCAGAGTATATGGGAGCGGAAGGTCGACCTGGCATACAGGAGGGTGGACTTCTTCTCGGACTCCCTGTGGAGCAGGGACTGGCTGACATGGGCCGCACCCGTCATAGACACCACCGTATCCCTTGTCGTCGTGCCGGACAGCACGTACGTGGAACCTGCCGCACCATCTGACAGCCTCTCGCCGAAGACGGTGCCGATGAAATTGGAATTACAGTAACAAAAAGAGCTGATATGGATTATCTGGAAAAATACGGCTTCAATTGCACAGCCGGGAAGGTGGCCTCTTCATTGGCCGCCATTTCTTCCGCACTGCCCGAGAGGGCGTCCGAGGAGACGCTGAAGACCTGTTTCGCTTCGATGGACCTTACGACTCTCCATACGGGAGATACCGTGAAGTCCGTGGAGGCCCTTGTGGAGAAGGCCAACAGGGTGACTGAAGATTTCCCGGGCTGCCCGCTGCCTGCTTCCGTGTGCGTGTATCCGAATTTCGCTTCCGTGGTGCGCAGTTGCAGGAAGTCCCCCGAGCTCCATGTGACCACGGTGGCCGGGTGCTTCCCCTCTTCGCAGAGCTGGCTTTCCGTCAAGGTCCTCGAGTGCCACATGGCCGTCAGGGAGGGCGCTGACGAGATAGACATCGTGCTCGCGCTGAACTCTTTCCTTGCAGGGGATTACGCTGCCGCGGCGGAGGAGATAGCCGAAATGCGCAAGGCCGTGGACGAAGAGGCCGCCGCTGCCGGAAGGAAGGTCATCCTCAAGGTCATCCTGGAGACGGGAGAACTCTCCACTGTCGAGAACATCGCCGCCGCGTCCTTCCTTGCTATGGAGTCGGGCGCCGATTTCATCAAGACATCGACGGGCAAGGTGAGCGTGAACGCCACTCCCGAGGCCGCCTACGTGATGTGTGAATGCATACGGCTTTTCCATGAGAAGACCGGCCGCAAGGTCGGATTCAAGGCCGCAGGAGGAATCTCGACTGCGGAAGATGCGGTATATTACTACAGCATAGTCGAGTCCGTGCTCGGAGGAGAATGGCTCGGGAAGAACCTTTTCCGTCTCGGGGTCAGCCGTCTCGGCAACAGTCTGCTCGGGGCGATTGAAAAGAAAACGGTAAAATATTTCTGATCTGCGGATTTTTTTATGGATTTTATCTGGGCCGGCCGGTGACGCCGGCCCTTTCTTTATGGCTTACGCGCGCACCGGAGCGGGTTTTCCTGTCCCGGGACGGATTTTTCTGAAATTAAACGATTGATATGAAAGAAATCGCTTCCGCCTTCCGATATTTGCCGCAGAAAACTGAATTGCGCTATGAAAAACTTCTTTTTGTTTGCAGTCATGCTGCTTGCGGCTTCCTGTTCTGGAAGCCTGACGGACATGCCGGACTGGTCCGGAGAAGCCTACGGCCCGGACCTTTCCCATGAGATGATTGTCCTCGGTTCCCATCTCGAGGACCCCTATTCGGTGGACAATATGACCAAAGCCCTGTCTTCGCTCTATCCCACCAAGGCCGACAGGGTTGTGGAGACCACCCATCTTTATGTGCGTTTCCTGCCCGAGACCGATGCCGAGCTGGAACAGCTGGAAGGACTCGGCCTGGAACTGCTCGACCATCCTGTCGATTATCAGATAATCAGGGAGGGCGACTACTATCATGACCCCGAGATTCCCGAAGGGGATATAACCTGGCAGTATGCAGTGGTCGAGAACGGTTTCAGCTTCCCGGAAGGCATAAGGCATGAAGTTCTGGACAAGTGCCATATCCCCTCGTCCGAAGCGGAGGAGACCAAGGCCGGAGGCATAGACTGGGCTGCCGTGGAAAGGGAGTCCTACAGGCTGACCGGCAATGCTGACATGCTCGTCCCCGACTCGAAGGCCAAGGAAAGCGGCACTCCTGAAGGGCAGATATGCATAGTCGACGACAGGACGGACGAAGGTCCGGTCGGGGTCAGAGGCGTCAAGGTATCCTGCAATTCCTTCGTGAAGTTCGCCCACGGGTATACCGACGACGAAGGCTATTACAAAGTGAACAAGAACTTCAATTCCAGGCCGCGCTATAGAATAGTATTCAAGAACAAGAAGGGTTTCGCGATAGGCTTCAACCTTCTGCTCCAGCCGGCGTCCGCCTCGACTCTCGGCAAGAACTCGCCGAAGGGTCTGGACGTGACTGTCACCTCGAATTCGGACAGGAAGCTTTTCACGCGCTGCGTGGTCAACAATGCGGCCTACGAGTATTATGGCAGCTGCAGGGATGACGACAGCAGCATGCGCACACCGCCGTCCAACCTCAGGATATGGCTTTTCCAGAACCTTGAAGCCAGCAGCGCCGTGATGCTGCGCCAGGGGGCCGTGATAGACGACAGCGTAATCTCCGAATTTCTCGGGGAATACACCTTCCTGCTGAAGATTTTCCTCCCGGACCTCACCATCGGACTCAAGGGAGCGGACGACTATGCCGAAGTCTATTCCAGGACCATTCACGAGCTCGCCCATTCCAGCCATTTCATGCAGGTGGGGAAGGACTACTGGAACAAGTACATCAAGTACGTGGTGACATCCTTCGTCTCGTCGGGCTTCGTGACATACGGGACGGGAATGGAGACCGATGCGGGGTACTGCGAAATAGGCGAGATGTGGGCGTATTATCTCCAGAGCAAATTCTACAGGGAGAGGTACGGCGAGCCGGAAGCGGCCTTCGGGACGTCGTTCTGGTTCTACCCTCAGATTTTCCTCTATCTTGACGACCGGGGGCTGAACAAATACAGGATTTTCGCCGCACTCACCTCCGACATAAACGGCCGCGACCTGCTCAAGAAGAAGCTCACGAGCATGTACCCCGAATTCAAGAGCGCCATAGTGCAGGCTTTCGGACGATATAACTGACGGACATGAAAAAGTTGAGAATGCTCATGGCGGCGGTGCCGCTCCTGCTGGGCCACGGCCTGGCCGCGCAGAATTTCGCGCTTTCCACAAACGTGCTGGGATATGCCGACTTCGGCACATTGAACATGGAGGCATCATACGGCGTGGCCCGGCACTGGAGCCTGAACGCGGGCCTGCGCTACAATCCTTTCACCTTCGGTTCCGGGGAGCAGGAGGTGCGGCGCCGCCAGCGGTCGTTCAGCACCGGGGCACGCTACTGGCCCTGGCACATATATTCGGGATGGTGGCTTTCCGCCGAAGTCCGGTATCAGGAATACAACAGCGGCGGCCTGGTCTCTCCCGAGACTTCGGAGGGTGACCGTTTCGGGGCCGGAATCGGAGGCGGCTATACCTACATGCTGGCCCCTCATCTGAATCTGGATTTCGGCTTCGGCCTGTGGTCCGGATATGACGTCTATACGACCTACGACTGCCCGACTTGCGGACGTGTTACCGACAGCGGCGGGAAGTTCTTTATCCTGCCGGCCGACCTGATTGTCGCATTGACATACGTTTTCTAGGGGATATTTCCCGGGATGACAAGAAATTTTATAAAATTTCAAGCCAGTTTCTGAAAAAGTTGTATATTTGCAATCCATTCGGGCGCGGGTGGCGAAATGGTAGACGCGCTAGTTTCAGGAGCTAGTGTCAATTGCGACGTGTGAGTTCGACTCTCATCCCGCGCACATCAAGGGCCGGCTGGTTTCAGTCGGCCTTTTCCATTGTCAGGCACCGCCGGAAAGGGAGGCCGCGTATTCCTTCTCGAAGATTGCGCGCAGGCGCTTTTCGTCTCTGATGATTTCCCGCAGCTCGGAAAGCCTTGCCGCGTTGTCGGATTCGGGAATCAGAAGCTTCAGATAGCCTCCTTCGGCATATTTGGCGTTGAGGTGCTCGCACATCCGCTTCCAATGGCCTTCCTTGTCCAGCTCGGGATAGTGCGACATGCCGTACTGCACCGTGCGCCTGATTGTCAGCCCGGGATCTATCTGCCTGTCGGCTTCGGCTATTATGCGCCCGTAGATGCTCCTAGGCTCGCTGCCGGCGGACGCCCTGTGGTCTTCCGCAGCTTCTGCGATGATTTCTATCTGCTCTTCGCTGAACCAGTTCCGCAGGTTCCTGTCTTCCCTGATCATCCTCCCGGAGGCAAGGTGATGCCTCTCCCTTCCTTCGGCCAGGCCTATGTCGTGGCAGGCGGCAGCCGCATAGAGCATGTCCTGGTCCAGCCCGTAGATTCTCCCCAGTGCCAGGCTGCGCTCGATTACCGACCTCACGTGTTCCGGCCCGTGAGCCGCGTCGAAACCGAGGTATCGGGGAATAATCTCTTTTTCAATGTATAGCTTGAGTTCCATACCATAAAGATACCGCATTATTTTCGTAACTTGGGGCGAATTTTAGAACTGCTTATGGGAAATCATGTTTGGCAGTATTGCTCCCTCGGCGGAGTGATAAGGGTAAAGATAGCTTCGGGAGAAGATATCGCCCATCTTGGGGAACTGGATGAAAAGTACTGGACCGTATTGAGCTGCCCGGTGAACGGGCTAGCGATGGATTCCCATACGCTTGCCTATATCGACTCCGATTCCGACGGCAAGATCAGGGTCGCGGAAGTGGTGAGCGCCGCAGAATGGCTCTGCTCCTGCGTGAAGGACAAGGACCTTCTGCTCAAGGGGGACAGCGTCCTTGCCCTGGATTCCTTCGATGAGGGAACCGCCCTCGGCCAGAGGCTCAAGAAGTCGGCCCGCCAGATTCTCGACAACCTCGGACTCAAGGAAGAGAATTCGATAAGTCTCGCCCAGGCTTCTGACAGCGTGGCTATCTTCACGGGTACGCGCTTCAACGGGGACGGAGTCATAACTCCTGTCACGGTGGGCGATGACGAGGAGCTGAAGTCAGTCCTGGCCGACTGCATCGCGAAGGTCGGCTCGACGCCCGACCGCAGCGGCGAACAGGGGGTTACTGCCGAAATCATAGATAAATTCTATGCGGCATGCTCGGACTATTCGGCATGGCAGGCCTCCGCGCAGAAGGAGACTTCCCCCTATGCGGACAAGACTCCGGCGGCATACGAGGCTTTCTGCGCCCTCGATTCCAAGGTGAAGGATTATTTCTACCGCTGCAAGCTCCTGCGCTATGACCAGTCTGCAGCCGCTGCCGTGGACGTGAAGGTGGAGAAGCTGGAGGATCTGGAGGCGTGCCCTCTTGCCCGTCCCGATGCTTCGGGCGTGCTTCCGCTCAAGGCCGTCAACCCTTCATGGCAGGCTGCCGTCGACAAACTGCTGGCCCTCGTGCCCGCCAAGGATTTCAGTACCAAGGATGGTGTGAGCGAGGCGGAATGGAACGCCCTGGAAGCCCGTTTCGCGGGATATTCATCATGGCTGGCTTCGAAGAAGGGCGCGGAAGTCGAGTCTTTGGGCATCGACCGCGTGAACGGGATTCTCAAGGCCGGCCGCAGGCAGGACCTGCTCGACATGGTGGAGAAGGACAATGCCCTCAAGGAGGAGTCCGATTCCATAGACGAGGTGAAGAAGCTAATGTACCTATACCGCGATTTCGGCCATTTCCTCCAGAACTACGTGATTTTCTCCGATTTCTATGACCGGCCAGGCCGCAGGGCCATATTCGAGGCGGGAAGGCTCTTCATCGACCAGCGCTGTTGCGACCTCTGCATAAGGGTCAGCGATATGGCAGGCCACAACGACATGGCGAAGCTCAGCGGGATGTTCCTGATATACTGCAAATGCAGCTCCAAGCGCCGCGCCGCATCAATGGACATAGTCGCGGTGATGACTTCCGGCGACATCGACGACCTCCGTCCCGGAAAGAACGGAATCTTCTACGACCTCGACGGAAACGACTGGGACGCCACGGTTACCAAGATAGTTGACAACCCGATCAGCATACGCAACGCCTTCTGGTCACCCTACCGCAAATTCTGGGAGTTCTGCGTCGGCCTGATCAACAAGTCGGCCGCCGACAAGGAGAACAAGGTGATAGGCCAGATGCAGGCAAAGGCCTCGACGGTGACCGCTGCTCCGGCAGTTCCCGCTGATGGAACGGCAGCCGCTCCGAAGCCAGCATTCGACATAGCCAAGTTCGCCGGTATCTTCGCTGCCATCGGCCTCGCGTTGGGCTACATAGGCTCGTTCATCACCCAGCTTGCCGCCGGTATTGCCAGAACCCCCTGGTGGCAGCTGCTCGTAGCCGTCGCCGTGATTATGCTGCTGATTTCCGGACCTTCCTGCTTCATCGCATGGAGCAAGCTCCGCAAGCGCAACCTCGGCCCCGTGCTGAACGCCAACGGCTGGGCGATCAACTCCAAGGTCCTCGTGAACATAATCTTCGGAGGGAAGCTTACAGCTGTCGCCAGATATCCCAAGCTCAATATCTCCGACCCCTATTTGCAGAAGGTTCCGGCATGGAAGAAATGGTTCGGATGGATAATCTTCATCCTTGTGGCCCTTGCCGTCGTCTATTTCGTCTTCATACGTGAAAAGGTGGCTTATGTTTTCTTCTGAGAAGGCCAATGTCGGACTGTTCTGCGACTGCTTCCCGCCCGTGATGGACGGGGTGTCGGTCTGCATGCGGAACTATGCCGAATGGATGCAGAAAAAGGTGGGCGGCATGTGTGTGGTCACCCCGAACGTGCCGGGGACGGACTACCGAAGGCTGCCCTACAAGGTTCTGGATTATTTCTCCGTCCCGGTGCCCCGCAGGCATCCTTACGTGACGGGAATCGCCGAACTCGATCCGGCATATCTCGCCAGGATTACGAAAATCGGGTTCAGGATAGTTCATGCCCACTGTCCCTTCACCTCAGGCCATGCTGCCTTGAGGATAGCGAGGCTTCAGAAGATTCCTCTGGTCGCGACCTTCCACTCCAAGTACCGCGACGATTTCGAGAGAGTCCTGCCCAAGCCGGCGACCGACCTGATGATAAAGGCGATAGTCGATTTCTACGAGAAGGCCGACCTCGTCTGGGTGCCGCAGGCCTCGGTCGAGGACGTGATCAGGGAATACGGCTACAAGGGTGAGGTGGAGGTCATGGACAACGGCTCCGACCTTGTGGCCGACTATCCCGAGGATTTCTTCGCGGAAGCCAGGAGGCGGATAGGCGTGGAGCCGGGCGAGTTCGTGCTCCTTTTCGTGGGCCAGCATATATGGGAGAAGAACCCCAGGCTGGTCATAGAGGCGCTCGCGCTGCTTCCCGATCTCCCTTTCCGCATGTTTTTTGCAGGGAACGGGTATGCCGCCCATGCGATGCGCCAGCTCGTGAGCGAAAAGGGCCTGGATTCCAAGGTGACTTTCCTGGGAACCGTCATGGACCGCAAGGTCCTTACGGACTATTATGCCGCGGCCGACCTCTTCCTCTTCCCTTCGCTCTATGACAATGCGCCGCTTGTGGTCAGGGAGGCGGCCGCCCTGCATACGGCGTCCGTGATGGCGAAAGGTTCGACGGCCTCGGCCATACTGACCGACGGCTACAACGGTTTCCTGACGGAAAACGACCCTGCGAAACTCGCCGCCATGCTGCGCCGGCTGGCGGCCGACCCGGAACTGGTGCGCAGGATGGGCGACAATGCCTCCCGGACCATAGTCCGTTCGTGGGAGGACTGCGTGGTCGAGGTGCTGGAGCGCTACAACGGACTGCTCCGCAGCCGGGGACTGCCGCCCATAGAGAAAATGTAGTTTTTATAATTGGATATGCTTATGGCAAATGAATGTAGTGGAGATCTGAGGACGGCGGAGGCTGTTCTCAGTAACATGGCTTCACGCAGGAGCGTCAGGAGCTATGAAGACAGGGAGGTGCCCCATGAGATGGTGGAGCGGCTGCTGCGTGCGGCGATGGCCGCCCCTTCGGCGAAGAACCGCCAGCCCTGGGAGTTCGTGGTCGTGGACGAACGCGGAATCCTGGACGCCCTGGCCGCCAGGCTCAAGTATGCCAAGATGCTGGCCCAGGCCCCTCTGGCGATAATAGTCTGCGCCGAGACGAAGATCAGGCATTCCGACGGTTCGGTCACCGAGAATCCTTTCTGGGAGCATGATGCGTCAGCCGCCACGGAGAATCTCCTTCTGGCCGCCGAAGCCCTCGGCCTCGGCGCCGTATGGACTGCCGCTTCCGATCCCGAGCGCTCCTCGGCCGTCAAGTCGGTCATAGACATGCCGGAGACCGTGATGCCGCTTTGCGTGGTGCCCATAGGCTTCCCTGCGGGGGAGGAGAGACCTAAGGACAAGTGGAATCCCGCGAAGATTCATCGTAACAGATGGTAACATTCAAAATACTTTCGTCATGTGCAGATTAAGAATCCTGTCAGTGCTTTTCGCGCTGATGTTCTGCGGAGCCCTTTCCGCCCAGGACGTGATTTCCATGAAGGACGGGAGGGAGATTGAGGCCAAGGTGCTGAAAGTAAGCACGGAAGAGCTCGTCTACAAGAAATGGAGCAATCCCGACGGGCCGGAATACCACATCCAGATTTCGGATGTCCTGCAGGTCCGCTACGAGAACGGTGAGGTCGAGACCTATGGAACCCAGGGAACTGAAACCGGAATGGTCAGGAGGTTCCGAGGGCAGGTGGGAGGCTATGACACCGACCTCTATCTCTATTCCGAATATCCGGAGGGGACGCTCTATCGCGACGGCATGTCGCTGCTCGTCAAGGGTGCGCGGGTCTCTCCGGGAGCGGTGCTCGATCCGGACCTTTACGACCGCTGGCGCTCCGGCGAGTCCATGAGGCTCTGGGGAATGAGCACATGGCTGGTCGGCGGTGCCGTCGTGTGCACGGGGCTTTCTTTGTTGAGGATGCCCGGCAACGGGGCCACGGCCGCGCTCCTGTCCGGCGGCGTGCTGCTGCTTGTCGGCATTCCGCTTCATCTGTCGGGCAACGATATACTCGAGAAAGTGGTTGACGAGCAGAACGCGCGGCGCGAGCCGGGTGCCGCCTTCGCCCCTTCGCTGGACTTCGGGGCGCAGCGTCACGGAATCGGTCTCGCCATCAATTTCTGAACCCGCTCCGGAACTCCCGCGCGACGTTGCTTATACTTGAAAATGAGCAAAATAAATTTGGAAAGAGCGGGAAATTGTGTAAATTTGCAGGCTTTCGCCTTTTACGGGAAAGCATGTTGTAATATTAATCTTAATTTTTTGCTGAGAAATGGCTGAATATTTGCTGCCTGAGAAAAAGCAAGAGATTTTCGCGAAGTACGGAAAGTCTAATAAGGACACCGGCTCTCCTGAGAGTCAAGTTGCTTTATTTTCCTACCGTATCGCTCACCTCACCGAGCATGTGAAGAGGAACAAGAAGGACAATGTGACCCGTCGTTCCCTCCTCCGTCTTGTCGGCAAGAGGCGTCAGATTCTGGACTATCTCCAGGAGATTGACATCGAGAGATACAGAAATATCGTCAAGGAGCTCGGACTCCGCCGATAGTCACGATAGGGAGAATCAGGGGATGGTTCCGAGGGAGCCATCCCCTTTTATTGAAGAGAAAGACGTAAAGAAACACGATAATGAACATCATCAACAAAAGAATCGAGCTCGCGGACGGCCGCGTGATCGAAATCGAGACCGGCAAATTGGCGAAGCAGGCAGCCGGCTCGGCCGTGGTGAAAATGGGTGGCACCATGCTTCTCGCCACCGTCACGGCAGCGGAAGAAGTGAAGGAAGGCACCGATTTCATGCCTTTGACCGTAGATTACAAGGAAAAGTATTATTCGGCAGGCCGCTTCCCCGGCGGATTCATGAAGAGGGAGGGCAAGTCCAGCGACTATGAGATTCTTATCTCACGTCTGATCGACCGCCCCATCCGTCCTCTGTGGCCTGACGACTTCCATCTTGAGGTATTCGTGAACGTCACGCTGATTTCCGCCGAGAAGGACATACAGCCTGACGCGCTCGCCGGACTTGCCGCTTCATGCGCGCTCGCGACCTCCGACCTGCCTTTCGGCGGCCCGATCTCCGAGGTGCGCGTATGCCGCATCAACGGCGAATTCGTGATCAACCCCAACTTCTCCCAGATGAAGGATGCCGACATCGACCTTATGGTCGCGGCCACCGAGGAGAACATCATGATGGTCGAGGGCGAGATGAACGAGGTGAGCGAGCACGACATGCTCGAGGCCATCAAGTTCGCCCACGAGGAGATCAAGAAGCACTGCCGCGTGCAGAAGGAGCTCATGCACGAGCTCGGCACCGACGTGAACAAGAGGGATTATCCCCACGATGTCGAGGATGAGGAGCTGAAGAAGGCTGTCCATGATTTCTGCTATGACAAGTGCTATGCGCTCGCCAAGTCGGCCAAGCCCAAGAAGGAGCGCGAGCAGGGCTTCAAGGAAATAAAGGAGGAGTTCCTGGCTACCATTCCCGAGGAGGAGCTCGAGGAGAAGACCCCTCTCGTGGAGAGGTACTACCACCACGAGGAGAAGGAGGCCATGCGCAACATGATTCTGGACGAGGGTGTGCGTCTCGACGGCCGCAAGTGCGATGAGGTCCGCCCCATCTGGTGCGAGGTCGACTATCTTCCCTGCGCGCACGGTTCCGCAATCTTCACGCGCGGCGAGACCCAGTCGCTGGCTACCGTGACCCTCGGAACGAAGATGGACATGAAGGAGACCGACGAGGTTCTTATCCAGGATGACCAGCAGTTCGTGCTGCACTACAACTTCCCTCCTTTCGCGACCGGCGAGGCCAAGCCCCAGCGCGGTGTCGGACGTCGTGAAATCGGACATGGAAACCTTGCCCTCAGGGCGCTCAAGCCCGTAGTTCCCCTCGCTCCCGAGAATCCCTACGCAGTGCGCGTGGTATCAGATATCCTCGAATCCAACGGTTCTTCTTCCATGGCTTCCGTCTGCGGAGGCTGCCTCGCCCTCATGGACGCGGGCGTGAAGATCAAGAAGCCTGTGGCCGGCGTGGCCATGGGACTTATCACCGACGAGGTTCACCCCAATGACCGCTACGCGATTCTCACCGATATCCTCGGAGACGAGGACCATCTCGGAGACATGGATTTCAAGGTGACCGGAACCGCCGACGGAATCACCGCCACCCAGATGGACATCAAGGTGGACGGACTTTCATACGCCGTGCTCGAGCAGGCTCTTGAGCAGGCTCGCCAGGGCCGCATGCACATCATGGGCGAGATGATGAAGACCATCAGCGAACCCCGTGAGGACTACAAGCCCTTCGTGCCCCGCATCGAGCAGCTCAGGGTTGCAGCCGAATTCATCGGAGCGATTATCGGCAAGGGCGGCGAGACCATACAGAAGATCCAGAAGGAGACCGGCACCGCCATCAGCATCGATGAGGAGCCCATTCCCGGAACCAACCTCACCGAGGGCGTCGTCGACATCGCTTCCGACAACAAGGAGAACATGCAGAAGGCCATCGAGTGGATCAAGGCTATCTGCGCGGTTCCCGAGGTCGGCAAGGTATACCACGGAAAGGTGGTTTCCATCCTTGAGTTCGGTGCTTTCGTCGAGATTCTTCCCGGAAAGGAGGGTCTGCTTCACGTTTCCGAGATTGCATGGAACAAGACCGACAGGGTTGAGGACGTGCTGAACGTGGGCGACGAAGTTGATGTCAAGCTGCTGGAAATCGATTCCAAGACCGGCAAGATGCGCCTCTCCATGCGCGCTCTTACCGAGAAGCCCGAAGGCTATGTGGAGCCGACCCGCAGGCCCCGTCAGAACGGCGGCGACCGCGAGCGCAGATCCGACAGGCCCGAGAGGCGCGGCGGTGAGCGCAGGGAACGCCGTGAGTTCGACCGCGGAGAACGCGGCGAGCGCAGAGGCCCCAGGGGACGCAGAAGCAGCGGCCCTCGCGAGGACGTACCCGCTCCCGAGGTGAACGACTACAAGGAACCCGTCGACGAGCTCTTCTAGCGGAACTCTGACGGAAAGAACAAAGGGGATGACTCAAAAATGAAAGTCATCCCCTTTGTTTATTATTCAGCTGCCGTTCAGATTTCGTCGGTCAGTATGATGTGGTTGCCCAGCCTGTTGGCGAAGAAACGGTCGAAGTCGGCCTCGTTGTCGAAACGGAAGGCGACCTGGGTGCGGCACCTTGCGGCCACGTTCGTGTTTGCGGTTATGGTTCCCGACGCCCAGAAGATTCTGTCGAGCCTCCTTCCGCCTATCTTGACTATGGAATACCTTCCCGTAGGCAGAACGCCGGCCACTCCTACGCCTATGCCCGATTCGAAATGAGTCGGAAGGCTGAAGGTAGTGGTCATCGACGTCGGAACCGTGCAGTGTGCGAAATCCACCCTGAGCCTGCTCCTGTCGGAAGATGAGGGGTTGGCCATGAACGGAGCCTTTCCGCTGTGGGCGTAGACTGTCATCATGGTCCAGAGCGCGGGGATGTCGCCCTCGCATCCGCAGATTATCCCTTCGTCGTTGAGTCTCGCGAGCGCGAGGCAGGCCGTGGTGCGGCAGCTGCCCAGCAGGTCGAAGCATTTTATCGTGAGCGCGTTTAGCCCGTAGCGGCCGACGATGGCCCTGAGCGCCTTCTCCATGTTCCCTGCAGCTTCAAGCCTGCCGGTCTCGCCCTGCGGGTCTTTCACGGAGCCTCCGCTCAATTTCATGTATTCGTCGGCCAGTTCGGCTATGTCTATGTCCACGAATCTTGTCCCGAATTCTGATTGTATGTATTTGAGGTCGACGTCCGAAGCTATCAGCCACGAGGACGCCCCTCCTATCAGACCTACCGTGCTGTTTGCCAGATATTCGCGTACTCCGGACGTATAGATGTTGCCGAAGCGGTTTTTGCTTTCGGATTCCTCGGGCAGGGCTTCGGTGTCGGAGCCGTCGGGAGGCGCCGGGATATTGACCATGCGGACGCCTATCCCTTTCCTGTCGAGGAAACTTGCGATTTCGAATGAGGCGGCCAGGGAGTTGTGGTAGCCGTCGCTCAATAGGATTATCTCCTTAGGCAGCTGTCCGAGCCTGTCTGCGAAAAGCTCTTCGGTTCCGCCTGTCCCGATGAAGCACACCGCGTCCTCGGTAGGCAGATTCTCGCAGGAGCTGCTGTCGATGATGTTGAGTTCGCCTTCTTCCGGCAGTCCGTATTCCTTACGGTAATCCCTGTCCCTGAGTTTTTCGAACAGATCCTGCCGGCAGGACATGACACTGGTTGCGTCGTGGAGCGGCGATGCAAATATTATGAGATTCATTCTTGTTTAAGTCTTGGAATTAAGTTCCAACTTGTAAAGATACGCAAAAATGTTCGTTTTCCGTAGCTTGTGGCTAGCGTCCGGAGAGTTCGGAATAGACCGCCCCGGAGATGTCGGCTATCAGTTTCTCGTTCTCCTCCATCCCGAGCGCGGAGTCGCTTATGAATACCGCCAGGGTATAGCTCCGTCCGTCGGGGAGCAGCACGAAGCCGACATCGTTGATACCTGTCCAGCGTCCGTCCGCCTCCCGGTCGGAGGTGCCGGTCTTGTGTCCGATCAGGGCGCCTGACCCCTCGAGAGGGAGCGGCAGGCGGTTCAGCCCGGTCCTGCATTCCAGCAAGGTGCTGCGTATGAAGTCCGCATATTCCTTCCCGAGCGGAAGCGTGCCGGAAGCCAGCCTGTCCATGAGGTTCGCCGCCGACAGGGGCGAGCTGACGTTCTCTCTGCATTTCTTCAGGTCGCGGTGCATTTCGTCTTCGGTCGCGGCTATGCGGAAATCGCGGAATCCCATGCTTCTGATTATGCTGTCGACGTGTTCGGGCGCAGCGAAGCGGTCGAACAGAATGTCACAGGCGTTGTTGTCGCTTTGCTGCAGGGTGTAGCGTAGCAGTTCCGCGACGCTCATGTCGAAGCCGCCTCCGGGACGGGCGTCCCTCAGCGGGCTCCAGGTTCCGGCTTTCAGGTCCTGTACGTATATATGCACGGTCGTCGTGAGCGGCAGGCCGCGTTCTTCGAGAATCCTGGCCACGGCTACGGCCTGATGGAGCTTCATCACGCTCATCAGCGGATAGTCGGGGCTGCCGTTGACCGTGAGGGTGTCGCCATCGGCTATCACGGCAACTCCCACCCGGGCGTCGGCGCCGGCGATGATTTTCTGGAGCTGCGTCTTCAGGTTCCCTTCCGCCGATGCGGGTGCGGCGGCCGTGAGAACCAGGGCCAGCAATAGGAAGAGTCTGCTTTTCATCTTGTGTCTCCCGGCGGCAAACTGCCGGAAAGACAAAGATAGCGAATCCCGCCGAGAACGTCCGCAGCCGGAATTGGCATGTATGTTGCCATTATGGGATCCTGAAACAATTTATAGGAGGTTAATATGAAAAGAATCATTTCAATGCTGATTCTGCTGTCGTTGTCGCTGTCCGCCATGGCGCAGGGCAGGACGACGCTGCAGGAGAGGATGGAGCAGTGGAAGCGCGACATGTACGAGTTCCAACAGAGGAGCGCTCCCGACCGCGCCGCCCAGGCAGTCGTTGACACTTTGACATGGCATCAGGCCGGAGCGGCGGTCAACACCAGGTCTTTTGTCCTGGAGGCGGAGGCTCTGACTTTCCGTGACGGGACTCGCGTATATGTCAGTTCCACCACCAACTTCATCGCAGTGGACGGCGACAGGGGAGTCGTACAGATTTCTCCGAGCCGTTTTCTTTCGGGACCCAACGGAGTCGGCGGGGTGACTCTCGACGGCAGGGTCACCGGCTTCACGGTGACTTCCGGGAAGAATGACGTGGTGCATATCCGCGCCGGCATCACGGGCGCCGGCATAAGCGCTGAGGTCGACATTTCGCTGTATCCCGGCTCCAATGAGGCTTACGCCGTCATTTCGCCCAATTTCAACTCCCGGACCATCAGGCTCGAGGGAAGGCTCGTGCCGTATGAACAGTCCCGGGTCTATGAGGGCATGTCTTTCTAGGGGCATGCCATGTCAATTGATAATATGGAGGATATGATATGAAAAAGTATATTCTGTTTGCGGCGGCCGTCATGATGGCTTCCGCGTGCGAGAAGGTGCCGAGCGCATCGGTGTTCGACGGAGAATTCCTGGTATATACCGCCCATAGCGAAGATGCCGGAGACTTTTCACGCTTCGACACGTTCACCGTGGCCGACAGCCTGCTGGCGATAGACGGTGACCACGGCCGGCTTTTCCTCAACGACTGGGCGAAGAGCGTCAGGGAACAGTATATCAGGGAGATGGAGGCGAAGGGGTACAGCTATGTGGACGAGGACGCGGAGGCGGATCTCGGAATCCAGATTTCGTATGTGGAGTCCACCTCGTATTTCACCGCATATTATCCGTCATATCCATGGTGGCTCGACTATCCCGGATACTGGTATCCCTGGTATTGGGGTGACTGGGGCTCATGGCATTATTCTTTCCCGGTGACTTACGGCTACTCGTCCCGGTCGCTGCTGACGGACATGGTCGACCTTACTGCGGATACGGGAGAGGACAAGCCACTTCCGGTGGTATGGAACAGCTTCATCGACGGAGCTATGGGCGGTGCGGCTTCTGACATGGCCCGTTTTTCAAGGGCCATCAGCCAGTCGTTCGAACAGTCGGAGTATCTGGGTAAATAAAGGAGGGCTTCAATCATGAAAAGAATCATAGGAAACATATTGGCTGCGGCGGTTCTCTGCATCGTGCTTGCATCGTCGGCGGACGCGCAGCCCGGAAGAAGATACTACATTGATGCCGGATGGCAGTTCAACGGAACGGTCGGCAACGAATTCGTCTCCAATGCCAGCGGCTGGGGCGCATACGCCGAAGGAGGCTACTATATCCTTCCGAGGATAGCCGTGGGCGCGTTCGTGAGCTATAACACGAACAATGAATACATCCCCCGGCGGACGGTGGTCAATCCCGACGGTTCCGCGCTTACCACGGATGCCTGCAACTCCCTGTTCCAGGTTCCGTTCGGGGCCACTCTGAGGTATCGTCTCGGCTGGAAGGAGTTCCAGCCGTACGCCGAGGCCAAGATCGGAGCCGACTATGCTCGGGCTTATACCTATTTCCCGAATGCAGGTTTCCGCGACACGCAGTGGGGTTTCTATGCGTCTCCGGAGATAGGCTTCACCTGGCATCCGTTCTACAAGAGCAATTTCGGATTCCAGTTCGCGGTGTACTACAGCTATTCGACCAACCGGAGCGAGGCTTTCGGCCTGGACGGCATCAACAACCTTGGCTTCAAGCTCGGAGTGTCGTTCTAGCCTCAGTCGCCGTCTTCCAGGGTGAAGATGTCTTCGACCTTCACTCCGAAGTGTCTGGCTATCTTGAGCGCCAGTACGGTGGAAGGAACATATTTGTTGTTCTCTATCGCGAATATGGACTGTCTGCTGACCTTGATTGCGTCCGCGAGATCCTGCTGGGTCTCGCGGACTTTCGCTCTTTCGACCCTGATGCTATTTTTCATTGCGGAACCTCCTTCCGGCGGCGGTCAGCCTGATTTTATATATGACGATGTATATCCAGAACGCGAACAGCGGTGTTCCGGGCCATGCGCCCAGATAGGCGAGCCTGGGTGCGGCCAGGTAGGCCTGCCCGAGGAATTTCATGACTTCGGCGGGCATGTCGGGGAATGCCTCCAGGAACGTCATGTACGCATAGGGTATTCTCGAGGCGTTCATGGCCTGCGAGACGGCGGGGACGGCTCCTGCGAGGAGGTTGATGAGAATGAACCAGAGTCCGGCGGCATACGCGCTGATGACCACGGATTCCGTCCGTATCGTCCCTATGAATTCGTCTTCGACCTTCTCTCTTGAAAAGACTATCAGGCCTGAGCCTAGATAGAGCATGATCAGGATCCCGCCGTATGGGAATTTGTCGAAGACGGAGCCGAAGTCGATTGATTGCCATGTGAGCATTACGAATATGGGGAAGAGCAGCGTGAGCGCTATCAGCACCCAGCCTGTGATTTGGAAGCCCCAGGGCAGCAGCCATTGATGTCGTTTGTTCATGTTTTGGAGGTTTTTGTTTCTGCAAATGTAATGTATACTTTACAACATTGCAAGAATTAAGTACAAAAATTTTATAATTCTTGTCTGTTTGTTGCGGTTTGTTGCAGTTTGTTGCAGTTTGTGATAGTTGTTTTTGTCCGTCCAATTTTGTCCAGCCGGATTTGCGATCCGACTGCCCTTGGATGTCCCCTCCTGCTGCCTGTCTCAGTTCGGCAGGATTTGTAATCCTGCGCCCATCCCGGCTGCCGCCTCGCGGCTGCAATTGTGCCTCGCAGATACAACTTCGATTTCCCGGTCATGCTTTACGGCAGTAATTGTTGATAATTGTGGTAATACAAGAGCAGTATTCCTCCTCGGAGGTTCCGCTGCGCTCCATCGATGCTCCGCATCGCCCGCTCACAGCCGCGGGCGGCTAGCCTCCTCGGTGGAATACTGCTCTGCATACGCAATTCAGTCCGCGCGGCAAACCAATCTGTCAAGCGATTCATACCGTTCAATGGTTCACTCTGCCTGGGGACGATGGGAAAATTAGCCGGACATCAAAATACTTGTGAGCGGGACACATCCCGAAATCGTGCCTGCACAGCTGTCCAAGGCCGATTTTGCAATCCGCCGGGCGCACAAGTCGGGATTGGAAGGGCGACATGTGCGCGGCGCAAGTCTTAAAACGCTCTGGTTGTCAATTACTTGAATATTTTCCTCCGCGTACATGTTTTTGCGCTGAACATGCCCCAGTCCAGCTATAATCTGCAAGCTGGCTTAATTACGGACTTACATCCCCGTTGTCGCAGATTTGCAATCTGCAACCCTATCGTTGGCAGAGTGTTCAGCCGCCTGCTGCCATGCAGCCGCCGACGGAGCCCGACCTTCCGTCACGGTTGACTTCGGCGCTACGGCATGATTCGCAATCTGCTTGCAGGTAATTGTCAGCAGCCGCCTCGCGGCTGCAATTGTGCCTCGCAGACGGGAAAAGTTTGCTCGGCGTCAATTCAGCCCGCTCGCTGTCGCTTGATAGCATGCTGTCTTTATGTCTCAGTCCGGTTGGATTTGCCTTGCAGATTTATGTTCCAGCGGATTGCAAATTACGCCGGAACGCATGTAGGATGCGGACTGCGGGCGAGGGAGGCTTGTTCCCCGTTTTCGCCTCGCGAGCCGCAGTGCCGCGTCCGGCGCCACGCTTCGCGCAAAGCACCTTCCATAGCAGGATGACCGACGCGGCATGCAACCTGGCACCGGTATGGATGGTGCGGACAATTTGTCAGCATCGTCCATACTGCCTCTCGGCTCAATGTCTGCATTGCATGTCATATTGGAAGGTATTTTCCCCGAGAGGTGGTATATCTGACATTCTTGGTCGGTGAGAATGATAAAAGTGGTTGGTGGAAAGCAACCGCGGACGGCTAGCCTCCTCAGCGGAAATCCCCGCACTTGCGCTGATTGATTGCGCATTAATCTTGTCCGCTCAACCTAAACGTGGAGTTGAATTATGGTTGTGCAGATGCAATTTGCAATTGGCTGTCAGTCAGTGAATTTCGATTCCGGAGTGCCAGGCCCTGCACTTTTGGAAGCCGATGGTTGTGCATTGGATCTGCCGGAAATGGCCTCCCAGGGCCATGCAAGGCCGTTTTTGGAATAGAGGCTGCACAAGAAGAATTTTACTGCCGTTTGCCGTTCGGACTGCTGCCTACGGAGTGATTTGCACCCCGACATGCTTCGTGAAATTCATCGGGAACGGCCATGCCCGGCCGAGATGCGCCAGAGGCGTCCAGGTGCGCCAAATGGAAGGGATTCCTGTCCACCAGGCGCAGTTGCCCCACGTGCAGCGCCATTAAGAGCCCGTCGCCGTAGCCTATGAATTTCACGAGTGTTTCTACAGCAGACCCGTGAGGACCGATGCTGGAATGCTCGGCCTGAAGAATGTGAACATCTTCTTGCCGAGATCCTTCAGCGAAGCGCCGATGTGCCAGACTTCTGCACCATCTGTTTCAGCAGATTGTAATCTGCTGAAGGATTCAGCGCCGGGCATACGCAAGGAGAGCCTTCCGCGGAGCTCCCCGCCGCGCGTGTCCGGCACCCGGGCTACAGATTGCAAGTCCGCTCGACAGATTCATTTCCTTGCTCGAATGCCTCGACGACTCTTCAAATCGCCTCCTCATTGGGCTCGGAGTGGGAAAATTGGTATTTCCGGAGGGGGTTCTGTGGGACAAGGGAAATCGGCCTTGTAGCTCGTTCTGCGAGGGGTATGGACATAAAAAACAAGGACAGCGCCGAGGCGTTGTCCTGTTTGGTAGCGGGAGGCGGACTCGAACCACCGACCTCCGGGTTATGAGCCCGACGAGCTACCAGCTGCTCTATCCCGCGATATTGGACTACAAAAGTAGGTATAATTTTTTAATTAACAAAGAGTTTCTGGAAATATTTCTGCCTGCCGTCTGGAAAGACCGATGATTATCCGCAAAATTCCCCTCCATAATCGGAGCACGGCTATCGGCCGTCAGGATAGCTCTAAAAAGTCAGGAACAGAACCGTCGGCGAAATCCGCAGTGCAACCGGTTCCAGGAGGGTTTTCAGCAAAAACTCTGCGCTTGCGTCGGATTTCGGAGTGTTGCCCAAGCACAGGGATTTCTGCGGAAAATGCATTCCACGGCCATGCGAAGCAGCTTTTCCTGATTCGCTTGTACTCCACTTTTTGCACAGGTGGATTTCGAGGCCTTCCGTCCTGATCCCGGGAAAGACCAATGAAAAACCTTATTTCAGGAATTGCAGAATCTCCGTGATGCCGTCCTTGGGGAAACTGCGCTGCTCGCCTGTCACCAGGTTTTTTATGTTTACTGTCCCCGACGCCATCTCCGACTCGCCGGTAATCGAGAGGAAGGGTATCGAACGCCTGTCGGCATATTCGAACTGCTTCTTCAGTTTTGCCGCATCGGGATAGATTTCGACTATTTCGTCCCTGTCGCGCAGGGCGGCGGCAAGCGGAAGGATGTACTCCGTCTCTTTCGCGCCCATGTTCGCGAACAGCAGTGTGGGTACGTTCCCGAGCCCGGAAGGGAAGAGCCCCAGCCCCTTCATCACGTCGTAGATTCTGTCGGCGCCAAAGCTTATGCCCACTCCCGACAGTCCGGGAAGGCCGAAGATTCCCGTGAGGTTGTCGTAGCGTCCGCCCCCGCCTATGCTGCCTATCTGCCAGTCAAGGGCCTTGACCTCGAAAATGGCTCCGGTATAGTAGCTCAGCCCCCGGGCGAGCGAGAGGTCGAGTTCGGTCGTGGTCTTCACGCCGGAAGCCTCGATGTAGCCGAAAAGCTCCTCCAGTTCGTCCAGGCCCTTCATGCCGTCTTCCAACCCTGCCATGAGTTCCCTCATGGCGGCCAGTTTCTCCGCATTCGACCCTTTGAGGTTCAGTACGGGGACGAGTTTCGCGATTGCCGCCTCGTCCAGTCCCTTCGCCTGGAGCTCTTCCCCGACCGCTTCGAGCCCGATCTTGTCAATCTTGTCGATAGCGACCGTGATGTCCACGACCTTGTCTGGGCAGCCGCAGATTTCCGCGAGACCGGTCAGCACCTTGCGGTTGTTGATTTTCAGGGACACCCTGATCCCCAGCTTCCTGTAGACTTCGTCGACAATCTGCACGAGTTCGAGCTCGCAGAGCTGGCTTCGGCTGCCGACCATGTCCACGTCGCACTGGTAGAATTCGCGGTAGCGGCCCTTCTGCGGCCTGTCCGCCCGCCATACCGGCTGTATCTGGAAACGCTTGAACGGGAAGACTATGTCGTTCTGGTGCTGCACCACGTAGCGCGCGAAGGGCACGGTAAGGTCGTAGCGGAGACCCTTTTCGCATACTTGGGGAGTGAGCGGCCTGTCGAAATCGGCATGGGCGAAGGCGTCGCCCGAATTCAATATGCGGTACAGAAGCTTGTCGCCCTCGTCCCCGTATTTGCCGAGCAGGGTCGAGAGGTTCTCCATCGCCGGAGTCTCGATCTGTGCGTATCCGTATTTGCGGAAGACCTGTCTGATGATATTGAATATGTAGTTTCTTTCCGCCATCTCGGCATGACCGAAATCGCGCGTCCCCTTGGGTATGGAAGGTTTCTGTGCCATTTTATATATTGTATTGTCCTGCAAATTTACTACTTTTGATAAAATTTGCATTTCAAATGAAAGATTTCCTCAAGTACACGGCCGCCGTCATCTGCGGCTTTCTTATAGTGACGGTGCTCATGTTCATGCTCGGTTTCGGTTTCCTCGGGGCGATTGTCGCGTCAGGCAGCTCGACGCCGTCGATTCCGAAGTCAGGCGTGCTTGCGATAGACATGTCAAAGGTCACCATCGGGGAGCAGAGCCGCGATGGCAGCACCCTGTCGATGCTGGGCGGGGAAGGCTCTTCCACCATAGGCATCTGGGACGCCGTGCAGGCCGTCAACACTGCGGCGACCGATCCCGCCGTGAAATACATCTATCTGCGCACCGACGGCTCGATGAGCGGTATTTCCGCACTTGAGGAATTCCGTGCGGCGCTTGCGGATTTCAGGACCTACAGCGGAAAGGCAATAGTCTCATATATCGAATCGCCTGCCAGCGGAAGCTACTGGCTCGCCTCCGTGGCCGACAAGGTCTACATGACGGCCCATGAAGGCGCGACCACGATGATAAACGGAGTCTCAAGCCAGATGATTTTCATCGGGGACCTTCTGGACAAGCTGGGCGTCAACGTGCAGCTGATACGCCATGGCAAATACAAGTCCGCCGGCGAGATGTACACCAGGTCGTCAGCAAGCCCCGAGAACAGGGAGCAGTACCAGCGCATGGTGGATTCGATATGGGAGACCATGGCGTCCGAGATTGCCGTGAGCCGCGGAATCACCGTGGAGCGCCTCAACGAGGCGGTTGACGGGCTGGAGCTCAACGCGCCCCAGGATTTCGTGGACTGCGGTCTTGTGGACGAGCTCATGACTTCAGAAGAGCTCAAGGAGCAGCTGGCCGTCCTTGCCGTCGAGGATGATTTCGAGGACGTTTCGATGATACCTTTCTCCGACTACGTGGCGGCCAGGCGTCCCGTCTCCAAGGCCTCCAAGAAGATAGCAGTGGTCTATGCGGAGGGCAACATAGTGGACGGATCCGGCAAGTCAGAAGTCGCCGGCGACCGCTTCGCGCAGATGCTTGCGGATGTCAGGGCGGACTCCACCGTCAAGGCGGTCGTGCTCAGGGTCAGCTCTCCCGGCGGCAGCGTGCTGGCTTCCGAGAAGATCAAGACCGAACTGGACCTGCTCAAGCAGACCAAACCGCTCGTCGCATCATACGGCGATTACGCGGCGTCCGGCGGCTACTGGATTTCCGCCAACTGCGACAGGATATATTCGGACGCGACCACTCTCACGGGCTCCATAGGTGTCTTCGGCATGGTCCCCGACTTCTCGAAGACGGCGAACGACCTGCTCCATGTCAATATCGAGACGGTTTCCTCCAACAGGCACGGCGACATGTACAGCGGAATGAGGCCTTTCGACCAGGCGGAATACGACTACATGCTTGAGTCGATCGAATCCATCTACGACCGCTTCACCACGATAGTTTCGGACGCCCGCTCTCTGCCCAAGGAGACCGTGGACGCTGTCGGGCAGGGACGCGTGTGGACCGGCTCGGACGCCATGGTAATCCATCTCGTCGATGAAATCGGCGGACTCGACGATGCCGTGTCATACGCGGCTGTGGCCGCCGGCGACCCGGATATGTCTAACTGGAGCGTAACGGGCTATCCCAAGCCCATGTCCCAGATGGAGGAGCTGCTTGAAATGTTCGGCTCGGGAGTCGTATCGGCCTCCGTTCAGGAAGGCCTGACCGGCAAGGCGGAGGCCCTGACGGAAAAGCTTGAAGACCTCTCCAGGCCCGTTGTCCTGGCCAGGATGGACGCCGAGATAGAAATCAGATAGCGGCTACAGCAGCAGAATCACCGCGCATACATAGAGGAGGAAAGCCTGGAGCTTCAGCTTGGCAGGGTGGTTCTCGGTGACCAGGGATTCTATGGGGTCCGTCGAAGCCAGCTGCTCCAGCTTTTCCGTGTCCGGAAGCCTGTTGACCGGCCATTTGGTGACTATCTGCCCGTCGGAGATGAATGTTGCGCCTCCGTTCGAGCGGTTGAGTGTCAGCAGGGTCTTGCGGTCAGCGAAGTAGATGTAGGGGAGCAGTTCCGGTGAGGATACGGTCTCGGTGATCATATCGGGAGTGGAAGCCGTCAGCACCAGGGGAGTGAAGCCCTTGGCGGCGGCCCTGTCCGCAAGCTGCGAGAGTTTCTGCCATTCCTTCGAATCCATCTTCTCGGGATTGTAGACCGAGGCCGCGATGACATCGCCCTGCAGGGCCAGGGAGTCCGCGTACTGTCCGTTGGCGTCGCTGAATGAGAGCAGCACTATGTCTTCGCTCCGGGTCCAGTCCACGGTTTCAAGCGATGATAGCTCGGTTCCCGGCTTGTAGTCTGTGAAGTCAACCATGGGGATGGAGAAAACGGAGTACAGCAGGAAGAGGCAGACAGAGACAGTGGCTATGGAGAAGCTGACGTATTTGACCTTGCGCGTGGGTTCCAGGCTTCTCATCGGCAGGTATGCGAGCGCCCAGAGCCCGAGGAGCACCACATTCTTGATCAGGCTCTGCAGATGTGTGAGGTGTACGGCCTCGCCGAAGCATCCGCAGTCCATCACCGGATTGAATATCACCAGCGCGACCGTGAGCAGCGTGAAGGCGCCCATGAAGGCGAGGGTCAGGTAAGAGAAGAACTTGCGCCATACCCCCGTGATCAGGGCTATGCCGATGACCGTCTCGAGAAGAGCCATGGCGGCACCGGCGAAATACGATGCCGGCCGCAGGAAGTCCAGATGCAGGAATTTGAAATATTCCTCCATGACCAGACCGGCCCCGACGGGATCCATCAGCTTGAGCAGTCCGGCGATGAAGAAGGTGAAGCCGAGTATTACGGCGCTAATTCTTCTTAAAATTCTCATAGCAGTCCTTGACCTTGTTGAATATGACTTCCGGCGGGAGCATCTCCCCGGTTTCGTCTCCGCAGTCTATGGTGATGAAGCGGCTGTCTTCGGCGGCCTGCCTGCGGTAGATATCCCTGACCCTTTTCTGGAATTCGATGTCTGCCTCATGTATGTCCTGATGCCCGTGGAGGTAGCTGCGTTCGTCGCCGCTCCTCTGCTTTCCGAGGCTCTCGCGGACGAAGCTTATCGGCACATCGAGGAAGATGTTGAGGTCCGGGCGCGGCAGCCCGAACTGGCCGTATTCCGTGTCCAGTATCCATTGCCTGAGCTCCTCGGCTTCCTTCCCGTCCTTCAGCTTGGCGCACTGGTAGGCGATGTTGGAATAGACGTATCTGTCGAGCAGGACCGTGCCTCCGGCGTCCAGGGTGCGGCGCATCTCCGGAACGGCGGTTCGCCTGTCCTCGGCGAAGAGCAGGGCCACAAGCTGGGGGTGAACCGCTTCGTTGGAGCCGAAATCCCCACGAAGGAACCTGCTGATCAGGCCGCCGTAGACCGGGGCGTCGTAACGGGGGAAATGGATGTATTCCAAGCCGGGAGAGTTGCTTTCCAGATATTTCCTGAACATTCTGACCTGGGTGGACTTTCCCGCTCCGTCCAGGCCTTCCAACACGATAAGCATAGATACAAATATAAGAAGCTTTTTATAAATTTGCCTTCATGGCAGCAATAATGGGAATAATCAACCTTACGCCGGATTCCTTCTTTCCGGACAGTCGCTGCTCGGTGCAGGATGCCGCCGCCCGGATAGCCCGGATGCTGGACGACGGGGCCGACATAATCGATATCGGAGCCGTCTCGACGCGCCCCGGCGCCGGGGATGTGGGAACGGAGGAGGAATGGCGCCGCCTGAGCCCCGTGCTGCCTATGCTTGAAGGCGTGCGCTTCTCCGTGGACACCACCAGCGCGGAGATAGTCCGCAGGGTCTTCCGGGAGGCTGGCCCGTTCATCGTCAACGACATATCGGCCGGCGAGGATGATTCTGAGATGCTGCCCGCCGTGGCCGGACTGGGGCTGGAGTATGTCGCGATGCACAAGCGCGGCAACCCGCGGACCATGGACTCACTGTGCTCCTATCCCCGAGGGGTCGTGGCCGAGCTGGCCGGATATTTCCAGAATTTCGCGGACAGGGCGGAAGCCCTGGGGATACGTAACTGGGTGCTGGATCCCGGTTTCGGTTTCGCCAAGACCGAGGAACAGAACCTGGAACTGCTGGAACGGCTTGGGGAATTCAAGGCCTTTGGGCGCCCGATTCTGGTGGGAATCGCCGACAAGCGCTTCACGCACGGAGAGACGGAGAAGTATCACCGCATCGCTCTGCGGAACGGTGCGGACATACTGCGCGTCCACGATGTGGCCGCCGCGAAGAAACTGGCCGTCATGGGTTGACCACTGTGCCGGGCGTTGCGGGACGTCAGGCCGAAGGCTCTTCGAACAGCGATGTCACCTTGTCGCAGTTGCCTTCGGGGGATTTCAGCGGGATGCGTGCGAACACCCTTGCAATCAGCACGAGCAGCAGCGCGCAGCCGGCGAAGACAATCCAGTACAGCGGCCCGGGGAGCACGTCCATCCAGCTGTCCATCTCCTTGAGGGAGTCAATGTTCGCAAGAATCAGGGAGAAGCTGTTGTTGGTGAAGTGCATGAGCATGGTCAGCTTGAGCGAGCCTGTCCTGTAGTAGACATATCCGAAGAGGCAGCCAATGAGGAATGCCGGCAATGCCTGCCAGGGATTCAGGTGGATGACGGCGAAGAACGCGGCGGAGATCACTATGGCCCAGACCGGTCTCACCTTCCTGTTGAGCAGTCCGCGCAGGACCATGCCTCGGCAGAGCCATTCCTCGAACAGCGGGGCGAAGATGCTCACGCTCACGAAATTGGCCCAGAACACTCCGGTTGTCATGCTGTCCAGCATCTCTTCCATCCATTCAGGCATTTCGGGAAGCAGCCTCTGGACTATGTCCAGGCAGTAGCCGGCGGCGAGAGTCGCAAGCATCACCAGCAGTGCGCACGGGACTGCGCCGCACCTGCCGAAGTTGTTGCTGTCGAGCTTTACGCCTTCGTTGTTGTAGGAATTGAGCCTGCTCCATGCGCCGGCATAGAGCATCGCCGGGATGAACATCACGGGATAGGCTATGAGCATCGCGTAGCTGGAGGCGGCTTCGGCCCCTCCTGCGAGGCTGAACAGAAGGGTCACCACGTTGCCGAGAACCGCACCCACGAGCAGCATCAGCAGCAGGACGAACATCTGCCCGACGCCTGGCACATACCAGCTGTAGCCCTCCAGGAACTTGAAATTGCCGCGCTTCCTGCGGCTTTTCACAGAGTTGTCCATGTCCGGCTATTCGTAAAGAGGCGAGGGATATACGCCTTCGGCCGCGAGCTCCGCGAATTTGGCGACCACGGCCGGACGGTCTTCCTTGTAGGTCACCCCGAACCAGTGCGAAGGGGTGGAGAGCACGTCGCATCTTACCTCCCCGCCGCGGATCATGCGGTCTATGGCGTAGGGTATATAGAATTCGGCCTTGAGTTCGCCGCTGTTCTTCCCGAGGAATTCCCTGAATATGGCCTCGCTCCTGACGAAGTAGTCCGGGGTGAAGCACCACAGGTTCATGGAGCAGAGGTCCTTGCCGTTGAGCCTGACATGCTCTGAGGTCAGCGAATTGTCGCCGCTGACACTGCCGTCGGCATCTTTGGATATATTGAGGTGTTCGACCACATCGGTGAGGTGCCTGTCCGCGTCATAGTGGCAGATTCCCCTGGACACTCCGCCCGATTCGCTCAGGGTGTGGTCCAGCTCGAAGCCCACTATCGCGTATACGCCTTCGCTTCCTGCATGGGCGCGGCACCAGTCTCCCGCGATTCTGAATGACTCCCTGCCGTAGAAGTCGTCTCCGTTTATGACGGCGAAAGGCCCGTCGATGACGTCCTTGGCCATAAGTATCGCGTGGGCCGTCCCCCAAGGCTTCTGCCTCTCAGGGTTGACGGTGAAACCTGACGGAATCTTGTCGAGCTCCTGGGTCACGAACACCAGTTCGAGAGGGCTTCCGTCGGAGCATCTGACTCCGCTGTATTTCTTTCTGACGCTCTCCCTGAACTGCTCGAGGAAGTATTCGCGCACGATATAGACGACCTTGCCGAATCCGGCCTGGACGGCGTCATATATCGAATAGTCGATGATGGTCTCCCCGTTGGGCCCGAGTCCGTCCATCTGTTTGAGTCCTCCGTAGCGGCTGCCCATTCCGGCAGCGAGAACTAAAAGTGCAGGCTTCATCTTTTTTCTGTAGTTTTCGGCAAATTTAGCTAATTTTGCCGTGATAGCGAACATGATTTTCAGCAGGGATGGGCAAATTCCGCGACTTATGGGACAGAAGCAAGGACGGGAACCGCAGGGAGCAGCGTTCTTTCGTCCGCTATGCCATTGTCGCGACTCTGCTGTGCCTGGTTTTCCTCTGCGTCAAGAAGGACAACCTTATAACCTGGATCAGCTCGGGCGTCACTCTGCACAGCCAGCGCAACCGGATAGAGAGCATCGAGGCCGAGAACGCCGCCCTTGAGAGCAGGATAAGGCAGCTGACCGAAGACCGCGATTCCCTCGAGCTCTTCGCCCGCGAGCAGCTGCGCTTCGCCGAGCCCGGCGACGATGTCTATATCCTTCCGGACAGATAGAAGCTGTCATTGCCGGCGGGGCGCCGTGTATCCGGCTTCAGAGGTTCCGCGCAAAGCGCTCCATCGATGCTTCGCATCGCCCGCTCACAGCCGCGGGCGGCTAGCCTCTTCAGCCCGGATACCGGCACACCGCCGGGGTGAAAGACTTTATTCCAAAGTTATCCGGAGAACCCGGACCGTGGCGTCGGTGACCTTGATGCTGTCGTCGATGCGTTCGCCTATCAGCGCGGCCACGTGGGAGCCGTCCAGCTCCAGCACCAGCGCCCTTCCCTTCTCGGTCAGCGGGACATGGAGATCCGTGAACATGTCAGAAATCTTCTTGCGGCCGCGCATTCCGAGAGGCACCATCCAGTCGCCCGGTCTCCAGGGCCGTATCTTCAGCGGCATCGGAATCCGGTCGGCGTCGGCGACAAGCACTCCCTTCTCCTGCTTCAGCGATTTCAGTGCATTCCTGTCCAGGATTTCCGTATGGACTCCGGCAGGGGCTGCGGCTTGGCCCACGATGAGCCTGCCGGAGGCTCCTGTCACGGGGCCGTAGCGCTTTCCGGCTATCTGCCTGCCCTCTTCCAATGCCCTGCAGAGCGAGGCGAATTCCTCGGCGGAGATGCCGCTGTCCTCGAGCAGCCTCCATAGCAGGAATTCCCGGTGCCTGTCAGCCTTCAGGGCGGAAATTGAGATGCTTCCGTCGGGAAGGAGCACTTCCGGCAAGGCGGCGCGCAGATATTCCTCTGCTATTTCGTCGGCCTGGGCGAATCTGCGCATGTCGGCGTTGAGGGTACGGATGAACGAAGGGTTGATTCTTTCGAAGAGCGGGAATACCTCGTTGCGTATGAGATTGCGCCTGTAGCCGTTGTCGGAGTTGGTGCGGTCTTCGCGCCACGGGCGGCCGTGCTCCGACATCCACTTGCGGATGTCGGAGCGGCTCGTGCCGAGCAGAGGGCGCAGCACGCCCTCCCGGCCGCCCATGCCCCTTATCCCGCGAAGTCCCGTGCCCCTGAGCAGATTGAGAATCAGGGTCTCGGCGTTGTCGTTGGCATTGTGGGCAATCGCCACGGCTTCGAAGCCGTGTTCCCTGCAGAGTTCGCCGAACCAGCCGTAGCGCAGTTCCCTGGCGGCCATTTCGATGCTGATTCCGTGGCTGCGGGCGTAGCCTTCGGTGTCGAAGCGCTTCGTGAAGCAGACGAGCCCGTTGTCCCGGCACCATGACCTTACGAATTCCTCGTCCCCGTCGGACTCCTCGCCCCTCAATGCGAAGTTGCAGTGGGCAACGGCGAAAACAGCCCCGGGAAAAAGTTCCGGGGCTCTGTTTGCGAGGTACATCGAATCGATGCCTCCGCTGACTGCAAGAAGTATGCGGCGCATGCTACTTGTTCGTGATCATCCAGGTGAAGTTGATGGAGAAGGACTCTTTGAACTGTACCTGCTGCCTTCCGTCGATGAGTACGATAGGGTCGTAGATCAGCCAGGTGCTCAGGCCTATCTTGAAGAACTTGGTGAACTGCCAGGTGATCTTGTTGTCCCAGTTGATTCTGTTGTACCTGAAAGGCTTGTTGAGGTAGTCGGTGAAGAGCACGAGCTGAGTCTCGTAGAAGAACTTCTCGTTGATGGAAGTCTTGAGGTTCATCTTGATCTGGGCACCGGACTGGAAGAGGGCGCTCTTGTAGTTCGCCCCGACGTTGGGGTCAAGCCCTTCCTCCTTGAGCTTCATACCGTAGTTTTTCTTGAGCTCGTCGATGTTGCATATCGTGAAGCCTCCGGTCAGTGGCGCGATGTTCACGTTGAACCAGTCGGTCGGGGCCCATTCCATACCTATCGCGAGGTTCGTGTAGGCGGGGGCCAGGAAGCCTGACTTGAGGGTTCCGGACCACAGCCCGGTCTCGCTGTCCTGCACGTATGAATCGTAGCTGTTGGAGAACTGCGAGCGGAAGTCGAAGGAAACGGTGTAGTTCCACTTGCTCTCCCCGGAGGTCTTGTAGGCGAAGCGGCTCTCGAGATAGATCAGGTCGTTGGTCTTCTGGAGCAGGTTCTGCTTGTCTTCCGACCAGAGGAAGCCGTACTGGAGCTGGAGCCTGTTGTTCCAGCTGCTCTGGTCCTTGGCGTAATTCGCCTTGGTGTCGATTCCTGAGTTCAGGTTGATGGTGGGGTAGCCTCCGGCGGCCCAGCTCCAGAGGTCGGTCTGGTTGAATCCGAGGTCCACCTGGAACGAGTTGGTCCAATAGTTGGGCTTCTCCACCTCTTCTTCTGCCTTGGGGGCCTTGAGCAGGGCGGCGGTAGCCTCTGATGCGGCCTTCTGTACTTCGTCCTGTGCGAATGTTGCCGTCACGGCGCAGCACAGCACCATAGTGGAAATAATGATTCTCTTCATGGGCTACACCAATTAACCAGATGAACTGTCGTTGAATCCTAATACGCTATTCCGAACACTACGCGCCTGTGGGAGGGCTTGCCGGAGAAGATGTCCTTCCCCTCCTCCTCGCACACGTAGCTGTCGACGGGTATGCACCTGATAGTGGCCTTCGTGGCGTCCTTTATCGCCTGCTCGGTCTCGGGCGTGCCGTCCCAGTGGCAGAGCAGGAAGCGTCCGGTCTGGATTTTCTCCTTGAACTCCTCCCAGTCGTCGCACTTTTCGACTCTGGACTCCCTGAAGGCGAGGGCCTTTTCGTATATGTTGCGCTGAATGTCGTCGAGCAGGGCGGGAATGTGGCCTGCGAGGTGTTCGAGAGGCATGGTCTCCTTGGTCAGGGTGTCCCTGCGGGCCACCTCCACGGTGCCGGATTCGAGATCCCGGGCTCCCATGGCGAGGCGCACGGGCACTCCCTTGAGCTCCCATTCGGCGAATTTGAAACCGGGCCTGAGGGTGTCGCGGTCGTCAATCTTCCAGCTGACTCCGAGCCTGTCGAGGTCGTCGGATATCTCGTGCATCTTCGCGAGCACCGCGCCGCGCTCGTCATCTCCCTTGTAGATGGGCACCATGACCACCTGTATGGGCGCGAGCTTCGGAGGCAGCACGAGTCCGTTGTCGTCGCCGTGGGCCATTATGAGCGCGCCCATGAGGCGGGTGCTGACTCCCCACGAGGTCGCCCAGACGTATTCCTGCTTCCCTTCCTTGTTGGTGAACTGCACGTCGAAGGACTTGGCGAAGTTCTGTCCGAGGAAATGCGAGGTTCCGGCCTGGAGGGCCTTGCCGTCCTGCATCATGGCTTCTATAGTGAGGGTGTCGAGCGCTCCGGCGAACCTCTCGTTGGGGCTCTTGTGCCCCATGATTACGGGCAATGCCATCACGTTGCGCGCGAAGTCGGCGTAAATCCTCACCATCTGCTCTGCCCTTGCCTGCGCCTCTTCCGCCGTGGCGTGTGCTGTGTGCCCTTCCTGCCAGAGGAATTCCGCAGTGCGGAGGAAGAGTCTGGTGCGCATTTCCCAGCGCACCACGTTGCACCATTGGTTGCAGAGTATCGGAAGGTCCCTCCACGAGGTTATCCAGTTCTTGTAGGTGCTCCAGATTATGGTCTCGGATGTCGGGCGCACGATGAGCTCCTCCTCCAGTTTCGCCGAGGGGTCGACCACGACTCCGTTGCCTTCGGGGTCGTTCATCAGGCGGTGATGGGTGACCACCGCACATTCCTTGGCGAATCCCGCCACATGCTCGGCCTCGCGGCTGAAGAAGGACTTGGGGATGAACAGGGGGAAATAGGCGTTCTGCACGCCGGTCCGCTTGAACATGCCGTCGAGGACGTGCTGCATCTTCTCCCATATTGCGTAGCCGTAGGGCTTTATGACCATGCAGCCCCTGACCGCTGACTGCTCCGCGAGATCGGCCTTCAGGGCCAGATCGTTGTACCACTGAGAATAGTTCTCAGAGCGCTTGGTTACCGCTTTTGCCATATTCTTGTTGAAATATCTGCGTTTTTTTAAGAAATTTGCATCTATATAAGTGTTCAGGGCCCCACGGTCCGGACTTTGCGTGCAAAGATACAAACTTTTATTATTATGAAGATGAACCGGTGCTTAGTACTCGTACTGCCTCTGCTCTTCGTGATGTCTTCTTGCGGAACCACTGCGCAGTTTGCGCAGCAGCGCTTCCAGGACGGCATCTACAGCAGGCCGGAGCCTGTCGCCGAGGCGGTTCAGATTTATTCGAAAGATGATTTTGCGGCCATGGCCGCAGCAAATATCGCCCGCGAGGACAATCAGAAGGACACCGTATACGTGGTGGTCCGCGACGAATATTCCTGGTATGACTCCCCCTGGTTCGCATGGGGGAGCGCGTGGGCTTTCTCCTGGCCCTACCGTTACTGGTGGAACGACCCCTGGTACTACGGATGGGGGCCCTACTGGCGCAGCCCCTGGTATTATTCATGGTATTGGGATCCCTGGTACTATGATCCATGGTTCCGTGACCCCTGGTATTACGGTTCATGGTACTACGGCTCCTGGTACTGGCGCCCGCACTACCACCATTGGCATGACTACCATCATTGGCGCAGGCCCGGCCTGTCCGCTGACGGAAGGCATTATTACGGACCGAGGTTCCTGACTCAGGGCGGAGGTTCGAGGGTGTCCGTGCCCGGCAGCTCCGGCTCCTCCGGCTTCACCAGGAGCTATACCCGCAGCTACACGACTTCGGGAAGCAGTTTCGGCTCCTCCGGCAACCGCACCTACAGGCGCGGAAGCTCTTCGGGGACTTCCGGACGCGGGACGATACTGAACAGCTCCGGCAGCAGCGGAAGTTCGACCGGAAACACCGGCAGGCGCCCGAACAGCAACTACAACTATTCACGCGGCTGGTCGTCAGGCTCGAACAGCGGCGGCAGCTACAACAGAGGCAGCAGCAGCCCCTCACGCAGCTATACGGCTCCGTCGGGCGGCGCTTCTTCGCGGCCTTCATACTCGGCCCCTTCACGCAGCTACGGCGGCGGAGGTGGCGGTGGAATGCGCAGCGGCGGCAGCAGCTACAGCCGTGGCCGCAGATGATGAACTTTAACTGAAATCACGATGAAAGCGATCAAGATCTTATGCGCTGCGGCGCTGATGGCCGCGACTGCGGCAGTCTCCGGCGCCCAGAACATGTACGATGCGATAAACATCAGTCGCAATGAGTACTACGGTACGGCGCGGACCATGGCGCTCGGCAATGCCGTGACCGCAATCGGAGGCGATGTCGGAAGCTTCGGCATAAATCCCGCCGGCTCCGCCGTGGCCAACTATAACCAGCTTGTCATCACGCCCGGCATCTCCGTGTCGGTGGTCGGGGCTTCGTACTCTCCTTCGGGGGAGAGCGGCTTCGGCCCTGAATACGGGTATGACAGGACAAGGATGACCCTGCCCAATTTCGGAGCGACCGCAGTCCTCTACACCGGACGCTCCCGTGGGCTCAAGTCGTTCACCTTCGGCCTGATCTCCAACCAGACGGCCCAGTATAACTATTATGCCGACGCCTACGGCCAGACTTCCCTGAGCTCCAAGGCCGCCGAATTCGCTGCGGCCGCTGCGGGCCTTGACGAGAGCATGCTCGTCGGCAACAGCGCATACGACAACGGGGTCTCATGGGACATAATCTCGGCGTATCAGAGCGGAATGTTCGGCTCCTACGGCAAGGGGAGCAACTATGTCGGCGTGACGGAGACCATAGACGAAAGCGGAGCCTGGCATTATGTCCCCGGCCCTCTCGCCCAGCATTCGGCGGTCCAGAAATGGGGCAGCAAAAATGATGTGATAGTCAATTTCGGAATGAATTTCTCCGACAAGGTCTTCTTCGGAATCAATGTCGGCTTCCCCTATGCCACGTACGGCTATTCGGAGTCGTTCTATGAGTCGTCGGTGAACCCCGAGCAGTTCCCCATAATATACAATCTCGACGACGGCTCTCAGGCCGAGACATATTTCCTGTCCTCCAGCTTCAGCAACAGGTATATAGCCGACATGAGCGGAATATACGCCAAGATAGGCGTGATAGTCACCCCGTTCGAGGGTCTGCGCCTGGGCGCCGCCATACAGACTCCCGCCATGTATACGATTACCGAGCACTGGCAGTATTCGGCCACGACCAGCTTCGCCGACGATTATTTCAGCGGCTATGCCAATTCTCCGGAGGGGGAGTATTCGTACAATCTGATGACCCCCTACTCCGCGAACTTCGGAGTGGCGTGGACTTTCGGCGACAGGGCCTTCGTGAGCGTGGACTACGAGCTTACCGACTATAGTGTGATGAGGTATCATGAACTTCATCCCGGAGGAGCTCCCATGAACGACATATTCTTCGATGTCAACGAGACCAACAGGCATTTCGCCGGCGTGGCGCACAATCTCAGGATAGGCGCCGAGCTCAGGCTCACTCCCGTATTCTCCCTTCGTGCCGGATACGGAGTGGCGACTTCCCCGGTGCGCCACTGGACGAACAACATGGGGGATGACGTGACGGCCGACGACTTCCTCGCCGAATACGAGGACTACTATCTCTCCGGTCTCAAGTATCTCGTGGACAGCAGGTACTACGGCGACAGGACGAGGTCTCTGTCGTTCGGTGTGGGCTTCTCGTCGCGCGGGTCGTTCTTCGCGGACCTCGGCGCGGTGCTGACCTCCTATCCGGACAGCGTGTTCATGCCCTATTATGACTATGACAATTTCGACGCGGAAGGCAATCCGGTGAATGCCGCGTCGCCTAGAATATTGAACCGAAGCAAGCTCTGGAATGTCGCCCTTACGATAGGCTGGAGATTCTGATGAAAAAAACCGATTATGGAATTTACTGCGAAGCAACTTGCAGAAGTGCTGAAAGGAACCGTTGAAGGCGACCCCCAGGCAAAAGTCACATCATTCGCGAAGATCGAGCACGGCAAGCCCGGACAGCTCTGCTTCTATGCGAACCCCAAATACGAGCACTATGTCTATGAGAGCAAGGCTTCGGTGCTGCTGGTGAATTCGGATTTCGTCCCGAAGCGTCCGGTGGCTCCGACCATGGTGCGCGTGGAGAACGCCTACAATGCGCTGACCGAACTGCTGGACTTCATGTCCAGGCAGAAGAAGGCGTACAGGAGGCACCGCGGGCGCTGCCGCATAGCTTGGAGCGCCAGGCTGGGCAAGAAGGTGCATGTGGGGGATTTCGTGACCATAGGCAAGGACTGCCGCATAGGCGACTATACGAAGATATATGACAACGTGACCATAGGGGCGGGGACCAGGATAGGTTCCAGCTGCATAATCTATCCCGGAGTGCACATATTCCCGGGCATGGTCATAGGCGACAGGGTGATTCTCCATGCGGGATGCATAATAGGCGACGACGGCTTCGGGAACGCCCCGCAGCCCGACGGCACCTGGCGCAAGATAGAGCATCTCGGCAACGTGGTCATAGGCAACGACGTGGAGATAGGCTCTAACACCACTGTGGACAGGGCTCCGATGGAATCCACGATAATCGCGGACGGGGTGAGGATAGACAACCTCTGCCAGATTGCCCATAACGTGGTGGTCGGCGAGAACACCGTGATGGCGGCACTGACCGGCATAGCCGGATCCACAAAGGTCGGGAAGAACTGCGTGTTCGCCGGCCAGGTGGGCATCGCGGGACATCTTACGATAGCCGACAACACGACAATCGGAGCCAAGTCAGGAGTCATGGGGAACATACGCAAGCCCGGCCAGGTGTATTTCGGAACACCCATCCTGCCGCACAGGACTTTCCTGCGCGCGTATGCTAAATTCAAGCAGTCAGGAGAAGAATAAGAATTTTTATATTATCTTTGCAGCCCATTATGGACCAGCAGACATTAAAGAGAGAGTACAGATTCGAGGGGAGAGGTCTTCATACGGGCAAATATGCCCACCTGAAGCTCTGCCCTGCGCCGGAAAATTACGGAATCCGTTTTTTCCGCAGGGATGTGGGTCAGGAGATACCTGCAATCGCGCCTAAAGTTACAAGAACCGACAGAAGCACGACCATTTCGGACAACGGGGTTTCTGTCGTGACGATAGAACATTTGCTTTCAGCCCTTACGGGCCTCGGAGTGGACAACGCCAGGATATTGCTGGACAACGAGGAGGTCCCAATTCTGGACGGAAGTGCCGAAACCTACGTCAGGGCCATCGCGCCCGACGGGCTTCAGGTTCAGAACGCCGAGAGGAAATATATTGAGATAAAGGAGACTGTTGAAGTCAGGGACGAGCAGACCGGCTCGTGGGTCAGGATCGAACCCGCCGACAGGATGTCGTTCGACGTCACCGTGGATTTCAATTCCAGGGTGCTCGGCGTGCAGACCGCCCATTGGAGCGAGAATTCCGACTATGTCGGACAGGTCGCTCCCTGCCGCACCTTCTGCTTCTTCCATGAGCTTGAGGCCCTCGCCGCATACGGACTGATCCGCGGAGGGGATGTCGACAACGCCATCGTGGTGGTCGAGAACCCCGTGACGAGGGAGCAGTTGGACAGCATGAGCAAGCTGTTCGGACAGCCGAGGCTCGCGGTGAAGGAGGACGGCTACCTGAGCAATATAACCCTCCATTTCCCGAACGAGTGCGGGCGCCACAAGCTGCTCGACCTTATAGGAGACATGAGACTTCTCGGGGGATTCCCCAAGGCCCATGTCAGCGCGTACAAACCTGGCCACAAAATTAACAGTATCGCCGCGAAGACGGCTTTTTCAAAACTTTGATTCTTATGGTTAAAATTCATCCTCTCGCGACTGTGAGCGCGAACGCAAAATTGGGAGAGAACGTGGAAGTGGGGCCCTACGCCTTCATTGACGACAATGTGACCATCGGCGACAACTGCAAGATATACCCCCACGCCAACATCTTCTCCTACGTGACCATGGGGAACAACTGCCAGGTCTTCCCGGGAGCTGTCGTGGGCGGAATTCCCCAGGACCTCAAGTTCCACGGCGAGGAGACTTTCGTGGAGATAGGCGACAATGTGACCATCAGGGAGTGCGCCACAATCAACAGAGGCACGCAGGCCAGCGGCAAGGGGGTGACCAGGATAGGCAACGACACGCTGATAATGTCGTACGTCCATGTCGCGCATGACTGCCGGGTGGGCAACCACTGCATACTCGTGAGCTATGTGGGCATCGCCGGAGAGACGGATGTCGACGACTGGGCCATCATAGGCGGCAACACCGCGGTGCACCAGTTCTCACATATCGGAGCGCACGCGATGGTAGGCGGCTGCTCCGCCGTGAACAAGGACATCCCGCCCTATTCCATCTGCGGCAGGACTCCTATCTGCTATGCCGGTATCAATATCGTCGGGCTTCGCAGGCGCGGCTTCTCCTCCGACACCATGCGCACCATCAAGGACATATACGATACGATCTACTATCAGGGCTACAACATTTCCGACGGCTGCGCCAAGGTGGCCGCAGGCTTCCCCCAGTCGGTCGAGCGTGACACCATACTCGAGTTCATCAAGAACTCGAAGCGGGGCGTGGTCCGCGCCGGAGATTCTTCGTCGAAGGGCTCCATCGAATAGGACTTGACGCTTACCATAGCATATTTCCCTCCGATAGAATACTTTGCGCTGCTCGCAAGGTATTCTTCGGTTTATATGGAGGCCTGCGAGAACTATCAGAAGCAGTCCTACCGCAACCGCTGCCGCATCTATGCCGCCGACGGGGTCCAGAACCTGAATTTTCCCATAGTGCATTCCGGCGGGAGCATCAACATCCCGATACGCGAGGTGCTCGTGGACTATTCCGTCCCGTGGCTGGAGAAGACCATGCGCTGCATAGATACGGCCTATCATTCCTCCCCGTTCTTCGATTATTACCGCGACAGCCTCTATGAAGTCCTCTGCCGCCGCCCGGCGACGCTGTGGGAGCTGGACATGTCCATAATCCGGTATTTCATGCAGAAGATAGGGCTGAATACCGAAATCCGCCTGACCGTGGAGTACGCCTCCGAGCATGTGGACATACATCCGAAAAGGCCTGACTCAATCCTTGCGGAGCTTGGACTGGACAGGCCTTATTATCAGGTTTTCTCGGGGAAGTCCGGTTTCATTCCGAACCTTTCGGTGATGGACCTCCTGTTCAATGAAGGCCCCGGCTCCCTGGACTGGCTGCTATAGGTTCTGCACCGAGCCGCTTTCGGTGTCGCCGGAAGGCTGCCCGGATTCGTCTTCATGGCCGGCGACCCAGGTATAGTAGCCTATGGTCATGTAGGCGTCGTCTCCGGTCATCACGAGCGAATACTGAACCCACTCCCTGTCTGTGGTGTCGCCCTTCTCGTCGACCTCCACCTTGAGCAGGCTCATCAGGTAGTCCTCGTCAATCTTCTCCAGCGTCTTGTCGAACAGGTCCGATCCGTACTGGGTGGCCTCGTAGCTGGTTCCGGTGAACGTCTCGTTGTTGTCGAAATCGATTATGGATTCAAAATACTCCTGGATGGCCTTGCCTGTGGTCTCGGTGTTCCCTTCTAGGACGTGATACCTTCCCCCGTGCTGGAAGGAATAGGTTCCGTACATGTCAAGATTGCAGGCGCTCAGGCAGAAGAGCCCGGCAGCCGCCATCACGAATTTCACAAACGTTTTGTACATAAAATCAGATTTTGGCAAAAATACAAATTAATTCGTATATTTGCAGAGTGAAAGAGATGGAAGGCCGGGGAGGTCTTCCTTTTTGTTTGAATGGAAAAGGACAGATTTCAGAAAGTGGTCGAAGATGCGGCGCGCGGGCGCGGCTGCACCGTCGTGGACATTGACTTCAACGATGACGACAATGTCTTTGAGGTTACATTGGACAAGGAGGACGGCAGGGTGGACCTGTCGGACTGCGAATACGTGCACAGGGCCGTGCTCGGAGCCTTCGACAGGGATGTCGAGGACTATGCGCTGACCGTCGGGTCCGTGGGGCTGTCCCCGGACGAGGCAGACCAGATGCTGGATACAATAAAAGAATAGATATACTGATGGAAAAAGAGAAAGTGATAACGCTCATAGACGCGTTCAAGGACTTCAAGGAGGAGAAGAACATCGACCGTCCGGTGATGATGCAGGTCCTCAAGGACGTCTTCCTGACCCAGATAGCCAAGACCTACGGCTCGTCCGACAACTTCGACGTGATCGTGAACGTCGACAAGGGAACCTGCGAGATCTACCAGAACTTCGATGTGGTCGAGGAGGTGGAGAATCCCTATTCCCAGATCACCCTTGACGGCATACGCGAGGACGGAGGCGACGCCGACGACTACGAGATCGGCGACCAGTATTCCAAGCTTCTGCCGCTTTCGGCCTTCGGACGCAGGGGCATACTCAACATACGCCAGAATCTCCAGGGCCGCATCATGGACATAGAGAAGGCCAATGTCTACAAGAAGTACTCCGACAAGATAGGGGAGCTCTTCTATGGCGAGGTCTACCAGACATGGTCCAAGGAGGTCCTGATTCTCGACGAGGACGGCAACGAGCTCCATATACCCAAGAGCGAGCAGATACCAGGTGAGCGCTTCAAGAAGAGCGATTCGGTGAAGGCCATAATCAAGAGCGTGGAAATGAGGAACAACACGACTCCGTACATTACGCTGAGCCGTACCTCCGACGAATTCCTCGAGAGGCTGTTCGAGCAGGAGGTGCCTGAAATCGCCGACGGACTCATCACGGTGAAGAAGGTCGTGCGCGTCCCGGGCGAGAGGGCCAAGGTGGCCGTGGAGTCATACGATGACCGCATCGACCCGATTGGAGCCTGCATAGGCGTGAGGGGCGGCCGCATCATGGGCATAGTAAGGGAGCTCCGCAACGAGAACATCGACGTGATACAGTGGTCGCAGAATCCCAAGCTGCTCATCCAGAGGGCGCTGAATCCCGCCGTGGTGTCATATATCGAGATGGGTGAGAACCCGGAGGACAAGGTGAAGGTGTTCATGCAGCCCGACCAGGTAAGCAAGGGTATAGGCCGCCACGGAGTGAACATCCAGCTCGCCGGCATGCTCGTGGGCCGCGAAATCGAGGTCTACAGGGAAGTCCCGAAGGGCGAGGATTCCGAGGAGGAGGACGTATTGCTCAGCGAATTCTCCGACGTGATCGACCAGTGGATAATCGACCGTCTGGAGTCAATTGGCTGCGATACCGCCAAGTCGGTGCTGGCTTTCTCCGAGGAGGACATAGCCAAGAGGGCCGACCTGGAGGACGAGACCGTCGCCGAGGTATTCAAGGTTTTGAAGGCAGAATTTGAAGATTAAAGGATTAGGAATGGCAGATATCAGACTAAGCAAGATCATCAGACAGTACAATATCGGTCTCGACATCCTCGTGGAGTTCCTCCACAAGGAGGGTGTCGAGGTGGAGGCGAACCCTAACGCCAAGGTGTCGGACGAGCTGCTTCCTGCTATCGGAAGGCAGTTCGGAAAGGACATGGAGCTCAAGCAGGCCGCCGACAAGGTCGATGTCAAGATTACCGAGATAATCGAGAAGAGCAACAAGAAGCGCAGCAAGGAAACAGAGGAGGAGGACGAACCCGAGCACGAAACCATCATCAAGAGCAATACCTTCTTCCAGAAGGAGGAGCCCCAGGAGCCTGCCAAGGCCGAGCCCGAGGTTCAGGAGGAGACAGTGCCCGTATCGCCCGAGCCGGAAGTCCAGCTGCCTTCCGAACCCGAGGAGAAGGCGGAGCCCGAGGCAGCCGTGGAACAGGAACCCGGGGCGGAGGAGCCTGCCGTGGAGGAAGAGCCCTCTGTCGCCGAGACCGCAGTCTCCGGGTCTGACGACCAGGATGAGTCTGATTCTGAACCAGAAGGAACCGTAGCGGAGGAAGGCGGTGATGAGCCTGCGGCCGCCGAAGCTCCGGAAGAGGAGCAGCCTGCTGCGGCACCCGCTGCGGAAGAGGGGCAGGAGCCGAAGAAGGAGGACGACGGAATAGGTTTCAAGGTGGTCGGCAAGATTGACCTCAGCCAGTTCAAGCGCCCCGCGAAGAAGCGCGAGCGCATAAGCAAGGGTACGCAGAAGGTAGATGTCGCCAAGGCCGGCGCAAATATCGAGAAGTCGCCGAAGAAGGAAGGCGGCCGTCAGGGAGGCAACAACGCCCAGCAGAACCAGAAATCCAAGAAGGACAGGAACAAGTCGCGCTTCAAGCCCGCATTGAGCGAGAGCGAGCAGGAAGAGCTGCAGAAGGAGATACAGAAGCAGGTCAAGGAGACCTACGCCAAGATGAACGAGGGCAAGAAGAACAACTTCGGCGCCAAGTACCGCAAGGAGAAGCGTGAAGCCGCAGCCCAGCGTACGCAGGAGGAGCAGGCCGAGGCCGCAGCCGAGAAGAAGGTTCTGAAGGTTACGGAGTTCGTGACCGTCAACGACCTCGCGACGCTCATGAACATCCCCGTCGTCAAGGTCATAGGGGCCTGCATGAGCCTCGGACTCATGGTGTCCATCAACCAGAGGCTGGACGCCGAGACCCTGGTGCTCGTGGCCGAGGAGTTCGGCTACAAGGTGGATTTCGTGACCGCCGACATTTCGGAGGAGATAAGCAGCGCCATGCAGGCGGACAAGCCTGAAGACCTCGTCTCCAGGCCTCCCATCATCACGGTCATGGGCCATGTCGACCATGGCAAGACCTCGCTGCTGGACTATATCCGCAAGTCGAACGTGATTGCGGGAGAGGCCGGAGGAATCACCCAGCACATAGGTGCATACAATGTGGAGCTGCCCGACGGAAGGCATATCACCTTCCTGGATACTCCCGGACATGAGGCCTTCACCGCCATGCGTGCGAGAGGAGCCCAGCTTACCGACCTTGCAATCATCATAATCGCCGCCGACGACTCCGTGATGCCGCAGACGGTCGAAGCCATCAACCACGCTCAGGCTGCAGGCGTCCCTATGGTATTTGCAATCAACAAGATAGACAAGCCGGGAGCGAATCCCGACACTATACGCCGTGAGCTCGCCGAGATGAACATCCTTGTCGAGGACTGGGGCGGAAAGTACCAGTGCCAGGAGATTTCCGCGAAGAAGGGCGTGAATGTGGACAAGCTTCTTGAGAAGGTCCTGCTGGAGACCGACCTGCTCGACCTCAAGGCGAATCCCAACAAGCCCGCAGCTGGAGCCGTTATCGAGTCGTCCCTTGACAAGGGGCGCGGCTATCTGGCCACCGTGCTTGTGCAGGAGGGCACCCTGCGTTCAGGCGACATAGTGCTCTGCGGCAGCAACTACGGAAAGGTGAAGTCCATGTTCAACGAACGCGGACAGAAGGTGGCGGAAGCCGGGCCTTCGACCCCGGTGTCCATCCTGGGACTGAACGGAGCCCCTCCCGCAGGAGAGAAGTTCAACGTGCTCTCCGACGAGCGCGAGGCCAAGAGCATCGCCACCAGACGCGAGCAGCTGCTCAGGATCCAGGGCATCAAGACCCAGAAGCACATGACTCTCGAGGAGATAGGCCGCCGCATAGCAATCGGCAACTTCAAGGAGCTCAACATCATCGTCAAGGGCGATGTGGACGGTTCCGTGGAAGCGCTTTCGGATTCGCTGATCAAGCTTTCCACCGAGGAGGTGAAGGTGAACGTGATCCACAAGGCCGTCGGCGGAATATCGGAGTCCGACGTGCTGCTTGCCGAGGCTTCCGATGCCGTGATTGTCGGATTCCAGGTGCGTCCTACGGTAGAGGCCCGCAAGGCCGCCGAGCGCGAGGGCATAGATATCCGTCTGTATTCCGTAATCTATGACTGCATCAACGAGGTCAAGGACGGTATAGAGGGTATGCTCGAACCCGAGAAGAAGGAGGAGGTCATCGCTACGGCCGAGGTCAAGCAGACCTTCCGCATCAGCAAGGTGGGTACAATCGCGGGCTGCCTTGTAAGGGACGGCAAGATGGTCCAGAAGGCCAAGGTCCGTCTCATACGCGACGGCATCGTGGTGTTCACCGGGGAGCTCGGCTCTCTGCAGATCGGCAAGGACGCCGTCAAGGAGGTCATCGCCGGCAAGGAATGCGGTATGAGCATCGCCGGCTACAATGACATCAAGGAGGGCGACATCATCGAGGCCTTCCAGATAGTCGAGATCAAGAGGACGCTGTAACAGGGGTCCGAAGACGAACGGATGCGCCCGCCCGGGTCTTGATTTGCAAGACCGGGCGGGCGCATCGTATCCTCCATGGTAAAATACCAACAAATGGTGATTGACCCTCAGGATTCTGCCGTGTACTTTTGCAGTCGCAAAAAGAAATGTGGAAGAATGAAGACTGTAACAACGGCAATCGTATTGTCTCTGATGGCCGTCTCCGGCCAGATGGCTGCGGCACAGGCTGTGAAGCCGGGCCGGGCGGCTGTTTCTGAACAGAGCCTTTCAGGAGAAAAAGGCCCCGCCTACCGCCTGACCATAGGCGGCTACGGAGAGGCGGTCATGAGCTATAACATGTACAGCGACAATTTCGGTATCTATTCGTCGCCTGCGGATTATGCTGACAGCAAAGGCCACGGGCGCTTTGACATCCCCCATGCGGTCATAATGCTCGGCTATGACTTCGGTCGCGGCTGGAGTCTCGGAATGGAGGTCGAGTTCGAGCATGGAGGCGTGGAGGCCGCCGTGGAGAGGGAGAACGAGGAGGCCGGCGAGTTCGAGAAGGAGATAGAGCGCGGAGGAGAAGTCGCACTGGAGCAGTTCTGGATACAGAAATCCTTCATGCCCGAGCTGAATGTCAGGGCCGGCCATATCGTTGTTCCTGTCGGGCTGACCAACAATTACCATCTTCCTACGCAGTATTTCACCGTCTATCGTCCTGAAGGAGAGAATACCATCATCCCGTGCACCTGGCATGAGACCGGAATCAGCCTATGGGGACAGGCGGGTGACTGGCGTTATGAGGTGCAGATGATAGCCGGTCTGAATTCCACGCTATTTTCGACTGCGGGGTGGGTCCATGACGGTTCTGCCTCTCCTTACGAATTCAAGCCGGCGAACGAACTGGCCGGGGCGTTCAGAATCGACAATTATTCCGTCAAGGGCCTGCGTCTCGGACTCAGCGGATATGTGGGCGACAGTTTCCACAACGACATCACCACGAACACTTCCGACCAGTACAAGGGTGTGACTGGAACGGTCATGATAGGGGCTTTTGACTTCGAATACAAGACCGGAGGGTTCATAGCAAGGGGCAATCTTGACTACGGGCACCTGGGCGATATTGAATATGTCAACAGGCGCAACTCCTCCCAGAACCATACAACTTCTTCGCCGTATGCGCATTCATTGGTTGGCGAGGCCGCGATGGCTGCCGGAGTGGAGATGGGGTATGATTTCTTCTCGCTTTCTGACAGGCTGTCTGCGGACGGCATGAAGTTCTACCTCTTCGGAAGATATGAATATTATGATTCATATATTCCTGCCGAGGGCACCACTCCCAACGACTGGACCGACAAGCACCGCATTGCAGTGGGTGTCAACTATTATCCGTTACCGGAGATAGCGATAAAAGCGGAATATTCCCACCGTTTTCTCAAGACTCCATATAACCCGGAGCCTTCCGTCTCGATAGGGATAGTATGGGCGGCATATTTCAAACATTAAAAAACATAATTCCAAGATGAGAAAACTGATTTGTCTTTTTGCAGCCGGAGTCATGATGTCCGGTCTTGCTTCCTGCGACAAAGGCGGCCGCACCGGTCTGGACGACCTGACTGTCCGTGATGAACGCTTCATGGAGATTGCCGACAGGTTCGTTAACCATACCGTAATCCCTACCTATACCAGCCTTTCGGACTATACCGAGCAGCTGGTGGAAGACCTTCAGGCCCTAAGGGAAGATGTCTCCCAGGCCAATATCGACAAGGCCTGCGAGACTTTCCTTACAGCCCGTGCGTACTGGGAAAAGTCCGAGGCCTTCCTTTGGGGCGCCGCTACGGATTTCGGAATAGACCCTCATATCGACACCTGGCCTCTCGACCTTGTTGGACTCAAGGAAGCCCTTACGAATGAAGCCCAGATAGCCGGATTGGCATCGGAGGACGGCGATGTCTACGCCGGCGAGAAACTCGGCCCGACGCTGCTCGGTTTCCACGGAATCGAGTATGTCCTTTTCTTCGAAGGCCGGCACAGGACAGCTGACTGGTTTGCCGAGGGCAACTATGACAATGAAGTGAAATGTTCCGATTATCTTACGTATGCAGTCGCAGTCGCCGGCGATTTGAGGAACAAGTGCTGGCAGATGGAGCTCGCCTGGGCGGGCGAAGACCACAATCCCGAGCGCTATGCGAAGGTCAACGATGAGCTTGAGCTCCCTCTCGTTATGACAGGAGGCGCCTATTATGGAGAGAACCTCCTGAACGCGGGTCGTCCGGGAAGTACCTGCACCAGTGCGACCGTCGCTATGCAGTGGCTGATTGAAGGCTGCAATACGATAGCCGATGAAGTGGCCTCCCAGAAGATAGGAATGGTCTACACCGGTGTGGACGCGAACTACGTGGAATCTCCCTACAGCTACATGTCAATAGTCGATTTCGAAGACAACATGATAAGTATCAGGAATGTCTGGAACGGCGGCGTGGAAGGTGACTATGATTCTGTCAATTCCCTCAGCGCTTATTTCCAGGAGGAGAATCCGGAGCTTGAGGCAAGGATTTCCGATGCCATCGAACGGTCAATAGATGCCATCGAGGCGATTCCGGAACCTTTTATCGAGAACTATCAGGATGAGAATTGCGCGGCTGCCATTTCGGCCATACAGGAACTTGACTCTGCCCTTTCCGTGGCTATTGATGAACTGGCAAGGTAGAGACGTTATATTATTGGTTTTTAAAGGTGTTATTCTGGGGTGAGGCGCCTGCGTGCCCTCATCTCAGGATAGTGTGAATATAAAAACAATAGTTCTATGAGAATAAAATGGCTCATTTTTACCCTTGCAGGAGCGGTGCTTCTGTCAGGGTGCGACAGGAACACTATCGGCGTTGACACACCTGACGTTCTGCCGGACTGGGTGGAGGTGGAGACTTATGCGGGAGGCGAGCTCGGAACCACTTTCAACGTCTCCGCATCGGCTTTCGAGGATCCAGCGCCGGCCGTGGAGAATGCCGGACTCGTGCAGGAGTTCAAGCACGGTGAGATGATATTCGAACATAATTTCAATACGAGCACCGAGCCTTTCGACGGTCTCGGCCCTCTCTATCTCAGAACTTCCTGCCTGATGTGCCATCCAGGCTACGGCCATGGAAAACGCACGACTTCCTACCGCTATGACGAGATGGGCAACGGTTATCTTCTCGTGCTGTACGACAAGCAGACGGGGGCTTATCTCACCTCTCTCACCGGAATGCCCCAGACCAGGGCCGTCGCTCCCTTCAAGGCACCGCTGGACGAGGAGAAAGTGGAAATCAACTGGTTGCAGTACCAGGACGAATGGGGCAACAAATTTCCTGACGGAGAGACTTATGAACTGATATATCCCGAGGTGTCGATTCCGGCGGACGCGTATTATGTCCCCATCCAGGCATCCCGGAACGGTCAGACCGTGGATCTTGACGTGAGCGAGGTTGGCATACGTCTGGAATCGACCATAGGCATATACGGGACGGGTCTTCTCGACGCCATACCCGATGACGCCCTCAAATCGCAGTATGCCCAGGCTGAAGAGTATTATGAGGAGCAGGGACTTGATCCGGAAGAATATGTGAACCCCGCATTTTTCAAGGATGGCGAATGGGTCAAGCAGTATTCTAATACCGTCCAGGGCGACGGAGAGCAGCATCCCTACCGTTTTACCTATGCCTTGAGCCGTGGAGCTCTTCAGGACGGCCCGGGCGCCAATGCCATCTGGAACATCACCAATGTGACCCGTTCGGACCGCAGATACCATTATATGACGGCGGCATACGCAAATACGGCGTCGAAGGATCCGGACGTGCAGGCGGGATTCTATCATTTCATCGACACATACTTTCCCGACTATAAGTCCAAATGGAATACCGGTGATGTGGAGCAGGATATCTATGACTTCCTGATGTCGCAGGACCTTCCTGTCGAAATGACAGACGAAGAATATACCAACCTCATGATATGGCACAGAGGTCTTGCGGTTCCTGCAGCGCGCAACCTCGATGACGAGACTGTCCAGCGGGGCCGCGAGCTTTTCCGCCAGATAGGTTGCGCCACCTGCCACAGGCCTTCGTGGACTACCGGCGAGGACGACTACAACGACCCCAATCTCTTCTTCAAGGGCGATGAACTGCCCCGCTATCCGTACCAGACCATCTGGCCCTATAGCGACATGATGCAGCACAAGCTCTATATGGTCAACGACATACGCGGAGACTGGTGCAGGACAACGCCTCTTTGGGGCCGCGGGCTTTCTCTCGTATGCTCGGGACATCAGGACAGACTGCATGACTGCCGAGCACGCAACGTGATAGAGGCAATAATGTGGCACGGAGCGAAGGAAAGCCACGCGCGCGGCAGCGTCGAGGCATTCCGCCAGCTCAGCAAGGAGGACAGGGACGCGATAGTGGAGTTCATAAACGCCATCTGATTCTGCTGACGGCAAATGTTGGAGAAGTTCTGCAAATATCTGTCTTTCGGCTCGATAGCCGTATTGATACTGTATATGGCGGCGATGACGGTCCTGGAGAAGTTCTCCGGGACTGCCGCCGCTATGAGATGGGGCTACCATTCGGCGTTCTTCATCGCGTTGTGGGCGCTGGCGCTCGTGTCAGGGGTCGTGTACTATGTGCGGAGGACCAGCTGCCGGCCGGCCGCGACTGCGGGCATCCATGCCTCCTTCGTGCTCATCCTTTCAGGAGCCATGATAACCCATGTGTGCGGGGAACAGGGTGCGGTGCATCTGAGGCTCGGCGATGCTCCGGTGTCGGAATATCTGACCGAGGATTTGCAGACGGCCGCATTCCCGTTCACCCTGTCTCTTGAGGACTTCGAAATCGAGTATTATCCCGGCACCTACGCTCCGACCGACTATGTGAGCACGCTTGCGGTCAACGACGGCTCTTCGGAACAGACGCTGACCGTTGCCATGAACAGGATAGGAAGCTGGCGGGGCTACCGCTTCTACCAGTCGAGCTACGATGAGGATGCGGGAGGTTCTACCCTTGCCGTGAGCCGCGATCCGGCCGGGGTTGCTGTTACCTACATTGGCTATGCTCTTCTTCTTCTGTCGCTTGCGGGCTTCTTCTTCCAGAGGAACAGCCGTTTCCGGGCAGTGTTGAGGAGGGTTTCGAAGATGGTTCCGGCCGCAGCCCTGCTCCTCGTTCTAGGGGGATTTGCGATGCCGGAGGCGGAGGCGAAGGAGGCTATGCCGGAGGTCCTTCCAAAGGAGACAGCCGAGGCTTACGGGAGAATGTATGTCTACTATAACGACAGGGTGTGCCCCGTGCAGACTCTGGCGAGGGATTTCACCATGAAGCTCTACGGAAAGCCATCGTACAGGGGACTTACTTCCGAACAGGTGCTTACGGGTTGGATTTTCCATTATGACAGCTGGTCGGAGACGCTGGAGCAGGGCGGGTCTTCGAAAAAGGCTCTCAAGGAGTTCGATGAGAAAAGGCAGCTGGTCATGCTCGTCTGCGGCGCAACGCTGCTGAAGATTTTCCCGTATGCCGATGCGGAAGGGTCAGTCGCCTGGTATGCTTCGACTGACAGGCTTCCGGCGGAGATGGATTCCGACCAGTGGCTTTTCGTCCGCAAGGTCATGAGTCTGGCAGGCGAGTCCATAGTGAAGAATGATTTCCAAGCTGCAGGAGGGATATTTGACAAGATAGCCGAGTATCAGAAGAAGACAGCCGCAGGGTCGCTCCCTTCGGATTCACGTATCGCCGCTGAGCGTCTGTATAATGCTGTGGAGCACCCTAAGGCGGCGGCTATAGCTTGCCTGGCATTCGGACTGCTGCTTTTCGTGCTGAACTGCTTTTCCTCCGGGCTCGGCCGGACTCTGAAGATTTCCGTTTCGGTGTTGGCAGTCCTGGTGCTGCTGTATCTCAGCTTCGTGCTGGGCTTGCGCTGGCACATCTCCGGCCATGCTCCGTTCTCCAACGGATTCGAGGTGATGATGCTGGTGTCGTGGCTCACGATGCTGCTCGGCCTGCTGGTGCGCAGAAGGTTTGCGATGATGCAGCCGCTGGTGTTCCTGCTTGGCGGTTTCGCGCTGCTGGTGGCTTCAATAGGGGAGTCTGATCCGGCGATAGCCTATCTGACGCCGGTGCTGTCGTCGCCTCTGCTGTCGCTGCATGTCATGACTATGATGATTTCATATACTCTGCTTGGCCTTGTGATGCTCAACGGAGTGATGGCTCTGGTGAAGTACGGGAGGTCGGAGGCGGGGCTTGCGCAGGCGGCCGATGTCTCGCTGCTCTTCCTGTATCCGGCCGTCTTCTTCCTGGCAGCGGGGACTTTCCTTGGGGCCGTGTGGGCCAATGTGTCATGGGGGAGGTACTGGGCCTGGGATCCGAAGGAGGTGTGGGCTCTGATAACGCTGCTCGTGTATGCTTTCGCGCTCCATTCGGGGAGCCTGAAGAAGTTTTCGGACCCCCGTTTTTTCCACTGGTTCTGCATATTTGCCTTTATCTGCGTACTCGTGACTTATTTCGGGGTGAATTTCTTTCTAGGCGGATTGCACAGCTATGCTTGAACTTGTCGTTGAAAATTCCATGAACTTTACCGGGATAATCGTGGGGCTCTGCACTTTCCTGATGATAGGACTGTGCCATCCTCTGGTCATAAAGGCTGAATATCATCTCGGGAAGGGCTGCTGGTGGCTTTTCCTGCTTGCCGGCCTAGGCTTTGCAGCAGTGTCGCTGCTGTCCGAAGGCTATGTCTGGTCTACGATAGCGGGAGTGGCCGCATTTTCTGCCTTCTGGTCGATAGTCGAGCTGTTCGAGCAGGAGAAGAGGGTCCGCAAGGGCTGGTTTCCTGAAAATCCGGCGCGAAAAAGTAAAAAGTCCGGTCGTTGATGCGGCCGGACTTTTCGGTTGAGGTACCAGGATTCGAACCTGGGCAGACAGAACCAAAATCTGTAGTGCTACCATTACACCATACCTCAATTCCGTCTGCAAAGATACGCAAATCTCCCGACTTTTGTTCCGGATGGTGATTTAACCCGGATTAATTTGTAAATTCATGCATTTGCAGCATGATGCCACAATTAATAACGATAATCGCCATGAACATGAAAATCGCAGCGGTGGCGGCCGCTCTGGGAATAGCCTCGGCAGTGTCCGCGGCCCCGAAAGAATTCTCGCTGTCCTCTCCGGACGGAAAACTGAACGTGACCGTGGAGGTGGGGGAGGACATCAGCTACTCCGTCTCGCACGACGGGACTTTGCTTCTCGTTCCGTCACAGCTGTCCATGACTCTTGAGGACGGGACGGTCTATGGTGTTGGCTCCCGTTTCCTGGGCAGGAAGACCCGCAGCGTGGAGGAGAGTATAGAAGCGTCCTTCTACAAGAAAAGGAAGGTCGAGGATCATTTCAATGAATTGACGCTCCGGTTCAAAGGGTTCAACCTCATTTTCCGCGCATACGATGACGGAATGGCCTACAGGTTCGCGTCCCTGGCAGACGCTCCCTTCAAGGTGAAGTCCGAGCTGGCGGAGTTCAATTTCGCCGGGGACTGGACGGCATACGTGCCCTATGTCAAGAACTTTGACAGGAACGACTTCTCGCGCCAGTTCTACAACTCGTTTGAGAACACCTATTCCCATATCGCCCTTTCGGAGTGGGACAGGGACAGGATCTGCTTCCTTCCCATGGTGGTCGAGGCTCCGCAGGGCAGGAAGGTCTGCATAACCGAGGCCGACCTCCTGGACTATCCCGGAATGTATCTGCATAACGGCGACGGAGGAAACGGCCTGCACGGGGTTTTCGCGCCGTATCCTGACAAGGTGGAGCAGGGCGGGCACAACATGCTCCAGATGGAAGTCCGCTCCAGGAAGGACTATATCGCCGAGTATGACAGCGGGACTTCCTTCCCCTGGAGGGTGGTCATCGTGACGGCCAGCGACACCCAGCTTGCGGACAACGACATGGTCTACCGCCTGGCCACCCCGCCGTCGGAGGATATGGACTTCAGCTGGGTGAAGCCCGGCAAGGTGGCATGGGACTGGTGGAACGACTGGAACCTTCACGGAGTGGACTTCAGGGCCGGGATAAACAACGAAACATACAAATACTACATAGACTTCGCATCGGAGCACGGAATCGAATATGTGATACTTGATGAAGGCTGGGCCGTGAACCTGAAGGCCGACCTGATGCAGGTGATTCCCGGGATAGACCTCAAGATGCTGTCCGACTACGCCGCATCGAAGAATGTCGGCCTGATTCTCTGGGCCGGCTATTGGGCTTTTGACCGCGATATGGAGAATGTGTGCAGGTATTTCTCCGGTCTCGGCATCAAGGGCTTCAAGGTCGATTTCATGGACAGGGATGACCAGATGATGGTCGATTTCCACCGCAGGGCTGCCGAGACAGCCGCGAAATATGGCATGATGATCGATTTCCACGGCACCTACAAGCCGACGGGACTCAACAGGACATACCCCAATGTCATCAATTACGAGGGCGTGCACGGGCTTGAGCAGATGAAGTGGTCGGGGCCGGATGTCGACCAGGTGACATACGACGTCACGATACCGTTTGTCAGAATGGTGGCGGGCCCGATGGACTACACCCAGGGCGCGATGCGCAATGCCACCCGGGGCAACTACCGCCCTGTCAACTCGGAAGCCATGAGCCAGGGCACGCGCTGCCGCCAGCTCGCCGAATATGTAGTGTTCGAGTCTCCGCTCAACATGCTCTGCGACTCCCCGTCAAACTATATGGACGAACCCGAATGCACCGGATTCATCGCGGAAATACCCACGGTATGGGACGAGACGAAAGTCATTGACGGCAGGATAGCGGAATATATAGCCACGGCCCGCCGCAGCGGTGACACATGGTATATCGGTGCCATGACCGACTGGAATGCGCGTGACCTCAGCCTGGACCTTTCTTTCCTCGGGGATGGAGACTATGAGATGACCGTCTACCGCGACGGAATCAACGCGGACCGTGCGGCCTGCGACTACGTCAAGGAAACGCTTGCCGTTCCGGCATCCCGCAAGGTGACCGTCCATTTGGCTCCTGGAGGAGGCTATGCTGCGAAAATCGTAAAGAAATAGCAGGCCTTGCAAGGCTAGCCGCCTGCTTGCGGCAATGAATGGAGGCGGTCCGTTGCGGGCCGCCTCCATTTGTTGGAATTATTTTGAAAATGAAACGATTACTTGATCCAGGCCGTCCAGTTGTCATCGGCTGATACCGCTCCGCTCTCTCCAATCATTCCCACGTACTTGCCGGTGAAGCTCATCTCCTCCACCGAGCTGTTGCCGTCGGCAAGGAAAGCCGCATGGTCGTAGCCGCTGCCCTCCTCGTTGAGGAGTTCGCCCACGATTACGGTGCTGCTGATTGAAGAATCGCCGTCAGCGAAGGAATTCACGGTCTGAGGGGTGTCGAGGGTGATGGGGTCGGGCTTGCCGCATACGAGAGCGTTGCTGAGGTTCACGAAAGTTCCCTCGCGGAAGCGCAGTCCCCTGTGATTCTCGGCGCTGTCGTTGCCGATGAAGGTGGCGTAGCGGATGGTAGGGTTAGCAACGGGATCGGCGTCGTTGTTCTCTCCGTTGTTGTCGCACTCCATCAGGCAGTCGCACTCGGCCACGCTCTGGTAAGCCACGATGTATTCGGCGGTGCCGTCCCATCCCTCGGTCCAGTCGTATGAGTCGTCAGTGCAGTTCTCAACCACGCAGTGGTCGATGTTGGCGGAGCCTCCGAAGAACTCGATTCCGTCGTCAGAGCCGTCTACCACGTAGATGTAGGAGATTTCGGTGCCTGCGCCCACTCCGTAGAGGGAGATTCCGTTGGCCTCGTGCTCGGAGTCGAGGGCAAGGCCTGAATACTCGATGCGGATGTACTTCAGGATTCCCGAGTTGTCGTTGTCATCGCTTCCGCCGTAGGGAGCGTTTCCGATTTCAGAGGTGGTCGCGCCATTGGCGTTGGTGTGGGCATATCCGCAGATGTGGAGACCTCCCCAGGCACCGGCCTCCTTGTTCTCGGAGGTCATCACGATGGGCTCGGAGGCCGTTCCCTCGGCCATGATCTTGGCACCCTGCTCGATGAGGATGTAGATGATATTGTCGCTGCCTGCGCTCTCGTCTGCGATTATGGTCACGCCGGGCTCGATGGTCAGGATTGCGGGAGCCACTACCTGGAGGCTGCTGGTGAGCGTGTAGGTCTTTCCGGACTCGAGAGTGAGATTCTCGGTAAGACGTCCGCCGAGAGTCAGTTCTTCAGGGGTGGGGTCGGGAGTGGGAGTCTGTCCGCCCTTGTCGCATGAGCTGAGGCCTGCGATTACCATTGCAGCCACGAAGGCTGACATGAGAATTTTGCTTGTTTTCATAAATTTTTGTTTGTTGTTGGGTTATTTTCTTCTTTGTTATTGTCAGAGCGACCAGCTGATTCCTATTTCGATGCCGGTGCCGACCTTCCACTGCTCCACTTCCACGGTGCGTCCCGCGTTGGGTATGTCCTGGGTGAACCTTATCGTGCTGTCGAGCAGGTTCTTGAAAGCGAACTTCAGGGAGAGGTGCTCGTTGAAGTTGTAGGCTCCGTTGAAATCGAGGGTGTGTACGGGCATCTGCTTCACGTCTCCCAGCCCCATAACGCCGACGGCGTGGATTCTGGGACCCTGCAGGTTGTAAAGCAGGGCGAGGCTCAGGCTTCCTCCGTTCCTGAAGGACGGGGTGTAGCTGATGTCGGCGTTGGCGAGGTAGGGTGACGCTCCCTGGAGCGACCTCCGGTCGTTGGTGTACGAGCCTCCTTCGGGAAGGATTACGTTGGTGTACATCAGCGAGCCGTTGGCGCTTACCGTGAGGTAACGGATGATTTCCTTGCGGAACTCTATCTCTATTCCTGCCGCCAGACCGTTCTCCGCGTTCTGGAACGAATGCTCCGTGGCTCCTCCCGAGAGGCGCTGCGTCCTTTCGATGGGGTTATGCAGGAATTTGTAGTATGCGGTGGCGGCGAACATGTCGGTGCTGCTGTCGGCGAAGACTTCGTACCTGAGGTCCACGTTGTAGTTGTAGCCGTTCATGAGTTCCTCGTTACCTCTTATCTGGGCGCCTCCGAAACTCTCCTGATAGAGGAACGGGGCCATTTCGACGAAGGAGGGCCTGGTGACGGTGCGGGAGAGCGAGAGCCTGAGCATGTTCCTGTCAGCTATGTTGTATCTGATGTTGATTGCAGGAAAGAGGTCGAAAGCGTCGAGGTTGCGGGTGAGGTTCTCCACGTCATCGTTGTAGTCTACGCTCTGGCGGCTCGCCTCGAAGCGCAGCCCGGCGTTGAGCTGCCATTTTTCCCCGAAGTGCAGGTCTGTCTCCACGAACGCCGCGCCGATGATGTTCCTTGCGTCATACTGGTCTCTGGCATACTGGCTTCTCTTGATGCTGATCAGCCCGTTGCTGACATTCCCGAAGTTCAGATAAGCGTCAGGGTTGTGGACATCCGTTATCAGCTCGTCCAGATTTCTGAGGTTGTAGTAGAATCTGGTGGACCTGAAGCTGCGGGTCTTGTCCTTGGCGGTGAGTCCGAAGCGCAGCCTGTCGTCGTCGCCGAAGCTGTAGCTCGCCTTTATGTCGGCCACGAGTTCGTTCTCGTCGAGTTTGCCGAAATATCTCTGTGTCTCCTGCTGGTTGAGGTCGAAGAAACGCAGCTGACCGTCGGTCCCCCTGCGGTACATCACCTGCCTCCTGTCGGGTTCGTCGCTGGCTGTGATGGAGTAGGATGCTCCCCAGTCGATGTCCCAGGCGTCAAGGTCGTGATGCCCGGAGAGCTGGTAGTTCTGGAGGGTGTAGATGTGTGTCACCTGGTTGCTGCCCACCAGGTCGTAGGTCTCCTGGTAGTCGAATCCTCGGCGGTCGAGGTGGGTGTCGCCGGCGTTGCGTGCGAAGAAGGCCGTGAAGCCTATGTTGTCGCTCTCCCTGAGGGTGTAGTCGAAGTCCAGAAGCGCGGCGATGTCTATCTTCTGCTTATAGCTGTCGTAGTTGTAGTCGCTCTTGAGGTTGCCCTCGGAACTTGCTTCGTAGGTCCTGTAGAACGCGTTCGTCATGGTCTCGTCGCCGGTCTTGATGCTTGCCGAGGCGAGCATGCTGAGCGTCTGGCCGCCCACTTTGAAATTCCTGCCCAGTCCTATGCTTCCGTTGAGGTCGGGGAGGGGTTTCCTCTCGAAAGTGCGGAAGCTGGTCCCGAAAACGTCCTTGCTGCGGGAATAGTCCTCGAACTCCGAAGCGCTCATATCCCTGATTGCGGGGTCGAGTCTGGGTGTAAGGAACAGGCTCCTGCCGTCCATCCTGTAGAAGCCGCTTGAGAGCGTGTGGAAATATCCGCCGCTGGAGAAGGAAATGTTGAGGAAGTCATCGCTGTCGGTTCCCTCCTTGGTGCTGATGTCCACGTGCGCCCCGGAATAGTCGGCGAAGGAACTGGCCTCGTAGACCTTGCTCACCGTGATGTTCTGGATTGTCGATGAAGGGAATATGTCGAGGGGAATCAGCTTGTTGTCGGGGTTGGGCGAGGCTATCGGCAGTCCGTTGAGAGTGGTGGTGCTGTATCTGTCGCCGAGTCCGCGCACTATCAGCTGGCCGGCGCTGGCAATCGAGATGCCGGACAGCTTGGCTACGCTTTCCTGGGCGTTGGAGATGCCCTTTATGCTCATCTCCCTGGCTCCCATGTTCTCGATGGCGAAGCCGGACATTATCCTCTCGTTCTGCAGGGCCTGCAGGGTTTCGAGGTTCTTCCTCGCGGTGACCACCGCGTTCTCGAGGGCCTCGTTGTCGGGCTCGAGGTAGATTGTCAGGCCGCTTTCGCCGTATGCCACGGAAGTCGGGTCTCCGGTCTCCACGGTTCCGCTGCCGTCGGGGTTGAGAGTCACGTCGAGACTCAGGGTCTTGTATCCTATATAGGAGACTGACAGGTCGTAGCTCCCTGCGCCGAGAGGCAGGATGTAGGCTCCGTCGAGGTCGGTTACCGCGCCTTCGGTCGTCCCTTCGATGAGAATGGCCGCACCGATGAGGGTTTCTCCTGTCACCAGGTCGACTATCGTACCTTTGATGCCCTCTTCTGTATTCTGGAGGTTTTCCGCGTGGAGCCTTTCAGCCGGAAATGAAAACAAAGCCGCCGCGACAGCGAACGCTGTCATAATTCTACTGACCATACTTCAAATCACTCGTTTTTCCGGGTGCAAAAGTATGGCGCAGTTGTGAACTGGATTTTAACGGATTGATATAAAAATGTTAAATGCCGTTAAGCGAAGATTACGGACGCGCGCGATTTTTAACAAAAAAGTAGTTTTCCGTGCCGGGTTATTTGCTACGCGCGCGCCCGGTTCAGCGGCGGCTGCGGAAGAAGCGGCTGACAAGGTCGGAACATTCGTCCGCGAGCACGCCTTTGCGGACTTCGGTCCGGGGATGCAGCAGCGGAGGGCTGAACAGCGAGCAGCCGCGTTTGGGGTCGTCGGCACCGTAGACGAGCGCGCCCAGCTGCGCCCAGTTGAGGGCTCCCGCGCACATGGGGCAGGGCTCCACGGTCACATAGAGGGTGCAGTCGGTCAGATATTTTCCGCCCACGGCGGCCGTCGCGGCCGTGAGTGCGATCATCTCGGCATGGGCGCTGGGGTCGTGCAGGCGCTCGGTCATGTTGTGCCCCCGGGAGATGATCCTGCCCCGGCAGACCACCACCGCGCCTATGGGAATCTCGCCTTCCGCTCCGGCGGCCTCCGCCTCCCTCAGGGCCTCGCGCATGTATCTTTCGTCGTCGTTCATGCCAGCATTCCGAGTATGTCGTTCCATACGGCCTCTTTGCCGCTTTCGTTGAGTATCTCGTGGCGCATGCCGGGGTAGAGCTTCAGGTCGGAGGAAGAATAGCCGACCTTCTTCATCAGCTCCACCGCCTTGTCCATGTCGGCTTCCGAAATCATGCAGGGGTCGTCCGCCCCGGAGAGGAAGTGGACCGGAAGTCCGGGATTGGAGAGCTTCCAGCCCTTTGCGGAATAGCAGTCCTGCATCAGGCCCATCAGGTTGGAGAATCCGTTCGCGGTGAAGCGGAACTGGCAGAGAGGGTCGTTATGGTATTCCTCGAGTATGTTCTTGTCGGAGCATACCCAGGCGCTGTGCCAGCCTTCATCCCTGAAAGGCTTGTTGTAGCTGCCGAAGCTGAGCTTCTGGAGCAGGGCCGGCCTGTGCCTTTCTCCCCTGAACAGCGATATGCAGCCGGCGAGGAACCTTCCCGCGCCCTTGGCCGGGTTGTCGCTCGGGGAGCCGACCACGAACAGCCTGTCCACCATGTCGTCGTGCCGCTTGACGAAGGAGCGCACGGCCATCGAGCCCATGCTGTGCCCCAGCAGGCTGTGCTCCTGTCCCGGGAAGTTGGCTGCGGTCCATTCCGCCACTGCGGCTATGTCCTCGACCATCGCCTTCCATCCGCCCTTGTACATGTAGCCCAGATCCTCGGGCTGCCTGACGGAGGCTCCGTGGCCCCGGTGGTCGTGGATGACGCATGTGCAGCCGTGGGCCGCAAGAAAGTCCATGAAAGGAATGTATCTCTCCTTGTGCTCGCACATTCCGTGCACGAGCTGGACGGTGCGCATGGAGGGGCCGTCGGCTTCACGCACCAGCACCGACAGCTCCAGGCCGTCGGCGGGTGATTTGAGTTTCAGGGTCTTCATATATGCAAAAATATCAAGATTTTGCGATTGCGGCCAAAGACTTCGGAGAAATTGTGTAAGTTTGCAGGATATGGAGAGGTATATCTTGGCCCTGGACCAGGGCACCGGCAGCTCGAAGGCCATACTTTTCGATGCGGAAGGCAGGGAGGTTTCATGCTTCCAGAGGGAGACGACCATGCTCTTCCCCCGTCAGGGATGGGTGGAGCAGAATGCAATGAAAATCTGGCTTTCTGTGCGTTCCGTGCTCAACGAGGCCGTCGCCGCTGCCGGCGAGGCTGAAATAGCGGCAATCGGTCTGACCAACCAGCGCGAGACCACCATAGTCTGGGACGCCCTCACCGGCCGTCCTGTCTGCAACGCCATAGTCTGGCAGGACAGGCGCACTTCCGAATACTGCGACCAGATCAGGGCCCACGGGCTCGAGGAGATGGTAAGGCAGAAGACAGGGCTGATAGTGGACGCCTATTTCAGCGCGACCAAGATACGCTGGATGCTCGACAACGTCCCGGGCGCGATGGCCAAGGCCCGCGCGGGACGGCTGCGCTTCGGCACCATGGATTCCTGGCTGGTCTGGAATCTTACCGGGGGCAAGGAGCATGTGACCGACGTCACCAACGCATCCAGGACCATGCTCTTCAACATCAACACCCTGCAGTGGGACAGCGAGCTGCTGAATTTCTTCGGCATCCCCGAATCCATGATGCCCAGGGTCTGCGACTCCTCCGGAATCATAGGCGAGACCCAGGTGCAGGGCCGCAGCATCCCGATTGCAGGCATCATCGGCGACCAGCAGTCCGCGCTCTTCGGACAGATGTGCGTGGAGGAGGGGGCGGTGAAGAACACCTACGGCACCGGCTGCTTCCTTCTCATGAACTGCGGCCACAAGCCAGTGTTCTCCGAGAACCGCCTGCTGACCACGGTCGCATGGAAAATAGGGGACAGGGTGGACTATGCGCTAGAAGGAAGCATCTTCGTCGCGGGAGCAGTGGTCCGCTGGCTCAGGGACGGTCTCGGCATCATCAGGGACTCTTCGGAAATCGAGGCTCTGGCCACTTCGGTTCCGGACAGCGGAGGAGTGTATTTCGTTCCTGCATTGACGGGCATGGGAGCCCCTTACTGGGATCCGAATGCGCGCGGCACCATAGTCGGCCTGACGCTGGGGGTGACCGCCGCCCATATAGCCAGGGCCGCCCTTGAGGGCATAGCCTTCCAGACCATGGATGTGGTGGCGGCCATGGAAAGGGATGCCGGAATACTCATTTCCGAGCTGAAGGTCGACGGCGGGGCTTCGCGCAATGACCTCATGATGCAGTTCCAGGCCGACATACTCGGGACGGAGGTCATACGTTCGTCGATTTCGGAAGTCACCGCCCTGGGTGCGGCCTACATGGCCGGACTGGGTGTTGGGGTGTGGAAGTCGCTGGAAGAGCTGAAGGACCATTGGGAGTCCGGCAGGCGCTTCTCCCGCAGGGCTTCGGAGCACAGGATGAACGAGTCCCGCGCGGCCTGGGCGGCGGCGGTGAAGAAAGCGCTGGCCTAGCTTGAAACTCTCGTGAAAAAGTTTCATATTTGCCTTCCGTAAAATTCCGAATGATGAAACTTTTCCTGATAGACGGACATGCGCTCATCTTCAAGATGTACTATGCCTTCCTGGGCAGGCACATAGTCAATTCCAGAGGGGTGGACACCTCCATACTCTTCGGGTTCACGAAATATCTGCTGGAGCTGATAGACAGGGAGAAGCCCAGCCATCTGGCCGTGAGCTTCGACCCTCCCGGGGGGACTTTCCGCAACCGTCTCTATCCAGAATACAAGGCGAACCGCACGGAGACCCCGCAGCTGGTGATCGATGCCCTCGAACCCCTCCGCGGAATAGTCGGGGCGATGAACATCCCGGTGCTCATGGTTCCGGACTACGAGGCCGACGACGTGATAGGTTCGGCGGCCGTGCGCTTCGCCACCGACGGACTGGACGTCTACATGGTCACTCCGGACAAGGATTACGGCCAGCTTGTCGGCCCGCACATATTGCAGTACAAGCCTGGCAAGTCCGGCTCCGACAACGAGATTCTCGGAGAGGCGGAAGTCTGCGGGAAATGGAAAATATCCTCCCCGGCTCAGGTCGTGGACATACTCACGCTCTGCGGTGATTCTTCGGACAACGTCCCCGGAGTGCAGGGCATAGGCCACGTCGGGGCCGCGAAGCTGCTGGCCCGCTATTCCAGCGTCGAGGGAATATACGCTCATCTGGCCGAACTTACCTCCAGACAGCAGGAATTGTTCCGTGCGGCCGAGGACCACATAGCCCTTTCAAGAGAGCTGGTCACCATAAGGACGGACGTGCCTCTGGAAGTGAATATAGACGACATGCGGCTCGGAACGGTACGCACCCGTGAACTTGAGGCTCTGATGGACGAATATGAGTTCCCCTCGCTGAAAAGGCTTCTGGCAAAGATTTCCGATGTGCATGTCTCCGGAGGGGCTCCGTCAGTTACGGAGAACAGAATCCCGGTGCCGCTGAAGGCCGCCCCCGGGGAGATTTCCGGAAAGAGGGTTGCCGTGAACCTCCATGAAGGGAGGCTTTATGCCGTGGCAGGCGGGAAATGCGCCGAAGGGGCTCCCGAGGAGTTCCGCGCCGTGCTGGAGGACGCTTCCGTGACCAAGGCCGGCTATGGCCTGAAGGCACAGATGAACGCATTGGCCGGACTCGGCATCGAGCTGCGCGGCAGGCTGGAGGACACCGAACTCATGCACTACCTGCTGAACCCGGAGAGCGGACATGACTTCGGCAGGCTGGTGAAAAGCTATCTCGGCTCCGATCTTGGCGGGTCAGATCCCGAGGAAACCGCCAGCCTTTTCGATGAAGCTCCCGCCGGAAGCGGGCGCGACATGGTGCTGGAGACCGCAGCCGTGCTGCCGCTTGCTGACGCATTGAATGCGGAGATTGACCGCACCGAGGGGATGCGCAGGCTGTACGACGAGATAGAGGAGCCCCTGCTCCCGGTACTCTCCCGCATGGAGCGCGCCGGAGTGAAGGTGGATCTCGATTCCCTGAAGGACTTCGCCGACGGGCTGCGCAGGGAGATGCTGGAGAAGGAGGCGGCGGTCCGGGAAATCGCCGGCGACCCAGAACTCAACGTCGCGTCCCCCAAGCAGATAGGCGTGCTGATATATGAGAAGATGAAGCTCGACCCCGGAGCGAAGAAACCCAGGACCGGCAACTGGCCTACCGACGAGAGGACATTGCAGGAACTCGCCGGCCGCAGTCCCGTGATCGGGCTCATCCTGGACTACCGCGGACTGCGCAAGCTGCTTTCCACCTATATCGAGCCGTTCGCTGGCTACGTATCGCCCCGTGACGGAAGGGTGCACACCACTTTCAACCAGACTCTGACCTCCACCGGGCGGCTTTCGTCGTCCAACCCCAACCTGCAGAACATACCGGTGCGCAGCGACCAGGGCCGCGAGATACGCCGGGCGTTCGTAGCGGGAAGTCCTGACAGCGTGATGATGTCGGCGGACTATTCCCAGATAGAGCTGAGGATAATGGCCCACCTGAGCGGCGACGAGCATCTGGTTTCGGCCTTCAGGGCGGGGCATGACATACATTCGGCTACCGCCGCGAGGATTTTCGGAGTCGCGCTTGAAGACGTGACCCCCGAGAGGCGCAGGGTGGCGAAGACGGTCAATTTCGGCATAATGTACGGCATGTCGTCCTTCGGACTCAGCCAGAGGCTTCACTGCTCGCGGCAGGAGGCCAAGGGAATCATCGATGACTATTTCGCCTCCTTCCCTTCGATACGCGGCTTCATTGATTCCACCCTGGCCAGGGCGAGGGAGGACGGTTTCGTGGAGACCATGTTCGGCAGACGGAGATATGTCCCCGACCTCAATTCGAACAACGCCACGGTGCGCGCCCTGGCCGAGCGCAATGCGGTGAACGCGCCCATCCAGGGTACGGCCGCCGATATAATCAAGCTCGCCATGAACAGGGTTGACCGCAGCCTCAGGGAGGGCGGATTCAGCTCGCGCATGGTCCTCCAGATACACGACGAACTGCTGCTGGAGGTGCCGGAGGCTGAGATAGAGGCCGTGCGCGGCCTGCTGGTGAAGGAAATGGAGAATGTGATAGGACTGACAGTACCCTTGACCGTGGAATGCAATTATGGAAAAAACTGGCTTGAAGCCCATTGACGAACTGGTCAGGAGGGCGATAATAGGGGACGGCGCCGCCTTCACCGAGCTCTGGGACACGAACATAGAGTCTCTCAAGGCCTATCTCGCAGGCACGGTGATGAAGCAGTATGACGCTTTCTTCATCGACGACATCTGTTCCCGAAGCTTCGAGAAGGCCTTCAGGCAGATAGGCAGCTACGACCCGTCGAAGAGCAAGTTCTCGACCTGGCTCAGGGCCATTGCGCGCAATACGGCGCTGGATACCCTTGAGGTCGAAGAGAGGGCCAAGCGCAAGTTCGTGTCGATAGACGACGGCGAGGCGAGGGTCGCGGTAATCGACAATATGGGCGACGGGGAGTCCACTCCGCTGGAGAGCATAATCAAGGACGAGGACGAGGAGAAGCTGGAGCACTACATAGAGGCGCTTCCGGAACTCTACCGCGACATAGCCCGGCGGCGTCTCATAGAGGGGCTGCAGTACAAGGAGATCGCCGAGGAGACGGGAATGGCCCTGAATACCGTGCGTACCCGGATACGCAGGGCCAAGGCATTGATTGACAACATGAAGACCGAGGATGAAAATGACTGGGAATGATTACGGCAGGCTCGTGGGGCTTTACAGGGAGTGGAATGCGAAAATCAACGTGATTTCGCGCAAGGACATAGACAATGTCTACGAGCATCATATACTTCATTCCCTTGCTGTCGCGGAATACGTCAGGCGTTTCTACGGTCCGGACGGATGGCCGGCAGGGACGCGCGTGCTCGACGTGGGGACCGGAGGAGGCTTTCCGGGGATACCGTTGGCCATGGAGTTCCCTTCGGTGGATTTCACGCTCTGCGACTCGATAGGCAAGAAGATACTCGTGGCGCGCTCGGTAGCGGAATCCATGGGGTTGGAGAATGTGTCCTGCGTGAACGCGAGGGCTGAAGCCGTGCCCGGGGAGTTTGACTGGGTTGTCTCCCGGGCGGTGACTTCGCTGGTGAACTTCTGGCCCTGGGTGAAGGGCCGTTTCCGCCGTGGCATGCTGTTCCTGAAGGGTGGGGACGTGGACTCGGAAATCGATGAATTCTGCGTGAAATACCATGTCGGCACCGGTCAGGTCAGGAAGTGGTGCATATCCGAATGGCTTGAAAATGATTATTTCACAGAAAAATTTGTAATTGAAATCGGAAAAGATTACCTTTGTCCTCCCGTTTTTGAGAAAATTAAAAAAATAGAATAATGAAAAGGACATATCAACCTTCCAACCGCAAGAGAGTCAACAAGCATGGCTTTCGTGAGCGTATGAGCACAGCCAACGGACGCAGGGTTCTTGCTTCCCGCCGCGCTCATGGTCGTAAGAAACTCACCGTTTCATCCGAGGACCGCTTCTAATCCGCAGCAGTCCATAAAGATACGGAGCAGGCTGGCCTTTGTTCAGGTCAGCCTGCCCTGCGTTTGGCCCCGGTTGCGTCCGAATGTGCTACAGAGGGCTCCAGTTGGGGCGGATTGCGAAGCTGCCGATACAGACTGCCAGGAGCTCCGCCTGCGGCCGGGCGACAGGAACGAGTCAAGCAATAATTTAGTATCTTTGTCAGGATTCAGTCTGACTGACAAGATGAACAACGAAAACGATTTCTCCCGGCTGGAACTCAGCGTCCCGGCCAGCCGGAACAACTATAGATATTTCCGCTCCCTGCTGAAGCCTTCCACCAGGCTGCTCGTGCTCGTGAAGGCCAACGCCTACGGCCACGGAGCCGTGGAATTCGCCTCCATGCTCCAGGCGGAAGGAGCCGACTACCTTGCAGTGGCCCTGCCGGTCGAAGGGGTGGAGCTCAGACGCAACGGAATCTCTCTGCCGATACTGGTGCTCACCGCCGGAACCGACTTCTTCTCCGAGATAATCGACTACAGGCTCGAACCTGGCATCCCGAATCTCTACACTCTCGAAGCCTTGTGCCGAACCCTGAGGGAACGCGGCCTGAAATCCTGGCCGGTGCACATCAAGCTCGACACCGGCATGCACCGCCTTGGCTTCATGCCCGACGAACTTCCCGCCCTGGAGGCCTTTCTGAAAGCCCATGACGAGGTCAGGGTGAAGTCGGTATACTCCCACCTTGCGGCCGCCGAAGACCCTGCCGAGGATGAATTCACCCTCTCGCAGATCCGGCTTTTCCGCGAGGGTGCGGAAGAACTGGGCGCGGCCATCGGCTACAGGCCGCTCTGGCATATCCTGAATTCCGCAGGAATCGAACGCTTCCCCCAATACCAGTTCGACATGGTACGTCTCGGAATAGGCATCTACGGTATCAGCGCCCTGCCCGGAGTCAGTCTCGACCCCGTGGCTTCGCTGAAGGTCAAGGTGCTTCAGGTCAAGAAGCTCCGACCGGGCGACACCGTGGGCTACGGCCGCAGGGGCCGGGTGACCGGGGAAGGCATGGAGACGGCCACGATTCCGGTCGGCTATGCTGACGGAATCGACAGGCATCTGGGCTGCGGAGCCGCCAGCTTCAGCGTGAACGGCCATCGCGCCCCTACCATAGGCAACATTTGCATGGACATGTGCATGCTTGACGTGAGCGGTCTCGGGGTCAAAGCCGGCGACACGGTGACGATTTTCGGCAAGGACCCGACAATCAGCGAACTGGCCGGCATACTCGGCACCATTCCTTACGAGATACTCACGTCCGTGCCTCACAGGATAGAAAGGATAATAGTGAAGAAATGATATGGAGACAGTAGTGTTTGTGCTTGCGGCGGTGGCGTTTACGGCTCTGGTCGCGGTCATCATCTGCATAAGGAAACTCTCGGCGGCAAATGCCGAGAAGGCTGCCGTTTCCGAGCAGAAGGCGGCCCTTGCCAATGAGAAAGCCGTGCTGGAGTCCCGCCTGAAATCCCAGGAAGAGACCTTCAAGGCCCTTGAGGAGCAGAGGGCGGAGGCGAGGCTTATGATTGACGAGGAGAGGAAGAAGGCGTTCGAGAGCCAGCGCAAGCAGATGGAGGAGTCGTTCAGGCTGCTTTCCGAGCAGAACAGCGCCGGGCTGCGCCGGCAGAACGCCGAGTCAATCACCGAGCTGCTCAAGCCGATAAAGGAGAAGTTCGGGGAGTTCGACGCCGTGATGCGCACGGGGCAGGAGAAGGCCGCCGCACAGGAAGCGTCGATGCGCGAGATGATAAAGGCGCTGATGGAGAAATCGCAGAGCGTCAGCGAAGAGGCGAGGAATCTGGCGAACGCCCTGACCGGCCATTCCAAGGTCCAGGGGGATTTCGGCGAGATGCTGCTCGTGGACCTGCTCAGGAGCTCCGGCCTGGAGGAGGGCGTCCATTTCAGGACGCAGGGCGTGATACGCGATGTGGGCGGCCGGGAGATAAAGAGCGACAGCGGGGCCACGATGATTCCCGACGTGATAATCTACTATCCCGACGACACCGAGCTGATCATAGACTCCAAGGTCAGCCTGAACGCATATATGAACTACGTCAACGCCGACAAGGTCGAGGACAGGAAGCGCTGGGCCAAGGAGCATGTGGCGAGCGTCGCCAGGCATATCGACGAGCTCAAGACCAAGGACTATACCTCCTATATCGACGATGACAGGAAAAAGGTTGACTTCAACGTGATGTTCATTCCGATGGAGGGGGCTTTCCGTCTGATGCTGGAGGAGGCTCCTCTGCTCTGGCAGCGGGCGAAGGACGCCAGGGTGCTTATCGTCAGCCAGATGAACCTCATGATAGTTCTGAACATGATACTCATGAGCTGGAAGCAGCACGACCAGGAGAAGAATATCCAGAAAGTCTACGATGCCGCCTCTGAGCTCATGGGGCAGCTGAACAACTGGATGGAGTCCTACGTGAAGGTAGGGGAGCTTCTGGACAAGACAGGCAAGGCGTATTCCGATTCCCGGAGGGCCCTGACCGATTCGCAGCAGTCGGTGATAAGGAAAATCGACAAACTGGAAAGGCTGAAGCTGGCCCCGAAGCGCTCGAGGGCCAGGATAAAGAGCGGAGGCCGCATGGTTGAAGGCAGGGAGTCGATCATACCCAGGGAGCTGGCCGAAGGTCTGGACGGCGAGCATGACGATGAAACCGCAGCGGACGAATGAAGGCGTTTCTCAGACAGGTGGCGGAACACTACTGTTCCGGGGGAATGCAGGACGGATACTGCTTCGTGCTGCCGAACCGTCGCGCCGTGGTGTTCTTCCGCAAATATCTCAAGGAGTGCGTGGCGGGGATGCGCAGGCCCATGCTCATGCCCGAGCTCTACACGATGAACGATTTCTTCTACCGTCTCACGGGCGCCGCTCCGGCAGGCCAGGTGGCGCTGCTGCTGGAGCTTTACGAATGCTACCGTGAACTGAACCCCTCGCATGAGACCCTCGATGAGTTCATATTCTGGGGCGGAGTCCTGCTTTCGGACTTCAACGACGTGGACAAGTATCTCGTGCGCCCCGAAGCCCTGTTCGCCAACGTGGCGGAGTTCCGGGGGATGCAGGACGGCTATGAGTATCTGGACGAGAGGCAGCTGGAGGCGATAAACCGTTTCGTGTCGCACTTCAGGACGGGAGGCCGCTACAAGGACGAGTTCCGCAAGATATGGGACATACTGCTGCCGCTCTACCGTTCGTTCGGGGAGAGGCTGCGCTCGAAAGGCCTTTCATACGAAGGGCAGGTCTACCGGGAGCTCGCCGAACGCCTGCGGAATAGCCCGGCCGCCGATGTGGTGGCGGAAGGCTTCCCGGACGTGGGCAAGTTCGTGTTCGTGGGCCTGAACGCCCTGAACGAGTGCGAAAAGCTGCTGATGCGCAGGCTCCGCAACGCCGGCATGGCCGAATTCTGCTGGGACTACGGCAGCGATATGATCCGCGACCCCCATAACCGCTCATCGTTCTTCATGTCGGCCAACCTGGAGGAGTTCCCCCAGGCTTTCGAACTTGACGCCGACGGCCTTGGCGTACCTCAGGTGAATGTGCTCAGCATACCTTCCGCGACCGGCCAGGCGAAACAGCTACCGGCGATATTCCGCGAGCTGGGCGCGCACGGCATCGAAACGGCGGTGGTGCTTCCGGACGAGAAGCTTCTGCTGCCGGTGCTGAACTCCATACCGCAGGAGATCGCCGACATCAACGTGACCATGGGTTGCCCCATGAACTCCGGAGGTCTGTGGTCCCTGATGAACAACGTGTCGGCACTGCAGATGCACCTGCGCGAGAAGGACGGGAAATGGTATTTCTACCGCGAGAGCGTGAGGGCCATATTCGCCGACAGCGTCTTCCGGGCGGTTTCGACCGACGAGGACAGGGAGGCCGCAGCGGCAATCAGGAAGGATGCCGGCTATTATATAGGCGAGGAGCAGCTGCAGTCCACCGAACTTTTCAGGCACGTCTTCCGCGCCGTCGCGAAGAAACCTGCGGAAGCCGATGCCAATGCGGTGGCCATGCTACAGGACTACCAGATGGAGATGGTGAAGTTCCTGGCCGGGCGTCTCATTGGTTCGGAGGAGATGGCGGTGGAGCTGGATTTCGCCAGGGAATACTGCCGGCTGGTCGAAAGTCTCCGCTCTTTCAGGCTGGAGCTCATGCCGTCCAGCTATTTCCGCCTGCTGAACAGTCTTGCGGCCGCGATTTCCGTCCCTTTCAGGGGAGAGCCGCTCAACGGGCTCCAGATTATGGGGCCGCTGGAGACGCGCGCCCTGGATTTCGATAACCTGGTGATATTGAGCTGCAACGAAGGTGTCTTCCCCAGGCGCAACGTGGCGTCCTCTTTCATTCCGCCCGAGCTCCGGCGCGGTTTCGGGCTGCCTACCTACGAATATCAGGACGCCGTGTGGGCATATTACTTCTACCGTATGATACAGAGAGCCTCCAGGGTATGGCTGCTGTTCGACTCGAGGACCGAAGGAGTGAACAGTGGGGAGGAGAGCCGCTACATCAGGCAGCTTGAGCTGGTCTACGGGCTGAAGCTGAGGCGCTTCGTCGCCAAGGCTCCGATAACGGGCCGCGCCGCAGATGCGGAGATACCTAAGACGGAGGATGACGTGCGCACCATACGGGGGGCTACACTTTCTGCTTCGACATTGAAGGACTACCTCAATTGCCCGGTGAAGTTCTATTACCATTGCGTCAAGGGGCTTGCCAAGTCTGACGATGCCGGAGACGCCCTGGATTCCGGCCAGATAGGCTCTGTCTTCCATCAGGCAATGCAGGAGCTGTATACCGTGGAAGGCGGAGTGCTGGACGCGCCGTATCTGAAATCCCTGCTCAAGGGCGACCGCATAAAGGAAAAGGTGCGGAGCCTCATCATGGCCAAGCTCAACACTTTCGAGGTCGCAGGCAAGAATCTGATTTACGAGGACATGATACGCCGCTATGCGCTCCAGGTGGTCAGAAGGGACATCGAACTGCTGGATTCGCTCGGAAAGGACAGCCTGCGCATACTCGGGCTCGAGCACAGGCGCCGGATGAAGATAGGCGGATTCAGCTTCGTCGGCTTCATCGACAGGCTGGACAGCCTCACCCCGGGCGAACTGCGCATCGTGGACTACAAGACCGGCAGGGTGAGCGACGATGATTTCCTGATAGACGAGGGCAATGCGGAGAAGGTGGTGGAAAAGCTGTTCGGAAGCGACAACGGCAAGCGCCCGAACATCGCTCTGCAACTCTATCTCTATGACAGGCTGCTTACGGAAGGGGTTCCGGCTGACGGCAAGGGCATCTCCCCGGAAGCCGCCTCGGGGAAGCGGATAGTCAATTCCATCTATCAGACGAGCCGTCTCTTCGTGAAGCCCGTCGAGAGTGTGGAGCTGAATCCGCTCTTCAACTCCCTGATGGCCGGAAGGTTCGACGCCCTGCTCGGTGAACTTTCCGACACTTCGGTGCCCTTCAGGAGGACCGAAGATGCGCGTACTTGCGAAATGTGTGATTTCAAGACCATCTGCGGACGATGAAGATACTGAAGGCGAGTGCCGGTTCGGGCAAGACATACAATCTTTCCAAAACATATCTGGAACTCATTCTGGGAAGCCGCGATCCGCGTCAGTACCGCCATGTGCTGGCGGTGACCTTCACCAACAAGGCCACGGCGGAGATGAAGGGCAGGATTGTCGGCGACCTGTACCGACGTGCGGCGTCCGATCCGGCCGCGAAGGAAGTCCTGCTCAACATGCTCCATGACTACGGAGCATTCGCGGTCAGCACCATAGACCGTTTTTTCCAGCAGGCGCTCAAGGCCTTTTCGCGCGAAATAGGCCAGTTTGCGGACTATCAGATTGAGCTGGACAGGGATTCCCTGATAAGGGAGGCTATGGACCGCATCCTCGATTCGCTTACGGAGGACAAGGCGGAAGTGATAGGATGGATCAACGGCAGTGTGGGCGCCGGCCTGGAGCAGGGCGAAAAGCTAAGCGTGGAGGAAAGCCTGTACGCCATGGGGAAGCTGCTGAAGTCCGAGGAGCACAGGGAGCTTGCGGAGACGCTCGGGATAGAGGATTCGAAGGCTTTCGGCAAGGAAAGGCTTTCGGAGATACGCAGGGTATGCAATGAGGTCATTCGCAGCTTCAGCGAGGCCGTGGCCCCGTACGGCATTTCCGCCCGGCCCGGGGAGATGATAAGTTTCTCCAACAGGAAGACGCTGCTGAAGAAGAACCCCGGGCTGGCGGAAATCAGGGACAGCCGCTACAAGGCATACGTGACGGCGTTCATAGTGAGCAGGCTCGTGTTCAGCCTCGGCCTGGCCGGGGAGTTCTACAGGGAGTTCGACGCCCTGCTCAAGGAAAAGAACGTGATGAGCCTCGACGAGTCGAATACGATACTCCGCGACATAATCAACGGCTCCGACGCCCCTTTCGTCTACGAGAAGCTCGGGGTCAGATATGAAAGCTTCCTGCTCGATGAGTTCCAGGACACTTCCAACATCCAGTGGGAGAATTTCCTGCCGCTGCTCCGTGAAAGTGAATCCAGGGGCGGAGGAAATCTGGTAGTCGGCGACGTAAAGCAGAGCATCTACAGGTTCAGGAATTCTGACTGGAACCTTCTGGGCCGCAAGGTCTGCGAGGAGTTCCCCTCGGCCGAGGTGGAGACTCTCGGGTGCAACTGGCGCAGCTGCAGGGCCATCGTGGATTTCAACAACCGTTTCTTCACCGCCGCAGCTGCGGAATTCGGCCTGGAGGGCATATATTCTGACGTTCGCCAGATTCCGCAGAGCGATGACTCGCAGGACGGTTTCGTGCGGCTGAGCTTCTGCGATGACCAGCTCCAGGCGGTCTGCGATTCAATCTCTTCAGCTCTAGAAGCGGGAGCCATGCCCGGCGACATAGCGATACTGGTGCGCGGCAACAGACAGGGCTCCGAGGTCGCGACGTATCTGATAGAAAAGGGGATTTCGGTCATTTCCGACGATTCCCTCAGCGTCAGCGCCTCGCTCACCGTCCGCAGACTCGTCGCCCTGATGCGCTCCTATGACGATCCGGAAGACGAAATCAGCCGCTTCATCTCGGATTCCCTGGCGGTGGACTTCCCTCCGGGATGCCACTCGCTCGTGGATTTCTGCGAATTCCTGCTGCGCTCTTTGCGCAGCTCCCGTCCGGAAGATTCGTCCGAAGGCGAGACTCTGTTCATCCAGGCCTTCATGGACGACGTGCAGAACTGGACTACGCTCTACGGCAACAACCTCCGGGCGTTTCTGAAGCACTGGGATGAGAGTGACCTGCACATAGCTTCTCCCGACGATGCCTCTGCGGTGCGCATAATGACCATACACAAGTCCAAGGGCCTGGAGTTTCCCCATGTCATCTTCCCGTATGCCGACAAGGTCGGTCTGTATAAGCCCGGAATCCGCTGGTGCCGGCTGGAGGCGGGGGACAGCGGGCTCGACAGGGTGCTTGAAGGAATCTATCCGGTCCAGCTCGGCGGCAGCGTGGACGAAAGCTGTTTCGCGGACGCATACGACGAGGAGAGGCGCAGGCAGCTGGTCGACAACATGAACATATTCTACGTGGCGCTGACCAGGGCGGTCAGGAGCCTGCATGTGATTGCCGCCACTCCGACGAAGACGCTCCGCGAGGGCCTGGCCAAGGGGAAGCCGGAATATAAGAGGATGAGCGATTTTCTGTACGCCTTTGCGGGAGGGAACGAGGAGTCCGTCTACGGTACCGCTCCCTATGATTTCACTTCCATGAAGCGCAGGGAGGAGTCCGTATGCTTTGATTTCGCGGCCTCCTATCCTTCGATCCCTCTCGACAGGAGGCTTGTCCCTTCTTCCGAGGCCTCCGACTTCTTCGGAGACGGGGCATCCCCCAGGGTCAACGGAATAGTCCTGCATGAAATACTCTCGGGAATCCTGACCGAGGACGATGTGGACACGGCCGTGGCCGGCGCCGTGGCGGAGGGAAAGCTCAATCCTGATACTGGTCGGGAAGCGTCGCAACTGCTGCACAGCCGCATAGCTGCACATCCGGAGTGGTTCTCCTCCGGGATGAAGGTATGCCGGGAGCGCAGCCTGATAGCGGCTGACGGAAGCGAGTCCAGACCCGACAGGGTGGTCTTCACTCCGGACGGGGTGGTGATAATAGACTACAAGTTTGGCGCCGGGCACCCTGCGCATGTCGCCCAGGTGCGGGGCTATGCCGAATTGTACGAGGCCCTCGGCTACAGGCTGAAGGCCGGAATAGTATGGTATGTGTTTGAAGACAAATGTACGTTTATATGATGATCAAGTTCTTGCTTTGCGTCCTGCTCGGTTCGCTGGCGGCGCCCGGTCTGTCCGCCCAGTCCGTATTCCTTCCCGGCTCTCTGCACCCCAAGGCTCCTGCCGTGCCGGAATACGTGGTGTTCGCCGGGGACACTGTCCGTTTTGACCGCCCTGATTTCTATGAGCGCATGGACAGGGAGCTCATTTCGTTCACCTACATGCACACGAACACGACTCTGGTGCTCAAGCGCTCGGCGCGCTATTTCAAGATTGTCGAACCCATATTGGAGGCCCAGGGCGTACCCGACGACTTCAAGTATCTGATGGCCATTGAGAGCAATCTTGACCCTAAGGCGGTCTCCGGCGCCGGTGCGGCCGGCATCTGGCAGATAATGAAGTCGACGGCCCAGTCCCACGGACTGGAGGTCAGCTCCGAAGTGGACGAACGCTTCAATGTGGAGAAGGAGACCGTGGCCGCCTGCGAGTATTTCAAGGAGGCGTACGGGAAGTTCGGCGACTGGATTACTGCCGCAGCCAGCTATAACGCCGGACAGAACGGAATCGCGCGCCGCGTGGACAGCCAGAGACAGAGCAGCGCGCTCGAACTCTGGATGCCGGAGGAGACCATGCGCTATATATTCCGCCTGTTTGCCGCGAAGATGCTCTTTGCAGACCCTTCGGCTTTCGGCTTCGACGTCACGCCCGCCGACATGTATCCCTACAATCCTCCGCGTACGGTCGTGACTGTAAGCGGCCCCATACCCAGCCTCGTGGATTTCGCCGAAGAGCACGGCACCACCTACAAGGCGGTCAAGGAAGCCAACCCCTGGCTGCGCAGCGACAAGCTTACCAACAAGTCCGGAAGGACCTACCGCATAGCCATACCATAGCTACAGGCCACGGAGGTCGGTGACGACCCAGGAGGAATCCAGTGCGGAGGTGTCGAAACTGAAGGCTGAGTCCGCCGACTGCGGCGAATACCGGATGTCCGTGAGTTTGAGATTGCTCACGGAGTCCCTGTACTGCAGGATTTCGGCGATTCCTCCCGCGTCCTCGACATAAATCTCTCTTTCCCCGGTATCTATGGTCCACCTGGTGCCTCCGTTGCAGTATATGCGCATCCCGTAGCCTTCGGCATAGTAGCAGTCGCCCTGCACTATGAGCTTCCCCTTTACTCTGACTGGCGAGAGCTCCGAGATGTTGCAGGAGTAGTTGAGCGTGACCCTTTCGGTCTTCGCCCTTTCGAGGATTTCTTCCACCTGAGTGTCCTGCGCGGCTGCGGAGCCCGCATGCAGGCAGAGAACCAGTCCTAGAGTGAGCAAGGCTTTCATTTCCTGAGGGATTCCAGCAGTTCTTCAAGAGTGTTGATGTCCGAAATCAGCACCTGACGGGGCTTCGAGCCCTCCTGTGGGCCGACTATCCCTGCGGATTCCAGCTGGTCCATGACCCTTCCCGCCTTGGCGTAGCCCATGCCCAGGCGCCGCTGTATGTCGGAGGTCGAGCCCTTCTGTGTGCTCACTACCATCCTTGCAGCCTCTTCGAAACGTTCGTCCAGGGTGCCTATGTTGAGGGCTCCGGCGCCTTCCGATGAGTCTTCGTCGGGAGAAGGCAGATAATACGGCGTGTTATAGCACTTCCCGTAGCCTGTCTGTCTTCCGATGAAGCCGGTCACGGACTCTATCTCGTCGCCTTCTATAAGGGCGCACTGGATGCGCTCGGTGTCGATGCCGGCCGAGAACAGCATGTCACCCCGTCCGATGAGCTTTTCCGCTCCGGTCGTGTCGAGAATGGTCATCGAGTCGTTCTTGGAAGCCACCCTGAAGGCTATCCTCATCGGGAAGTTGCTCTTGATTATTCCGGAAATCACGTCAACTGAAGGCCTCTGGGTCGCGAGAATCACGTGAAGTCCCGCCGCACGGCCCTTCTGGGCCAGCCTGATTATGGAGTTGGTGATGCTGCGGCTGGCGGCCTTGGCTTCAGGCGTGGAGCTTGACGACATGGTCAGGTCGGCATACTCGTCCACCACCGCCACGATGTAGGGCAGGAATCTGTGTCCGTGGTCGGGACGCAGCCTGCGCGCCTTGTATTTCTCGTTGTAGAGGCTGATTTTGTTGACTCCCGCCTCGCTGAGAAGTTCGTAGCGGGCGTCCATCTCCATGCACAGCGCCCTGAGCACGCGTTCGGCGTTCTTGGGGGTCTTGACTATGGCGGAGTTCTTCTCGTCCTCGTCCGAGCCGGCGTCTGGCAGGAGGGCGAGATAGTGTTTGTAGAGTTCCTTGTATGATGAGAACTCCACCATCTTCGGATCTATGAACACGAATTTCAGCTCGGAAGGATGCTTGCTGTACAGCAGCGAAGTCACGATGACATTGATGCCCACGGATTTTCCCTGCTTCGTGGCTCCGGCTATCAGCAGGTGAGGAGCGTCAGCCAGGTCGAACACCCGGACTTTTTGCGTTATCGTATAGCCTATCGCCACCGGCAGTTCGGCCTTGCTGTTCCTGAAGGAGTCGTCGTTGAGCAGTGCCTTAAGGGGCACTATCGAAGAGTAGTCGTTTGCCACCTCTATGCCCACGGCATCCGAGAGGGTGATCACGCGCACTCCCTTGGCGCTCAGCGAGAGCGCTATGTCCTCCTGGAGCTTCTTGATTTCAGCGATCTTGACTCCGGGTGCGGGCTTCACCTTGTAGAGGGTCACGGTGGGGCCGACCACGGCCGTCACGTCGGTCACCTGTATCTTGTAGTTCGCCAGCGCTGCCCTGATCTTGTTGTTGTTGCGGGTCAGCTCTTCGGTCGAAACCTCGCGGCGGGAGTTCCTGTAGTCCTTCAGGAGCTCTATGGAAGGGGCCTGGTATGAAGGCAGTCCGTCGGGAGGGTCGAGACGGTTGTCAATGGGCTTCAGCTCCTTTATCGAACTGTCGAGGGTTCCGTTCTTGATTATCTGGAAATCGCCGTCGCCTTCTTCGCCGTCCCAGCCTTCCCGGGGCTTGACGGGCGCCGGATTCACAGGCACCTTGCCTGCGGCCTTAAGCTCTTCCGGTTCCGGTTCGGGTTCAGGTTCCGGTTCGGGTTCGGGTTCAGGCTCCGGTTCCATAGCTGTTTCGGGCTCCGGTTCATGCCCGGTTGCGGTCACCGGCTTCGCTTTCCCGGCTTCCTTCTCCCCGCCTCCGCCGAGAGATGCAAGCCAGACGCTGAATTTCCTTGACGACAGGACGAGGAAAACCGCAATCAGCACGAGGATGAAGCATCCGCTCACCACCGTGCCGAAAAGCTTCTCCATCCATTCCACGACCAATGCGCCGCAACGTCCTCCGAGTCCGCCTCCGAAGATGCCGTCAAGTGAGGCGAGCTTGCCGCAATATGCGAAGAACAATGACGATATGAAGGTTCCGAAGAGGGCTGTCAGCGCGGTCTTCACAAGCGGGCGGCGCCATTTGCCGAGCAGCAGCCTGACCGTCACTGCACCGAGTATGAGAAGCAGGCAGAAGCTTCCGAGCCCGAAGAGCTCGCTTATCAGCAGATGTCCGGTCCGGATGCCCATGGTCCCGGCGGAATTGCCGATTTCGTCCATGGCTTCGACCGGTCCTGCTATGAGGCTCATGTCCTCCTTCCAGTGGAAAAGGTAGGAAACGCTGGCCATAAGAAGAAAAATGGTCAGCGCTGCGGTTATCATTCCGAGTATTCGGAGAGCGGAAGTCCTTTCTTCCTTGTCCCAGTTTTTCCAGAAACTCATTTCTTCTTGTTGGGCCTTCTGTTGTTCCTGTACATCCTGCTGTTCTTCTGGCTTCCCGGCTGGCCGACATTGATGCCCATGCCCGGGCGTGAGAAGTTGGCGTCGACGGCTATCTTGGAAAGCGTGATGCCGTCGGGAACCTTTATCCTGTAGTCGGACATCTTTTCGATGTCGCTGAAGATGGTCTCGTCGGAGACGCTGTCCTTGTTCCAGATAAGGTACTGCTGGCGCATGTAGGTCGCAAGGCAGCGCAGCATCTCGTTCTTGGTCTCACCTTCGGGAATCTCGCATAGAAGGTTGATGATCTTCTCGATGTTGCGTCCGTAATGGGAGGCCTTGATCCGGGTGCCCTTCATGGGAATCGGAACGGGCGAGGTGTTGAATTCCTCGGCCACGGGGCAGGGATAGGGGGAGTCGACATCGAGGTCGAACCCGGCAATCATATATAGATGATCCCACAGCTTGTGCTCATAGTTGTCCTGGCTGTGGACCTGGGGGTTGAGGGCCTCCATGACCTTGATTACGGCCCTGGCCTGCTCGCTGCGCTTGTCCCTGTCGGGAATCTCCTTGAGCTTCTCTATCATCTTGAGCACGTTCCTGCCGTATTCCGGCATAGTGAGCTTTTCTCTCTGCGTGTTGTAGTCGAGTCCTGTGCTGATGTTCTCCTCGTTCATCTTTCCTTGGGTTTGAGAATGCAAATATAATTAAAAATCACCGTTTCGGTTTTCCAGCCTGAAGCCCGTGGAGGTCCATGTCCCCTCGGAGGTGATCAGGTAGCCTTCCACTTCCGGCATGGATTCGATGAGCTGCCTGGCCTTTTCCGGGCCTATGACCATGCAGGCGGTGGCCAGGGCGTCGGCTTCAGCCGCCGTGGGGGCCACTATGGTGGCGCTCAGAAGGTCGTGCTCCACGGGATAGCCAGTGCGGGGGTCTATCGTGTGGGCGTATTTCTTCCCGTCCTTTATGTAGAACTTGCGGTAGTTCCCGGAGGTGACTATCCCGCAGGCCTTTCCGTTCGACTGCCATATTCCCCGCAGGTCGGCACCGGGGCTGTTGTTCCCGTCCACGGGATTGTCCACGCCTACGGTCCATCCGGTGCCGTTCGGATTCAGCCCGTCGCAATATATCTCGCCTATGTCCACAAGCATGTCATGCACGCCCACGGAATAGAGGTAGGAGGCTATTACGTCGCAGCTGTATCCCTGGGCGATGGCGTTGAAGTTCAGAGTCTTCCCCTGTCTGCACTCTTCCATCGCGGCGGCTATCTCGCGGGGCGAGGGCAGGCTGTCGGCGGTGAATCCGAAGCCCCAGATGTCATAGAGCGGGCCTCCGGCCACGTCGAAGGCTCCGCCGGTGAGCTTCTTGTATTTTTCCGAAAGCTCAGAGACCTCGGTGAAGTATCTGTCCGGAACTATCTCCTGGCCGGCGTTCCTGCGGCTCAGCAGGGAGTTCCTGTTGTAGCCGGAGATGCTGAAGTCTATGTCGTTGAGCAGCGAGTCGACGGCTGCGGCTATGTCCTCCTCGGATACCCGGACGCCTTCCATGTTGATTTTGACGGTGTAGATTCCTCCCTGCGCGTATCCGCTGAAGGCCACGTAGGAGCCGCGCCCGCAGCCGCAGAGAAGGAATACGGTGCAGAATATCGCGGAAATTCTTTTCAGATTCATCGTAAGGCAAAGTATTTGCACAAAGGTAGCGGTTTTTAGCTCAAAAAAGTCCATATTTGCAAATTCAAACGAAGAAAGATGAAGTTCTGGAAAATATCGTTTCTGCTGGCTTCCACGGCAGTCATGACCCTGTCATGCAAGAAAGATGACGGTGAAGTCAATGTCAAGTACATGGAAGGCTCCATCAAGCTTGACGTGCCTGCCTTCGTGCTGCCCGGATACTCGCAGACTTTCCCTCTCGACGACCTCATGACCGTGACCAGGGACGACGGCGGCGAGGTGGGATACTATGTCACCGACCCCTTCACCGAGGATAAGGACACCCTCCGCACTTCCGAAGGCCAGGTGCTCATGGATGAATATGTGCTGACGATCGCCGACAAAGCCGATCTGGGTGACTACACCCTTACAGTGACCTCGTACGGCGGAGGATATGTGGGCAGGACCGGAACCGCCGACTTCACGGTGGTGAGGCCGGGGCTGAACGGGGAGAGTTCCCTGACCGGCTTCGACATACAGCCTTCGGACCTGACATTCTATGACCCCAGGGACGGGCGCAACTATTATTACACGATTCTGGACGACACCAGGTGGATGCGCCAGAACCTTGCCTGGGAGGGAGCCGGACAGCCTTGCAGCAATTCGGATGCGATGTCCGACATCTTCGGCCGCTATTATACCTGGGAGGAGGCACAGACAGCGTGCCCCGAAGGATGGAGGCTGCCGTCGGACGAGGACTGGGCGAAGCTTGCAGAACTCTACGCCGAGGGCGGAGAACCCGGTACTGACTTCACGGGACTCGCAGGAGACCTGATGGAGAACGTGTACTTCAACGGCACCAGGATGTGGGAATACTGGAGCGAGGTGGACGTGACCAACGCCGCCAGGCTTTCGGTCCTGCCGGTCGGGTATGCCGAGATAGAGGACGGGGAATATGAATTCAGCCCCCTCTATGAGTATGCCGCCTTCTGGACTTCTGACGAGAACAACGGCAGCGGAGTGTTCCGCTATATCGTGGAGCGCTACGATATAGTGTACTACGGGGAGATGTCCAAGACCGATGTGGCTTTCCCCGTCAGATGTGTCTCCGACGTGCTATAGCGAAGAAATCACTTCCAGCGAACCTACGAGGGCCCTGGCCAGCATGTCGGTCAGGGCCTTCAGTATTTCCGGGCATATCCCGAAGCCTTCGAGGACAATGGTCAGGACCGAAGCGACTATGAGAATCTCGGAGATAGGCAGGGCCACCAGATTGGAAATCAGGAAGTACGTCGGGAAGGTTCGGAAATGCCACCAGGCCAGAGGGGAGGTGTAGAGCTGGCAGGAGATTGAAAGCGCCGCCGAAGTCCATATCTTCTTCATCGGATTCCTGCGTCCGGACGCCTTGTACCAGGAATCCATCACGGGGAACAGGGTGAATATCGCGAGCATGGCCAGGTATGAGAGCTGGAAGCTCAAGGACTTGATTATCATGGGATTGAAAATCAGCTGTATCATCAGCGACGCGCACAGCACCGCAACGGGGCGGCGCCTTCTTCCGGGAAGCAGCCTCGAAATCTCGTTTATCGTGATGAACAGCAAGGCCCTGACCACCGAAGGGCCGCTTCCTGTCATCAGCGTGAAGAATCCTGCAGCAGCGATGGTCAGCGCTGACTTCACCGTCATCGCCGCCGGACTTTTTCCGGCCCACGCCAGGCTTTTGTGCAGGATTCCGTAGATGACGCCCATGTGAAGCCCCGACAGCGACAGGATATGGACGGCTCCGGAGTCCGTGAATGCCAGGTTGGTCGCAGGGGACAGGCCTTCGCGCTGTCCGGTCACCAGCGCTTTCACGAGCGGACCGGTCTGGTCGTAGCCGAATCCGCAGCGGTCGATGATTCCGGTGAGGGCTTCGAGTGCTTTCCTGGCGGCTCCTGGCTGCACCTGCTCCGGAACCACTGCCGCGAGCGCCGAGAACCCGCTCATCAAGCCGGCGCAGAAGCACATCGCAAGGCAGGTTCCGCTCCGCGCGCCTTTCCGGCAGTACAGCACGATGCATGCTGCGGCGGCCAGACAGCTGACGGCCGCTGCGGTATGGGACGAGACAACCCCGGACGGCAACCATGCCGCCAGCGCCACTCCTGCTGAAAATGGGATTGAAACCGCCACGATATCCTTCCCCTCGCGCATTTCAATCAGATTTTTACGAAAATAAGCATTTTATTAGTATTTTTGTATGCTATACGAAAATTTGCTATGATAATTTTAGTAATCAATTGCGGCAGTTCTTCCATCAAGTACCAGCTCCTTGACATGAAGAGCGACGACGTCTACGATCTTCTTGCCAAGGGAGTGGTTGAAAAAATCGGTCTCCCCGAAGGAAAGCTCACCCACAAGCCTACCGGCAAGGAACCCTACACCGAGCTCAGGCCCATCGCAGACCATAAGGTGGGGATGAAGCTCGTGATGGACCTTCTGGTGGACCCCGTGCACGGTGTGCTGCGCAGCTTCGACGACATAGAGGCTGTAGGCCACCGTATCGTCCAGGGCGCGGATTTCTTCTCCGGCAGCACCCTGGTCGATGACGACGTCCTCCGCAAGATTGAGATCTGCTGCGATTTCGCGCCTCTGCACAATCCCGCGCACCTGCTTGGCATACATGCCATCTCGCATGTGCTTCCCGACGTGCCCCAGGTCGTGACTTTCGACACGGCCTTCCACCAGACCATGCAGCCCGAGGCCTACATGTACGCCCTGCCTTACGAGTATTATGAGAAATACCGCGTTCGCCGCTACGGAGCCCACGGGACTTCGCATCTCTATGTGTCCCGCCACGGAGCGCGCTTCGCCGGCCTTGAGCTGGAGAATTCGAAGATAATCACCTGCCACATGGGCAACGGCAGCTCCATCACCGCGATAGTGAACGGGAAATGCGTCGACACCTCGATGGGCTTCACGCCCCTTGAAGGCATGATAATGGGCACGCGCTGCGGCAACATCGACGCCAACATCCTGCCTTATATAATGAAGAAGGAGAACCTGACTCCGGACGAGATGACCGATGTCATGAACAAGAAGAGCGGCTTCCTGGGCCTGTCGGGCAGGACTTCCGACCTACGCGACCTCAAGAACCTGGCCGACGAGGGCGACAAGAGGGCCAAGCTTGTCATCAAGAAGCTGGTGCTTGACACGGTGAAGAACATCGGTGCCTACGTGGCAGAGATGGGCGGGGTGGACCTGCTCGTGTTCACGGCCGGAATAGGGGAGAACAATGCGTGGCTGCGCCGTCAGATATGCGACAACTTCGCCTACCTGGGGCTCAGGCTGGACAACGAGGCCAACGACGCCGCACGTTCCGAGGACGCCATCATCTCATCGGCCGACTCGAAGGTCAAGGTGGCCATGATACCCACGAACGAGGAGCTCGTGATTGCCCGCGACACCATGCATATAGTTTCAGACCAGTAATCTACATCAGAATATGAACAATTTCATCATTGAGACTTCCGCCCGTCACGTGCATGTGACCCGCGAGACTCTGGACATCCTTTTCGGCAAGGGCTTCGAGCTTGAGGTCAAGAAGCCCCTTTCGCAGCCCGGGCAGTATGCTTCAAACCAGAAGGTCGAGGTGGTCGGACCCAAATCCAGCCTCAAATGCTCCATCCTCGGACCCGTGCGCCCCGAGAATCAGGTCGAGCTGTCTTTCACCGACGCAAGGGCGGTCGGAATCGTGGCTCCCATACGCGAGAGCGGCGATGTCGCCGGTTCCGCACCATGCAGGATAGTCGGCCCCTGCGGTGAGGTCGAGCTCAAGGAAGGGGTCATCATCGCCAAGAGGCATGTCCACATGACTCCTGCGGACGCTGAAAGGTTCGGAGTGACCAACGGGCAGATTGTCGAAGTCGAGGTGGAGCAGGAGACGGGAAGGAAGCTCGTCTTCGGCGACACGGTCATCCGCGTGTCCGACAAGGCCGCGCTTGCGATGCACATCGACACCGACGAGGCCAATGCCGCCGCATGCAGCGGTGAAATCACCGGACATATCGTCCCCAGGGTGGAGGCCAGGCCCTCCCAGGTCTGCGATGCCGACTGACGAGGCTGAGAATAATTTGAAAAAGGTGGCCTGGAAATCCGGGCCACCTTTATTCATGTTGCCGGCTTTTCCGGCCGGCGGCATGCTCATTTCTCGAAGAACGAGAAGTGAACGCGTCCGTAGACTTTCTCCTTCCTGAACAGGGGATGTCCGGTGAACGAGTGCTCGCCTCCGTGCTCCAGGATGAAATATGCCCCGGGGTGCAGGATGTCGTGGCCGAGCACCTTGTCGGGAATGGTCTCCAGACCCTCCAGGCTGTAGGGCGGGTCGGCGAATATGATGTCGAATTTCTCGCGGCAGATGGGGAGGAAATCGAACACGTTGCCGTGCACTACGGTGACGTTGTCCAGTCCCAGCTCCGAAGCCTCCCTGCGTATGAATCTGGCGTTGTCGCGGTTCATCTCGATGCAGTAGACCCTGGCAGCCCCGCGCGATGCGAATTCGTATGAAATGGCGCCCGTGCCTCCGAAGAGGTCGAGAACCTTGAGGTCTGCGAATTCATATTCGTTGTCGAGGACGTTGAACAGCCCCTCCTTGGCGAAGTCCGTCGTAGGGCGGGCTTCGTAGCCTTTAGGAGGGAGAATCGTCTTGCCCTTGAGCCTGCCCCCGATTATCCGCATATCACTTCTTCTCTTCCGCCGCCAGCAGCTTCCATGCTCCGGCGCTGAGCGCCGCCCCCACAAAGGGCGCTACTATGAACAGCCACAGCTGCCTGAGCGCTGTTCCGCCATCGAAGATGGCCGGGCCTATGCTTCTTGCGGGATTGACCGAGGTACCGGTGATGGGGATGCAGACTATGTGGATCAGCACGAGCGTGAGTCCGATGGCGAGGCCGGCAAAGTTGCCTGCCCCTTTCTTCGGATCGGTGGCGCCGAGCACAACGAGAACGAAGATGAAGGTGAAGACCGCCTCGGCTATGAAGGCCTGGAGTCCTGCGCCGTCGTCGAAGCTGTTGGAGCCGGTAGCTGTGGGCCCGTCATGAGCTCCGGAAGATACCAGGGCGAAAAGTATCGCCGATCCCAGAATGGCTCCGATTACCTGGAAAACCATGTACATCGCCGCATCCTTGCCGCTCATCCTTCCGCTGAGGAAGACTCCGAGCGTGATGGCGGGGTTGATGTGGCAGCCCGAGATGCCGCCGATGGTGTAGGCCATCGCGATTACTGCAAGTCCGAAGGCCAGGGCGACTCCTAAAGTTCCGACTCCGGCTCCGACTGTTCCTGCGACGCTGCCTGCGAATACGGCGCTGCCGCAGCCCATGAGCACCAGGACCATGGTCCCGATCATTTCGGCTAAGTATTTCTTCATATCGATGATTTTTATGAAGCTGTTCGTGCGGGACGGTACGGCTTCGGTTTGCAACAATCACATTCTGACTACTGACTTGAAATAGCGGTAGAGAGACATTTCCTGTCCTGAGTCCAGTTCGGTGAGCCAGCAGATGGTCGACACCTCGGGATTGATCTGCAGGGATTTCACCGCCAGGAAGATATAGTATTCCGCCGTGGTGAAGTCGGGCGCGGCGAAGCTGTTGGCCAGAAGCAGCGACTTGCCCTGGGCTATGGCTATGGTCAGCCGGCCGTCGCGCAGGCTGCAGAGTATTTTGTTGTATGCGGGACAGTCGGGCAGCTTGTCGAGGATTCCTGCGATTTCAGGAGCGGAAACAACACTGTCCCCGTCTACCGAATAGACGAGGACAGCATCATATTGTGGTATGTCAATGTGTCTTACCGCGCAATCCTCCCCAAGCCGTGCAACTCCTGCAAGTGCTTCGCGCTCCTTGTCGGGGTTGAAGAAATTGGTGGGGACGAGCGTGAACACTACTCCCAGTTACCTGCGTTGTTGTTAGGAGAAGTGATGGAACCAACCTGGAGCCCCTCGTACTTGTTCTGGTTCTTGCGGTCTGCATCGAGGTTGATGCGGAGCTGGTTGTCAAGACCCTTCAGCAGGGACTTGTAGGGCATCTTGGCCTCGAAGAGGGGAACGGGAACTCCTGAAACCCTCCTTACTGTAGCCTCCATGAGCACGGGCTCGCCGCCTGAGAAGGGAATCGTCTTGAGGGAGTCGATGTTGAAGTCGTCACGATTGTTGAACAGAGTGTCCTTCACTGCAACCTTGTTCTCGATGGAGAACACCAGATTCCTGTCGCCTGCGAGGTACATCTCATAGAGCTGCTCGTTGGTGATTCTGCGATGGGCCCTCTTGACCTGCTCGGTATGTGCAACTGCGGCCGAGTCGTCGTTGGAACCGATCTGGAGCACGATGGGCATCTCTCCGGTCTCATAGAAGAGCTTGAGGGAATCGACGGTGGAGGTGAACTTGCCGTTTACGGTCTTGTAGGCAACCTGAAGGTCTCGGATGTCCTTGAGCCTCTGGATGGCCACCTGCTCGCGGTAGTCCTTCTGCTTGTTGAAGTTCAAGGGAGCCATGATGCTTTTGTAGTTGGCGAACACCAGGTAAACGATGCCGATGAAGAGCACTACTTCAACGATAATCTTGACAGTCTTGTTCATTTTGTTATGGTTATTTTTATTAGTATCATACAAGTCGTACAAAGTTAGGAAAACGATTTATCAAATGCAATATTATTATTAATTTTGCGACGTCAATCGCTTATACGGATACTATGGACGGACTCAAGCTTCAAGCTCTGGACCTCATGTTCGGGAAAGGTTCCCGGATAGGTCTGACCGTCCATATACACCCCGACGGCGATGCGCTCGGCAGCTCGGTCGCGCTCATGCGCTACCTGCGCGGTTTCCGGGGCAAGGAGGTGCTGCTGTTCCTTCCGGACGATTTCCCCGGCAACCTCGGGTTCATCGCGGGGGAGGAGCGCTATGTGGTGGCTTCAGCCTCTCCTGACGAGGCGGAAGCCGGGCTTGCGTCCTGCGACCTGCTGGTCTGCCTTGACCATAATTCTCCAGGGCGGACCGGGGTGCTGGAGGCCGCCCTGAGGTCATCCTCAGCCCCGAAGGTGCTCATAGACCATCATCTTGACCCCGAAGCGGACTTCTATGACCTCGTGTTCAGCGACACAGGAGTCTCTTCCACCTGCGAGCTGCTGTATGACATCCTTTCGGCCATGCCGGACATCTCCGCTGCCGGGAAGTTCCCGGTGGAGCTCGGGACTCCGCTGATGGCCGGGATGACGACCGATACGAACAACTTCGCCAATTCGGTGTTCCCCGGCACGTTCAGGATGGCATCCGCCCTGCTCGCCGCCGGCGTGGACAGGGACGGGATACTTTTCATGCTGTACAACCAGTACGGCGAGAACCGCTTCCGCGCCATGGGCTGCTTCCTCGGCGAAAAGCTGAAGTTGCTTCCCGGCGGCATCGCGTATGCGGTGTTCTACCGGCGTGACGAGGAGAGGTTCGGCCTTGCCGACGGTGACACCGAAGGCTTCGTGAACATGCCCCTGGGCATCGCCGGAGTCCGCATGAGCATCTTCCTGAAGGAGGATGACGGATTCTTCAGGGTCTCGGTGCGTTCGACCGGAGATTGTCCGTCGTCCGAGTTCGCGAGGCGCTTCTTCCACGGCGGCGGGCATTTCCATGCCTCCGGCGGCCGGCTCTATTTCCCGGATGACATAGCCTCTCCGTCTTCGGCGGAAACATATATCGAAACCTCGGCGGCACGATTCCTGCAAGATTGCGCCCCGTCAAAACAGTGAAGAAAGATGAACAGAATTGCGAAATATCCCATTATTGTAATGTTCGCGGCCATGTGTCTCGCAGGGTGCGCGAAGGCTCCCTCGTCTTTATCCGGAGCTTCATCGAAGGAGTACTTCGACGCCTGGGTGCAGGTGCATTATCCCGACGCCGAGCCCACGGCCCTCGGAGCATACCTGATTTCCGAGACCGAAGGTGACGGCGAGACCGTAGGGGATTACGAGGAAAGCCCCTTCCTGTTCGTGAACTATGTTATAAGCGGACTGGACGGCGAGGTGATCTCGAACACCCGCGAGGATATGGCGAAGCAGCTCGGGACCTACGAGAAGGCGAACTATTACGGCCCTGTGGTATGGAACCGCAGCTATGACGCGCTGTTCGCCGGCGTCGAGGAGGCCGTTTACGGCATGAAGGTCGGTGGCACCAAGAAGACCGTGATACCTTCATGGCTCTTCACTTCGCTGCGCTACGACAACCCCCAGGACTACATCGACAATGTGACGACAGGGGAGAACCGCATCTACGACTTCGAGATAACCGGCATCGTCAAGGACATCGACAAATGGGAGTCGGATTCGCTTGTCCGCTATCTTGCGCACAACTTCCCCGAAGTGGCGCCGGATGATACTCTCAAGGAGGGCTTCTATTATGTCCGGACAGTGGAGCCTGCGGACACGGCGGCTTTCCCTGCGGACACCTCCGTCTATATCAATTATATCGGCCGCAGGCTTGACGGACAGGTCTTCGACACTAATATAAAGGATACCGCCAAGCTCTACGGACTCTACGACAGCTCCGCCAAATACGAGCCTGTGGAGATAGTGTGGGGTGAGGAGTATGAGGACCTGAGGATGAGATCCTCGTCGGACTCAAGTTCGGATGAGGGCTCGCAGATGATAGACGGCTTCTCCTATGCCCTATGGAACATGCGCAGCATGGAGAAGGGAACCGCCCTTTTCACGTCCGGGCTCGGCTACAGCTCGTCCGGCTCCGGATCCAAGCTGCCCGGCTATTGTCCGCTGCGCTTCGACATCGAGATGGTCGAGGTTGAGGAAGAAGATTAGTTAGTAAGTAGTAATTATATGTCTTATGTCAATTCCGCCGCTCCGACAGAGCTCGGAACGGAAAAAATCGGTAAACTCCTGAAGATGTATGCGGTCCCGGGCATCATAGCCCAGACCGCTGCTTCGTTGTATAATATGGTCGACAGCATCTATATCGGCCATATTCCCGGGGTGGGCGCGGACGCCATAAGCGGACTTGCCGTGACCTTCCCGCTGATGAACCTGTCGGCCGCGATGGGCACGCTCGTGGGCGTGGGCGGCATGACCCTGATATCCGTGCTTCTTGGCCAGAAGAACTATGATTCGGCCAAGAAGGTGCTCTCGAACGTGTTTGCGCTGAACCTGATTATAGGAATAGTGTTCTCTGTGATCACCCTGTCTTTCCTGGATCCGATACTCTATTTCTTCGGCGCCAGCGACAACACCATCTTCTATGCCAGGGAGTACATGCGCATCATCCTGTTCGGAAACGTGGTCACGCACCTGTATTTCGGATTCAACGGCCTGATACGTTCGTCCGGACATCCGAAGACTGCCATGGGACTGACCCTGTTCACGGTAATTTCGAACGCGATACTCGACCCCATCCTGATATTCGGCTTCGACATGGGCATCAAGGGCGCCGCGATAGCAACCGTGGCCTGCCAGCTCGCCGCCTTGCTCTACACTTTCAAGTTCTTCTCCGACAAGACAAGGCTGCTGCATTTCACGAAGCCTGTGCTCCAGATAGACAGCAGGATAGCTGGGCAGTGCTTCGCAATCGGCGTCGGCCCTTTCCTCATGAATGCGGCGTCCTCCATCATCGCGATGATGATCAACCAGCAGCTCGCGAAATACGGCAGCGACATGGCGATAGGCGCCTACGGTATAGTGAACCGCGTGACCACCTTCTTCATCATGATCTGCATGGGCTTCAACCAGGGTCTCCAGCCTATTGCGGGCTATAACTACGGAGCAAGGCTGTACCACAGGGTCAAGGAGGTGTTCATCATGACGGTCAAGTGGGAGGTTCTGGTTACCACTCTCTGCTTCCTCGTGTCGATGTTCATACCGAGGGTGGCCGTCGGGCTGTTCACCAATGATGCCGAAATGATAGACATGGCCTCGAAAGGATTGAGGGTGATGAACATCTGCGTGGCCGTGGTCGGCTTCAACATAGTGGCCGGCAATCTCTTCCAGTGTCTCGGAATGGTGCGCACCGCGATAGTGCTGTCGCTTTCGCGCCAGCTGCTCTGCCTGCTTCCGTTCCTGTATCTGCTGCCTCTCTGGTTCGGCATCAAGGGTGTATGGATAAGTTTCCCCGTCGCCGACCTCATCAGTACCGTGCTTGCGGCGATTTTCGTGATGCGCCTGATGCGCAAGTTCGACAGGCTGAAGGACGGAGACGATTCTTCAATACTCGGAAGTGCAATCAAATAATTGCTTGAAATATGGAAAACAGGATAATAATAAACATAGGCCGTCAGTTCGGCAGCGGCGGCAGGACCATAGCCAGCATGATAGGGGAGAAGCTCGGCATAGATGTCTATGACAGCGAGCTGGTGCTCAAGGCTGCTGAACGCAGCGGAGTGAAGCCGGAGTTTTTCAGGCACAACGACGAGAAGAAGCGTTTCTTCACTCTCGGCTATGCGCAGAACGCCATCAACGACGAGGGGCTGTTCAAGATTCAGAGCGACACCATACGCGGAATCGCGGAGAACGGCAGCGCCGTGTTCGTGGGACGCGCCGCCGACTATGTGTTGCGTGACATGAAGTGCCTCGACGTGTTCGTCTGCGCTCCGCTCGAATGGCGCCGGCAGCTGGTCGCCGAACGTTCGAAGCTCTCCTCCGAGGAGGCCGAGAAACTGATCCAGAAGAAGGACAAGGCCCGCGAGAGCTGGTACAACTTCTTCACCTTCGGCAACTGGGGCGTAGCTTCGAATTACGACCTCTGCCTCGACTCCTCCATCCTCGGTCTCGAGGGCTCTGCCGATTTCATCATCGAGTTTGCGCGCAGGGAAGGGTTGCTGTAGGCATTGCCGTATACCTGGCTCCATCCGGCAAGTCCGTTCAGTCGGATTGCAAGGCTGCCGGTCGCAGTGGATTTGCAATCCGCCACCCCATCGGGGCAGGTGAAAAATTGTGCGCCGCGCACTGAAGCCGGCAATGGTTTTGGAATACGGCTACACCGAGAAATTGTGATAGTGCGGGCCGAAGCGGGCGAAGGCTTCGCGGTCGAGCGCCTCGCGGTCGTCGGGGTGGGCGATGCCGATGAGCAGCTTGGCCCTTTCCTGCAGGCTCCTGCCGTAGAGGTCCACAGCCCCGTATTCGGTCACGACCCAGTGTGCGTCCGCGCGCGGGGTCACGACTCCTGCGCCGGCGTTGAGCTCGGCCACTATCTTGTTCTTGCCGTTCTTGGTGCGGGAGGCGAAGGCGGTGATGCTCTTGCCGCCCTCCGACATGGAGGCTCCGCGCACGAATTCCAGCTGTCCGCCGGTGCCGCTGAAGATGCGCGTGCCTATCGAGTCGGCGCAGATCTGCCCCGTGAGGTCCACCTCGGTGGCGGAATTGATGGCTTTCATGTGGGGGTTCTGCGCTATCACGAAGGGGTTGTTGGTGTATTTGATGTCCCTCATGTTTACGGCGGGGTTGTGGTCGATGAAGGAGTAGACGTCCTGCGAACCGAGCAGGAAGGAGGCCACGACCTTGCCGGTATCGAGCTTCTTGCGGCTTCCGTCGATGACTCCGCTCTTTATCAGCTTCAGCAGCCCGTCAGCGAACATCTCGGTATGCAGTCCGAGGTGCCTGTGATCCGAGAGCTGGGCCGCCAGGGCGTTCGGGAGCGCGCCTATGCCCATCTGGATGCAGTCGCCGTCCTCCACGAGCGCGGCGCAGTTCTTACCTATCAGAATCTCGGTCGGAGTGGGTTCCGCGAAGGCTGCGGTCACGAGCGGGGTGTCGTCCCTTACAAGATAGTCGAACTGGCCGAGGTCCAGCAGATCTCCGTAGGCGAACGGCACGTTGGGGTTCATGACGCCTATTACGAGTTCCGCCGATTCCACGGCGGCCACCGAGCAGTCTACCGAGGTGCCGAGGCTGACCTTGCCGTTCTCGTCGGGAAGGGATACGTTGACCAATGCGGCTCCGAGCCTGATGTGTCCGTCGCGGTAGAGCTTCTGGCTCTCGCCGAGGTGCACCGGCAGGTAGTCGGCATAGCCTCCGTTGACGTTTTTCCTGACGTTGGGGCCCACGAAGAAGCCCTGTTCGAAGAAGATTCCTTCGTATGCGGGGTCGCTGTAGGGCGCAGGGCCTTCGGTATGGAAATGATGGAAACGGAGGTCTGTCACGTCTCCGGCGTCGGCCCTGCGGCAGAGCGCCCGGATCAGGCAGTGCGGAACGCTGGCGACGCTGCTGAGGTGGACATGGCAATGCGACGGAATGTGGCTCACGGCCTCGTCGGCTGAGGCATATTTCGGAGTTTTCATCGGGCGTAAAATTTCTTTAATTTTGCACCCGGCAAAGATAATAAAATAAACTGCAAACCGAGAGCAGTGCTGAACTTGTTCAGGCAATGCCGAGGCGCAGCGTGATTGTAAACGAAGTTTAAAATATGCATACGAAAGAAGAAAAACTGTCGGCATTCGGCCGGCTTCTCGATGTGATGGACGAATTGCGCGTGCACTGCCCCTGGAATGCCGCGCAGACCATGGAGTCGATACGGCCGATGACCGAGGAGGAGGTTTATGAGCTCAGCGACGCGATAGTCCGCCGCGACGACCACGATATCTGCAAGGAAATCGGCGACCTGCTGTATCATCTGGTGTTTTACGCGAGAATCGCCCAGGAGCGCGGCGCGTTCGATATCGCCGACTCCCTGGACGCCGAGTGCGAAAAGATGATTTTCCGCCATCCCCACGTGTTCGGTGACGAGAAGGACAGGAAGATGACCGCCAAGGAGATAGCTGACACCTGGGAGCTCGTCAAGGCAAAGGAGAAGGACGGCAATAAGACCGTGATGGCGGGAATCCCCGATGCGATGCCGGCAGTGCTCAAGGCCATGTCGATGCAGGAGAAGGCTCGGGGCTGCGGCTTCGACTGGGAGAGGCGTGAGGACGTGTGGGCCAAGGTGGAAGAGGAGTTCGGAGAGGTCAGGGAGGCCTGTGCGGAAAAGGACGGAGACCATGTGGAGGAGGAGTTCGGCGACCTGCTGTTCGCGGTGATCAATGCCGCCAGGCTCTACGGGGTCGATCCCGAGAAGGCCCTGGGACGGACGTGCGGCAAGTTCCGCAGGCGCTTCGACTACGTGGAGACCGCCGCCAGGTCTGTCGGCCGCGGGCTGGCGGACATGAGCCTAGGCGAGATGGACGCCCTCTGGGACGAGGCCAAGTCCAGGGGACTGTAGCCTTTTGCCACCGCCAGTCGAAGAAATTTTTTGAAAAGAGCCGAACTGCACCTAAATTTGCAGATTGTGCAAAACTGAAACCATGGCAGAATATAGAATAGTAGAGGTACTTGACAGGCGCGGACTGCGCAAGTTCATAAAGTTCCCGGATGAGCTCTACCGGAATTGTCCCCAGTACGTGCCCGCCCTGCATTCCGACCAGAAGAAATCCCTGACGAAGTGCGCGTCGCTTTCATATTGCAGCCGCAAGCTCTGGCTCGCGCTCGATTCCGGCGGCAAGGTGGTCGGACGCATCTGCGGCATGATCAACCCCCGCTACAACGAGCGCTTTTCGAAGAAGCGCGCCCGCTTCGGATGGTTCGACTGCATAGACGATTTCGAGGTTGCCGAACTTCTGATCGGAACGGCTGAAAAATGGGCGAAGGCTCAGGGCATGACAGAAATCCACGGACCGCTCTATTACAACACCCTGGGAAAGCAGGGCATGCTGGTAGAGGGCTACGAGAACATCCCTCCCTTCAACTGCATCTACAACTATCCCTACTACAACGACTTCGTGACCCGTCTGGGCTTTGTGAAGGAGTGCGACTGGGTGCAGTACAAGATGGTCGCGGACCACGGGGTGCCCGACAAGACCCGCAGGGTGGCGAAAATCGTGCAGGAGCGCTACAACCTGCATTTCGGAAGCATAGACAAGCTCAAGAAGGATCCCGAACAGGTCAGGAAGTTCTTCAAGATGTACAACGACAGCTTCTCCGAAGTGGTCTACAACTTCATCCCCTTCACCAGGGAGGAGATAGACGAGGAGGCGAAGTCGGTGATGTCCTTCATCTCCGACAAGGCCAGCTGCCTGCTGATGGACGAAAACGACGAGCTGGTGGCCTTCGGAATTTCCTTCCCCAGCATCTCCAAGGCTCTGCAGAAGGCCAAAGGGCACCTGTTCCCCTTCGGCTGGATACACCTGCTGCGTGCGCTGAACAACTACGAGACCACCGACCTCATGCTGAACGGCGCCGTACCCGAATGGCAGCACAAGGGCGTGTCGGCGGTCTATTATCTTGAAATGGCCGACAAGTCCAAGAAGATAGGCAGCAAGTGGGCGATTTCGAACCCCCAGATAGAGTCCAACAGCGCGGTGAACATCTGGAGCAGCTATGAGCACGAACTCTACATGAGGCGCCGCTGCTACATCAAAACAATAGAATAAAATATGGCAGACAACAATACTTTACTGGACAAGGTGCTGTCGCTGCAGGACAAGTTCCAGCAGCTTCAGAACGAGCTGTCGAGCCCCGAGGTGATGTCGGACATGAAGCGTTACGTGCAGCTCAACAAGGACTACAAGGAGCTGGAGCCCATCATCAAGGCCGGCAAGGAATATGAGAAGATGGTCAACGACCTCGCTTCGGCCAAGGACATACTCGTGAACGAGAAGGACGATGAGCTGCGCGAGATGGCCAGGGCCGAAATCGCGGACATAGAGGCCAGGATTCCGGACAAGGAGCAGGAAATCAAGCTGCTGCTCATTCCCGCCGACCCCGACGACGGCAAGAACGCGATTGTCGAGATACGCGGTGGCACCGGCGGCGACGAGGCGGCGATTTTCGCCGGAGACCTTTTCCGTATGTACCAGCATTTCGCCGAATCGCGCGGATGGAAGGTCGAAGTAACCGACCAGACGCCCGGCACCTCGGGAGGCTTCAAGCAGGTAGTGTTCAAGCTGTCCGGCGGCGACGGAGTCTACGGAGTGATGAAATACGAGTCAGGAGTGCACCGCGTGCAGAGAGTCCCCCAGACCGAGACCCAGGGCCGCATCCAGACTTCGGCGGCATCGGTGGCAGTGTTCCCCGAGGCCGGAGAGTTCGACGTGGACCTCAGCTGGGACGACATACGGCTCGACCTCTTCTGCTCTTCCGGCCCCGGAGGACAGGGCGTGAACACGACCTATTCTGCAGTCAGGCTCACGCACATTCCCACGGGCCTCGTGGTGCAGTGCCAGGAGGAGCGTTCCCAGATCAAGAACAAGGAGCGCGCCTTCGAGGAGCTGCGTACCAGACTCTACAATCTCGAGCATCAGAAGTATCTCGACGGTATCGCCGCCAAGCGCAAGACCATGGTCTCGACCGGCGACCGCTCCGCGAAGATACGCACCTATAACTATCCCCAGGGCCGCGTGACGGACCATCGCATCAACTGGTCGATGTACAACCTGCCTTCGTTCATGGACGGGAATATCCAGGAATGCATAGACCAGCTGCAGATAGCCGAGAACGCCGAACGCCTCAAGGAAGCAGGCGAGAATTAAGTGGGATTGCCTGCGGTTGCAGTCAGCTGCAGCCGCATCAGCGGCCCGGTGGAGCGTCGGCGAGATTTGTTTTGCAAATCGAAGCAGCGTAGCCGGCGGCCGAAGCGAACCTTCCAGACTTGACGCCAACCGGCCATATCACCCACGAACAGGCTTTTCCCGCCTGTGAGGGGTGTTTATGGCCGGCTGGCGTTTGTTTTCAGAGGGGAGGATACAGTTTGGGCGAGGCAACAGCCTCGCCCAAACTGTTCAGACCTTTCTGAAAGCCACACAGGCGTTGTGCCCTCCGAAGCCGAATGAATCGCTGAGACCGAGGCTGACATCGGCCTTCACGGCCTTGTTGGGCGTGTAGTCAAGGTCGCACTCGGGATCCGGCTCGTCCAGGTTGATGGTGGGAGGAATCACTCCTTCCTGGAGCGCGAGCACAGTGGCTACGGCCTCAATGGCTCCCGTGGCCCCGAACATGTGTCCGTGCATCGATTTCGTGCTGCTGATATGGCACTTGTACGCGAAATCCCCGAACGCCAGCTTGTACGCCTTGGTTTCGGTCACGTCGTTGAGCAGGGTTCCGGTTCCGTGCGCATTGATGTAGACATTGTCGTGCGAAGGGTCGAATCCGGCCTGTTCCAGAGCTATCCTTATGCATTCCGCCTGGGTGGAGCCGTCCGGACGCGGTGCGGTGGCGTGGTACGCGTCGCAGGTGCTTCCGTAGCCGACGACTTCGGCGTAGATGTGCGCTCCCCTGGCGAGGGCGTGTTCATAGTCTTCCAGAATCATGACGGCCGAACCGTCCGCCATCACGAATCCGCCGCGGTTGCGGTTGAAGGGCAGGGAGGCGTATTTGGGGTCCTCCGCCCTGGTCAGCGCCTTGGCGTTGGCGAAACCCGCGATTCCTATCGGAATCGTGCAGTGGTCGCTTCCTCCGGCGATGATTGCATCGGCGAAACCGTACCTGATGGCCCTGTAGGCTTCACCTATCGAGTGGGTGGAGGTGGCGCACGCGGTCACGATGTCGATGCACGAGCCCTGGGCGTTGAACTTGATGGCAATCTGCCCTCCGGCCATGTCGCTGATCATCGTGGGCACGAAGTTGGGCGAAATCCACTTGCCCGAAGGATCCTCGGTGAACTTCTCGACCTCGCGCTGTATGGTCTGGAAACCGCCTATGCCCGAACCTACGTAGGTGGCCAGGCGGGCAGGTTCGATGTTCTCGCCGGACACGAGCCCCGAATCCTTCATGGCCTGCCAGGCCGAGGCCATGGCGTAGACGGTGAAGGGATCCTGCTTGCGGATGAACGGCTTGTCCATGCCATACTCCTCCGGATTGAAGTTGCGCACCATGCCGCCTATCTTGACGGCGAGGTTCTCGGTGGGGTATTCGGTGATATGGTCGATTCCGCAGACTCCGTTGATAAGATTGTTCCAGAATGTGGTTACGTCATTGCCTATGCAGGAGAGAACTCCAAGGCCTGTTACTGCGACTCTTCTTTCCATAAGAACTGATATTGAAAAGGCAAAGGTATTAAAAAATTAATATATTTGTGCGCAAGAGCGATACGGATGATATCTTTGTTCGACAAGGTGCCGCGCTATCTGCTCGGCAGGAGAGAGCTGACATGGACCCTGGTTTTCACGGCCTTGTTCGCTTTCGTGTTCATGATGCTCAACATCCCGTTCTCCCGGAATCCGTGGCTCGGCGTCATAAGCGGAAGCTCTACGGTACTGCTGGTATGTTTCTTCCTCGCCTGCGTGATAATCGTCACGGTCAGCCGCATGCTGCTGTTCCGCATGGGATATCGGAGAGGGGTGAGCGTGCTCGGGTATGTGCTCTGGAGCCTCGGGGAGATGATCCTCGTCAGCCTGCTCTACACCTTCTTCACGGCGCAGGGGCGCAAGATAGGGCTTATAGACATCGGCGGGAGGACGATGCTGAAAGTGTTCTTCGAGAGCATGGTCTTCTCCTTCTGGTGCATGGGCGTCCCCTATCTGATTTCCTGCCTCTACCTGAGCCTTGTCGACAAGGGCAACACCATGCGGCTGACCGACTACGGCAATGTGGTGAGCGACGCCCCTGCCAAGCCCTACGAGGACAAGAAGATAACCCTTTTCGATAACAGCGGAGCCCTGAAGTTCTCGATAAGCTCGGGGAACCTGTATTTCATAGAATCCGATGACAATTACATAAAAGTCTGGTATTCCGACAGTTCCGGACAGATACGCCAGTATATGCTGCGCTGCCGTCTGAAGACTGTGGAGGACAGCTTCGCCGGAAGCGACCTGGTCCGCTGCCACCGCAAATACATCGTGAACATCACCAAGGTCAGGATACTCAAGGCGGAGAAGGAGGGCTACAGGATAAGTTTCGGCATCGACAGCATAGGGACTATCCCGATATCAAGGACATACGAACAGAACGTGCTTGCGCGTTTCAACTCAAAAACTTCATAGACATGTGGCAAAGGATTCAGACACTCTATCTTTTCATCTCCACGGTGCTCATAGCGCTGCTCTTCTTCTGTGACAAGGCGGAAGGAGTTTCATTCACGGAATATTTTCCGTATCTTGTATTCATAATCGTCATAACCCTGCTCAACGTCCTGGCATTGACAACCTACAGGTTCAGGGTGTTCCAGATGAGGACGGCGGTACTTTCCGCGCTGGTGACCATCGCGTTCCAGATATGGCTCGCGGTCGATTTCTTCACCTTCGGAAAGACCGATGACTTCCATATCACGGCGGTGTTCCCCATAGCCGCTGTGATACTTGACTTCCTCGCGGCGAGAGGAATCTTCGCCGACGAACTCATGGTCAGGAGCGCCTCGAGGCTGAGGCCGGCCAAGCGCAAGGGCGGGACAGGCGGAAACACTAAAACTACAAAGTCATGAGAATCGCAGAATCAGAACTCATCATCAACGGAGACGGCTCCGTGTTTCATATCCACATCAGGCCCGAGCAGCTTGCCGACAACGTGATACTGGTCGGCGACCCCGGCAGGGTGGAGATGTTCAGGCCCCTGCTCGACAGCATCGAGGCCGAGGGCGCGTCCAGGGAATTCGTGTGGATTACCGGACGCAGCGGCGGCAAGAGGTTTACCGTGCTCTCCACCGGAATAGGCACCGACAACATCGACATCGTGATGACCGAGCTGGACGCACTGGCCAACGTGGATTTCAGCACCCGGGAGGTCAGACCCGAGCACCGTACTCTCAATATCCTGAGGATAGGGACATGCGGCGCGATACAGCCGGAAATTCCCCTCGGTTCGTTCATCTTCTCCCATATCTCCATCGGATGCGACGGACTGCTCAACTGGTATGAGGGCAGGGACAGTATCGCCCTGCTGGATTTCGAGGAGGCCTTCAAGAAGCATGTGCACTGGGACAGGCACCTTCCCGACCCTTATTTCGTCAGGGCGAGCGACAAGCTTATACGGAAGTTCGAGGATTGCACCGTCAAGGGCATGACCATCTCAGCCTCGGGTTTCTACGGGCCCCAGGGCAGGGTGGTGAGACAGGGGCTCGCCATGCCGGACATGCTTGCGGACTTCGAGAGTTTCGAGTACGGCGGCTACAAGATCACCAACTTCGAGATGGAGGGTTCGGCCCTCGCGGGAATGGCCGCGAAGCTGGGACACAACGCGGGGACCGTGTGCTGCGCAATCGCGCACCGCTACCTCAAGGATGCGAACACCGACTACAAGCCGAAGGTCAACGAACTGGTTAAGCTGGCGCTGGAAAGGCTGGCCGACTGACGGCCTTTTCAGCTTGCCAGGCCTGAAGAGGAAATAAGGTTGGTGAGCTGTTCGCCGATGGCCCCGACTATCTCCTCGGTAATCACCACAGGCGCATGCTCCGTGAAATCATGGAGCATGCCTTGTTTTTCCATGTGCTCCTGAAGCCCGTCGTACGCGATTCCGTGCTGTCTGAGGTAGGTGGAGCTCACGGTTGTCCTTGACAGGATTATCGCCAGGAGCAGGTGCGCGCTGCGTATGGTCGAACTGCCGAACCTGAGGGCCTGGTATGCGGACATCTTTATGGTCTCCGCCGCAGCTTTCGTAGGGTGTACCGAATCCGCTTCGCCGAGAGCCGCCGGCTCGTCCCGGAAGACGAGCTCGTCTATCCTGAGCTTCATGTCGTCCAGGTCAATGCCTGAGTCGAGCAGCGCCTTGCAGGCGTTGTTGTGCCTGTCGCGCAGCAGGCCCAGCATCAGATGGTCCACGCCGGCTGTCTTCCAGCCGGTCCGCAGGGCCTCCTCCGCGGCAAATCCGAGGATGTCGTGCATCTTGCTTGAGAAGAGGATTTTCATGGCTCAAAATCAAAGCAAAAGTAGCAAATAATTCGGATTTTTATCCTAAATTTGCATGATTGGATAATTGTGGAATATAGATTTTTATGGATAGTGAGGTAAAGAATCCTGAAGAGATTCAGGAAGAAGCGGTGGGAATAATCGAGCCTGTCGAAATCGACCAGGAGATGCGCACGGCCTACATCGACTATTCGATGTCGGTCATCGTTTCGCGTGCCCTGCCCGATGCCCGCGACGGTCTGAAACCCGTGCAGCGCAGGGTGCTTTTCGGAATGGACGGGCTCAATCTAGGCTATGGCGGACAGACGAAGAAGTCCGCCCGTATCGTGGGTGAGGTGCTTGGTAAGTTCCATCCCCACGGAGACTACAGCGTGTACGACGCGATGGCACGTCTCGCCCAGAACTGGAACCAGAGATATCCTCTGATATACGGACAGGGTAATTTCGGCTCTATGGACGGCGATCCCGTTGCGGCCATGCGATATACCGAGGCCAAGCTGGAGAAGCTTTCCGCCGAGGTCCTGGCCGACATTGACAAGGACACCGTCGACATGACGCTCAATTTCGACGACACCCTCGAGGAGCCCACGGTGCTGCCCACGAAGGCGCCGCTGCTGCTGCTCAACGGTTCGTCGGGCATCGCCGTCGGAATGGCCACCAACATGGCCCCGCACAATCTCGGCGAGTGCTGTGACGCGATTTGCGCTTTCATCGACAACCCGGACATCGACACCGCCGGGCTTATGGAGCACATCAAGGGTCCGGATTTCCCCACCGGCGGCATTATAATAGGCCGCCAGGGCATCATGGACGCCTACGGCACCGGCAGGGGCAGGATAGTCCTGCGCGCCAAGACCGAAATAGAGGAGCTTCCCGGCGGACGTGAGGCCATAGTCGTGACCGAGATTCCCTATATGGTCAACAAGGCCGAGCTCCAGTCCCGTATAGGGGAGATGGCGCGCGACAAGAAGATCGAGGGCATATCCGAGATACGCGACCTCTCCAACCGTAACGGAATACGCATAGAGTTCCTGCTCAAGAAGGATGCGAACGCGAACGTGGTGCTGAACATGCTCTTCAAGTACACCGCTCTCCAGAGCAGCTTCTCGATCAACAACGTGGCTCTCGTGAACGGCCGTCCCAGAACCTTGACCCTCAAGGAGATGATAGCCGTGTTCGTGGATTTCCGCCACGAGGTCGTGGTGCGCCGCACCCGCTTCGAGCTGAAGAAGGCTCAGGAAAGGGCGCATATCCTCGAGGCCCTGCTCAAGGCCATAGACATAATTGACGAGATTATAGCGACCATCAGGGCCAGCCGCACTCCGGACATCGCGAAGAGCTCCCTCATGGAGAAGTTCGGCTTCGACTCCGTGCAGGCCGCAGCGATAGTTGCGATGCGTCTCGGCCAGCTGACCGGACTTGAGAAGGAGAAGCTCCAGAACGAATATGACGAGCTGGAGAAGTTCATAGCCCGCTGCGAGCAGATACTCGCCAGCGACGAGGAGCAGCTTGCAATCGTCAAGCAGGAGTGCCGTGAGCTCAAGGCGAAGTTCGGCGACCCGCGCCGCACCGAAATCACCCTTTCGGAGGAGGAATTCAATCCCGAAGACTTCTACGCCGACGAGGATGTGGTGATAACGATTTCCCACCTGGGGTACATCAAGCGCACCCCTCTCGCGGAATTCCGTTCCCAGTCCAGGGGCGGTGTCGGCAGGAAGGCCAGCGCGACCCGCGACGAGGACTTCATAGAGCACATCTACGTTGCGAACATGCACTCCACGATGCTGTTCTTCACCGACAGGGGAATGTGCTACAGGCTCAAGGTCTACGAGCTGCCCGAAGGTTCGCGCACCTCGAAGGGCAGAGCCGTGCAGAACCTGCTGAGCATAGACACCGGTGACAGCATAAAGACATATCTGAACGTGCGTTCCATCGAGGATCCCGAGTATACAGAAAACCATTACGTGACGCTCGTGACCCGGAAGGGAACCGTCAAGAAGACCACACTTACCGAGTATGCCAACAGGCGCAGCCGCAACAAGGGCATCATCGCGGTCAACGTGCGCGAGGGCGACGAGCTGCTTGACGCTCTGCTGACCGACGGCGGATGCGAGATCATGATTGCCGCGAAGAACGGACGCTGCTGCCGCTTCAACGAGAACGACATCAGGGCTATGGGCCGCAACTCTTCGGGCGTCAGAGGCATATCCATAGAGGATGACGACGAGGTCATAGGAGCTATATGCCTGAATCCTTCGGCCGAGGATGCATCGGAAAGCACGGTGCTGGTGGTCAGCGAGAACGGCTACGGCAAGCGTTCGGATCCCGGTGACTACCGCATCACCTCAAGGGGTGCCAAGGGCGTCAAGACCATCGACATCACCGCGAAGACAGGCAAGCTCCTGGCAATCAAGAACGTGACCGGTGAGAACGACCTGATGATCATCACGAAATCGGGGCTTACGATCAGGATGCACGTCTCCGAAATCAGGGTTTCCGGCCGTGCCACGCAGGGAGTCCGCCTGATCAATATCCGCGAAGGAGACTCGATAGCCGCCGTGTCATCCGTGGCGAGGGAGAATGACGCCGAGGCTGAAGCGGTGGCTGATGAGCCGGCGCAGGAGCAGTAAGGACATAAAGTAATACTTAGTGAATATCTTGATTATGAAAAAGTTGTTTTTTGTTTTGGCCGTCGTTGCCTCGCTGCAGGCATTCGATGCTCAGGCTCAGGTGAAGACTCCTGCAGCCGCCAAGTCGGCCGTGGAGAAGGCTGAGGCCACGACCGAGAATCCCAAGCAGAGCGCAAAGCCTGCAACCTGGGTCAAGTATGGCGATGCCCTTCTTGACGCCTACGATGCTCCTATCGGCAATGTCTGGATAGGCATGTCCCGTCAGGAGCTGGATATGCTCGGCGGTGGCGAGAGGCCTTCATCCGAGGAGGTCGTGGACCTTTCAGGCCGTCAGATGACCAAGCTCGTCTATGCGACGAAGAACCTCTATCTCAACGAGAACGGACAGCTTGAGGTAATCGAGGTGACCGTGCCCGTGGTCGAGAACGTGCTCGACAAGGCTCTCGAGGCCTTCACGAAGGCTGCTGAAGTCGATGCCAAGGGACAGAAGACCAAGGACATCACCGCAGGTCTGAGCTCAGTCGCCAAGAAGTATTCCGACGAGGCCTATAACGCCTTCACCCTCGGCAACGCCACCCTGTCGTCCGAGCTGTTCGAGAAGGCCGCCGAAGCCGCAGGAACCGCTCCTCTTTCACAGCTTGACACCAATTCCGTATATAACGCAGCGTTCACCGCACTTTCTGCCGGAAACTATGAGCGCGCCAAGGTATTCTATGAGGCCTGCCTCGCAAGCAATTACTACGGCGAGGGCGGAGAAGTCTTCTCAAGGCTTGCCGAAATCGCCGAGAAGGACGGGGACAAGGCTGCGGGCAAGGATTATCTCGAGCAGGGATTCGCAATGTTCCCCCAGAGCCAGAGCATACTCGTGGGCCTCATCAACTACTATGTGACGAACAACGAGGATCCCGAGCGTCTCTTCGCCCTTCTTGACGAAGCCAAGAAGAACGAGCCCAACAACGCTTCCCTCTACTATGTGGAAGGAAACATCCGTGTGCAGCTCGGTGACGGCGACGCAGCACTCGCTGCATACAGGAAGTGCGCCGAAATCGATCCCAACTACGCTTACGGCTATATCGGAGAAGGCATCTACTACTATGAGCTTGCAGTCGAGCTTCAGAACGAGGCTTCCGAAGAGCTTGACGATGCGAAGTACACCGCTCTGATGGGTGAGTTCGAGACCGCCCTCAAGTCCTGCATCAAGCCTTTCGAGACCGCGTTCGAAATGAGCACCGATCCCGAAATCAAGGCGTCCATCGCGGAATATCTCAAGAACGCAAGCTTCCGCTTCCGTTCAGAGGGCCCTGAATATCAGGAGATGTACGACAAGTACGCCAACTACAATCCCGCCAACTAGTCGCGGATGCCCGTCGCCTCCCTGACTCTGTCGAGGGTGGCGGTCATATTGTCGAAATCCGAAGGAGTGAGCCAGTCTTTACGGCGACTGGCCCACTCTTTCGCGAATATGGTGCTGTAGTTGTCCGACAGCATGCCCGGAAGGCAGCACCAGGTGAAGTCCAGCTCGGGTTCCAGCATCTTTTTTTCGCCGGTACGGCTGTCGTTGACGAAGCGCAGGGTGACGGCGAGCCCCAGCCTCGTGTTCCTCGCGCTCATGTTGGATACGACGTTGCCGGTGGAATATATCACCGGCCTCCCTTTGATGTGCACGGTGTCCTGCACCACATGGGGGTGCGAGCCTATTATGGCGTCAGCTCCGTTGTCTATCAGCCACTCCGCCCACTCTTCCTGGACCGGGTCGTGCGTGAGGCTGTATTCCGTGCCCCAGTGGGGCAGCGCTATGATGAAGTCGGCTCCCTGCGATTCTGCGGCCCGGATGTCCCGCAGCACATCGTCCCTGCGCATGTAGCTGATATCCGGCCATTCCTTTCCCTTGCCCCTGTTGGTGCCGTAGGTGAAATTGACCAGCGCTATTCTGACGCCCTTCCCGAGCAGCATCAGCGGATTGTTACGGGCGTCGTCGAGGCTGTCAGAGGCGGTGCCGGTGTACTTCGTCCCGAGGCGTTCGCGCAGCCCGGAATAGACTTCGAGTGTCCTCCGGAGCCCTCCGCTCCCCCTGTCGAGTATATGGTTGTTGGCGGTCAGGAATATGTCGATCCCGCAGTGCCCTGCAAGTATGAAAGCTATGCTGTCCGGGGCGGAGAATGCGGGATAGCCGCTGTAGGGTTCGCCTCCGAGGCTGAATTCCAGGTTGGCGGCAGTGAAGTCTGCGGAACGCATCTTCTGCGCGACATGCTCCAGGAATCCGCTGAACTCATGGGAAAGCTGGCGTTCGTGCAGCATCACGTCTCCCATGACCATCAGGCTGAGCGTGTCCGTCCTGCCGAGCGGCTCGGCGCAGCTGAATACGGTCCTGACCGCAGGTCCCGGATCCCGCAGTGCAGGGCGGTCCTGTGTCTGGGCTGCGGTTCCGGCGGCCAGGAGCAGGGCGATGACGGACAATGCGGCTTTTCCCATAAACACAAATATAAAACTTTTATTAATTTTGCATCCGATGAGGAATTGCCGTTTCATATTGTTGCTCTGCCTTATGCTTCCGCTTCTCGGAGGCTGCGATCTTTTCCGGAAGATGGCCGGACGCCCCACTTCCGACCAGATAGAACGGAAAAGGGCCATGATTGAAGGCGAGCTTGCCGCGCACAGGAGCAGGCTGGATTCCCTGGATGCCGTGCAGAAGGGGATTTCCGATTCCCTGGCGGTCCTTGACTCGATACGGATGTCGGACGACGCGCTCATTGAAGTGCGCCGGCTTGCCGAGGAGTCAAGGCTGACCCTCGGCTATCGCTACTATATAGTGACGGGCACTTTCGGAAAGCTGCAGAATGCGGAGAATCATGCCTCCGCCATGGAGGAGAAAGGCTTCCGTGCGGTGCTTATCGCATACGCCAACGGTTTCACGGCCGTCGGTATATGCCCCACTGACGACATTTCAGAGGCTTACTCTTCCCTGCGGAAGGTCAGGGAAGGCGGTGTCTGTCCGGACGCGTGGATTCTAGACAACCGTTGATGGGAGTTATGATCAGGATAGCAGTGTTCATACTTGCCCTGCTTGCCGGAACGGCGGCGCAGGCCCAGTTCCGTGATTCGGACTGGAGGGACCTCAATGACAGCGAGACGGTGAGGTCCATGAAGGAACAGGTGGCCTTCCTTTCGTCTGCAGCCATGGAAGGACGCAAGGCCGGCTCGGAAGGCGAGAAGGCCGCCGCCATATACATTACCGAACAGCTAAGGGAGAGCGGGGTCGATGTCCTGAGCGGTGCCGAGGGCGATGTCTTCGGCATACGGCAGGAGAACGGGGACACCCTGACCTCCCGCAACGTGGTGGGATTCATCCCGGGATATGACCCGGAACTGAGGGACAGTTACATCGTCATAGGCGCCAGGATGGACAATCTCGGCACTTCCACCGTGACCGTGGACGGCGAATCCAGGGAGAAGATATTCTACGGGGCCAACGGCAACGCCTCCGGCCTCTCCATGCTGCTGCAGCTCGCAAGGAAGCTGAACACCAACAGCGTGCTTCTGAAGCGTTCGGTGCTTCTGGTCGCTTTCGGAGCTTCGGTCGACCTGGGCGCGGGGTCGTGGTATTTCCTCAACCGCTCCTTCCCGGATGTCGGGAACATCGACGCGATGATCAATCTCGACATGGTGGGCACCGGCTCCAACGGCTTCTATGCCTATACCGCTTCGAATGTCGACCTGAACGCCATGATAGAGAAGCTTTCGGTTTCGCTGCAGCCCGTGCAGCCCGAGATAGTGGCGCTCGAACCCGTGAATTCCGACCACAGGATGTTCTATGCCAAGGAGATTCCGTCAGTGTTCTTCACGACGGGCATGTATCCCTGGTACAATACCGACAAGGACACTGCGTGGACCCTGGAATACGAGTGGATGGAGCGCGAGCTGGAATATGTCTACAATTTCACCCTGGAGCTTGTGAACGGGGAGGCCCCGGACTTCCGCGAGACCGACGAACGCGGACGCAGCTTCCGCGACGACAGTTCGATAGTGCCGTACAGCGAATGTGACGTGAAGCCCGCCTTCCTCGGCTCCACCGACCCTTCGGCCTTCCTCAGCAAGTGGGTCTACGTCTATCTGAGGTATCCCCAGGAGGCGGTTGACAAGGGAATCCAGGGCCGCGTGCTGGTCAATTTCGTGCTGGACGAGAAGGGAAGGATGACTGACGTGCGGGTTGTCAGGGGAGTGGACGAACTGCTGGATGCGGAGGCGGTGCGCGTGGTCAGCGCATCTCCGGACTGGCGTCCTGCGAGAGTGCGCGGGGAGAAGGTGAAATGCGAAATATCGATATATGTTGATTTCAAACTCGAAAGACGGTAAGATGGATTACGATTTCAAGGCAATAGAAAGCAAGTGGCAGGCGTATTGGGCGGCCAACAGGGAGTTCAAGGCGGACATCGACCCTTCCAGGCCCAAGTATTATGTGCTGGACATGTTCCCCTATCCTTCAGGGGCGGGTCTGCACGTAGGGCATCCCCTGGGCTACATAGCCAGCGACATCTTCGCCCGCTACAAGAGGCTGAAAGGCTTCAACGTGCTCCATCCCATGGGCTACGACGCCTTCGGACTTCCTGCGGAGCAGTATGCCATACAGACCGGGCAGCACCCCGAGGTGACCACGGAGCGGAACATCGCGCGCTACCGCAGCCAGCTGGACCGTATAGGATTCTCCTACGACTGGGACAGGGAGGTGCGCACCTGCGACCCCGGATTCTATAAATGGACGCAGTGGGCTTTCCTGAAGATGTTCGACAGCTGGTATGACCCGGCCCTGGACAAGGCCAGGCCAATTTCCGAGCTTGTGGACAGAATAGCGAAGGAGGGCTATGAGGACGTGACTCCCGAAGCCTGGGCCAAGGCCACGGAAAAGGGGAAGTCCGACATACTGATGAGATACCGCATCGCCTATCAGGGCGAGACCAGCGTCAACTGGTGCGAAGGCCTGGGAACGGTGCTGGCCAACGATGAGGTCAAGGACGGGCTCAGCGTCCGTGGAGGATATCCCGTGGTCCAGAAGAAGATGAAGCAGTGGCAGCTCAGGGTTTCGGCATACGCCGAGAGGCTGCTTTCCTCCCTGGATTCCCTGGACTGGAGCGATTCCCTCAAGGAGATGCAGCGCAACTGGATAGGCCGTTCGGAAGGCACGGAGATGGTCTTCGACACGGTATGCGGCGACAGGCATCTTCCGGTCACCATATTCACGACCAGAGCCGACACCATATTCGGGGTGACCTTCATGGTCCTCGCCCCCGAGAGCGAGCTGGTGGACAAACTGACCGACGACGCGCACAGGGCTGAGGTCAAGGCGTATGTGAAGGCGGCGGCCAAGAAGACGGAAAGGGAGAGGATATCCGAGACGAAGAGCGTCACGGGCGTGTTCACGGGCTCATACGGAATCAACCCCCTCAGCGGAAAGAAGGTTCCAATCTGGGTTTCCGAATATGTGCTTTCCGGCTACGGCACGGGTGCCATAATGGCGGTTCCGGCGCATGACAGCAGGGACTATGCCTTCGCGAAGAAATTCGGTCTTCCGATAATCCCGCTGATAGAGGGCTGCGACGTGTCGGAACAGAGCTTCGACGCCAAGGACGGCATAATGTGCAATTCCGGCTTCCTGGACGGCATGAGCGTGAAAGAGGCCATCGAGGCCGCCAAGGACTATGTGGAGGCTCACGGACTGGGCCGCAGGAAGGTGAACTACCGCCTGCGCGATGCCATATTTTCCCGCCAGCGCTATTGGGGCGAGCCCTTCCCTATATATTACAAGGACGGCATCCCCATGCCCCTCCCGGAGTCCGAACTTCCGTTGAGACTGCCGGAAATAAGCTCATACAAGCCCTCGGCAGACGGAGAACCCCCTCTTGCGAGGGCCGAGAACTGGACATACATGGGTTGTCCTCTCGAAAAGAACACGATGCCCGGCTTCGCCGGCTCCAGCGCCTACTACCTGAGGTATATGGACCCTCATGACGACGAGGCCCTCGTCAGCAGGGAGGCGAACGAATACTGGCGCAGCGTGGACCTTTATGTGGGCGGAACCGAACATGCAACGGGTCATCTCATATACTCGCGTTTCTGGAACAAGTTCCTGTACGACCTGGGCTATGTGTGCGAGGACGAGCCTTTCCGCAAGCTGATCAACCAGGGAATGATCCAGGGCCGCTCCAGCTTCGTCTACCGTGTGGTCGGCACGAACAGCTTCGTGTCAGCCGGTCTGAAAGACGGCTACGAGACCACCGAGATACATGTCGACATCAGTCTGGTGCACAACGACAGGCTCGATACGGAAGCTTTCAGGAAATGGCGTCCCGAATATGCGGATGCGGAATTCATACTGGAGGACGGCGAGTACGTCTGCGGCTGGGCTGTCGAGAAGATGAGCAAGTCGATGTACAACGTCGTGAATCCCGACGACATCTGCGACCGCTACGGGGCCGACACCCTGAGGCTCTATGAGATGTTCCTGGGACCCGTGGAGCAGAGCAAGCCATGGGATACCAAGGGAATCGACGGGGTCAACCGCTTCCTGAAGAAATTCTGGCGTCTCTTCTTCGACAGGGACTGCTGGGCAGTCAGCGATGAAAAGCCTTCTCCCGCCGAACTGAAGGTGCTGCACAAGCTCATAGGAAAGGAGCAGGAGGACATCGAGAACTTCTCGTTCAACACTACCATAAGCGCGTTCATGATAGCCGTCAACGAGCTGGGCGCAATGAAATGCTCCAAGCGTGCGGTACTGGAACCCATGGTCGTGCTGCTTTCGCCCTTCGCCCCCCACATCGCGGAAGAGCTATGGCACCGCCTCGGACATGAGGACAGCGTGACCTACGCCAGCTTCCCCGAATATGTTCCGGCTCTGGCCGCCGACGATACCGTGACCTATCCCGTCCAGTTCAACGGAAAGATGCGCTTCACGGTGGAACTCCCCAGGAGCGCCTCTCCTGCCGAGGTCGAAGCCGCCGTGCGCGGGATGGAGCAGACCGCCAGATGGACCGAAGGCAAGAATATCGTCAAGGTGATTGTCGTTCCGGGAAGGATAATAAACATAGTGATCAAATGAAAGGGAAAATACTGACGATACTCAAGGATTATCTGATTCTGACCATAGCATCCTTCATCTTCGCTGCGGCATGGGAATGCTTCATGATTCCCAACGGGATGTCGGCCGGCGGAATGATGGGCCTGTGCACTATAATCCAGTATGCCACAGCGGACCTGATTCCCGCCCAGGTGTCGTACATTGCGATAAACGCGGTCCTGATGATAGTCGCCGTGCTGGCGATGGGCATAGGTTTCGGATTCAAGACGATATGGTGCATACTTGCATCCACCTTCGCCATGAGCCTGATAAGCGGCATCGAGGTCCTGCATTCCCTCCCTGGAGAGTTCCTGTACATCGAGGAGAGGGTGCTGGTGCCCATAGTCGCCGGAGTGCTTGAGGCTACGGGCATCGGCCTGATTCTGAGATACGGCGGAAGCACCGGAGGCAGCGACATCGTGGCCCTGATGATCAACAAATACTGGCCCATCGCGCTCAGCACCACCTTCCTGATAATGGACCTCTTCATCTGCGCCGCCCTGCTGCTGCTGCCCGACAAGAACTTCTCCGACATGTGCTACGGTCTGGAGATGGTGGTCGTGTTCTCGTTCATGGTGGACATAGTTGTGGGAGGAAAGAAATCATCCTACCAGCTTTTCGTTTTCTCCGAGAAATACAAGGAGATAGCCGACCATATAATCTACAGGATGGGCAGGGGCGTGACCGTGCTCCAGGCCCAGGGATGGTACACCAAGAAGGCCAGGGAGGTGCTGATGATACTGATAAGCCAGAAGGAGCTTCCTTCGCTGAACAGGACAATAAAGGAAATTGACCCCCGCGCGTTCATGTCCATATCCGCGACCAACAATGTCTACGGCGAGGGATTCGAGGAGATGAAGACCGGAGTCAAGCTGAAAAAGAAAAAACACGATACGCAAGATGAACACTAGAAGTTTCCTGATTCATTTCAAGGAATACGCCCTGATCACCATCGGTCTTCTGGGCTACGTCATGGGATGGATTCTGTTCCTGATTCCGAACAACCTGATCGGAGGAGGGGTGGCCGGTATTTCGTCCATTATCCAGTACGCCACCGGGATACCGCTCGGATACCCTTATTTCATAATCAACGTCGCCCTGCTCATCACAGCCTTCTTCATCTTGGGGAAGGGCTTCGGAGGCAAGACCATCTATGCCATAGTGCTCACGGCCGTATGCCTCAACCTGGGCCAGGGCATAGTCCCCGAGGATATAATCGAGAACCTGGCGCTGAACAACGGCAAGCTGCTCTGCACCATAATGGGCGGAATACTCTCCGGCGTGGGCATTGGCGTGTCCATCTCCCAGGGCGGCAGCACGGGCGGTACCGACATAGTCGCGCTGATTATCAACAAGTACCGCAACGTCTCTCCCGGACGCATGATACTGCTGATAGACGTAATCATCATGCTGTCCTCCCTGCTGGTCCCTTCCTACATGGCGGACGGAACACTGATGCCGTGGGCGGAAAAGATCACGACCGTGGTGTACGGCTTCATCCTGGTGACTGTCAGCAGCACCGTGGTGGACCTCTATCTTTCCGGCTCGCGCCAGTCCGTCCAGGTCTTCGTCTTCTCCCAGAAATACGAGCAGATCGCCGATGCCATCACCAAGGATTTCCATCGCGGGGTCACGGTGCTGGACGGGAAAGGCTGGTATACCAAGCACAGCGTCCAGGTCCTGATGATCATAACCCGCAAGACTGACCTCGGCGTGCTGCTGAAATACATCAATTCCGTCGATTCGAACGCCTTCATCTCCGTCGCTTCGGTCACCGGGGTCTACGGCAAAGGCTTCGACATGATAAAAAACGGAAAAAAGAAAAAGGCCGATAGTTAAAAACATAAAAATATCGAATTGTAAAACCGTCTGCACAACCCTGCGGACGGTTTTTGCTTTATCTTTGCGAAAACGCTTAAATATGAAAAGACTGTTCAGGACGTATCACTTCTGGATTAAGATTCTGTCAGGGCTCTGCCTGGTTCTGTTACCCGTACTGTCACTCTCAGGTCTGCGGACATCCTCAGTCCTTACGGTCCTGGCTATGTCCGAAACCGGCGCCATCTCCATCCTGCTCATGCTTCCTCTTCCCGACGAAGACGCCCGGCAGGGCATGCTTTCCTCCGCCGTGCTTTTCTCGGTGCTGCTGTTTTGTCATTTTGTCGGGGTTCACGCCGGGTACGCCATTGCCTTCTGCCTGTTCGTGGTGCTGTTGAGAATGGTCTCCTGCTTCAGGCTGAGGTTCTCGGCGGGGCGTGCCGTGCTGAAGGCCCAGTTCGTCTGGTATGCCATGCAGAGCCATGTGAGGCTTATATATGCCTTGCTGCTCGGAGAGCTTGCCGGGCTTTCCGTCCTGCTTTCGGCCTCCGGCTGGGCAGCCGTGCCGGTGGCGCTGCTCGCCCTGATGTACGTCTTCCCTTTCCTGGAGTCCGCGCGCATACGCATCCTGCTTCTGGGCAGGGAGCGTGAGAGGACTGTCAGGCAGATGTTCTGCTGCGAGAAGCAGGACAGCGTGCCGCCCGACAGGCCGGACGGAAATGCGGCCATGTACGCTCTTTATGAAAAGGTGACGTGCATCATGGATTCGAAGCGGCCGTATCTGGACGAGGACTACAGCCTCAACGACCTGTCGTTTGCCGCATATACCAACAAGACCTATCTGTCCAGGACCATAAACGTCATGTCCGGAAAGAACTTCCGTCAGTTCATAAACTCGTACCGCATACGGTACTCGGTGGAGCTCATGAAGAAGAACCCCAGGCTCAGGATGGACGAGGTCGCGACGATGTCGGGCTTCCATTCCACTGTCACCTTCACGATGGCTTTCAAGGCCAACATGGGAGAGACTCCGGGGGAATATGCCCAGCGCCTCAAGTCTAATCTTGTCTGACACCTTTCCAGCTCCGTGGGGCCGGTATGCTCAGGTCCATGGGCGTCCTGCGTACGGGGTGTACGAAACTGATTTCATGTGACTGGAGGCAAATGCCTCCGTCGGGATTCGAGCGCGGGGCCCCGTATTTCAGGTCGCCCTTGATTACGCAGCCCATGGCGGCGAGCTGGCAGCGGATCTGATGGTGTCTGCCGGTGAGCAGCTCGATTTCGACCAGATGGTAGCGGTCGGTGTCGCAGAGCCAGCGGTAGTTGAGCTTCGCGAGCTTTGCGTCGGGGAATCTCTCCGGCCTGGGCAGCGCTCCGTCCCCCACTGGATAGGTCTTGTTCTGCTTCGTGTTCCGGTAGAGCCACTGTTCGAGGTGCCCTTCGCGCGGCTCGGGGGCGTCATAGCATAGCGCCCAGTATTTCTTGTGTATCTCCCCGTTCCTGAACATGTCCGAAAGACGTCCCAGCGACTTCGTCGTCTTCGCCAGGATGCAGATGCCGCTGACGGGCCTGTCAATCCTGTGGGCGGCGCCGAGGAACACCTTGCCCGGCTTGGCGTCACGCTGCGCTATGAAGGCCTTGTATGCGTCGGTGAGGCATTCGTCCCCCGTCATGTCGCTCTGTACGATTTCCCCCACCTTCTTGTTGACGACGAACAGGTGGTTGTCCTCGTAAAGTATCCTGCTCTCCAGATCCCGGTATTCTTCTTCGGTCAGTTTTCTGTATTCCATGCGGGCAAATATATGACATTTTGTCAGAAAAAGCGAATGGCAAAGCTTTTGATTGTAGAGTCGTGCCGCCGCAGGGTGCGGCGGCAGAGAAGTGAAATTGAAAAACAGATAGATACTATGGGAAAAATCATTGGAATCGACCTCGGCACGACTAATTCTTGCGTGGCCGTCATGGAAGGCAACCAGCCTACCGTAATAATCAACGACGAGGGTTCCCGCACGACCCCTTCAATCGTTGCGTTCACTGACAATGGCGAGCGCAAGGTGGGCAATCCCGCCAAGCGTCAGGCCATCACCAACCCGAAGAACACCGTGTTCTCCATAAAGAGATTCATGGGCGAGACCTACGACCAGGTAGGCAAGGAGATATCCCGCGTGCCCTATAACGTCGTGCGCGGCGAGAACAACACTCCCCGCGTGGACATCAACGGCAGAATGTATTCTCCCCAGGAGATTTCGGCCGTGATTCTCCAGAAGATGAAGAAGACGGCGGAAGACTATCTCCGCCAGGAAGTCACCGAGGCTGTCATCACAGTCCCCGCATACTTCTCCGATTCACAGCGGCAGGCCACCAAGGAGGCCGGAAAGATTGCCGGTCTCGAGGTGAAGCGTATCATCAACGAGCCTACGGCCGCCGCGCTGGCATACGGACTTGACAAGAAGAACAAGAACATGAAGGTGGCGGTATATGACCTTGGAGGCGGAACCTTCGATATCTCCATCCTCGAACTCGGTGACGGAGTTTTCGAAGTGAAGTCCACCAACGGCGACACCCATCTGGGAGGCGATGACTTCGACCAGGCCATCATCGACTGGCTGGCACAGGAGTTCGCCGCTGACAACGCCGGCATCGACCTCAAGAAGGATCCCATGGCTCTCCAGAGGCTTAAGGAGGCTGCCGAGAAGGCCAAGATAGAGCTGTCAAACGCCGCCAGCGCCGAAATCAACCTTCCGTACATCACCGCGCTTGACGGAGTGCCCAAGCACCTCGTGAAGACCCTGACCCGCGCGAAGTTCGAGGCTCTCTGCGACGACCTGTTCAACCGCTCCATCGAGCCTTGCCGCAAGGCTCTCGCGGATGCCCATCTCAATGCTTCCGACATTGACGAGGTGCTGCTCGTAGGCGGTTCGACCCGTATCCCCAAGGTACAGGAGCTCGTGAAGAACTTCTTCGGCAAGGAGCCCAACAAGAGCGTGAACCCCGATGAGGTGGTCGCTATCGGAGCCGCAATCCAGGGCGGAGTGCTCGCAGGCGATGTGAAGGATGTGCTTCTGCTCGACGTGACGCCTCTGTCACTCGGTATCGAGACTCTCGGTGGAGTCATGACGAAGCTCATTGACGCCAACACTACGATTCCCGTGCACAAGGAGCAGGTGTTCTCCACCGCAGCCGACAACCAGCCCGGCGTGGAGATCAAGGTTCTGCAGGGCGAGCGTCCGATGTCGAAGGACAACAAGCTCATAGGAGTGTTCCATCTCGACGGTATCGCCCCCGCACCGCGCGGAGTGCCCCAGATCGAAGTCTCCTTCGACATAGATACGAACGGAATCCTGAGCGTGTCCGCCAAGGACAAGGCTACGGGCAAAGAGCAGCACATCAGGATTGAGGCGTCCAGCGGACTCAGCGACGATGAAATCCGCAGGATGCGCGATGAGGCCAAGGCCAACGAGGAGGCCGACAAGCTCGAGAAGGAGAAGGCCGACAAGCTCAACAACGCCGACTCCATGGTGTTCCAGACCGAAAAGAACCTCAAGGACTACGGCGACAAGATTCCCGCCGAGAAGAAGGGCGCGATAGAATCCGCCTGCACGAACCTGAAGAAGGCCGTCGAGGAGAAGAATCTCGCCGACATCGACAGGTACCTGCCGGAGCTTGAGGCCGCATGGCATGCAGCTTCAGATGACATGGCCAAGGCTGCCCAGCAGCAGGGCCCTCAGAATCCGGAAGGTCCCCAGAACCCTCAGGGCGGACAGGGCGGTCCCCAGCCTGACTACGGGAACTGAAACTGACTGACTTGGAAAGAAGCCGACCGGCGTGAATGCCGGCCGGCTTCTGCGTTTTTACGGAGGATAAATTTGAAAATTGGCGGCGGATTGCTAAATTGGGGTCTGATGATAATCCGCCGGCCATAATTTATACAGAATATGAGAAGATTTGTTCCTGCTTTTGTCATTTCCGCGCTGCTGCTCCTGCTGGCATCGGCGGAATGTTTTGCGTGTACGGGCATAGCCCTGACTGCAACTGACGGCAGCCGAGTCGTTGCCCGGACGGTGGAATGGGCCGCGTCCCCCATGCAGTGCGGCTACGTGTTCGTGCCGCGCGGCTATCAGCTCCAGTCCCTTACCCCTGAAGGGCAGGACGGACTGAGCTTCACATCAAGATACGGCTATGTCGGCATCTGGACCGAATACGAGGCGATAGTGGTGGAGGGAGTGAATGAAAAGGGCCTGTCGGCAGGTCTGTTCTTCTTCCCCAACTACGGCAAATATCCGGATTTCGACGCTGCAAAGAAGTCCTCCACGCTGAGCGACATGCAGCTTGTGTCCTGGATTCTGTCGCAGTTCTCCACCATCGATGAGGTCAAGGAGGCCATATCCGGGGTGCGCGTTGCCGGACTCGACAGCCGCATAGGCACCGTGCACTGGAGAATCTCCGAACCCGGGGGCAGGGTGGTGGTGCTCGAATTCACCGGGGGCGAACCCCATTTCTATGAGAATCCGCTCGGCGTCCTGACAAATTCCCCCGGATTCGAATGGCAGATGCTGAATCTGAACAATTACGTGAACCTGGTTCCCGGCTCCGTGGGTGCCAACAGGCTCGCCGAAGGAGTTGTCCTGAACCAGTTCGGAGGCAACAGCGCCATGCTCGGCCTGCCCGGCGACTTCACCCCGCCCTCCAGGTTCGTGCGCGCCGCATTCTTCCAGACATCCGCTCCGGTATGGCCTACGGGCTTCGATACGGTGTGCCAGGCCTTCCATATCCTGAACAATTTCGATGTCCCTGTCGGAGTGCAGAGGGGCAGGAGCAACGTCTCCGCCGACGGCTCGCAGGAATATAATCCGGCCAACCTCCAGAGCGCGACCCAGTTCACTTCGGCGTCCGACCTGAAAGCCCTCCGCTTCTACTACAGGACGGCCTGGAATTCGAACATCCGTTGCATCGACCTCAAGGCCATTGACTTCGGCAAGGTGGCTTTCCAGAAGGCTCCTCTGGATCCTGATAACAGGCAGCCGGTCGAGATGGTGGCGGTCAAATAGTTCCTGCCGCACGATGCCGTACGATGCCGCTGGAGCGCCGTCCAGCCGTTCAGCCGGATTTGCGATCTGGCTGCCTGTCGCGGTAGGGCAGTAGATTTGTAATCCGCCGCAGATCCCGGACAGCGTTCTGACATAAACCGATGAAACCCGGCCATCGATGGCCGGGTTTCATCGTAAAATATCGCAGCGGTGATCTACTGCTCGTCCTGAAGGCGCAGATGCTGCACGTAGATGGCCTTCATCTTGGCCATGCGGCGCTTCATCGAGGGCTTCTCGAAGTTCTTGCGTGCGCGGAGCTCGCGGATAGCCCCAGTCTTCTCGAACTTTCTCTTGAATTTCTTCAGTGCGCGTTCGATGTTCTCACCTTCCTTTACTGGTACGATAATCATGCTTAATCACCTCCTTTTCTTATCGAGGTCGCAAAGATAGCAATTTATTTCAACATTGCAACAAAATCCTTCATGCCTTCCGTCGCGGTCTTGCGTATGTGGGTTATGCGCTTGTCGCTGACGGGCACGGACGCGGGGTCTATTATGTAGACGGGTGTGCCCGCTCCGGCGTAGCGGTAGAGCCCCGCCGCCGGCCATACCTGGAGAGAGGTGCCCACTATCAGGAGTATGTCGGCCTGCGAAACTATGTCTATCGCCTTCTCTATCTTGGGCACGGCCTCGCCGAAGAACACTATGTGCGGCCGGTACTGGGTTCCGTCCGGTGCAAGGTCTCCCAGCCTGATTTCGTTGTAGCCTATGTCGATTACGTATTTCTCCGAGAAGCCGTCCTCTTCGTTGCAGCTGTCCTCGGGGCGTATCTTGGTGAGCTCTCCGTGCAGATGCAGCACGTAGCTTGAGCCCGCCCTCTCGTGAAGGTTGTCCACGTTCTGGGTTATCACCTTTACGTTGCAGGAATCCTCAAGTGAGGCTATGAGCCTGTGGGCCTCATTGGGCTTTACGTCCTTGAGCTGGGCCCGCCTCGCGTTGTAGAAGTCCAGCAGCAGCCCCGGATTCTTCCTCCAGCCTTCGGCCGAAGCGACGACCATGGGGTCGTAGTTGTCCCACATCCCTCCGTTGTCACGGTAGGTGCTCAATCCGCTCTCGGCGCTTACCCCTGCGCCGGTGAGTACTGCTATTTTCTTCTTCTGCGGCATGCGTGTCATATTTTCATCCCGAAATATCTGGTACGCACCCAGTATTCGAACAGCGGGTCTATTACCCGGGGTGCGGCCTGATTCTCGAAGTCTACTATCTCCTTCTTCGCCAGTGCGTCCTTGAGGCGGCGCACGTTGGCGGACGAGCTGAGCCCGAATTCCTCTATCACCTCGGTGCTCGTGAATTTCGTGCGGCCGCACAGGATGGCCTTGAGCATGTTCACCTGGAAGGTGGTCAGGTCGTTCATCGTGGCGATGAAGCGCGGTTCATGTACGGATATCAGCGATTCCAGCGCCGCCGTGAGCGTGTTTTCCATGATGTATCCTTTGGAGAGGGAGTCGCAGATGGCGGCGAAGTGGTTGATGTACCAGATGTTGTTGCGGAAGAGCTTGCAGGTGCCGAGCAGCAGGTCCCTGTCGATCACCTTGCCGCTCGTGAGCAGCGAGCGGTTGATATGGTCTATGATGTCGCGCGTCTCTATTTCGCGGAGCTGTATCCTCTCCGCCTGGCGGAAGAACAGCTTGCGCCGCCCGAAGATGTCGTGCATCGCGTTGACGGCGGAGCCGGTGAATATGTATGCGGCGGCGTTCCGGTAGACATGGTCGAGCCTCATGAAGCAGTCCTGCATGAGCCGGCAGAACCTGTCGCCGTCTTCCGTGAGCATCACGTTCTGGAATTCGGTCAGCAGTACATAGATTCTGCTCCCGATGCGCGCGGCGGCACGGTAGGGGAGGGTGATGGCGGCGGTCAGGTCTTCGTCGCCCAGTTCGCCGTCGGCGGTGAGCATGCTCCCTCCGGAGTAGTAGCTGTCGGCGTCGAAGCTTATGCGGCAGTCCCGGAGCAGGGCCTGCGATGCGTCCGCGAATTCTTCTGGGGTGCTGCAGAAGCACCTCAGGGTTTCGGAGGCGATGCGCAGCGCGAGGTCGCGGATGGTCCTGATGTCCAGCAGGCTCACGACCGGCGACCGGAAATTGGCTCCTGCCGCCTGCATGTTGAAGAAGGCCTGGCGGACGAGCGACATCTTTCCGCTCTTCGGCGGCTCGTAGATGACTACGTTCTCACCCTGGGCGAGCAGGTTCGCGAATGCGTGCACCTCGTTCTGGCGGCCGATGAAATTCCGGCCGGTCACGTATTTGCTATAGATAAAGGTCTCGTCCATCGTCCTTAACGCATCTTCAAATTTACCTCAATAATTCTTTTTTAGCAATACCCTCGCCGGGAGGCGGCATCCCGGCGGCACTCCGCTGCACCGCTGATGCGCTCTATGAACGTGCTGCTGCGGGTGTTGCCCGTTCGCAGACGCAGCCGGACAGCCTCGCCGCCCGGACGGCATCCCTTCCGAAGCGAAAAGACGAAGACGAAAAAGCTAAAATATTTGTAGTTGAAAGAAATAATGCCTAAATTCGCAGTCCCAAATTTTTGATGGCCGTCAAGCCTGCCAAGAGCCGCCGTCAGAGGCGGACGCTTGCGGTCGGAACTTTAAACAAAAGTTTTAAATGTACGCAATAGTTGAAATTGCAGGCCAGCAGTTCAAGGTTGAAGCTGGAAATGAAATCTTTGTGCATAGGCTTGCCGATGCCAAGGGTGCTGATGTGGAGTTCACCAAGGTGCTTCTCGTCGCAGACGATGCGAAGGTGAAGGTCGGAGCTCCTTATGTTGAGGGAGCGGTAGTCAAGGCTACAGTGCTCGATGATACCGTGAAGGCTGACAAGGTCATCGTCTTCAAGAAGATCCGCCGCAAGGGCTTCCAGACTCTCAACGGCCATCGTCAGAAGCTTTCAAAGATCAGGATTAACGAAATCGCTTAAGAGTTATGGCACACAAGAAAGGTCAATCAAGTTCCAAGAACGGTCGTGAGTCACAAAGTAAAAGACTCGGACTCAAGAAATTCGGCGGCGAAACAGTTAAGGCCGGAAATATCATCGTACGTCAGAGGGGAACAGTCCACAATCCCGCCAAGAATGTTGGAATGGGCAAGGACCACACGCTTTACGCCCTCGTTGACGGAACCGTAAAGTTCACGCGTAAGAGGAACGACAGATCTTACGTGTCGGTAATCCCGTTTGAGAATTAGCTCGGAGGGACCGAATGTCGGACAGGAGGACTTGCGCTTCGAGCAGAGTGTAGGTCCTCCCTTTATTTTATATTCAAGCTTATGTTGACACTCAAGACGCTTCGCGATGACCCTCAGGGTGTCGTGGAGAAACTGAAAATCAAGAATTTTGACGCAAAGCCCATAGTCGACAGGATACTGGAGCTGGATGTCTTGCGCAGGAACCTCCAGACCGAGAGCGACGAGCTGCTCGCCCGTCAGAAACAGATTGCCGCCAGGATAGGCGGACTGATGAAGGAAGGCAGGAGAGAGGAAGCCGAGGAGGCCAAGGCCGAGACGGCGGAGCTCAAGACCAGGTCGGGCGAGCTGCTCGCCAGGATGGACGCCGCCGCAAAGGAGCTGGAGAGCCAGCTTGTGCTGCTCCCCAACACCCCCTGCGCCCTCGTCAAGCCCGGAAAGGGCGCCGAGGACAACGAGATTGTCAAGATGGGCGGTCCCGAGGTCCGTCTGCCGGAGAATGCCCTGCCCCACTGGGAGCTTGCCAGGAAATACGACATAATCGACTTCGACCTCGGAGTCAAGATCACCGGCGCCGGCTTCCCCGTCTACAAGGGCAAGGGGGCCAAGCTCCAGAGGGCGCTCATCAATTTCTTCCTTGACTGCAACACTGCGGCCGGATACCGCGAGGTCGAGCCTCCGGTGATGGTGAATGCCGCATCCGGCTTCGGCACCGGCCAGCTTCCCGACAAGGAGGGGCAGATGTACCATGCGAACCTTGACGATTTCTACATGGTGCCCACGGCCGAGGTTCCGGTGACCAACATATTCCGCGACGTGATACTCGGCGCCTCCGAGATTCCCCAGAGGCTGACAGCCTACACGCCCTGCTTCCGCCGCGAAGCCGGTTCCTACGGCAAGGACGTGCGCGGCCTCAACCGCCTGCACCAGTTCGACAAGGTGGAGATCGTCCGCGTCGAGAGACCGGAGGACTCCTACGCCGCGCTTGATGACATGGTGGCCCACGTAGAGGGGCTGGTCAACAAGCTCGGACTGCGCTACCGCATACTGCGGCTCTGTGGCGGGGACCTCAGCTTCACGTCCGCAATCACCTACGATTTCGAGCTCTGGTCCGCCGCCCAGCAGCGCTGGCTGGAGATTTCTTCGGTATCGAATTTCGAGACCTATCAGTCCAACCGTCTGCACCTCAGGTACAGGGACGAGAACGGCAAGACCCAGCTCGCCCACACCCTCAACGGAAGCTCGCTGGCCCTTCCCCGCGTCGTGGCCGCCCTGCTTGAGGACAACCAGACTCCCGAGGGCATAGTGATTCCCGAAATTCTCCGTCCCTACACCGGATTCGACAGAATTGATTAGGGAAGGTACCGTCATCCTAGGCATAGATCCCGGAACCAACATCCTTGGTTTCGGGATTGTGCGTGTGGATGCCGCCCAGAAGCCGCAGTATGTCGACATGGGGGTGCTGGACCTCAGGAAGGTGGATTCCCCCTATGAGAAGCTGAAGATAATCCACGACAAGGTGGCGGCTCTGTGCGAACTTCATCATCCCGACCACCTGGCCATCGAGTCGCCCTTCTACGGGCGTAACGCCCAGGTGATATTCAAACTCGGAAGAGCGCAGGGAGCGGCCATGACGGCCGCTTTGGAATCGGGGGCGCAAGTGCATGAATATGCCCCCAGAAAGGCTAAGATAGCCGTATGCGGAAACGGCGCCGCATCGAAGGAGCAGGTCTGCCTGATGGCCCAGAAGACGCTTGGCATCAAAATTGAGAACAAGTATCTGGATGCGACTGACGCACTGGCCCTGGCCTTGTGTCATTTCTACCAGTTGAGCAATCCTTTGTCGGGTAAGGATGGGGGATCTTCGTGGGAGAAATTCGTGGCAGACAACCCGGAAAGAATACTCTAATCTTGAATTATTACTTAGTAGTGATGAAACCAGTCAGATGTTTGATTGCCTTATGCGCCTTGTTTTTCTGCATTGCAGCGGGCGCACAGGGCAGAGTTGACGTCAAAGCCGTGCTTGTGGATTCCGGAACCGGCGACCCGGTGGGCTTTGCAACCGTCTCGATCACCCGCGAAGGCGAGGATGACCCCGCAAAATACACCTTGAGCGATGAGAAGGGAAACGTGACCCTTTCCTCCGTGCGCAGAGGCACATACGTCCTCAAGGCGGAACTCCTTGGCTACAAGACATATACGACGACAATAAAGGTCGAGAACGAGACCGTGGACCTGGGCAAGGTGAAGTTCGAGCCCGACGCCACCCAGCTTGACGCGGCCACCGTGGCTGCCATCGGCAATCCGGTGATAATAAAGAAGGACACCGTCGAATACAACGCCACTTCGTTCAGCACTACCGACAATGACGTTCTGGAAGACCTGCTCAAGAAGCTTCCCGGCGTCGAGGTCTCCGATGACGGCTCCATCACGGCCAATGGCGAGACCATCTCGAAGATAACCATAGACGGCAAGACCTTCTTCCTCGACGACCCCCAGCTGGCCTCCAAGAACATCCCCGCCAAGATGATCAACAAGCTCAAGATCATCCAGAAGAAGTCGGAGCAGGCCGAATTCACGGGCATCGACGACGGCGAGGAGGAGACGGTGATCGACCTCTCGGTTCAGCCGGGAATGATGAGGGGACTGTTCGGCAACGTGCTGGCGGGAGCCGGAGCCGACATACCGGCCAGCTCGGGCACTGAAAGCGAACTCAGGTACCAGGGCAGCGCCTTCATGGGCCGCTTCACCGACAAGTCGCAGATAAGCGTGATCCTCAACGGAAACAACGTGAACAACCAGGGCGGCACCAACCTCGCCGGCAACATGATGCGCGGGATGCGCGGCGGCATGGGAGGCAGCGGCGGCATCACGACCTCCTACATGGCCGGAATCAACGCCGCAGGCGACCTCTTCGACGACAAGATGGAAATCGGCGGCAACTATCTCTGGAATTCCAGCGACAACGTGGTTTCGGAAAGCAGCGTAAGGACCAACTACCTGACCGACAAGAACCTGATATACAACAGCGAGGGGGCGAGCAGCAACCATTCCGACGGTCACCGCTTCGGCTTGCGCCTCGAGCATGAGTTCTCGGAGAACACCTCGATACTCTTCCAGCCCCAGGTGAACTTCGGCCGCGGATGGTATGCCGAATCGAGCAGCGACGAGACTTTCAACGACGACCTCATGGGCAACGTCACCAAACTCAGCGACTCCTTCGCCGAGAACAGCGGCAACAACCGGAACGTCTCCGCGAGCGGTTTCCTCCTGTTCCGCCAGCGCCTGGGAATCCCGGGCCGCACCCTGACCGCGAACGTGAACTTCAGCGTCTCCGACAACGTGCTTGACGGAATCAACCGCAACGGGACGACGTCCTACGATGAGCTCGGGAACACCTTGTCGGTAGAGGACGTGAACCAGAGCTTCACCAACGACCAGCGCTCCTACTCCGTGACCGGACGCGTCACCTACACCGAGCCGCTCGGCAACCACTTCTACGTCGAGGCCAACTATTCCTACAGCTGGAACAGATCCAACTCCGACAAGCAGACTTACGACCTGAACAACGGCGGAGCCTTTGACGAGCAGTATTCCAACAGCATAATCAACGAGAACAACAGGCAGGAGATAGGCGTGAACGCCCTGTTCCAGAACGAGGACTTCCGTGCGCAGGTAGGATTCGCCGCGATGCCCACGAAGACCTACAACAGCACCACCAGGTTCAACAGCGAGACGGGGGAGTACAGCCCCGTGACCTACGATGACTTCCGCTGGAACTTCTCTCCCCAGATTTCGCTCTTCGCGGATTTCAGCGAGCTCTCGAGCATGAGGCTGTTCTACCGGGGAACCTCCAGCCAGCCTTCGACCTCCCAGCTGATGCCCGTCCCCGACAACACTGACCCCATGAACATCAGTTTCGGTAACCCTTCGCTGACCCCCTATTTCTCACACAGCCTCAGGGGAGACTACCGCTATTCCAACAGGGAGAAATTCTCCTCATTCAACATACGTTTCAACGGCGGATATGTGCAGAACCCCATCGTGAACGTGGTATGGTACGGCACCAACGGCGGCCAGTACACCATGCCGTTCAACGGCCCCGCCTCCTTCAACGGCAGCCTTAACGGCTTCGCCAACCTGCCTCTTGACAGCGAGGGCGTCTTCACGTTGAGCAACACGCTGGGGGCGAGCTACCGTCAGAGCTCGTCATACGTCGGAACCGACGTGGACATGTCAGTATATGAGCAGGACGGCTATTACGCCTTCATGGACGATTTCATCGACAAGTTCGTGAACGATCCCGACTGGTTCGCCGACCATATCGACAGGAACACCACCAGGACCTTGAGCGCCAACGACAGGCTGAGGCTCAGGTACAGGGGCAGCGCCCTTGAGGCCATGGTGGGCGCGTCCACGAGGATGAACCGCTCCTGGTACTCTATCTCCAACGCCAACGACAACACCACCACCTGGAACAACTCGGTGAGTGCGAGCCTCACCTGGAACTGGGAAGGCCCCGGCATCAGCATCGAGAGCGACTTCGACTATAACTGGTACAACGGATATTCCACCCAGCAGCCTTCGGAGAGCATACTCAACGCCGAGATTTCCAAGCTGCTGTTCAATGACACCATGACGCTGGCCATCCGTGGCTATGACATCCTCGGACAGTCCAGGAACCTTATGGTGAGCGACAGCGCGAACTACCACAGCGAGTCGGTCAACAACACGCTTGGCCGCTACGTGATAGTTTCCCTTACCTGGCGCTTCGGAACCATGGGCGGAGGCAGAGGCGGATTCCGCGGCCCCGGCCCGGGCGGCCCTCCTCCGGGAGGACCCCGTTAGTCCGGTGAGCGGAGCCCTGCATTGATTCACGGCAGGATTCCGATGTGGCGGACGCGGAACTGCGGATTGGCTGCGGTTCCGCGTCCGCTTCTGTCTGATTGTCCAAGATATTCGCTATCTTTGCAAGAATATGGCGATAGAGATATTAAGGGCTTTCATGGTCGGGATCTGCGCCGCCGTCCCTGCGGGGCCGGTGCTGATTCTGGTGCTGCAGAAGACCCTTGGCAGAGGCAGGCTGGCCGGTGTGCTCACGGGTGCCGGTTCCGCCTTCGCCGATACCGTGTTCGCCGCCATAGGGCTTTTCACGCTTTCCCTCGTACAGGATTTCATAGCCCTGCACGAGGCGATGATAATGCTCGTCGGCGGAGCTGTGATATGCCTGATTGGGCTGGCGGTCTTCCTCGGCGCGAAGAAGGTGAAGACCGACAGGCCGGACGAGCACGGCGGTCTGTCGATGTTCGGCTGCACCCTGCAGGCGGCCGGAACCGCCATCTCGAATCCTGCGGCCCTCGCCTACATGCTCGGCCTGCTGTCGGTCATGCGTCTGACCGCCGGAAGCGTGGAGGCGCCGGTATGGTCCGTGCTCCTGGCGGTGGCCGCCGGGGAGCTTTGCTACTGGACGGCCATAGTGCTGCTGATATCCCGTTTCCTGAAGGTGAACGCGAAAACCCTGGTCACCGTGGGGAAGGTCGCCGGCATGGGCATAGCGTGCTTCGGAATAGTGTTGATTGTAAAAGGATTATTATTTTAGGACAAGATGAATATAAAGGGATTTTTCTCCAACTGGATAGTCAGGAACCTGCTGCTGGCCGCGCTTTTCGTCCTGGCCTTCGTGCTTGTCGCGAACGTGTTCCTCGCCCTGGTGACCCGCCACGGGAAGGAAATAGCCGTGCCCGACTTCACCAGCCTGACGGTGCAGGAGGCTTCCGCTGTGGCCGCGTCCTCGGGCGTCGAGGTCGTGGTGGTGGATTCCATGTACATACGAAGGATGAAGCCGGGAGTGGTCTACAGGCAGATGCCCGAAGCGGGCGAGCATGTCAAGGAAGGCCGCAAGATACGCCTCAGCATCAATACCCTGCGTCCCAAGCAGGTGCCCATGCCTTCTCTTGTAGGCATTCCCATGAGGCAGGCCAAGGCTGAGCTCCAGCGCAACGGGCTCAGGCTGGGCAGGCTGATCTATGTCAGGGACCTCGCTACCAACAATGTCATATCCCAGCAGCGTTTCGGACGCGAGATAGAACCCGGAAGGGAGATTCCGAGCGGAACGGCAGTCGACCTGGTGCTCGGGCTCAGCCAACAGGATGAGAAGACCTTCGTCCCCGATCTGGTCGGCAAGCAGTACCAGAATGCGGTGGACATCGTCCAGGAGAGCTCCCTGAATCCCGGACGGCTGCATTTCGATGCCAGCGTGCGCGATTATGCGGATTCCATGAGCGCGTTCGTCTATACCCAGAATCCGGAGGCGTATGTCCGTCTGGCTGATCCCGTGACCATGAGGGACACGCTGGTCGCGAATTCGCTCAGGCGCGGCTCCACGGTGGACCTCTATCTTACAATCGATGTAAGCAAATTGCCGGAGAAGGAGTGATGGGAGAAGAGATGTTCGAGCATTTCCGGCTGGAAGTCGATGCCGGCCAGGCTCCGATGCGCATAGACAAGTACATGTCCACGCATCTGGAGGATACTTCGCGCAGCCATATCCAGCAGGCGCTCAAGGAAGGGTATGTCCAGATAGGCGACGTTCCCGTGAAGGCCAACTACATGGTCCGTCCCGGCGACGTGATACGCTTCGTGATGCCCTACCGCCGCAGGGGGCTGGAGATTCTGCCCCAGGAGATTCCTCTCGACATAGTGTACGAGGACGACGACGTGCTGGTGGTCAACAAGCCGGCCGGCATGGTCGTGCATCCCGGCCACGGGCATTTCGAGGGCACGCTGATAAACGCGCTCGCCCACCATCTTGGGATAGCCCAGGGCCCCGACGCCGAGGACGAGCGCATGGGCATACTCGTCCACAGGATAGACAAGGACACCAGCGGGCTGCTGGCGGTGGCGAAAAACGACGAATCCCAGCTCAGGCTCGCCAGGCAGTTCTACGACCATAGCATAGACCGGCGCTATGTGGCAATAGTGTGGGGCAACGTGAAGGACGACGAGGGTACGGTGGACATGAACATCTGCCGCGACCCCAACGACAGGCTCCGTTTCCGGGTCACCGACGATCCGGAGAAGGGGAAGCACGCCGTCACCCATTACCGGGTGCTCGAGCGCTTCGGCTTCATAACGCTCATCGAATGCCGGCTGGAGACTGGCCGCACCCATCAGATAAGGGTCCATATGTCCAGCCTCGGCTATCCCATCTTCAACGACGGGCGCTACGGCGGAAGCGAAATCAGGAAAGGTACCATATATTCGAAATACAGGCAATTCATCGCGAACTGCTTCGAGATATGCCCTCGCCAGGCCCTGCATGCCGCGACTCTGGGCTTCGCCCATCCGAGGACGGGGCTCTGGCTTCAGTTTGAGTCTCCGCTTCCGGAAGACATGGCCGCGCTTCTGGAGAAATGGCGGAAATACTGCGGCGTCAACGACTGCTATGAAACGGATTAATCTGACGATATTGCTGCTCTGCGTGCTGAGCTCCGTGCTGCTCAGCATCCCGTGGCTGGTCCCCCACACCGGCGCCCTTGTCCTTGTGGCCTTCGTGCCGCTTCTGTGTGCGGACGCCGTGTCGCGCCAGTACAGGCTCAGGCATTTCTGGATCTATCCTTTCCTTACCTTCGTGCTCTGGAATGCCGCGACGACCTTCTGGGTGTGCGAGGCGACCATCGGCGGAGGCATATTCGCGATTCTTGCCAACTCCCTGCAGATGAGCATTGTCTGGGGGCTGTACCGGCTTTCGTCCAGGGTGTTCGGGAAGGGGCCTCTGCCCTACATATTCCTTGCCGCCATGTGGATGGCCTGGGAGTCCCTGTATTTCGACGTGGACATCTCGTGGCCGTGGCTGGTGCTCGGGCATGCCTTCGCGGGCAGCACGCACAGCGTCCAATGGTATGAGTACACCGGTGTGATGGGAGGCTCGCTGTGGACCTGGCTCTGCAATCTCGGTTTCTTCGGGCTGATTGCGGCGGTCTCCGACGGCAACTGGCGCAAGTGGAACAATGCCGCGCGCTTTTCGGCCGCCTTCGCGATGCTTCTGGTCGTGGCAGGCCCAATCATGCTTTCCAAGTCCATCTACGACAACTATGAAGAGCGTTCGGAAGGGACTCTCGACGTGGTGATAGCCCAGCCGAACTTCGACCCTTACAGCAAGTTCGAGTCCATGTCGCAGGCGGAGCAGAATTCGGTGCTGCTCGGGCTGTTCGACGAGGGGATGCGCCGGGACAGCACCCGGACCGCGCTCCTGCTAGCCCCGGAGACATTCACTTCCGACCTTCTGCTGAACGACCCTGCCGCATCTCCGACTGTCCGCAGCTTCAGGGCTTTCCTTCAGGCATATCCCCGAAGCGAGATTCTGTTCGGGGCGAGCGCTTTCGAAATCTACGATACACATGAGCCGCCGACCGTCCTGGCGAGACCATACGGCGACGGATGGATAATCTCGCGCAACAGCGCCGTGCTCGAGGACGCCGGTGGAGCATGCGAGTTCTTCCACAAGAGCAAGCTGGTGGTGGGCGTGGAGTTGACGCCGTATCCGAAGCTGTTCGTGCCGGTGGACGACTGGCTCTCGGGAATCATGAAGGTGCCGGGGCTGATGGGCCGCTGCGTCGGCCAGGACGAAGTGTCGCTGCTGCATTTCAGGGACAGCATCCCCATAGGCTGCGCCGTATGCTATGAGTCGGTCTACGGCGATTACTGCCGCGAATATGTGCTCAAGGGTGCGCGTGCGCTCACGGTGATCACCAATGACGCCTGGTGGGGAGACACCCCGGGCTACCGCCAGCATCTGCGCTTCTCCTGCCTGCGCGCGATAGAGCTGCGGCGCGACATCGCCCGCTGCGGCAATACCGGAATATCCTGCTTCATAGACCAGAAGGGCGACATATCGGAGCAGACCCCCTGGTGGGAGAGGGATGTCCTGAGCGGGCTGGTCAATCTCAATTCGGAGGAGACCTTCTATGCGCGGAACGGGGACATGATAGGCGGGGCGAGCACTCTCGTCTTCCTGCTTCTGGCGGTGCTGCTGATTGTCAGGGCCTTCCTGCCCAAGCGCTAGAGACTCCAGTCTATCGGGGTCTTCCCTTCGGAGACCAGGATCGCGTTCGCCTTCGAGAAATGCCGGCATCCGAAGAATGCCCCTCTCGCCAGAGGGGAGGGATGGGCCGCCTCAAGGATGTGATGCCTGTTGATGTCTATGAGCGGGGCCTTGCTCCTGGCATAGTTGCCCCAGAGCATGAAGACTACGCCCTCGCAGCGGTCTGAAATGGTCTTTATCACGGCATCCGTGAAAGTCTGCCATCCAAGGGCTCCGTGCGAAGTCGGTTCGCCGGCCCTGACGGTGAGCACGGCGTTGAGCAGCAGCACTCCCTGCTCCTCCCAGCGGCTGAGGTCGGTATGGCCGGACATCCTGATTCCGAGGTCATCCTCGATTTCCTTGAATATGTTCTTGAGCGAGGGAGGGGGCGCCACTCCTTCGGGCACCGAAAACGAAAGGCCCATGGCCTGCCCGGGACGGTGGTACGGATCCTGACCCAGTATGACCACCTTCACCTTGTCGAGGGGACAGAGGTCGAAGGCCCGGAAAATCTGACTCCCGGGAGGGTATATGACTTTTCCTGAGGATTTCTCTTCATGGAGCCTGGCGGCCAGGGCTCCGAAATACGGCTTGTCGAATTCGTTCTGGAGCGCGTCCTTCCAGCTTTGCTCTATTCTTACGGTCATGACGCTAAGTTACTTAAATTTTCATAAATTTGTGTTCATGAACAGAACAGCTTTGTTCCCGGGTTCCTTCGACCCTTTCACGGCCGGACACCTCAACATCCTTGCCCGCGCGCTGACCATGTTCGACGAAGTCGTCGTGGCCATAGGCATCAACCAGGACAAGGTGGGCTTCTTCGACAACTCCCAGAAGAAGGAGATAATAGTCCAGGCGGTCGCCGGCATGCCCGACGTGAGCATCATAGAATATGACGGCCTGACCGTGGACGTGTGCCGCGGGCTGGGCATACACCATATCGTGCGCGGAGTGCGCAACATGCTCGATTTCGAGAACGAACGCGCCATTGCGGACGCCAACCGCAGGCTCGCCCCGGACATCGAGACCATAATCATCCCCACCGCCCAGGAGTTCGCGCACATCTCGTCCTCGGCCGTCAGGGATATAATACGTCACAACGGAGACACCAGCCTCTTCCTGCCGAAGGGGGTCATGCTTCCGTGTCCAAAGAAGATGCGATGATGGGAAAGACAATGAAGGCGCTGCTCCTTTTCATGCTTCCGCTGCTGCTGCCCGCATTCGCGGCGGGGCAGGGGACGGAGAACCGCTATGCCGGACTGGACAGCCTGCTGACAGAGTTCTACGCCGCACTTGTGCCCGAGGAAATCGAGGTGAAGAACGCCGAGATGGACAGGCTGATAGAGACCTGCCACGATTCGCTGACCCGCCAGCATGTGGCCCTGGAGATATTCAACCACTACATGCACGCCCGCGTAATGGGGGAGGAGGCTGTGGCCGTCCATGTCTATGACGAGTGGATAGCCAGCGGCAAAGTCAGCATGCGCGGCGAATTCGAGCGGATGGAGGCCGACATTTTCGTGACCTTCAACCGCAACTCCCTGCTCGGGATGAAGGCCGCCGAGGTCAGCCTGAGGAAACCCGGCGGCGCCCGTATGACAATCCCCGTCGGCGGAAGGAAGGGCGTGCTCTTCTTCTATGACACTTCCTGCGCGAAGTGCCGCCTGGAGTCGCAGCTGCTGCCCCCGGTGCTCGAGGACGTGGACTTCCCCCTGGACTTCTATGCCGTATATACCGGAGCCGACAGGGGCGAGTGGCGCAGTTTCCGCAACCGGCTCAGGGTCAGGAACAGGAATGTGAAGGTGTATCATCTCTGGGACCCGGAAATGGATTCCGACTACCAGCTGATGTACGGTGTCACCGCCACTCCGAAGATGTTCTTCGTCCTGGAGGACGGTGAGATAGCAGGCAGAAGGCTGGAGGTGGTGAACCTCCAGGAGATAATACATTACGTCACATTGGTTCAGAATGGTCCGGAAGAATAAGAAATATTCGGGAGTGGACCCCGCCTATCTAGACAGGCACAGGGACTCCCTGAGACGAATTTACCGCAAGTCGGTGCTGTTCAACCAGCAGGAGCTTGCGGCAATCGATGAATATTGCAGGAAGTTCAAGGTGTCCTCCCGTTCGGCCCTGATCCGTGAGGCGCTCATGTCCCACGTCCTGGCCGGGCTTGAGGAGAACCACCCGACCCTCTTCTAGAATATCGCGGCGATCACGTCGTCGATGGTCTTGACGTAGATGAACTCGAGGCCCTTGACGTAGATTTCCTTGATGTCCTCTATGTCTCTGCGGTTGTCCTCGGAGATTATTATCGTATGGACTCCCGCCCTCTTGGCGGCGAGAATCTTCTCCTTGATGCCGCCGACGGGAAGCACGCGTCCCCTGAGGGTCATCTCTCCGGTCATCGCGACGCCTTTCCTGACAGCCTGTCCGCGCAGGGCGGAAACCATGGAGCTCACCATGGTGATTCCGGCGGAGGGGCCGTCCTTGGGCGTGGCGCCTTCGGGCACATGGATGTGTATGTCCTTTGCCGCGAATTCCTCGGAGCTCATCCTGGCCATTTCCGGATGGGCCTTGATGTACTGGTAGGCTATCGTGGCCGACTCCTTCATCACGTCGCCGAGGTTGCCGGTCATAGTCATGACTCCCTTTCCGTTGGAGACGGAGCTCTCCACGAACAGGATCTCTCCTCCCATCTGAGTCCAGGCCAGGCCCGTGACGACTCCGGGAGCCTCGTTGCCGGCCTGCTTGTCATGGAAGGCCGTGGGCAGTCCGAGGTATTCTTTCAGATGCTCCTTCTTTATGACCTTCGGCCACTCCTCTCCGAGGGCTATCTTCTTGGCGGTCACGCGCGCGATCTTGGCAATCTGCTTCTCGAGTCCGCGCACGCCGGATTCGTGGGTGTATTCGTCAATGATGGCGGTCAGGGCGGCCTTGTCTATGCGGAGACTGTCCTTCTTCAGGCCGTGCTCCTCCATCTGCTTGGGCACGAGGAACTTCCTTGCGATCTCCATCTTCTCCTCGGCGAGGTATCCGGTCACGTTGATGACCTCCATCCTGTCTAGCAGAGCGGGCTGTATGGGCGAGATGCTGTTGGCCGTGGTGATGAAGAGCACGTTGCTGAGGTCGTAGTCCAGGTCGAGATAGTTGTCATGGAAGGTCTTGTTCTGCTCGGGGTCGAGGGCCTCCAGCAGGGCCGATGACGGGTCGCCCTTGAAATCGGAGCTGAGCTTGTCTATCTCGTCAAGCACTATCACGGGGTTCGAGGTGCCGGCCCTGGCGATTCCGTTGAGGATACGTCCGGGAAGCGCCCCGACGTATGTCTTCCTGTGTCCGCGTATTTCGGCCTCGTCGTGCATTCCTCCGAGGGCGATGCGGACATACTTGCGCCCGAGGGCCTTGGCTATGGACTTGCCGAGGGAGGTTTTGCCGACTCCCGGAGGGCCGTAGAGGCAGAGAATGGGGGATTTCATGTTCCCCTTCAGCTTGAGCACCGCAAGGTATTCGATTATGCGCTCCTTGACCGTGTCAAGTCCGTAATGGTCGTGGTCGAGGGTCTTCTGGGCGTGCTTGAGGTCGAGATTGTCCTTGCTCATTTCGCCCCAGGGGAGCTGCAGCATGAAGTCCAGATAGTTGTACTGCACGCTGTAGTCGGGGGACGAGGGGTTGTATTTCTCGAGCTTGGCCAGCTCCTTCTCGAAGGCTTCCGCGATCTCCTCGGGCCATTTCTTCTTGGCGGCCCGTTCCTTGAACTTGTCGAACTCCTCGGCGTCGTCCATTCCGAGCTCCTCCTGGATCGTGCGCAGCTGGTTGTTGAGGTAGTATTCCCTCTGCTGTTGGTCGATTTCGTTCTTGACCTTCTGGTTGATCTCCTGCTTGATCTTCATGAGCTCTATCTGCATGTCGAGCACCGAGAGCAGCTTGAGTCCGCGTATCTTCACGTCGTCGTATTCGAGCAGGTGCATCCTGGACTCGAAATTCTCGACGTCGATGGTCGTGGCCACGAAGTTCACGAGGAAGCGGAAGTCATCGATGGCCTTGACCGCGCCGATGGTCTCGCGCGTGCCCATGTTGGAGCTGCGGAGAATCTGTATGGCCTTGTCCTTGATGGCCTCGCTGATTGCCTTTATGTCAGTGCTGCGCCCGTCCTCCCTGAGAATGTCGGGAAGATAGTGGACGCGCGCGTTGATGTAGGGGTTGTAGGCTATCACGGCATCGATTTCCAGGCGCTTGAAGGCCTGAAGGATGGCCGTGATGGTGCCGTCCGGCATGTCGAGGGTCTTGATGATCTTGCAGACGGAACCGTAGCGGAAGAGATCCTCCTCCTGGGGCTCCTCGACCATCACGTCCTCCTGCGGCACGGCTCCGATGAAGAAGCCGTCCTTCTCCGCGTCGTGGATCAGCTTGATGGACTTTTCGCGTCCTATCGTTATGGGGAAGATGGCTCCCGGGAACAGCACCGCGTTGCGCAGCGCCAGGATGGGGAGCACGTCGGGAAGCTCCGACTCGTCTATCTTTATCGCATTTTCGCCCTGAAGCACCGGAATGATGCTTACCTCCGCTCCCGAAGGCAAGGTGAATTCTTTATCCAATTTCATAGTTCTGCCAAAATGTCAGTAAAATTAACATGATAATCCAGGCCGTGAATATAGTCAATCTCCGTGCCATCGCAAAAACTGGCAAATGATTTTGAATAATAAAAAAATTAACCTAATTTTGTCTTCTGTTTTCACTGAATTGTTATTGACAAGTAATTATATATAATATGGCAAAAGAAGGAAACAAGGCCAGCAGCGTGACCAAGGCCGATCTCGTCAACGAGATTGCCTCGAAGACCGGGGTGGAGAAAGTGGTCGTAAAGAATATTGTCGAGGCTGTGATGGACAGCGTGAAGTCATCCATAATCAAGGGCAATCCGGTATACCTCCGCGGTTTCGGAAGCTTCATCGTGAAGCACCGCGCGCAGAAGGCTGCCCGCAACATCACCAAGAAGACCACGATGACGATTCCCGAGCATGACATCCCCGCGTTCAAGCCTTCCAAGTCTTTCGTCAACGCTGTGAAGAACAAGGGTGAATAGAAGGAAAATCAACAATAACCATTCATATTATGCCAAACGGTAAGAAGCATAAAAGACATAAGATGTCGACGCACAAGCGCAAGAAGCGCTTGCGCCTGAACAGACATAAGAAGAAGTAGTCGAGAAAAGTCCGACGGGGGATCCGGCGGGCTTTTTCTTAATCGTATGTTCAATGGAAACCGCGAAAACTGACAAGGACCTGGTGGTCGACGTGACCGCCTCTGAAGTTCGGATAGCGCTGATGGAGAACCATCGCCTGATCGAGCTTGACAGGCAGTCAACCAAGAGTCATGGCTTCACGGTGGGGGACGTCTACCTGGGAAAGGTCAAGAAGCTGCTCCCCGCCCTGAACGCCGCTTTCGTGGATATCGGCGACACCAAGGAGGCGTTTGTCCATTACCTTGACCTGGGAATGTATTTCAACGCATTCGACACCTTCGTCAAGGAAAGCAATCCCAACAGGGAGCTTGGAAAGCTTTTCTCTGGCATGAAGCTGGGCCCCGTCCTGCCCAAGGACGGGAGGATAGAGGAGTACCTCAAGCTCGGACAGATGATCATGGTCCAGATTACCAAGGAGCCGATCTCCACCAAAGGTTCGAGGTTGTCTGCGGAGATTTCATTGGCAGGACGCAATATTGTACTGCTGCCTTTTGCAGAGAAGGTGAGCGTTTCACAGAAAATCGCCTCGCGCGAGGAAAAAAGAAGGCTTGAGACTCTTGTGAGGAGCATACTCCCCAGGAACTACGGGGCCATAATCCGCACCGCCGCAGAGAACAAGAACGCCGCGGTCCTGGTCGCGGAGCTGAAGTCCCTGATAGAGAAATGGGAGGGCTCGTGGACGAAGCTGGCTTCATCGAAAGGTGTGAAGCTCCTGTTCACTGAATATGACAAGACGACGGCCGTGCTGCGCGATCTCCTCAATGATTCTTTCTCGAACGTCTACGTGAACGACACGCGGGTGTACGACGAGGTCAGAAACTACATTTCGCTGATATCTCCGGAACAGGAGAAGATAGTGAAGTTCTACGACGGCAAGGAGCCGATTTTTGACCATTTTGAGGTTACGCGCCAGATCAAGAGCTCTTTCGGGAAGGTGGTGCCCATGAAGCAGGGTGCATATCTGGTCATAGAGCACACCGAAGCCCTGAATGTAATCGACGTCAACAGCGGCATACGCGCCAAAACGACCGACCAGGAGGAGAACACCTTCGAGGTCAACAAGATAGCTGCCGAGGAAATTGCCCGTCAGATGAGACTGAGGGACATGGGCGGCATCATCATAGTCGATTTCATCGACATGGACAAGGTCGAGCACCGCAATGAGCTGTTCAACTACATGAGGGAGCTGCTCGAGAGCGACAGAGCCAAGCACAACGTGCTGCCGCTCACTAAATTCGGACTGATGCAGATCACCCGTCAGCGCATCCGCCCGATTACTGAAATCAACACTACGGAGAAATGCCCTCTCTGCCACGGTACGGGCAAGATAGCCTCCACGGTGATAATTGACGAGGAAGTGGAACGGAAGCTGGCCTTCTATGCGGAGAAGGGTATGAAATCCTTCGTGCTGCATCTGAGCCCCATACTCGGGGCCTACCTGACAAGGGGCCTGAATTCGTATATCCGCAAATGGAAACGCAAGTACAAGTGCAAGCTGAAGGTCGTCGAAATGACGGACCACAGCATCCTGCAATATGAAATCTGTGATGAAAACGGAAAGGCCCTGGACTAGGGCCTTTCTTTTTTTGCGGCGAGGCATTGCGGGAGCGGAAATTATTCTTATATTTGCAGTACTAATTTGGAATAATTCAAAATAACTCACTAATTCAACGTTATGAAAAAGAAATTCAGATGTCTTGTCTGCGGCTATGTCTACGAGGGTGAGAATCCTCCCGCAGAGTGCCCCCAGTGCCACGCGAAGTCAGATAAGTTCGTGGAAATCAAGGATGAGGGCAAGCTTGTATGGGCTTGCGAGCATCATCTTGGCGACGGAAAGGTGGAGGATGCCGAGGTCATGCAGGGCCTTCACGACCATTTCAACGGCGAGTGCACGGAAGTGGGCATGTACCTTGCGATGAGCCGCCAGGCCGAGCGCGAGGGCTATCCCGAGATAGCCGAGGCCTTCAAGCGCTATGCGTTCGAGGAGGCCGAGCATGCCGCCAAGTTCGCCGAACTGCTCGGCGAGGTGGTATGGGATACCAAGACCAATCTCGAGAAGCGCGCCGAGGCCGAATGCGGAGCCTGCGAGGGCAAGCTTGCCATCGCCACCCGTGCAAAGCAGCTCGGCTACGACGCTATCCACGACACCGTACATGAGATGGCCAAGGACGAGGCCCGTCACGGCGCCGGATTCCAGGGCCTGCTCAAGAGGTATTTCGGAGAAGAGAAGTAGGGTTTCCTGCTGAAATATTGTCACTCGCCGGGGCCGCTCCCCGGCGAGTTTTGCGTATGGCGGGGATTTTGTATATTTGGGGCTGGAATCATTTTACAGAAGAATATGAATATTTGGCTTATAATCATCGGCGTGATGGTGATTTCCTTCATCATCCAGTCGACGCTCAACAGCAAGTTCAACAAGTACTCCAGGGTGCCGTCGCCCCATGGTCTTACGGGAGCGGATGTCGCCAGGCTCATGCTCCAGCAGAACGGAATCCATGACGTGACGGTACAGTCGGTGGGAGGAAAGCTCACCGATCACTACAACCCCGCCGACAAGACGGTGAACCTGAGCGAGGCCGTCTACGGAAGCGCCTCCATAGCGGCTTGCGCCGTGGCAGCCCACGAAACCGGCCATGCAATCCAGCATGCCCAGGGATATGCGCCTCTGAGGCTGAGGTCGGCCCTGGTGCCGGTGGTGACCTTCGCCAACAATACTGTGCAGTGGGTGCTGCTTCTCGGAGTTCTGCTCCTCAATGTATTTCCCGCGCTGCTGTGGATTGGCATAATCCTTTTCGCGATGACCACCCTCTTCAGCCTCGTGACGCTTCCGGTGGAGATCAACGCCAGCCAGCGCGCCGTCGAATGGCTTGACGGAGCCGGGGTCGTGGATTTCGAGACCAAGCCCATGGCTGTGGATGCGCTCAAGTGGGCCGCATATACCTACGTCATAGCGGCCATAGGCTCGCTTGCTACCTTGTTCTATTATATAGGGCTCGCGAGCGACAGACGATAGCCTGTCCCGGACATTGAAAAGACTCCGCCCCACAACAGGGACGGAGTCTTTCAGTATATGCCGGTCCGTCTATTCGACCGTGACGGATTTGGCGAGGTTGCGCGGCTGGTCGACGTCGCGCCCCTTGGCGATGGCGATGTGGTACGCGAGGAGCTGGAGCGGGATGGACGAGAGCAGCGGCGCGAAGCACTCCTCCGTGTCGGGAATCTCGAGGGAGAAGTCGGAGAGCGCGCGCACGTCGGTGTCGCCCTCGGTGACTATGCTGATGATCCTGCCCCTGCGGGCCTTGATCTCCTGGATGTTGCTGAGTATCTTGTCGTAGTTGCCGTTCCTGGGCGCTATCACGACCGTGGGCATCTCGTCGTCAATCAGCGCGATAGGGCCGTGCTTCATCTCCGCAGCGGGGTATCCCTCGGCATGGATGTAGGAGATTTCCTTGAGCTTGAGCGCGCCCTCCATGGCCACGGGGTAGTTGTATCCGCGTCCGAGGTAGAGGAAGTTGCGCGCGTAGGTGAAGGTCTTGGCCAGCTCCGCGATCTCCTCGTCGTGCTTGAGGATGGCCGAGATCTTGTCCGGTATGGCCTGGAGCTCCCGGACGAGCTCCGCCCTGCGGCTGTCGGATATGGTGCCGAGCTGCTCGGCTATGCTGAGCGCTATGAGGAACAGGACGGTGACCTGTGCGGTGAACGCCTTGGTGGAGGCGACGCCGATTTCGGGCCCGATGTGGGTGTAGCACCCGGTGTCGGTGGCCCTGGCTATGGAGGAGCCCACGACGTTGCAGATTCCGAAGAGGAAGGCTCCGGACTCCCTTGCGAGGTTGACTGCGGCCAGGGTGTCGGCGGTCTCGCCCGACTGCGAGATGGCGATGACCACGTCATCGGGGAAGATGACTGGCCTGCGGTAGCGGAACTCGGAGGAGTACTCGACATCCACGGGTATGCGCGTGAGATCCTCGATGATGTACTTTCCGATAAGCCCCGCGTGCCATGAGGTGCCGCATCCGCAGATGATGAAGCGCCTGGCGTTGAGTATCCTCTCGCGGTGGTCTATGATGCCGGAGAGCTTGACGGTGCCGAGCTCCGGGTGGAGCCTGCCTTTCATGGAGTTGCGCAGGGCCCTGGGCTGCTCGAATATCTCCTTGAGCATGAAGTGGGGGAAGCCGCCCTTCTCGATCTCGCTGAGGCTGAGCTCCAGCTGGCGCACGACGGGGGTCTGCTCGACGCTGCCGAGGTCGGTGATGCGCAGCTCCTGCCCGCGCTGGATGTAGGCTATCTGCTCCTCCCCGAGGTAGACCACCTTGTTGGTGTATTCGATGATGGGCGAGGCGTCCGACGCCACGAAGTACTCGTTCTCGCCCACGCCGATGAGCAGCGGGCTGCCCTTGCGTGCGGCTATTATCCTGTCGGGCTCCTCCTTGTCGATGATGGCGAGCGCGTAGGCCCCCACGACGTTGCGCAGCGCCAGGGGCACGGCCTCCCCGAGGGATATGCCGTGGGAGTCCATCATGTACTGTATCAGCTGGACTATCACCTCCGTGTCGGTCTGGCTCACGAAGTGGTAGCCCAGGCGCGTGAGCTCGGTGCGCAGCGCGAGATAGTTCTCTATGATGCCGTTGTGGATGACGGCGAGCCTGCGGTTCTCCGAGACGTGCGGGTGGGCGTTGACGTCGCTGGGCTCTCCGTGGGTCGCCCAGCGCGTGTGGGCTATGCCTATGCTGCCGCTGACGTCCTTTCCGGCCGTGAGGTTCTCGAGATCCTTCACCTTGCCCCTGGTCTTGTAGACCACGAGCTCCGAGCTGTCGTTGACCAGCGCCACTCCCGCGCTGTCATA